>OGFM01000163.1_pt1 | contig 58351 bp, 49 predicted proteins | sample 1570871 | NCBI WGS metagenome assembly OGFM01 (sample SAMEA2581957, study PRJEB24529) | metagenome | biome: Human gut stool | place: China | collected 2011
TGTTCTTTGAGTTCCATTGCAAAGGTATGACGTTCCATAAGATCCCCTATCATCACCATACGAAAGGGCCTAGCTTTAGCCAGACCCTTAAAATCATATTTTTCTATCTTGTTAATCTTCGTTAGTATTTACTTTGCTGGCTCTCTCCTGAACCTGTTTTTCCTGGATGTCGGACGGTGCCTGCTCATATCTTGCAAATTCATAGGAGAATTCTCCGCTTCCACCTGTCATAGAACGAAGATCTGTGGAATATCCATAAATCTCAAGCTGAGGTACATCTGCCTCAATGATCGTATTTCCCTGATGGTCAGGAGTCATACCCAGAACACGGCCACGGCGTTTGTTCAGGTCACCCATAACATCACCTGTGTATTTATCCGGAACTGTTACTTTCATGGATACGATTGGCTCTAAGAGTACAGGTGATGCATCCATGAAGCCTTTTTTGAATGCAAGGATGGTAGCCATCTTAAATGCCATTTCAGAGGAGTCGACTTCGTGATAAGATCCATCGTACAGCTCAACCTTAACGTCAACTACCTGGAAGCCTGCGAGAACGCCGTTCTCCATAGCACCCCTGATACCTGCATCAACTGCTGGAATGTATTCCTTAGGAATAGCACCGCCGACAACCTTGTTGATGAACTCATAGCCCTTACCGGACTCGTTTGGCTCAACGTTGATCTTAACGTGACCGTACTGACCCTTACCACCTGACTGCTTAGCGTACTTGTAATCAACGCTTGCAGGAGCAGTAATTGTTTCCTTATATGAAACCTGAGGAGCGCCGACATTAGCCTCTACCTTGAACTCACGGAGAAGTCTGTCTACGATGATCTCAAGGTGCAGCTCGCCCATTCCGGCGATAATTGTCTGACCTGTTTCCTCAGAAGTATAAGTTCTGAATGTTGGGTCCTCTTCAGCAAGCTTTGCAAGAGCGATACCCATCTTTTCCTGACCTGCCTTAGTCTTAGGCTCGATAGCGAGCTGAATAACAGGCTCAGGGAATTCCATTGACTCAAGAAGTACAGGATGCTCTTCATCACAAAGAGTATCACCTGTTGTTGTGTTCTTCAGACCGATAGCAGCACCGATATCACCAGCGTAGATAGTATCGATATCCTTTCTAGCGTTAGAGTGCATCTGAACGATTCTTCCGATTCTCTCGTCCTTGTCCTTAGTGGAGTTATAAACTGTAGAACCAGCTGTCAGAACACCTGAATAAACTCTGAAGTAGCAGAGCTTACCAACGAATGGGTCTGTAGCGATCTTGAATGCGAGAGCAGCGAATGGCTGATCGTCGCCTGAAATTCTCTCAACTTCCTCACCTGTATTTACGTCAGTACCCTTAATGTGTGGTACGTCGATAGGTGAAGGCATATAATCTACAATAGCGTCAAGAAGCTTCTGAACGCCCTTGTTTCTGTATGAAGTTCCGCAGGTAACAGGTACCATTGTGTTAGCGATAGTACTCTTTCTGATTACCTTCTTCATCTCGTCGATAGTGATCTCTTCGTCTGCGAAATACTTCTCAGCGAGATCGTCATCAACTTCTGCAAGATGCTCGATAAGGTCAGCGTGATACTGTTCAGCCTTTTCCTTGAGATCCTCAGGGATCTCTTCCTGACGGATATCCTTTCCAAGGTCATCATAGTATACATAAGCCTTCATTTCGAGCAGATCGACGATACCCTTGAAGTCGTCCTCAGCACCGATAGGGAGCTGGATAGGAACGGCATTACAATGAAGTCTTTCATGGAGCATATTCAAAACGTTGTAGAAGTTTGCACCCATGATATCCATCTTGTTGACATATACCATTCTTGGTACCTGATAGTTATCAGCCTGTCTCCAAACTGTTTCAGTCTGAGGCTCAACACCACCCTTAGCACAAAGAACTGTTACAGAACCGTCGAGTACACGAAGTGAACGCTCAACCTCAACTGTAAAGTCAACGTGGCCTGGAGTATCTATAATGTTGAGTCTGTGACCCTTCCAGTAGCAAGTAGTAGCAGCAGAAGTAATTGTGATACCTCTCTCCTTCTCCTGTGCCATCCAGTCCATTGTAGATGCACCGTCGTGTGTTTCACCGATCTTATAGTTTACACCGGTATAAAACAGGATACGCTCTGTAGTAGTAGTCTTGCCGGCGTCGATGTGGGCCATGATACCGATATTACGGTAATCCTGCAATTTACATTCTCTTGCCATATATATCCTCCTTTATACCTCTTACCATCTGTAATGAGCGAAAGCCTTGTTAGCTTCAGCCATCTTATGAGTTTCGTCACGCTTCTTGCATGAACCGCCAACGCCGTTAAGAGCGTCGAGGATCTCTGCTGCGAGTCTCTCTCTCATTGTGTCCTCGTTTCTCTCACGAGAATACTTTGTTATCCATCTCAGACCAAGTGTCTGTCTTCTGTCAGGACGAACCTCCATTGGTACCTGGTAAGTCGCACCGCCTACACGGCGAGCCTTGACCTCCAGCTCAGGCATGATGTTATCCATAGCCTCCTGGAATACTTCAAGAGCAGGTCTGCCTGTCTTTTCTTCGACAATTTCAAATGCTCCGTAAACGATCTTCTGGGCAACACCCTTCTTACCGTCAAGCATGATGTTGTTTACAAGACGTGTAACAAGCTTAGAATTGTATACTGGATCCTGAAGCACGTCTCTCTTTGTAACTCTACCTCTTCTTGGCACTTTAATTCCCTCCTTCACAAATAATGAATTCACAGGTACTCGCTCTGTAACCACGGCACACAGCCGTTTTACAGCCCCGTCAGTTCCTTGTAGAGTCAACTAATATATATTAATCACTCCACATAAACTGTGGTCTTCGCAATATGCGACAATGAGTTATTACCTTGTTACTAAAATGAGCTTTTCAGTTTTTGATTACTTGGCTGCTCCTGCCTTTGGTCTCTTAGCACCGTACTTGGATCTCGCCTGCATTCTCTTAGCAACGCCCTGAGCGTCGAGAGTGCCTCTGATGATGTGATATCTTACACCAGGGAGGTCCTTAACACGTCCGCCTCTGATAAGAACAACGGAGTGCTCCTGAAGATTGTGTCCGATACCAGGAATGTAAGCTGTAACTTCGTTTCCGTTTGTGAGCTTAACTCTGGCAACCTTTCTCATAGCTGAGTTTGGCTTTTTAGGTGTAGCAGTTCTTACTACTGTGCAAACGCCACGCTTCTGTGGGCAGCTCTGATCGATAACTACCTTCTTCTTTGAGTTGAAACCCTTCTGAAGAGCAGGAGCTGTAGACTTGTCTGCAAGGACATTTCTTCCTTTTCTTACTAACTGGTTAAAGGTTGGCATATTTTCTCTCCTTTCATAGATTTGATACTATACGCTGATATACAATACATCAGCATACCTTGATATTATACACTATTCTCCGTCTCTTGTCAAGCACTTTTTCTTGACTTTTTTAACTTTTTGAAAATTTCAGTTAAATTTTCTGTCAAAAGCTATAAAAAGCACAGGGCAGCGGCTTTTCACGCCCTGCCCTGCAAATTATTCCTCATTCCGTCTTGCTGTCTGTATCTAAAATTTCTCCTTTATCCGCCACTTCGACCTCTGTCTCGCTGAATCTATGATAAGTTATAACACAATCGCTGTCGTCAGTCTTGTCCGAATAGGTTATATCGTTTTGTACTTCGTTGATATAAAGTTTCAGATCATCACTAAAATAGGTGTTTGCACCCGTTGCGAATTTAATTGCAACGAGCCATTCATTTTCATCAAAGAAGTAATTTCTGTTGTTCTTTACCGTCGCACTTTCGGAACCGTACCATTCATTTTTAGTATCGTCCTGCTCCACAATATCCTTATAATTGGAAGTTATACTGAAATATCTTCCGTCCACCTTGATAATTATGCCTTCCTTTGACCCTCCTGCTGTGGAAACGTTTATGGCTTTACCCTTTTGAATTGGTGTTATTATCAGCGGATAGATAATATCCCTTTCGTAATTGTCAGCATCATAATTGATATGCTTAGCAGAATTTACCAGCGTATCAATTTTAAATCCCCAGTCCTTTTCAACAGGATTTAGCACAATGCTGAAGTCGTCAGCTTGCAGTATCATATCTTCGTATATATGCTGTACACTATCAAGAATGAGCTTATCAAGCTTTTCCTTGCCTGTATCCTTTGAACTGTCGATATCATAAGCATAGGCTATTGATGATCTAAGTGAATAATAGAAGTCTGTTCCAAAGCTGTCGCCGCCGACCGTTTCGTCAAGACCTGTTGCGATCTCATCCGAGTTCCAATTACTCAGATTATCGCAGTTTGTGCCGACTGCGATTTTTTCGCCCACTTTCAGTTCGTCAATATAAGCAAACTTCCCTGTGGTAACATCTTTCGCTCTGAAATCAAGTTTAAACGCAGCGTAATAGTGGTATTTCAGGTATTCATATTCATTCACAGTAACATAGTCGATCAATTCGCCCTTTTTAACAGTGTATTTCTCAACATATATCTTATCGACAAAAAGATATCCCGTTCCGTCCGAGCCGCAGCCTGCATACGTTCCGACCGCCGTTATCTCTTTGTCTTTAACGATCTGTTTAAGCGCATCTCCTGCCCTTATCAAATCGCCTGAATTATCCGAGTTGTCTGTTGTAAGTTCTGTGCTGTCAATGGTACTCGAGCTATCAGCACCAGACAGTTTAGCCGTATCCACCTTGAACTCATCGCCGCTGCGATAAAGGGTCAGCGCACCGCCCACCACCAGAAGCAAAGCCGCAAGCACCGCACCTGCAAGCTGAAAGCCTGTAAGTTTTGTTTTCTTTTTCTCTGTAGGCTTGTCATACATAAGCACACTCTCCTTCCAATCCGAAGGAGTTTTTATACAGTAAAAAGCATTTATCTTTTTCATTTGCTGCTCCTTTCTGTGATATCCTCATTGCAAACTATACCTTTAGTCAATGTTATGATGAAAGTCCAGCCCCTACATAATAGTTTTTACCTCTTTTGTAGGGGAGCGGCTCAATTTCTGTTTCACAGAAATGCGACGTCCCGATACTTTATGTCTTTATTGACATTCATATAGTTCACAACATTATCATATCCTTCAGTTGTTCTCTTCCACGTTTGAGATGTGTTTTTATCGTGTTTTCCTTGATATTTGTCAGCTTAGCTATCTCCTGCACTGACAGCTCCTCAAAGTAATAAAGATAAATACTATCCCGATATTTCGGGGGAAGTCTGAAAATAAGGTCAAGTATCTCTATGTCGCTGCCGTCCTTTGAGAGAGACGTTATGCTGTTCAGATCGACTGTGTTTTTCCTCAAACGATACCGCAAAACACTCCGGCATTCGTTGAGAGCCACTCTGATGAGCCACGCTTTCGGGTTTGGCAGACTGCCTTTTTTCATCTGCTTGAAAAGCTTGAAGAACACGTTCTGATAGCAGTCCTCAGCGTCGGAAAAATTTCCCGTGTGCACCACGCAAAGCCTTGTTACCATATCCGAATACTCCTCTACAAGTTGGCGGTATTCGCTTTCGGTCATATTCTTCATGCTTTCACTTCCCTTCATATACTAAAACGCCGTGGCAGGCAAAAAGGTTTCATACAAAATAAAAAAATCAGCCCGCACGGTCAAAACCATGCAGGCTGATATAAAAGTCATTAGTACAACGGTGTTTCTGCGGTGTTATGGTTAGCCGCACTCTCATTCTTGACCACCTGAACGTTGTTGTAAACGTCCATACCGGTGCCGGCAGGAATGAGCTTACCGATAATAACATTTTCTTTAAGACCCATGAGCTTATCGGTCTTGCCTCTGATAGCTGCGTCTGTAAGAGCCTTAGTTGTCTCCTGGAATGAAGCAGCTGACAGGAATGAATCCGAGTAGCTTGAAGCCTTTGTGATACCCTGAAGAACAGGAACAGTTGTGATAAGTCTTGCGTTCTCGTCGCCAGCGTCGATCTGAGCCTGTATCTCCTCGTTGAGTCTTGCGACCTCTCCTCTGTCGATAAGTGAACCAGGGAGCAGATAGCTTGAACCGGAGTCGTCGATCTTGACCTTTCTCATCATCTGACGAACGATAACTTCGATGTGCTTATCATTGATATCAACACCCTGCAGACGGTAAACCTTCTGAACTTCGGTGATGATGTAGTTCTGAACAGCCTTAGGACCATTAACTGCAAGGATATCAGCTGGGTTGATAGAACCCTCTGTGAGTGGCTCACCGGCTGTAACAGCCTGTCCCTCACGAACTCTTATCTTGTAGCCGTATGGGATAGCATAAGACTCCTGCTCAGGATTTTCAGTGTCCTCGCTTGTAACAGTGATCTGCTTGGTCTTCTTGACCTCCTCGATCCTAACTACGCCGTTGATCCTTGTGATGATAGCAGCACCCTTTGGACGTCTGCTCTCAAACAATTCCTCGACTCTAGGAAGACCCTGTGTGATATCTTCCGCAGAAGCGATACCACCTGTGTGGAAGGTTCTCATTGTAAGCTGTGTACCAGGCTCACCGATAGACTGAGCGGAGATTACGCCGACAGCCTCACCGACCTGAACGATATTTCCGTTTGCAAGGTTAGCACCGTAGCACTTAGCGCAAACGCCATGCTTAGCCTGACACTGAAGAACTGATCTGATAGAGATAGAATCCTTGCCCTCAGCTTCGAGTGCAGCAACTATTCTTTCAGCGTCATGAACGTTTATGAGCTTGTTTCTTGAGCATATCATTTCGCCTGTCTTAGGATCCTTGAGATCCTCAACAAGATATCTGCCCACAAGTCTCTCGCTGAGAGGCTCAATCATTTCGTTTCCGTTCTTTATGTCGAATATCTCGATACCAACGTGAGTACCGCAATCCTCCTGACGAATGATAACGTCCTGAGAAACGTCAACAAGACGTCTTGTAAGGTAACCTGAGTCAGCAGTACGAAGAGCTGTATCGGCAAGTCCCTTTCTCGCACCTCTGGAAGAAATGAAGTATTCCAGAATGTTAAGACCTTCACGGTAGTTAGCTCTGATAGGCATCTCAATTGTTGAACCTGATGTGTTGGCGATAAGTCCACGCATACCTGCAAGCTGTCTGATCTGGCTCATACTACCACGGGCACCTGAGTCAGCCATCATGAAGATTGGGTTGTAGCGGTCAAGGTTTTTCTGGAGGGCGTCGGTTACATCGTTAGTAGCCTTTTCCCAGATACGAAGAACTTCTTCGTAACGCTCCTCGTTTGAACGAAGACCCATCATAAACTCATCACGAATAACATCAACTTCCTTCTCTGCCTCGGCAATAATCGCCTTCTTCTGAGGAGGAATAACTGCGTCACAAACGGCAACGGTAATAGCACCCTTTGTTGAATACTTATAGCCCTGTGCCTTAATGTGGTCAAGAACAACGCTTGTTGTTACGGGACCGTGAATTTTGATACATTTATCAATAATCTTCTTAAGACCCGATTTACCAACGAGGAAGTCAACCTCAAACTTGAATCTGTTTTCGGGGATACTTCTGTCGATAAAGCCGAGATCCTGAGGAATAGGATTGTTAAAGATAATCTTACCGATTGTTGTGTCTACAATACCGGATTCGATTTTTCCGTCAATTTCAAGCTCACGGCGAACCTTGATTTTTGAGTGAAGCTCGATGACGCCTGTCTGATAAGCCATCATAACTTCATCAACATCACGGAATACCTTTCCTTCGCCTCTCTCACCGTCCTTATCAAGTGTAAGGTAGTAAGAACCGAGGATCATATCCTGTGTAGGAACTGTAACAGGCTGACCGTCAGACGGTTTGAGGAGGTTGCCTGCTGCGAGCATAAGGAATCTTGCTTCTGCCTGTGCCTCTGCCGAAAGAGGTACATGGACAGCCATCTGGTCGCCGTCAAAGTCAGCATTGTATGCTGTACAAGCGAGCGGATGAAGTTTAAGAGCACGACCTTCAACAAGAACAGGCTCAAATGCCTGAATACCAAGACGGTGAAGTGTTGGAGCACGGTTGAGGAGAACGGGGTGTCCCTTGATTACAACTTCAAGTGCGTCCCAAACATTGTCCTTTGCACGCTCAACAGCTTTTCTTGCTGATTTGATATTCTGCTCTGCTTTAGTTTCAACAAGGCGTTTCATAACGAACGGCTTGAAGAGTTCAAGTGCCATTTCCTTAGGAAGACCGCACTGATACATTTTGAGTTCAGGTCCTACAACGATAACCGAACGGCCTGAATAGTCAACACGCTTACCGAGAAGATTCTGACGGAAACGGCCCTGCTTACCTTTAAGCATATCCGAAAGTGACTTGAGGGCACGGTTGTTAGGTCCTGTAACCGGTCTGCCTCGTCTGCCGTTGTCGATGAGTGCGTCAACGGATTCCTGAAGCATTCTCTTCTCGTTGCGGATGATGATTTCAGGTGCGTTAAGCTCAAGGAGCTTTTTAAGTCTGTTGTTACGGTTGATAACTCGGCGATAGAGGTCGTTAAGGTCACTTGTTGCAAAACGACCGCCGTCAAGCTGAACCATAGGACGGATATCCGGCGGAATTACCGGAACAACATCGAGAATCATCCACTCGGGACGGTTGCCCGACATTCTGAAGCTTTCAACAACATCAAGTCTTTTAAGGAGTCTGACTCTCTTCTGACCCGATGCAGTTTCGAGCTCTTCTTTAAGTGAAGCGGAAAGAGCATCAAGGTCAATCTCGGCAAGGAGCTTTTTGATTGCCTCGGCACCCATACCTGCTTCAAAGTCGTCTTCATACTTCTCACGCATATCATTGTACTCACCCTCGGTAAGACACTGATACTTTGCAAGGTCACGGCAGTCGCCGGGATCTGTTACGATGTACTGTGAGAAATAGAGTACATTCTCCAAAAGCTTGGGAGAAATATCAAGCATAAGGGCAATTCTTGAAGGAATTCCCTTGAAATACCAAATGTGCGACACGGGAGCGGCAAGCTCAATGTGTCCCATACGCTCTCTTCTGACCTTTGAACGGGTTACTTCAACACCGCAACGGTCACAGATTTTACCCTTAAAACGGATTCTCTTGTATTTACCGCAGTGACATTCCCAGTCCTTTGTCGGTCCGAAAATGCGTTCGCAGAACAAGCCGTCTCTTTCAGGCTTGAGAGTACGATAGTTAATTGTCTCGGGCTTTTTAACTTCGCCGTAAGACCATTCTCTCATCTGCTCAGGAGAAGCAAGTCCGATTTTAATTGAGTCAAAAACATTATTATCTATCATTGCATTTCCTCCTTACATATCGTCACTGCCAAAGTCATCGCTGAAATCATCCGATGTGTAGCTGTCCTCTTCAACATCGGCAAGTGAATCGTCAAACATATTGCCTTCTTCGCCGCCCTCGTCAAGAGTGTAGCCGTCCATTGATGTCATTACATGGTCTTCTTCAAATTCCGGATTTGTTGCATCAACAATATCCTCGTCCTCATCAAACTTCTGCTTAATGTCAATTTCTTCACCGTCAGAGTTAAGAACACGAACATCAAGTGAAAGTGACTGGAGTTCCTTAATAAGAACTCTGAATGACTCAGGAATACCCGGAGCAGGAATATTCTGACCTTTAACGATAGCCTCGTAGGTCTTAACACGGCCGACAACATCGTCCGACTTAACTGTAAGAATTTCCTGAAGTGTATAAGCAGCACCGTAAGCCTCAAGTGCCCAAACTTCCATCTCACCGAAACGCTGACCGCCGAACTGAGCTTTACCGCCGAGTGGCTGCTGTGTAACGAGAGAGTAAGGACCTGTGCTTCTTGCGTGGATTTTTTCATCAACGAGGTGATGGAGCTTGAGGTAGTACATATAACCTACTGTTACAGGGTTATCGAAACGCTCGCCTGTACGACCGTCAACAAGCCATGTCTTACCGTCCTCGCTGTAACCTGCGTCTTTAAGACACTGGAAAATGTCCTGCTCATGAGCACCGTCAAATACAGGAGTCATAATCTTCCAGCCAAGCGCCTTTGCGGCATAACCGAGGTGAACCTCAAGAACCTGACCGATGTTCATACGAGAAGGTACGCCCAACGGGTTAAGTACGATGTCAAGCGGAGTACCGTCAGGAAGGAACGGCATATCTTCCATTGGGAGAATTCTTGAAACAACACCCTTGTTACCGTGACGACCTGCCATCTTATCGCCTACGCTGATTTTTCTCTTGAGTGCAAGGTAAACTCTTACAACCTTGTTTACACCGGGCTGGAGTTCGTTTCTGCTGTCTGCACGGGTAAACACCTTAACATCAACAACAGTACCGCATTCACCGTGAGGCACACGGAGAGATGTATCTCTGACTTCTCTTGCCTTTTCACCGAAGATTGCACGAAGGAGTCTTTCCTCGGCTGTAAGCTCTGTTTCACCCTTTGGAGTTACTTTACCGACAAGGATATCGCCTGCTTTAACCTCAGAACCGATCTGAATGATACCGTCCTCGTCAAGATACTTGAGAACATCTTCACCTACATTCGGGATATCTCTTGTAATCTCTTCGGGGCCGAGCTTTGTATCTCTTGCCTCTGTGTCATATTCTTCAATGTGAATTGATGTATAAACATCATCACGAACGATTTTTTCGTTGATAAGAACAGCATCCTCGTAGTTGTAACCTTCCCATGTCATAAAGCCGATGAGAGCGTTCTTACCGAGAGCAACTTCACCGTTTTCGGTAGCCGGACCGTCTGCGAGAACTTCGCCCTTCTTAACTCTCTGTCCTCTTGACACGATAGGACGCTGGTTGATACATGTACCCTGGTTAGAGCGGAGGAACTTGATAACCTCAAAGTCCTGAACTCTGCCCGAGTCATACTGTACACGAATGTTACGGGCATCAACGCTCATAACGATACCGTCTTCCTCAGCGAGGATACAAACGCCTGAGTCTGTACCTGCCTTGTACTCCATACCTGTACCGACGATAGGAGCTTCACTGCGGAGAAGCGGAACTGCCTGACGCTGCATGTTCGCACCCATGAGAGCACGGTTTGCGTCATCGTTTTCAAGGAACGGAATCATAGCCGTAGCAACAGATACAACCATCTTAGGAGATACATCCATGAAGTCGAATCTTTCGGGAGAATACTCTACGAACTCGTCACGGTAACGACCTACAACTCTTGAATGAACAAATCTGCCGTTTTCATCAAGCGGTTCGTTAGCCTGTGCAACAGCGTAGTTATCCTCAACATCGGCTGTCATATAAACAACCTCGTCGGTTACAACGCCTGTTTGCTTGTCAATTTTACGATAAGGAGCTTCGATAAAGCCGTACTTGTTGATACGGGCAAATGAAGCAAGATATGAGATAAGACCGATGTTAGGACCTTCAGGAGTTTCGATAGGACACATTCGGCCATAGTGTGTGTAGTGTACGTCACGAACCTCAAATCCTGCACGATCTCTTGAAAGACCGCCCGGACCGAGGGCTGAAAGACGACGCTTGTGGGTAAGCTCTGCAAGTGGGTTACCCTGATCCATGAACTGTGAAAGCGGTGAAGAACCGAAGAATTCTTTAATTGCCGCTGTTACGGGACGGATATTGATGAGTGAGTTAGGCGAAAGTGACTCCATATCCTGTGACTGGGTTGTCATTCTCTCTCTTACAACTCTTTCAAGACGGGAGAAACCGATTCTGAACTGGTTCTGAAGAAGTTCGCCTACGCAGCGGATTCTTCTGTTGCCGAGGTGGTCGATATCATCTGTATTACCGACACCGTGAGCAACACAGTTGAGGTAGTTGATTGTTGCAAAGATATCATCAACTGTGATGTGGTTAGGAACAAGCTCATCTGCACGGCTTCTGAGCATTTCCTTGAGGTCATCCTCATTCTCACAGGAATCAAGAATTTCGCAAAGAACATCAAAACGAACATTTTCCTTGATATCACACTCTGCTTCTGCGTCAAAATCAACATAGCAAGCGATGTCAACCATACCGTTTGAAATAACCTTAACGATTGTTTCATCGGCAGCCTTTACATAGGCAATCTTAACACCTGCATTTTCGATTTCAAAAGCCTTTTCCTTTGTGATTTTTTCATCACGAAGAGCCATAACCTCGCCTGTGCGTGGGTTGGCAATCGGCTCTGCAAGAACCTGACCTTCAAGACGGTTTGCAATACCGAGCTTTTTGTTGTATTTATATCTGCCTACTCTTGACATATCATAACGACCGGGGTCAAAGAACAGGTTGTTTATGTGTGTCTGCGCACTGTCAACTGTCGGAGGCTCAGACGGACGGAGCTTTTTGTAAACCTCGATAAGACCTTCTTCAACATTTGAAGCGGCATCCTTTTCGATAGTAGCTCTCATTCTTTCGTCGTCACCAAAATAGTCGAGAATTTCGGCATCCGTGCCAAGACCGAGTGCTCTGATAAATGATGTAACGGGAAGCTTACGGTTCTTATCAATACGAACATAAAAAACATCGTTTACATCGGTTTCATACTCAAGCCATGCACCACGATTCGGGATAACTGTTGTTGAATACAGTTCCTTACCGGTTTTATCGTGATCCATTTTATAGTAAACGCCCGGGCTTCTTACAAGCTGTGAAACGATAACACGCTCAGCACCGTTGATAACGAATGTGCCGCTTGCGGTCATCAGCGGGAAATCGCCCATAAATACATTGCTCTCTTTGATTTCACCCGTTGACTTGTTCAAAAGTCTTGCGGTTACTCTGAGAGCAGCTGAATATGTTGCATCACGAACCTTACACTCAATTACGCTGTAGTTCGGGTGATCAACATCAAGTGTGTAGTCGATAAAATCGAGAACAAGGTTGTCCTGATAATCGGTAATGCCCGAAACATCTTTAAATACTTCTTTAAGACCTTCGTCAAGCAACCATTTGTATGACGCTTTCTGAATGTCGATAAGATTAGGCATATCAATTACTTCATCGATTTTACCAAAACTCATTCTTTCGGTGTTGCCAAGCTTTACGGGTTTGACATTAACCATAGGCGTATCACTCCTTAAAAAATCTATGAAACGGGGCAAGCGGTACTGAAAATCTGCTCATAAAAAGCTCTTGACACAAAAGGATTTTTGTGATAATATCCCCTTGTCGGATAAAGTTTTTTGCGGATTTTCCCGACCTCTTCGGTACATATCCCCATTATGGTACATTTTATTATTCTATATTGAAATAATCAATAAGTCAAGAGAATTTTCGGATTTTTTTCGGATTTTACTGACTTTTTTATATTTTTACAGGTTTTATTTCCCGAAAAGAATTATTTTTCTTTTCGGGCTATTTTTTACACCCAAATGCAACACCCGACACGGTGTATGGTTTTAAACAGCGTGGGTAAACCACCATTCACCTATACCGTCAGTCGCAAGGCTACTGTTTGTTTTGGTTGAACAGCCAAAATAAGCAAGCCAATTTTTTGTAAATATTTGTAAATATGAATTTTATATAATAAATGCTTTGGATTAAATCGAACCGATTTTACAATCGTTTCGATTGGCGAACACGGTCCACCGCTACAGTATAACAATCGTTTTGCGGAATTTATAAAGCTTGTTTTTAAATATAATTTCTACTATTAGCAACTGGAATCTGAGTGAAAAATTACGGCATAACCGAAATTTAATCGGTTATGCCGTTTTTATGTTTATGTACCTGAACACCCTTATTCTCGTTTTGACTTTAGATAGTTTTCAAAGGCTTCTTTGATAACTGAATGTTTTTCGTCTTTATCTGCATCACTGTTCCAATCTGTTCCATCTGTTGCGTTTTTTATCATATATGAAGTGCTCCACTCCTTAATATCGTGGTCATATATATCATAAGTTATTTTCTCCATTGTACCATCGTCAACATTAAGATAATAACCGCATCCATAATAACCTCCGATTGGGTAATTGATGTAAAATGCCATTTGTTCTCCGTTGGCAAAATTAAAAAAACTGATTTTATCTATTGAAAATGTTTTTCCGCTATCGTCCTTTGTAACATCCCAATTTTCAATATTATCATAAACAAGTTCAATATATTTAGCATCAGCGTCTGTAATCACGACGGAGCTTTCTGTATTTTCTACTTTTCCGCAGGCAGAGGTCAGTAAAATAATAAACATAGCTGTTATTAAAATAATAAGTTTTTTCATTTTGGTTTTACCTCTCCACATCCGCAAGAGCCAACATAGTTTTGATTTTCTCTGCCACAATTTGGACATATCCAAACATCTGCTCTATGCACACTTTTATTTATCTTATTACTGTTTCCGGTTATAACATATGGTTTCTCACAAGAACAACGAGCACAATACAAACTGGTTCCGTCATTATACGCACCACATTTTTGACAGCGCCAAGAAGAATTTCTTTGATTTGATGAATCATTAATCATACGATATTTATTATATTCCTGTTCAGCAGTTGAATCATATTTTTTTATTGCACAAGCAAATATAATTGCAATCACTTCTATGAACACAGATATAATCATTCCAATAAGATTATCATCACGATGATAATCGATATAACTTGAAACATTCATAATAAAAACAATCGTTGCAACAATTTCAAAAATTATAAAAAGTACAGTATATACCATTCGTTCAGAATGTTTTGCTCTATAATCACTAATAAATTCTGCTTTGCTTTTGGTATGCTCTGTGCTTTGTCTTTGTACAACAAAATTATTTCTTGATACCATCTCTCCATTTATTTTACTTCCGCAGTATTTGCAAAAATCACTTCCATCATCAATTTGTTTTCCACACTTTTGACAATACATAATTCTCTCCTCAATTCATAATATATTATTTGTTGCTTTAATTTGTTTTTCAACAATGTTCAATTAACGATTACAATAAGATTATATACTATAGTATAGGCATTGTCAACACTATAGTGCATATTTTATGCTTTTTATTACATTGTGTGCAAAATAAATGTGTATTAGTATAATTAAAAAGTACCCTAAAGAGCAGGATGAAGCATATGGAACGCACCGAACTTAACAAAAAGATAGGACAAAACATTCGGAAATATCGTTTAAAAATTGATATAAGCCAAGAAAATCTTGCTATGTCGGCAGGTCTTTATCCTGCATATCTCGGCAGACTTGAACGAGGTGAAAAGTGTCCCACAATAGACACACTGTATAAAATATCCTGTGCGCTCGGTATAACAATCAATGAACTTATTTGTTTTGATTCCAAAATCGACTCATCGCCAACTAATAATCAGGCAAAAATGCGAATTGAAGAAGCGTTAAAACAAATTCCTGACACACAACAATTGCGAATTGCAGAAATTGTTGAAAATATCGCAGTCATAATAAAAGAAGAAAAAAATCAGTAGTAGCGGCAGTCAGTGACCACCACCATTGCAGAAATTTTATGTTTTAACAAAATATTATGGTGTAATGAGAATTATCTATTCATTTGTAGCGGCGAACACAGTTCGCCAATTGATTTGTGTGCAAACACAAATCAAGCAAAACCAATTTTTTTGGTAAATAGCAAATATAAATTTCATATAACAAACGATTTGTATTAAGTCGAACCGATTTTACAATCGTTTCGATTGGCGAACACTGTTCGCCGCTACAGTATAACAATTGCTTTGTCGAATTTATAAAGTTTGTTTTTAAATATAATTTCTACCGTTACTAACGGGAGAACACGGTTCTCCCCTACATTTAAACAACAGCTTTTACACAAACAAAAACAGTCGGGAAGACATTGCTTTGCATTTTGCAAACTGTCTTCCCGACATTCATTTTCAATTTTCAATTTTCAATTTTTAATTACTTGCCCTTCCCCATATCATCATATCTGTCCAGAAACGAAACTTTATTATCGCCTTGTTTATATGAAATAATCGTATCGAGGTTGACATTTTCAACGCTATGGAAAATGTTGCTTTCAATCTGGGGATTGATTTTCTTCAGATTTGCGATAAGCTGTTTGATTTCCTGTCGTTTTGAGCCTGTGTTGCTGTTTGGCGAACAGGTTGTGCAAGTGTCCGTAAAACGGCACGCACATTGAATGAAATTCAGCTTGTTGTAATCTCGCCAATGCTTGATTTCAGCCTCACGAACGAGGTAGAGAGGGCGGATAAGTTCCATTCCCTCATAGTTTGTGCTGTGGAGTTTCGGCATCATCGTCTGAACCTGACCGCCGTAGAGCATACCCATAAGAATAGTTTCTATAACATCGTCATAGTGATGACCGAGTGCGATTTTATTACAGCCGAGCTGCTTTGCCTTTTTGTAGAGATAACCTCTCCTCATTCTTGCGCAAAGGTAGCAGGGATATTTGTCAACATTGTAAACAGAATTAAAAATATCTGTTTCAAAAACAGTTATAGGAATGTTCAGCCTACGGGCGTTGCTCTCGATTACATCACGATTTTCAACGCTGTAGCCCGGGTCCATTACAAGAAAAACAAGCTCAAACGGAAATTTATTGTGTCTTTTCAACTCCTGAAAAAGCTTTGCCATCAGCATTGAATCCTTGCCCCCCGAAATGCAGACGGCAATTTTATCGTTCGGCTCAACAAGCTTGTACTCGATTATCGCCGCAGTAAATCTGCTCCAAATCGTCTTGCTGAACTTTTTGCGGATGCTTTTTTCAACATCGGTTGCATAGTCCTCATTCTCGAATTGACTTCTCAACCAACTGTAATAACCGCCCTCAAGATTCACGGCATTGAATCCGTCATCACGCAGATTTTCTGCAAGCTCGTCACTTATCTGACCGCTTTTGCAACAGAGGACAACAAGCTTGTCTTTTGGCAAAAGTGAATTGTCCTCTTTGATTTTTGCAAGCGGAATATTCTTTGCACCGTCAATGTGACCGTATTCAAACGAAATTTCATCTCGGATATCGACAAGAGTATATTCCTCGTCAAGCTTTCTCACCTGGTCTATTGTAATCTGATTGTTTTCCGATTTAAACATTCATAACCCTTCAATCTCTGTTTTTGCTGTTTTTTATTGCAACAATTGTTATATCGTCAAATTGCTCCGCATTTTCGGTAAAGTCAGTCAAAGCGTCATAAACTCCGTCACACACACCTTTTGCAGTCTGTTCGGCATTTTGACAGGCAGACACAAGTCTTTCGTTGCCGAAAAATTCATTATCCGCATTTGTTGCCTCATTCACACCGTCGGTGTAAAGGCAGATTATATCACCGTTTCCAAATTCAGCGCTGTTCACAACATATCTTGCATCATCAAACACACCGAGCATTATACACGGCTTACATTCTAAAAATTTCGCCTTGCCGTTGCTCACCGTAACAGGCTTGTTATGACCTGCATTTATGTACAAAAAGCTGTCGCTGTTTTTGTCAAAAATCACGGCGAATGCAGTTACAAACATTCCCTCGGGATTTGACGAACAGAGTTCCCTGTTGATTTCTTCAAATGCCCTGTCGGGTTCTGCATTTTCGGTCATTTTTTCGTGGATAAGAGTTTTTGCAAAAGCCATAAACATTGCCGCCGCAACACCCTTGCCCGACACATCACCGACTACGGCACATATTCTGCCGTCAGGCAATGCAAAGCAATCGTAAAAATCGCCGCCTACCTGTCTTGCAGACTCCATTCTTGCCGAAACATCAAAACAATCGGCAAAGACAACATTCTTTTCTCTCGCAATTATTCCGTACTGAATCCGCCTTGCAACCTCAAGCTCGGTTTCATTCTTAGCCTTTTCACTCGCAAGGGCGGAATTTTTTTCAACATAAGTTTCTACATCGTGAGCCATATCGTTGAAATAATCAGCCAAAAGCTGAATTTCATCGTCAGAGCCGAGTTTTATCGGCACAAACGCTTTCTTTGTATTTGTGCCGTCAGCCTTGTCGGAAAAGTATCCTCGAATTTTTTCAAAAATCAAAAGTATCGGATTATACATCTTTTTTCTGACAAACCGCATTACAAGCAAGAATACAATTGCCAGCACAACAAACAACGCAAGAACTCGCAATGCAGTATAAAAAATGATTTCCGTATAAATCTGCGTCAGCGAATAGTCCGCACCGATTAATGCAACAGGCTTGCCGTCCTTGCCTTGAATCGCTGAAAATGCCGTGTAAAAACTGCCGAAGCTGTCGTTCTGATATTCGTAAGCCGTGACAAGATTAGGATTTTCCCACGCCTCTTTTTCAGCGTCCCACAAGCTGTGGTCAACCTCTGCGCCTGCACTCCTCACCTTCAAAACATTCTCGTTTTCGCTGTCATCATCGGCAACAGTCATAACATATGCAACCTTATTTTCGTCAAAATTCGGAATGTAAATGTACATATATTCAAGGTGGTTCGTCTGACAAATCCACCTCAAGGTCTTAACGGCTTTGCGATATTCTTCGGAATCGGGATTATCAAGCAATGCATTTATATCACAGCGTTCAAAAGTTTCTGTTGCAACCTTTGACGCACTTTCGGTCAGCTGTCGTGTAAATCGCCTTGTGCGCTGAATGTTTTCAATGCAATTGAGCGTACCCGAAACAATCACCGCCAAAATAAACAGCACAAGTATGTGAAAGAAAAGCCTTTTGAAAATCGACTTTTTGACTTTTATTTTGCCGATTGGTTTTTCGGATTTTTTCATTAACAGTCACCGCTTTCTTCCCACACACTTTTTCATCTTGTATTTTAACACGAATGTATGATAAATGCAAAACATAATAAATGTCATAAAGTAATTGTCAACCCGTAGCGGCGGTCAGTGACCGCCATTTGTTTTGTGTGCAAACACGAAACAATTCGTAGCGACGAACCGTGTTCGCCGCTACAAACAATCCATAATTTTCATCACATCAAAACATTTTAATAAAACAAATAGTTTCATCAATGCGGGCGTCCAATGAACGCCCCTACGGGTTTGCGGCATTTATAAAATTTGTTTTGGCATACAATTTCTGCCTTTACCTGCGGTCGCAAGGCTACCCCTACAAGTATACATTTACTTTCATATAAAGCAAAAATTGCATCAATGCCGTATTCGAGCATCTGATGCAATTCCTTTATCCGAGTATCTTCTCGAATAGATTGCGGTGGCACACCGCCGACCACAATTTTCCATTTTCAATTAAGCAAAAACAGCCGACTGCTTTGCAATCGACTGTTTAATAATCGGATTATATATCAATTACCATCTTGCGTCAAGTTCGGCTTTGGTGGCTCTTTTTTTCTTTCTTGCGACATATCTTGAATATCTTGAAAGCTTTCTGTCACGAAGGAAGAATACAAAAGCGATTGCACCGAGGATAACTGCAACAAGCACAAACCAAAGACCTACATTTGCGGATCTCTGAACTGCGGCAACAAGAGTCGGTGTGCTTGCGGCATTTGACTTTGCAAGAGCCTTGTCGGCAGATTTTACAGACTGAACGGCAACGCTTGATGCTGTGTCCGAGTAGTTCTGATTCTTTTCATTTGAAAGAATGAACTGCGATGCACCTGTTGAAGAAGGCATCTCAATCGGAGCGGCTGAAACCGCCGGAGAAACCTCACCGCTTACAACCTCTGTTTTGGGGTTTGCAACTGCGTTGTCGCTGAACAGTGCGTTGTATGTTTTCTCATCAACAATACCTGTTGAATCGAGTGAATTCTGATTCTGGAAATTTGCAACTGCCTGCGCTGTATATTCACCGTAGTAGCCTGTTGCATCCATTGCAAAGTAGCCGAGTTTTATAAGCTGCTGCTGAATTGCAGTTACTTCATCGTTTTCGTCACCGTTCTGATACTGAACTGCCTCTGTTACAGGCTCTGTTGTTGCCTCTGTGGGAGCAGTTGTTTCTTCTTCGGGCTTGTCCTCAGTCTTTGGTGTTGTATCGTCTTTTGGAGCTTCGGGAGCATTCTCCGAATAAAGTGTATTTCTCGAATCGCCTGCAATACCGTCAACTGTAAGACCTGCGGCTTTCTGGAATGCCTTATAAGCCTCTTCTGTTGCGTCACCGAAGTAACCGTCAACTGCACCGTCATAATAGCCGAGGTCAGCAAGTCTTTGCTGAATCTTCTTTACCTCAGCACCCGATGAACCGTTCTTGTAAACACTCGGTGTGTTGTTTGAAGATGATGAGCTGCCTGATGAACTTGAAGAGCCTGATGAGCTTGAACCCGATGAACTGCTTGAAGAAGTGTTTGAAGGAGTCTTGCTCGATCTGCCCTGTGAGTCAAAGTAATATGTAGTACCGTCAATTGTTCTTGAAGTATTTACAATGTACTCGCCGTTTTCGTAGTAATAGTAGCTGCCGTTAAAGCTTTCCCAACCGTTTGTTACATATGAAACTGCGGCAAGCTTGAACCAGTATGTCCAATTGTTATAACCGCCGATTGCCTCATAGCAAACACCGTATTCATCACCTCTTGCGTCAACCTCCATACCGTTGCCGACATAAACACCGACATGACCGGGACGCCAAAGTCCAAGACCGTGAACATTAGGAATGCCTGCGCTTACCGAACCTGTTTCAGTAGCTGTTTCAAGCTGTGGATTACCGCATCTTTCGCCGCCGGCATATGAATAGATAAGACCTGAACAGTCAACCGCTCCGGGAGTTGAACCGCCGTAAACATATGACCATCCGCTGTTGTAGGCATTGAGTGCCCATTCTGCAAGACCTGCACCCGTGCCTTTTGCACCGGCAGAAAATGAAGAACCGAATACGCATACACTTGAAAGTGTGAGAACACTCAGAATGATTGCAGTAATCTTTTTTATTCTCTGCATCGTTAATTACCTCCATTTTTATCAGAGAGTCAAAGCTCTTACAGAAAAATAACGACCGACTCAAAGTACAGTCCGTTTTAATCTGTACGAAAGATTTGACCGAAAAATTGTTACCAAATCTGACAGTAAATTACAAATCAGGTTACACCTTGATAACAACATTGTAACCATTATAACATCACCCTTTTAAAAAATCAACCCCAAAGCCCGTATTTTTTGCTAATTCAGAAAATTTGATGCAGTTTCACTCACAAAATCTTCATTTCAAGCACCAAAATAAAGCGAATTATTACAAAATTTGTAACCTTTTGTAATATTTACAGCGTACCGTCAACATAAATTTCGCATCAAAAAAGCAGCTCCCGCACCAAGCATTTGGAGCGGGAGCTGCTTTTATTCGGTTTCCGTAATACAATTATGAAAAAAACAGAGGAGAGAAAATTTCAAAATGAAATTTTGCTGAGTAAAATATGAATTAAAAATTACGGCATTACTGGTATTCGCAAACACTTGCCCATTTGAGAAGGAACTCTCTCTCTTCGGGCTTGCCCTTAACAGACTGTGATGCGGCTACAATCGGGAGCCAGCGGTCAACATATTGACGGGCTGTGTCGGTCTTTGTGCAGTAAAGCTTCATATACTTTTCTGCAAGCTCTTCCTGATGATTCAAACGGAACAAGAGGTAAGTTCTTGCGGCATCGGCTGAACCGTTACCCTGCGTTGCGTGTGACCAGTCAATAACATACGGTGTACCCGACTCGTCAATAATAATATTACTAGGGTTGAAATCGCCGTGACAAACCTTTGTGTGGTTCGGCATACCGTTAAGACGGGTTTCAAGCTCATATCTTGTTGTTGCGTCAAGGTCGGTTTCGCTGATTTTGCGTTTCATCTTATCCTTGAGTTTGTTAAGCAACGGTGCTTTTTGGCTGAGGATTTTAACCTGAATGTCAACAAAGAGATTGAGGTATTCGTCCTCTTTTTCGGGATGCTCTGCCATAAGCTCCGCAAGAGTTTTGCCCTCGATAAAGGTGGAGATAATTGCCCATTTTCCGTCAATCTTTGTAACCTCTTCAATTTTCGGAATATTGAGTCCTGTTTCCTCAACTCTTGCCTGATTAAGAGCCTCGTTAAGAATATCTGATTTCGGATAACACTCGTCAAAAACTTTGGCGGCAAGCGCACCGTCTTTATAAACTACCTTGTTCTCTCTTTTTGCAAGAACTGTATCTAATTTCATAATAAAGCCCCTTTCGCTTTAAAATATTAAAAATTCATCAAGCAATCTTTCATTGCTTCGGTTATATTATACAACAGTTTCAGGGGTTAGTACAGTGTAAAAATAACAAAATAATTTTAATTTTCTTTGTGCATTTAGCAAATACAAATAAAATATTTTTTACCTTTCAAACAAAAAGAGCAAGATATTTTATGCGAAGTGCATAAAAATTCGTTAAACTTTTAACTAAATATTCGTGAAATTTTTAACATTCTTTTGTACATTATGCATAATAGTTTGTAATATTAAAAGCATATTACGCCCGAGAGGAAGGTTTAATTAAATGTAAAATTGAAAATTGAAAATGGAAAATTGCGGTCGGGCAGACAGTCTGTAATGTAAAAAAACATATTATGCCCGAGCGTAGCATTGCAATTGTTCGCACAATCCTGTAGGGGCATTCATTGGACGCCCGCACGGCGAGCCGCCGTACCCAATTCGTGCAGATAGTTTGTAAATATCCAAAAACATATTATGCCCGAGCGGAAGTTTATTTAAATTGAAAGTTGAAAATGAAAAATGGGAAATTGCGGTATTATCCATATACAACAAAACACCCTACCACGGGGGCAGGGTGTTTTATAATTATGCATTACGAGATAGATTAAACAGTCTCGCTGTTGTTGCCATAGTAAGCATTGAGGTACATCTGCTTGATTTCCTTGAAGAGCGGATATCTTGGGTTTGCACCTGTGCACTGGTCATCAAATGCCTGCTCTGTCATAGCGTCAAGACGGTTGAGGAAGTCCTCTTCGTCCGGAACATAATCCTTGATAGAGTTCTTGATGCCGACTCTTGCCTTGAGGTCGTTAACAGCCTTGATAAGGGTTTCAACGCTCTCTGTATCGTTCTTGCCGCCGAGGCCGAGGTAACGAGCTACTTCAGCATAACGAGCGAGTGTGTGCGGGTGATCATACTGTGGGAATGTACCCATCTTAGCAGGAACTTCTGCTGAGTTGAATCTGATTACCTGCTCAAGCATAAGTGCGTTAGCAATACCGTGCGGTACATGATGGAAAGCACCGAGCTTATGAGCCATTGAGTGACAAACACCGAGGAATGCGTTGGCGAATGCCATACCTGCCATTGTAGCAGCGTGAGCAACCTTCTCACGAGCAACAGGCTCGTTCATACCGTTGTCATAGCAAGCAGGGAGATACTCGAAGATAAGCTTGAGTGAACGGAGTGCAAGACCGTCTGTGAAATCTGTAGCCATCATTGAAGCATAAGCCTCAAGTGCGTGAGAAACAGCGTCGATACCTGATGCAGCTGTAAGTCCCTTAGGGCCGCTCATCATGTTGTTAGCATCAACGATTGCCATTTTAGGCATAAGCTGATAGTCAGCAAGCGGATACTTAACGCCTGTATCCTGGTCTGTGATAACTGCGAAAGGAGTAACCTCAGAACCTGTACCTGATGATGTCGGGATAGCAATGAAGTATGCCTTCTCGCCCATCTTCGGGAATGTGTAAACTCTCTTACGGATATCGCAGAAACGCATAGCCATATCCTGGAAGTCAACTTCCGGATGCTCATAGAGAACCCACATAATCTTGCCGGCATCCATTGCTGAACCGCCGCCGAGTGCGATAATGCAGTCAGGCTCAAACTTACGCATAGCCTCTGCACCCTTCTGAGCTGAAATAAGTGATGGGTCAGGCTCAACATCTGCGAATGTTGTATATGTGATGCCCATTTCATCGAGCTTGTCTGTGATTGGCTTTGTGTAGCCATTCTTATAAAGGAATGAGTCGGTAACGATGAATGCTCTCTTCTTACCCATTACATCCTTGAGTTCCTGAAGAGCTACAGGCATACAGCCCTTCTTGATATAAACCTTTTCAGGTGCTCTGAACCAAAGCATATTTTCTCTCCTCTCGGCAACTGTCTTAATATTGATAAGGTGCTTGCAACCAACATTCTCAGAAACAGAGTTGCCGCCCCATGAACCACAGCCGAGTGTGAGTGAAGGAGTAAGCTTGAAGTTGTAAAGGTCACCGATACCACCCTGTGAAGAAGGTGTGTTAACAAGGATACGGCAAGTTTTCATTCTTGATGCGAACTCGTCAATCTTTGCTCTTTCGTTTACAGCGTCAACGTAAAGTGAAGATGTGTGACCGTAACCGCCGTCAGCAATAAGCTGCTCAGCCTTTGCAATAGCATCTTCAAAATCTTCAGCCTTGTACATAGCGAGTACAGGAGAAAGCTTCTCGTGAGCAAACTCTTCGCTGATGTCAACTGATTCTACCTCACCGATAAGAACCTTTGTTTCCTCAGGAATTGTTACACCTGCAAGAGCTGCGATTGTAACAGGCTTCTGACCAACAATCTTAGCGTTAAGAGCGCCGTTGATGATGATAGTCTTTCTAACCTTCTCTGTCTCTTCCTCGTTAAGGAAGTAGCAGCCACGAGCCTTGAATTCCTTCTTAACTTTGCTGTAAATCTTCTTTTCAACGATAACAGACTGCTCTGAAGCACAGATCATACCGTTATCAAATGTCTTTGAGTGGATAATTGAGTTAACTGCGAGTAAAATGTCAGCTGTTTCATCAATGATAGCAGGTGTGTTACCGGCGCCAACACCGAGTGCAGGCTTACCTGATGAATAAGCAGCCTTAACCATGCCGGGGCCACCTGTTGCGAGGATGCAGTCAGCTTCCTGCATAAGTGTGTTTGTGAGTTCGAGTGAAGGAATATCAATCCAGCTGATGATACCCTCCGGAGCGCCTGCCTTAACAGCAGCTTCAAGAACAACCTTGGCAGCCTCAATTGTGCTCTTCTTAGCACGGGGATGCGGGCTGATGATGATACCGTTTCTTGTCTTAAGACAAACAAGTGTCTTGAAGATAGCGGTTGAAGTTGGGTTTGTTGTAGGAATAACGGCAGCGATTACACCGATTGGCTCAGCAATCTTCTTAATGCCGTAAGCCTTGTCTTCCTCAAGAACGCCGCAAGTCTTAACATTTCTGTAAGCATTGTAAATATACTCAGATGCGAAGTGGTTCTTGATAACCTTATCTTCTGCAACGCCCATGCCTGTTTCTTCAACAGCCATCTTAGCGAGCGGAATTCTCATCTGGTTAGCAGCAGTAGCGGCAGCAAGAAAAATCTTGTCAACCTGCTCCTGTGTGTAGGTAGCAAAAATTTTCTGAGCTTCTCTTACTCTTGCAAGGGCAGCTTCAAAGCTTTCTGCGTTATCTACGATAGGATACTCTTTTGTACTCATTTAATCTACCTCTTATCTTGCATAATTATATTAGATTCAGCAAAGCTGAAAATGATATCAAATTAATTTGCCTCAATTACTCGGCTTTCTCGGCAGCCTTACCGCTTGCCTTTGTTGCCTTTTTTGAAGAACTGCCTAAGTCAGCCTTGAATTTAAGGTTGTTTTTCTTAGCATAGTTCTGGGCATATGAACCGCTTGCTCCGTGGATTGTAACTTCCTTACTGCATTCTGCGAATACATTGTCGGGAATACTTGTAATACAAGACGGAATTGTGATGTCTGTAAGCTCACGTGACTGATAAAAAGCATATTCATCAATCTTTGTAAGTTTACCGCTGTCGGGAAGAACAACATTGTTAAGTGCCGCACCCGAAAAAGCTCTCGGTCCGATTTCTTTGAGTGTACTCGGAAGCTTGATTTCTCTTAACTCAGAGCAGTTAAAGAACACGCTGTTGTTAAGGATTTCAAGACCTTCGGAAAGATTTACCTTTGTGAGGCTGTGACAGCTTGAAAAGGCATAATCTTCAATCTGCTTGATACTTGACGGAATTGTTACTTCCGTAATTTTGGAGTTATTGAACACGCTTGCACCGATTACGGTAACTTTGTAGTTCTTGTAGCTTTCGGGAATTTCAATAACCGTGTCAGAACCTGTGTACTTTGTAATCATAAGTTCTTCCTGATTGATAATGAAAAATCCGAAATCTCCGTTTGTAAGGTCAGGCTCTGTCGGCTCAACCTTGTAGCCGGGCTTACTGCTGTTTGATGATGTGTTGTCGTCACAACCGCATCCCGAGAGTCCGACCGCTGCTGATGCGCACATTGTGCACGCCATCAGAAAGCAAAGAATTCTTTTCATTTTTCTGGATCCTTTCAATTGTTGTTTCAGAATTTAGCTAATTCTTGATTGATTCTATTTTATCATCTTTGTTAAATATTTGTCAATGTTTTTTTGACCATTTTTCTACTTTTATCGGGTTCAATAATAATTACAAAAAGATTACACGCTTATTGTTGCACTTCTCACAAAAAAGATAAAAATCCCGTAAAATCCGCTGTTTTTTGCGGTAAAAAATGTAAGAAAAATCCTCAGAAACTGCCGTTTTCGGCATATCATTGACGAATCAATCGACCAATGTCATATTTTCACAATAGGCGTTGTAAAATCAAGACCGCTCCTTTTTGGAATTTCATACGCAAGTGCCGAAATATCGTAGGCTAAAATGTCCTTTTCAAGCAATGCCTTTGTGTTGCCGCCTGTTCTGATACCGTTGCTTGCTGAGGTGACAATATTCAGCCGGCAGTCTTTGAGCAATTCCGCCCCCTCGTTTGTAAAACCTAAAACACGGACATACTCAATCGGGATTTGCGTATGAGCTTTTTCAATTCCGAGCAATGCACAGGCAAGTATTCTCCGTATGCGTGCATGAGTGTAGCGCTTTGTCTTTACAAGGTCGGCAATTTCTGATGAGGTACTGCAACGCACTGCCGCATCGGCAATTCTGTTTTCAAGCCCCTCACCCACATCGGGCAGTTTTGCAATGTCCTCTCTTGTCATAGTACGCAGGCGGTACAGTAACGGTCTGCCAAGATTTTCGGGAAATGTGATTTCATCGGGAATGTACGGAGCGTACTTCTTCGCATTTTCACCGTTACGCAACATTTCTCTTATGTGTGACGCAGACGCAAAGCCTTCGCCCGCAATTCGGCTGTCGTGTGCAACACCTGTTCTTGCAACCGAGAACGGCTCAACACACGTACCGTTCAATGCCTTTATATACTCAACGCCAAGAATATTGTTAGGTTCGCAGAGTACGGACGAAATCTCATCACCGAAAACCGTTTTGACGGCGTTTTCAAGTTCACGGGGGTAGTATCCGCCGTTTTTCATTCCGTCACGCACAAGAGCCTGTACCCTTTCATCACAAACAGCGTTTGCGGATTTTTTGAGCAGTTCGCAATCACCGCTTTCACTGCCGAAAGCAAGATGATTTGTGCAGTCAAAAGCCGACGCAATCGCAACCCCTGCCTTTGCAAAGCCCTCAGCCCCCGAAAGTGAGAACACAACGGGCAGTTCAAGCACCAAATCCGCACCGTTTTCAAGGGCAGATTTTGCACGGACAAATTTGTCGCATACGGCAACCTCCCCACGCTGGGTAAAGCTTCCGCTCATAATTGCTATGACCGGCTCTTTAAGCACATTTTTTGCACTTTCGAGCAAATATTTATGACCGTTGTGAAACGGATTGAATTCGCAGATGACAGCTGTTGCCATAACTATTCCTCCGAAGCCTTTATTTCGCATACATATTGTAAAAAACACTTGAAAACATACATAATTTGGAGTATCATATGTATGTGTGACCTGTCAATTTTGAAAAGTCTTTTTCTGATTTACATTATAGTATAAAATATGACGACAGGCAAATATATTTCTTATATTTTAAACTGAAAACAACTACCAAAGGGGACGATTGTAATGAAAATTCTCGTAATCAACGCAGGCAGTTCCTCGCTCAAGTACCAGCTTATTGATACTGACAACGAGGCAGTTCTCGCAAAGGGTAACTGTGAAAGAATCGGTCAGAACGGTGCTTTCATTGGTTTTAAAACACCCGACGGCAAAAAAATCAACCGCAAAACACAGATGCTTAATCACACTCAGGCTTTTGAGGCTGTTAAAAATGCACTCATAGATCCCGAATACGGTGCAATCAGCGATTTGTCCGAGGTTTCCGCCGTAGGTCACAGAGTTGTGCAGGGCGGTGCGTACTTTGACAAGTCGGTGCTTGTAGATAACTCGGTAATCAACAAAATCAGAGAGCTTGCTCCTCTTGCTCCTCTTCACAACCTTGCACACCTTCAGGGCATTGAGGCCTGCACAAGAGTTTTCGGTCCGAAGGTTCCGCAGGTTGCGGTTTTTGATACTGCTTTTCACCAGACAATGCCCGAAAAAGCATTTATGTATGCAGTACCTTACAAGTATTATGAAAAGTTCGGTGTAAGAAAGTACGGCTTTCACGGCACATCTCACCGTTATGTTTCCGAAAAAATGGCTGACCTTATGGGCAGAAAAAAGGAAGAGCTCAAGCTTATTACCTGTCACATCGGCAACGGTTCTTCAATCACAGCCGTAAAGGGCGGTAAGGTTATCGACACTACAATGGGACTTACTCCTCTCGGCGGTTTTATGATGGGCACCCGTTCAGGTTCACTTGATCCGTCTGTTATCACATTTATCGCTGAAAAAGAGCATCTCACTCCTGAAGAAATGTCAAAGATTCTCAACAAGGAATCGGGTCTTTTGGGCATTTCGGGCGTTTCATCTGACGACCGTGATGTTTGTGCAGCCGAGGCAGACGGCAATATGAGAGCTCACCTTGCCCACGAAATGCTTTACTACCAGATTGCAAAGTACATCGGCAGTTATTATGTAGCGCTCGGCGGTTGTGACGGCATCGTATTCACGGCAGGTATCGGTGAAAACCAGCCTATGCTCCGCGAAAAGGTTTGCGACTATCTTGAATGCCTTGGCGTTAAGTTGGATAAGGAATTTAACAAGCAGGCCACATGCGGTGTTACAGGCACACTCTCAACTCCTGATTCTGCAATCAGAGTTGAACTCATTGCAACCGACGAAGAAATGGTTATTGCAAGAGATACAAGAGCCATTGTTGAGGCACTTTAATTGAAATAAATCTGCCACGCAGTAAATATTACATAAGAAAACAGGTTGTCATATGACAGCCTGTTTTTTGTTTATGGTTATTTCTTATCCGTATTTTTAAATTTGAATGCATTGCGTTCAACCGTGTGCAACACACACGACCGGCGAACACGGTTCGCCCCTACATTACAATAATTCATAAAATCTACGAATCCGAAACCGTTCCGTCTGTCACGGTGTTGCTTGTGTCCCTGAATAAAAGTGTAATGCACCAGATTGCGGAAAGTCCGACAAGGATATAAACAATACGGCTTATGATTCCTGTCTGTCCGCCGCAAATCCACGCAACAAGATCAAACTGAAAAATGCCGACACTTCCCCAGTTGAGTCCGCCGATAATAAGAAGCGTCAATGCTATTTTATCAAGCATTCAAAGTCCTCCTTTGTATTTGCTGAAAATAGTATTGACGCAATTTTTCGTTTTATTCAATTCAAATCAGAATTTAATCAACAATGCAAGGAGCAAAATCAGCACTCCGAGGAAAATTACCGCACCGCCGATTATTCTTGTGATTTTTACGGCTTTCCGAATTTTGAATTTTGAAATCATATTTTCCGTGGGAAACGGAAGAATAATGAGCATAATTCCGAGAATTATACAGCTTGCAAGTGCGACGGTAAGACCGACCTCTCTTGCAAACGAGAGCATAAAAAGTCCGATTGGAATTCCGAACACACAAATCATATTGATTACCGCAAACAGCTTGCCGAAACGCTCGCCCTTTTCGTAAAATTTATTTGCTTTAATATGACACTCATCATCACAATACTGGTCAAAATACGATATCTGTTTTCCGCAGAATTCACATTTTTTCATGGACACACCTCGTTGTTTCATTTTAAATCACTCACAGATTATTCTAACACACAAATCGACATATTTCAACTTGAATAAATGTACATTTTCGGGTATATGCTTTGTTGAAAAAAATTTTGCAATGTGGTATGCTGAAAAGAGGTGATTTTATGGAGAGTTTTTTCGTTGCGCTTAATGCGGTTCTGCCGATGTTCATAATGCTTTTCATCGGTTTTCTTGTGAGAAAATTAAAAATTTTGCAGGACAGCTTTCTGCCTCAGCTTAACAAAATTGTTTTCAATGTATTTTTTCCGTTTCTGATGTTCAATAACATCTACGGCTCAGATTTTTCAAGCGTTTTCAGCCCGAAGCTGCTTGCCTTTGCAGTTATTGGCGTGTTCACGATTTACTTTTTGTCAATCGGGTTTACACTCCTTGTTGAAAAGTCAAATTACAGCCGTGGTGCGATGATTCAGGCGATTTACCGCAGTAATTTTGTCCTTATGGGACTTCCGATTGCGGCGAATATTTTCGGCAAGGATAAGCTTGGTATGACAGCCGTGCTTGTTGCTGTTGTTGTTCCGATTTACAATATGCTTGCCGTCATCACGCTTGAAATTTTCAGAGGGCAAAAGATAAATGTGCTGAAAATTTTAAAAGGCATTGCCAAAAATCCGCTGATTATCGGCTCTGTACTCGGACTTTTGTCTGTTGCGTTCAATATAAGCCTTCCGGAAACAATTGACAAAACGGTTTCGGATATTGCGGCGGTTGCAACTCCGCTTGCGCTGATTGTACTCGGTGCGTCTGTCACATTTGACAGCATAAAAGGCTGTTCACGCAACCTCATAATCTGCATAATCGCAAGACTTGTTGTTGTGCCGGCACTTTGTCTGGGTACGGCGGCGCTTATAGGAATCAGGGGAGTTGACTTTGTATCGCTTATCGGACTTTTTGCATCGCCGTGTGCGGTTTCGTCATTCACAATGGCTCAGCAAATGGACAGCGACTTCAAACTTGCAGGTGCGGCGGTTGTGTTCACTTCGGTTTTAGCGTGTTTCACGATGTTTTTGTGGATTTTCTTCTTCAGACAGGCAGGTTTCTTTTGATAATCTGTTCAAATTTCAGACATATGATTTATTCAATGTGTAAAGTTAAACGATATTATTACTATCAATAACAAAAAATAGTATAACAGTCTTGACTTTTATTACTGTTAGTGTTAGAATACTCGCATAGGGTAACGGTTTGCAGGAAATGACTTGAAATCCTGCAAGGTTAAACTGTTACTTTATTAAACAGCTATTTCCTTCTTTTTTTATTATTTTGTGGGCATAAGAAAACGGAGTGCGTAATGCACTCCGTTTTCTTTTATACGAATTTTCTGAATATAACAAAATAATTGCAACACCGTAGCATCCGCCCATACATTTAAACGCAACTTTCATATATACAAAAACAGTCGGGCGACAATGATTTGCATTTTGCAAACTGTCTGCCCGACCGCAATTTTCCATTTTCAATTTTCAATTTTACATTTAATTAAACCTTCCGCTCGGGCATAATATGCTTTTAATATTACATACTATCTTCCCGAACCGGGTGCAGCAACACGCTGCCGATCAATCTGTTTTTTGATTTTGTCAAAGGTTACACCGTATTTTTCGGCAATGTCTTTGGCATAGCTTACACCTTGAGGCGGAGCGATGAAAACCTTGAACGAACGCTGTCCGTTTTCGACACCTGTTACCAGACTTTCAACCTTGCTGTCGCCCTTTACGGTTGCGTTCACCTCGTCAAGATTGCGAGCCAAATCGTGCATATGGGTATTAAAAATCGCCCTTGTGCCGAGATATCGCATTGATTTGACAACATCACGGGCAATGTACAAGCCCTCGGCAACATTGGTTGTTGCAAGGCTTTCGTTGAGCAAAAGCAGGCTGTAACGGCTTGCCGAGGAGAAAATTTCGGCAAGTCTTTTGCTTTCTTCACCGAGTCTGCCGAGGTCAACGGTATCGTTTTCATCGGCAGGAAAATGCGTAAAAATGCTGTCGCACGGGCTGAATTTCATCTGCGTTGCAGGAACATATATTCCGTTCTGAGCAAGCAGAAACGCAAGTCCGACCGCCTGAGTAATCGTGGTTTTACCGCCACGGTTCGGACCTGTCAGAATGTAAATTCGCCTGTCATCGTTAAAATCAATATCGTTTGTGACAATATCCAAATTCTCACCGTTTGCCGATTTTATGCCGAGTTTGAGGTTGTAAACATCTCTAAGACAGCAGTTTCTGTCCTCTTTCGGCAAAACTTCTGCCTTGCACAGCGGAAGATTTTTCTTTTTCATCTTATCACAAAGCTCTGCAAAGCGAATATAGAAAATGATTTCGGGCATAAGCGAAACGAACGAGTAGCCGTTGACATTGACATATCTGTTGAGCATTGATTTTATGTCATTTACGGTTCTGCGGAGGATATCGGTCACAACATTTTTGAGTGCGTCAGACATAGGATCTGCGCCGGTCAGCGAGCTGTTCATGGTGTGGTTTACATCCTGCTGAGCGCCCACAACAAACTGTCCCAGCCCGAACTGCGAGGTTGACGGATTGGACGGATGAAAGCTTAAAAATCCCGAAACATCGTTGCCGTGGTGCAGTTCGCTGTCACGGTTTGTAAACTTCATAAATCTTTTGAGAATACCGCTGTCGGTAAATTCTTTGTCATTGAGTGAGATTACACCCACACTCTTTGGGCGGAGTAAATCGTCAAGATTCACACCGAGTGTAATGCTCTTGAGCTTTTGAGCCTTTGCAAGCGTATCTATTATATCCTTTTTTAGTTCGGGAAAACCGCTGTCATTGTAAATTGACTGAACATTTTTCTTGAGCTCAAGCAGGCCCTGCGACTTTACGTCAATTGTTTCAAGCGTGTTTTTTATTCTTGTAATGCAATCGACATAGCCGTCCATTTCACGAAGCCGGTTTACAAGCTGCCACAAGGAAGATGCCTCGGTATCCTTTTGAAAGCGCTCAATTTCACGCAAATCGTTCAGCTTTACAAGGAGTGCGGATAGATCATCACGAAGTTTCGGAAAACGGAGAAAATCCTCAAAAACATCGCAACGATATTTTATAACTTCCTCGTCATCCGTAATATTTATCAGCAGCTGCTTTATGCTGTTGCGTTCATACTGCTCTTTTGTGAGAGCGTCACATATATAATCAACCGACAAATCATTCAGCGCCTCTTTGTTGAGAGTTCTGTAGGATGCATTTGAATTTGTCGGGTGTAATAAGCTGAATTTTTCCATAATTCACCGCCGAAAAAATTTGCCGTGTAACGGCTTTAATTGAATGATAGCACAAAAAATTTTTGTTTTCAACCGACAAATCGAAATTTGCACTTTGGCTGATTGTGTGATATCATAGCTGTGGAGCAGATTGCTCTCAAAACCAAAATAACGGTCGGGAGGATTGACTTATGGATAAAAAGATGCTTGACAGGATTAACGAGCTTGCAAAAAAGAAAAAGGAACAGGGACTTACCGAGGCTGAGCAAAAAGAACAGAAAGAGCTGTACAAAATTTATCTCGGCGAAATCCGCACACAGTTCAACGCAACACTTGACAATGTAAGCGTTGAAGAAAAGGACGGCACTGTAAAACCGTTCAAAGAGGCATACAAAAAGCCGTATGACAAAAACTGATTTTGTCATTCAAACAGAAGTCATGCGAAAATTTAATTACACAGTCAAACAAAAAAGCAGTTCCGATTTTGGAACTGCTTTTGTTTTATAAAGTTATCTAATTAAAAGTTATCTAATTATTTGTATCTTCTTCCGCCCTTTTGGTTGTTCTTTGGAAGCTGAATTTCGGCAGTATCGTACTTACTGCGTCTTTCGGACTTTCTGCCTGAAGATGAGTAATCATCGGCATAATCATCGTTACTGCTGTAACGCTGTGGCTGTGCAGATTTGCTCTTTGGAGCGTTACTTCTGCCGCCGACTGTGACTCTCTTCTTTCTGTTGAGAACAGTTGAAATTACAAAGTACGCAATGCCTGCAACACCGAGTGAGAGTAAAACGAGTGAAACATAGAACATCCAATGACCGTTGTCACCCTTGCTGTTATTGTTCTTGATGAAGTTAAAGTCATCACCGTCAGAACTTGATGTGTCGGTATTTTTAAGATTTTTTGCGATATCAGACCAGTCGTTGCTTGAAAGAGTTTTTTCGTCAATGTTATCGTCAGACTTGATAAGCGACGCTGACGGAGCAGTATTTGACGGAGCAACATAGGACTGACCGCCGCCTACATATGACGGCTCAGAGTAGTAGTAAGTCTGACTGCTGCTGTAATTATTGTCATAACTGTTATTGTTGTAGTCATAGCTACTGTCATAGTTATAGTTGTTGTCATATGACGAATCACTTGACGAATAGCCGGGATCTACATATGATGAACTGTCCGAAGAATCCGGATACACAGGATCGGGCTGCGGCTGCGGCTCCGGCTCAGGCTCCGGTGATGGTTCCGGTGATGGTTCCGGCTCGGGCTCGGGCTCCGGCTCTACGGGATCAACAATAACGCTTGAATCTCCGCCGGGATCAACCTCCTCACCGACTGCCGATACGGAAAAGCTCACAGCAGAAATGCTCAAAAGTGCCGTCAGAAAAATTGCGCAAAGCTTTGAATGTTTTTTCATAAAAGCCCCTTTCTTCAGAATAATCTGAAAATGCGTCTGTTGTATGTCCGATATCAATTATTTTGAGCTTTTATCGGATGCCGATGTTGTTGACGCCGATGTTGTAGGCTCAACCGCAACGAAGAAGAGTTCGGGCTTATACTTGTCAATAACCGAAGTGTTTTCTTCATACTTGAGTTTCTCTGCAAGACTGTCAATGTACTTTGAAAATTCGTCTGACTTCATTGACGCAAGTACACCGGCTCTGTTTGATTCGTTGCCGATATAGCTGTCAACATCCTTGCTGACGTCTTTCTTATAAACAAGATAGTAGATTGCGCTGTCGCCGCTGCCAACCTTGAGAGTTTCAGCCTTGCCTGTTTTAAGCTTGCCGATAGCCTCTTTAAGCTCGTCACCGATTGAGCTCTTGTCGAGAACTTCTACTTTTGAAACAGAAGAATCTGTTCCCGAACCGCTTGACTTCTTGTATGATGCAATAACATCATCAAAAGAACCGCCCTTGTTAAGGTCATTCTTGTAGCCGTTAAGCTGATCCTCAACCTTCTTGATTTCCTTGTCGCTCATTGCAACATTCTTTGATGAACCTGCCTCATCTTTTGTTGATGTATAAAGGTTCACGGGAAGATATGAGTAGTCCGTATAGTTTTCCTTGAAATACTTTGTAAGGTCGGCGTCGGAAACTTCCTTTGAACCGCCCTTGCCGTAAACTGCTTTGAAGAGAGCCTCATACTTTGTGTTGTAGAGAGTTGTGCAGTATGCAAAACTGTCAAGTGAAACGCCGTACTTTTCATACTGCTTCTTCATCGGCATTACATAACCCTGTGACGCATACGGACCAACATTCCAGTATGTTTCAGCCTGACTTGTTGCGGAGTCAAGAGTTGCCTGACCGATGTTTACATTTTCCTTTTTAAGCTGTTCGTCAACTACGAGGTAGCTGAGGCACATTTTCTTAGCCTGATCTTTAATCCACTCTCTTGCAACCTGCTCGTTGCCGTCATCGTCCTTGATTTTTTCATCAAGCCACTTGTCAGATGTCGAATCATAATCGTCAAGCTTTTTAGCAAATGACTCAGCCTGACTGTAAGCTGCATTGAGTGAGTAGATATAAACGCCGATGGCAAGCTCGTTGTCGCTTGTCTTATACGACCATTCTTTGTTAAGAGTTGTGGGTGTACAACCTGCAATTGCAAAAACTGAGAACATCATAACAATTGCAAGTAAAAATGAACCAACCTTGATATTAGGCTTCATAGTTTTTTACCGTCCTTCTGAAAAATTAAATGCAAAGTGTCCTGCAAACACACTTTCACAGGATAATGTACCTTACGATTATACACAAAAAAATCGTCATTGTCTACATTTTTATAAAATTTTGTTGAGAATTTCCACCGAAAAACAGCATTTTTGTACTTTCGGGAGGTTTTTTCTTAACAAATTACGGCTTCATACCGTTAAATTACTGCACACCGAAAATTTTGGTGAGGATTTCAAGCGGAGCGGAGCTGTTTTTGCACTCAACCGCAACGCACGGCTTTGCTCCGGCAACAAGCTTTGCCTTTCCGCCCAAAGCAATGAGCAAGTCGGCAACCTGAGGGGATTTGAGTTCGTTTACAAAGAGCATGAGTGTTGTGCCGTTCTGTCTGATTTCGTAAATGCCCATTGAGTAAGCCTTGTTACGCACAAGGGCAATGTCGATAAGTCCGAGAACCGAGTTCGGAATCTTGCCGAATCTGTCCTGCAGCTCGTCAATAACATCGTCTGCGTCCTCGTTACTGCGGATATCGGCAATTCTGCGGTAAACATCAAGACGAAGTGTAAGACTTTCAACATAGCTTTCGGGGATATGAGCGTCAACCGAAATATCAATAAGACAGTCGAGGTCTTTTGTGACATTCTGCTCGCCCTTTTCCTCGCTTACTGCCTCATCAAGAAGCTTGAGGTACATATCGTAACCGACCGATTCCATATGCCCGTGCTGCTGTGCGCCCATAATATTGCCCGCACCTCGCAGTTCAAGGTCACGCATTGCAATGCGGAAGCCGCTGCCGAATTCTGTAAATTCCCTGATTGCGGCAAGCCTTTTCTGCTGAATCTCTGTGAGAACCTTGTTCCGTCTGAAGGTAAAGTAGGCATATGCCCTTCGTGAACTTCTGCCCACACGGCCTCTGAGCTGATGCAACTGCGATAGTCCCATACAGTCGGCATTTTCTATAATAAGGGTGTTGGCATTCGGCAAATCGACACCCGTTTCGATAATTGTTGTGCAGACAAGCACATCAATCTCCTGTTCAAGCATCTGTCGCCAAACTTCGCTGAGTTCGCCCTCTTTCATTTTGCCGTGACCGATTGCGATTTTTGCCTCGGGAACAGCCTCCTGAATTTTTGCGGCACATGAAGAAATTGTTTCAACATTGTTGTGAAGATAGAACACCTGACCGCCACGGCGGAGCTCACGGCGGATTGCCTCGTTGATAACCGCATCATCGTGTTCAAGCACATAGGTCTGAACAGGCTGACGGTTTGTCGGAGCTTCTTCGATAACGCTCATATCACGCAGACCGCTCATCGCCATATTGAGGGTTCTCGGAATAGGAGTAGCCGAGAGCGTAAGCACATCGACATTTTTGCACAGTTCCTTGAACCTCTCCTTTTGGGCAACACCGAAACGCTGTTCCTCATCTATGATTGCAAGTCCGAGGTCACGGAATTCAACATCCTTCTGCACAAGTCTGTGAGTTCCGACAATCATATCAATTTCTCCTCGCTTTAGCTTTTGGAGAATTTCTTTCTGCTGTTTTGGGGTACGGAATCTTGAAAGCAGTTCCACACGAACGGGATAGCCCTCAAAACGCTTGATTACCGTCTGATAATGCTGCCATGCGAGGATTGTTGTGGGGCATAGCAATGCGCATTGCTTTGAATCTGCAATACACTTAAAGGCGGCACGGAGTGCAACCTCTGTTTTGCCGAATCCGACATCACCGCAGAGAAGTCTGTCCATCGGCGACGAACGCATCATGTCATGCTTGATTTCCTCACAACAACGCAGCTGGTCGGGAGTTTCGTCATATTCAAAGCTGAGTTCAAAATCTCTCTGCCACTCGTTATCTGCCGAAAAGGCATAGCCCTTGGCTTTCATACGCTGTGAGTAAAGCTCAATAAGCTCCTTGGCAATGTCCTTGACAGAGGTTTTAACCCTTGCCTTTGCCTTTTGCCAGTCGCCCGAACCGAGTCGGTTAAGCTTAACCCTTGAATCCTCTTTCGGACCTATATATTTTGCAACCATATCAAGCTGTGTGACAGGCACATAAAGCACATCGCCCTTTGCGTAGTCAATCTTGATATAGTCCTTTATGACTCCGTGAGTGTCAATTTTTCTTATACCGCCGAACACACCGATACCGTGAACATTGTGTACAACATAATCACCGGGGGCAAGCTCGGAAAGGCTGTAAATTTCCTGTCCCGTCTTTTTCTTCTTCTTTTTGGACTTTTCGGGACGGTACGAAACCTGACTGTAGGTTATTGCAAAAAACTTTTGTGACGGATACTCAAAGCCCGCACTTAATGCACCCTGCATAACAAGCAGTTCGCCCTTTGAAATCTTATCCGCACCCTCGCTGTAAACAGCGTTTACTCCGTCTGCGTTAAAGGTGTCACAAAGATTTTTGGCGGCTCTTTCTGTTCCTGCAAAGATAACGCCCTTGCTTTCGGGGGTAAAAAGTCCGTCAACATCCTCTTTTAGCTGTTTATACGAACCGCCCCATGCCGAGAGCTGTTTTGTTGAAAAGCTGATGATTTCCGACAGCTTGATAGGCATACTTCCGTGAACAAAGTTTTCAAGCACGATTGTTCCGTGACTTTGCAAAAACTCGGTACATTCGTTGAATGTGAGTGCAAAGCGGTCAAAACCTCTGCAAAGAGTTCCGTCCTCAAAGCCTTGCATAAGGGTTTCATTGCTGATAAAGTCCATTGACTTTCCCCGTTCCTGAATTGCAGTAAATTCGGACGCAAAAACGAGGGTATTTCTGTCGAGATAATCAAAAAGCGACTCGGGCTTATCGTAAATCTGATTGATAAATTTGTCCGCATTGGCAATCATTGCACCGCTGCGGATAAGCTCTGCCTCTGAAAAAAGTTTTTCCTTGGCTTTGGCGCTGTTCTTGGAACGGAGGAGCTTTGCCTTGTGTTCAATTTTATCTGCAAGGGCGGCTCTGTCCTCAATTACTATTTCGGTTGAGGGCGAAAGCGTAATTTTGTCAGCCCTTTTAAATCTTCTCTGTGTTTCAATGTCAAAATAGCTGAGGTCGGTAATTTCATCGCCCCAAAATTCACATCTCACGGGATAGTCGCTGTCGGGCATAAAGAAGTCGAGAATACCGCCTCTCAGCGAAAACTGACCGCTGCCCTCTACCGCATCAAAGCGTTCGTAGCCGAGCAAAGTAAGTGCCTTTGTCGCCTTTTCAAGCGAGAGCTCCCTGCCCTCTTCAAATTCAATAACCGACTGTTCAAGCACATTTCTCGGAACGGTAAGCTGTGCCGCCGCATCAACACACGCAATTGCAACATCGCATTCGTGGTTGATAAGCTTGAGCAAAACTTTAAGTCTTGCGTGCTCGTACTCGTGCGAACGGCTCTGAAAGTCAAGAAAGTTGAAGTCACGCACTGGATAAACATAGGCACGAAGTCCCATGCACGAAAGGTCGTTACACAGAGTCTGCGCCTCTTTTTCATCGGAGGCAAGACAAAATGCCGTGACACCCTTGAGGCGGCACAGCGCATAGATGATATTTGATTTGTTAATTGTTGAAAGTCCCGAAGCACAGACCGTTCTGCCCGGCTTGACATTCTTTTCAAGCGTTTTGAAAACGGGTGACTCTTTGAGGACATCAACAAGAAAGTTGAGATTATTCATTTCTTTGTCCCTTTTCAGTTGAACAAATTCATAGCACGGTCGGTTTTGCCGTCAATAATCAGCTCGATTGCTTTTTCGGCATTGTCAAAAATTTCATCAAGCTTTTTCATTTCATCGGGAGTGAACTTTGAAAGTACCCAGTCGGCAAGGTCCCAGTCGGGATTTGGCTTTGCGCCTATGCCAACCTTGATGCGGGGGAATTTATCGCTTCCGCTGAGATAGATTATACTGCGCATTCCCCTTTGACCGCCGTCACTGCCCTTTGAACGAATACGCATTTTTCCGACATCAAGCGAGATATCGTCAAAAATTACAATGACATTTTCGGGAGGAATTTTGTAGAAGTTCATCGCCTCAACAACTGCCTGACCGCTGTTGTTCATATATGTTGTGGGCTTCATCAGCATAACTTTTGCGCCGTTTACAGTGCAAGTGCCGATAAAGCTTTTGTATTTTATCTTGTTCACATCACAACCGAGCTTGTCGGCAATGCGGTCAATCGCAAGCCAGCCTGCGTTGTGACGAGTGTTTTCGTATTTTCTGTCGGGATTTCCGAGTCCCACTACAATGTACTCGATTGAACCCGTTGATTTGTTTTTTCCGAACATATCCGTTTTCCTCTTATTTATATTATATGTATTCTGAAATTTAAATTAACCTTTTCCGAAGCTTACAACAACCCAGTCATCGTTGCCGAGATGATAAGGATTTCCGCAATACGGGCAGTTGCGTTCTCTTGTTGCGTCAAAGCTTGCGCCGCAGCTTTTACAGGTTACTTTTTTCATTGTGAAAACTCCGTCATCCATGGCGTTCACACTTCTGCAAACGGTAAGTCTGAACTTTTCGTTTTTAACCCTAAATGAAGAATTTTTGTTTTTCACGGTCGTTGCGTAAACGGTCATATCAACATAGCAACAGCCGTTTGTGACATTGAATGAATTAAGCTTTGACACTCCTCTGTACTTGATGTCAACAATATCTCCGAAAGGATTTTTCATCGGATTGCCCTCATAGACTGCGAGGTTTGTGTAATCATCGCTGAAAATCATAATCTTGAGCAAAGCAAGCACCTTGCCGATAAAGTATTCATATGAGAAGTTGGGATTAACCTCTTTCATAAGCCACGGAAGTCTTTTCTGGCAATTGAAGTGCGGACCTATCATAGGAATGCTCTTTGCCGCACCGACAAAAAGTCCGAAAAGCGTTTTTAATGCCCATGCAAGGTACCCCGCCAAAAGTCCGCCGAGCAGTACGGGGATTGCTCTTACGCCGATTTCATAGACCATATTTGCGGTTGCGGGATCAAAAGTTCCGTCCTTTACAACCACCCATACCGTAAATGCCGCAACGGCGGCAATTCCGCCGAGAAGGTACGGAGCAAGCACTTTTTTCGTTGACTTGTTCGCAAGCGAATAGGTTTTTACAAAGTAGAAGTTTGTAACCTTCGGGAACAAATCGTCCATAATAAAGCGAGTTCCGCAGTTTTTACAACCGTTGAGAAGCTCTCTTACATTGCTTACCGCACCGCAGTTCGGACACGAACACGCAACCTCGGAATTTTGGTTTTCAAGCCTTGTAATCATTGTGTAAAAGAAAAATCTGTCCTTGATTTTTTTCTTTTTCTTTCCGTCTTTAAAGTATTTCTCCGTGACCTCATAAGTCTTTGTCGCAATGTTACTCTTACATTCGCCCATATCGTAGGCAGTACAAGCATTTATGGGGACTTCATTCTTCACCGTTTCCTTATCGGTAAAAGCGGTCTGAATCTTTACACCCTTTTCGTCAAGTCTTTTCTTCTGTAGGTCAAGCGCAAAGTCGAGGTCGATTGACGCAATATCCGGATTTTTGCCCTCATTGCACCACACTTCGTACTCATCGACAAAGCGATTCATTATTCTGTTATCTGAATCGGAGCCGTAAACTATACCAAACAAAATTAAATCACCCTCACATATTGTACCGTTTTATTCCTGAAAAATTTGCAGTAAAACAGCGAAATGGCGGGTTAGTTAAAACCCGCCTGTTTAATTACATAATTAAATTGTTCGCCTATCAACCGAAAGCGGCTGTGAACGGCTTGTCGTTGTAGATTCTTGCGATAGCCTCTGCAAATGTAGGAGCAACAGGAAGAATTGTGAACTTGTCAATCATCTTTTCCTTCGGAACAGGAATTGTGTCAAGAAGAACAACTTCCTTGATGGCACTGTTCTGAATTCTCTCAATTGCAGGACCTGAAAGAACTGCGTGAGTAGCGCAAGCGTAAACTTCTGTTGCACCGCCCTTTTCAACAATAGCGTTAGCGGCATTGCAGAGAGTACCTGCTGTGTCGATCATATCGTCAACGAGGATAACTTTCTTACCCTTTGCGTCACCGATGATGTTCATAACTTCACAAACATTAGCCTTTGGTCTTCTCTTGTCGATAATAGCAAGACCTGTGCCGATTTTTGAAGCGAAGTTTCTTGAACGGGTTACAGAACCGAGGTCGGGAGATACAACGATATAATCATCATTTTTGCCGCCGATTTTCTCTCTCATATGGTTTGCGAGAAGTGATGCGCCCTGAAGGTGGTCAACAGGAATGTTGAAGAAGCCCTGAATCTGATTTGCGTGAAGATCCATTGTAAGCACACGGTCAGCACCTGCACAGGTGATGATGTCTGCACAAAGCTTAGCCGAGATCGGATCTCTTGCCTTAGCTTTTCTGTCCTGTCTTGCATAGCCGAAGTATGGCATAACAACTGTGATTCTTGCAGCAGATGCACGCTTCATGGCATCAATCATTATGAGCATTTCCATAAGATTGTCGTTGACGGGAGCACAGGTTGACTGAACAATAAAGCAGTCGCTGCCACGAACAGATTCGTGAAGAGAAACAGAGATTTCGCCGTCTGAGAACTGTGTACAGTCACTCTTACCAAGCGGCAGACCGAGACAGCCTGCAATTCCCTGAGCTACATCAACATTTGAACTGCCGGTGAAAATTTTAATGTCCTTACCGTGAAAATTCATTGCAATAACTCCTTTGAATTTTAATGTGTGTAGTATATGTTTACCAATGATTAACCGAGCAATTAACAGCTGTAACCCTTTGCTCTTGCAATTTCGTTAAGCTGTTCAAGCTGAGCCGGATCATTTGCACCCAGAACAGTGTCGCTGCACTGAGCCGTGAATGCTCCGACCTTTCTTCCGTCCTCAAGCAAAAGCTTGATTGCGTCGGGAAGATAATATTCCTTTGCGCTGTTATCCGACTTGATTCTGTCGAGAACCGAAAGAAGAAGCTGACAATCAAACCAGAATCCGCCCGAGTTTACTTCATTTATTTTGAGAGTTTCCTCATCGGCGTCTTTCTGCTCAACAATTGCACGCAGATTTCCGTTTTCGTCACGGACAATTCTGCCGTAACCTGTCGGATCGTCAACCTTTGCGGAAATAACCGTTGCGGCACAACCGTTCTCAATATGAGCCTTTAAAGAATCCTCAATAGTCTTGCTGTCCATAAACGGAGCGTCGCCGTTGAGAATAACAACATTGCCGCTGTGCTTTTTAAGGAAATCCTTTGCCATCATCACAGCGTGACCTGTTCCGAGTCTTTCAGCCTGAAACACGCTTTCAACGGAAAAATCGAGGGTTGAAAGATACTCTTCGACACACTCTTTTTTAAAGCCCTTGACAACACAGATGTCGTCAATACCGGCTTTCCTTAAAGCCGACATAACCCAGCAGAGCATCGGTCTGCCGAGCACCTCCGACAATGTTTTCGGTTTGTCGGATTTCATTCTTTTGCCCTCGCCGCCTGCGAGGATAACGGCACAATTCTTCATTTTTTCTCCTTTTATCTGTGACAAAACAACAAAGATGCAGACAGTCCTGTCACAAGGCACTCGTTCATACCATAATATTATCTCACAAAAATCACAAATTTCAAGAGAAAATTACAAAAATCGGGCAAAAAAAGGCATTTTAAACGATTTATACAATATTGTCGAAAATAAAACCTGTTTTTTATAAGAAAAAAGTTTGAAAAAAATATAGCTATTTTGACCAAAGTTTGTTATAATATTCGATAGGCTTATACAAGCAGGCAGGTTTTACCAAGGGGTAAGTCTGCCACAGCCGTATATCTTAATTTATTTTTAGGAGGATTACCAGTTATGGCAAACAAATGGGTTTACCTTTTTACAGAAGGTAATGCTAACATGCGTGAGCTCCTCGGCGGTAAGGGTGCCAACCTTGCAGAAATGACAGGTCTTGGACTTCCTGTACCACAGGGCTTCACAATTACAACAGAAGCTTGTACTCAGTATTATGAGGACGGCAGAGAAATCAACGCTGAAATTCAGGGTCAGATCAACGAGTACATCGAGAAGATGGAAGAGATCACAGGCAAGAAGTTCGGCGACAAGGAGAACCCCCTCCTCGTTTCAGTTCGTTCAGGTGCTCGTGCTTCAATGCCGGGTATGATGGATACAATCCTTAACCTCGGTCTTAACGAAGATGTTGTTGAAGTTATCGCTAAGAAGTCAAACAACCCTCGTTGGGCTTGGGACTGCTACAGAAGATTCATTCAGATGTATTCCGATGTAGTTATGGAAGTAGGTAAGAAATATTTCGAAGAGCTCATCGACAAGATGAAGGCTGAGAGAGGCGTTACTTATGATGTAGAGCTTACAGCTGACGATCTTAAAGAGCTTGCAGGCCAGTTTAAGGCTGAATACAAAGAGAAAATCGGTCAGGACTTCCCTGACGATCCTAAGGAACAGCTCATGGGCGCAGTTAAGGCTGTATTCCGTTCATGGGACAACCCTCGTGCAAACGTTTACCGTCGTGACAACGATATCCCTTATTCATGGGGTACTGCCGTTAACGTACAGTCAATGGCATTCGGTAACATGGGTGACGATTGCGGTACAGGTGTTGCATTTACAAGAGATCCTGCTACAGGTGAGAAGAAGCTCATGGGTGAGTTCCTCATCAACGCACAGGGCGAAGACGTAGTTGCAGGTGTTCGTACTCCTATGCCAATCGCTAAGATGGCTGAAGAGTTCCCGGAAGCTTTCGAGCAGTTCCAGAATGTTTGTCAGACACTCGAAAACCACTACAGAGATATGCAGGACATGGAGTTCACTGTTGAAAACAAGAAGCTCTATATGCTCCAGACAAGAAACGGTAAGAGAACAGCTCAGGCTGCTCTTAAAATTGCTTGTGACCTCGTTGACGAGGGCATGAGAACAGAAGAAGAAGCTGTTGCAATGATCGATCCTCGTAACCTTGACACACTTCTTCACCCACAGTTCGATGCTGCTGCTCTTAAGGCTGCTACACCAATCGGTAAGGGCCTCGGCGCTTCTCCTGGTGCTGCTTGCGGTAAGATCGTATTCACAGCTGAAGATGCTGAGGTTTGGAACGCAAAGGGCGAGAAAGTTGTTCTCGTTCGTCTTGAGACTTCACCTGAGGACATCACAGGTATGAAGGCTTCACAGGGTATCCTCACAGTTCGTGGCGGTATGACATCACACGCTGCCGTTGTTGCTCGTGGTATGGGTACATGCTGTGTATCAGGTTGCGGCGACATCGCAATGGACGAAGCTAACAAGAAGTTCACACTCGCTGGCAAGGAATTCCACGAGGGTGACTACATTTCAATCGACGGTTCTACAGGTAACATCTACGACGGCGTTATCCCAACAGTTGACGCTACAATCGCAGGTGAGTTCGGCAGAATCATGGCTTGGGCTGACAAGTACAGAACTCTTAAGGTTAGAACAAACGCTGATACACCTGCTGACGCTAAGAAGGCTCGTGAGCTCGGTGCTGAAGGTATCGGTCTTTGCCGTACAGAGCATATGTTCTTTGAAGAGGACAGAATCGCTGCATTCAGAGAGATGATCTGCTCAGATACAGTTGAAGAAAGAGAAGCTGCTCTTGACAAGATTCTTCCTTATCAGCAGGGCGACTTTGAGGCTCTTTATGAGGCACTCGAAGGCAATCCTGTAACAATCAGATTCCTTGATCCGCCGCTTCACGAGTTCGTTCCTACAGAGGAAGCTGACATCGAAAAGCTCGCAGCTGCTCAGGGTAAGAGCGTTGAAGACATTAAGACAATCATCGCTTCACTCCACGAGTTCAACCCAATGATGGGTCACCGTGGTTGCCGTCTTGCAGTAACATATCCTGAAATTGCAAAGATGCAGACAAAGGCAGTTATCCGTGCTGCTATCAATGTTCAGAAGGCACACGCAGACTGGACAGTTGAGCCTGAAATCATGATTCCGCTCGTATGCGATGTTAAGGAACTCAAGTTCGTTAAGAAGGTTGTTGTTGAAACAGCTGACGCTGAAATCGCTGCTGCAGGCATCGACCTCAAGTACGAAGTTGGTACAATGATCGAAATCCCAAGAGCTGCTCTTACAGCTGATGAGATTGCTAAGGAAGCTGACTTCTTCTGCTTCGGTACTAACGACCTTACACAGATGACATACGGCTTCTCAAGAGATGACGCAGGTAAGTTCCTCAACGCTTACTATGATGCTAAGATCTTCGAGAACGATCCGTTCGCTAAGCTTGACCAGACAGGCGTTGGCAAGCTCATGGAAACAGCTATCAAACTCGGTAAGCCTGTAAACAACAAGCTCCATGTTGGTATCTGCGGTGAGCACGGCGGCGATCCTTCTTCTGTTGAGTTCTGCCACAAGATCGGTCTTGACTATGTATCATGTTCACCGTTCCGTGTTCCGATTGCTCGTCTTGCTGCTGCTCAGGCTGCTATCGCAAACAAGTAATCCACACAGGATGTATTGACAGGTAACTTAATACAAGTTTATTCCTGATATAAATTTGACCTTGCAGATTTTACTCTGCAAGGTCTTTTTATGTCTTATAAAAATCTTTAAAGGTTTCCCACAATTTATATAACGGCGTATTTTGAAAATTTTTATTGTTTTTGCAAAATCTATTGATTTTACATTTGTTCTTGGGTATAATAATACCAAATCACGATTTAGTAAATCAAGATTAGATAGCATAAGAGGTGTTTTTATGTTTATAGGCAGAGAAACCGAGCTAAAATTTCTGAACGATAAATACAATTCAGATGGCGGACAGGAAAGACAACAATAAGGGATAAAAACACAGCAAACGGACTTAGAATCGGAGAAACAGAAATAGATATTTTATGTATCGACCAAAAAGCAGAAAATTATTTAGTTGGGGAATGCAAATTCAAAAAAGAAGCATTTACCTATGCAGAATATCTGAATCCACTTGCAAAATTAACACCATTGAAGGAAAAGACACAGTTTTATTATGCACTGTTCTCTGAAAACGGTTTTGATGAAAAGATAACAGCCGATACAAAATCAAGCGGCACACTTCTCTTTTCCCTTGAACAAATTGTCAATTACAGTTGACATATATTTTGAATTAACCTAAAAACCGCTCTCGAATATGAGAGCGGTTTTTTATTCCTGCATAACGGATTTTACGGACTGATTTTTTATTTGGTGTGAAAAGAACATCATTGCGCCCTCATAGATTACTACAAAAAGCACAAGTGTAATCCAAAAGCTATTCCAATCGAAGCTATACTTGGGTTTAACTCCGAGCAAATCGGAAAACACCACATTGACCATCGTATTCATCAGCAAATACTGATATAACGAGCCTATAACAAAGCCGACAGCCGCAATCGGTCTGTAGCAATTAATCACTGAATCTGCACACTCTTTTTGCGAGTAGCCGATAACTTTCATCATGGCAATTGTCTTTTGATTAGCCTTTACCACGCTTGACAGCGACAAATACAAGGTCACAAATGCAAGCGTAAGACCTATCAACAGCACAATAAATCCCATTTCATCGCTCGCATATTCGCCCATAGATGCCGACATCTGCAACATTGCCGAAAAACAAAACGCTGAAAATCCTGCAAAAAACGCCAGTATTTTTCTGCTTCTCAGGGTATTTCTCTTCATATCTTTTAAGAAGCTAAAATCATCGGCTTTAACCTTTTTAACTTTTTTCGGCTGTTTTTCAATTCCTTTCAGCATATTGACCGCAGGCATTTTCAACTTTACAAAAGCATAAAAAATTGAAATCAACGCAAAAAATACAGTCGGCAAAATCACGAGAATAACCAAAACTTCAAAGTGAAATTTCGGACTAAATTCGGGAAAAAGGCTAAGATTATTTTGAAGTTCGTACAGTCGAGGCATATACACACTTGCAACGGCATAACCGAGAGAAGTTCCCACAAACACGCTCAAGGCAAACACCCACAAGCGGCAGGCAATGCTAATCTCGGAATATCCCAAAGCTTTTAATATACCAAGCTCTTTGCCGTGACTGTCTATGTAATTTTTAATGTAGAAAATCAAGAGAATGACCGAAGTAAATGCAAGACTGCCGCCCGATGCACCTACAATCACTTTTGATGTTGCAATCTGCGTATCATACATCATTTGTGCTTCGGGGGTTGTTATAAGCGCTTCAACCGACGCAATGTCAATGCCGTAATTCACAAATAAAGCACACACAAACACGGCACATAATGACACAACAGAGATAGCCGCCATTTTTACTATATCTTTTATTCCGACAATCACAAAATCACCAACCTATTTCAAATGCAGATTTACGCACATCATTTTTATACACTTCGGCAATTTTTCCGTCACTCACCTTAATCACCGTATTCGCCATTTCGGCAATATTAATGTTATGCGTTACCATAATCATCGTAAATCCCTGTTCCGACTGCAATTTTGTAATCACATCAAGCACCTGTCTGCCTGTTTTTTCATCAAGCGCACCTGTCGGCTCATCAAGGAACAACACGGTAGGCTTTTTGGCAAGCGCTCTGGCAATTGCCACTCGCTGTTGCTCTCCGCCCGAAAGTTCTCCGGGATATTTTTTAACTTTGTCATCAAGTCCGACGGCACTTATAATTTTTCTGTAATCGCTGTTTGACGCCAAATCTGCACCCATACGGACATTTTTATCGACATTCATATTCGGCAAAAGATAGTACTGCTGAAAAATAAAGCCTACATTATCTCCGCGAAATTTTGTGCGTTCGCTTTCACTCATACTGCAAATATCTTTTCCGTCCAAACAAACTTCTCCGCTGTCGGCTTTTTCAAGTCCCGAAAGAACATTCAGTAATGTTGACTTTCCCGAACCCGAAGCGCCGAGAATTACGGCAAAATCCCCTTGCGCAATTTTTAAATTTATGTTATCCAACACCTTAAATCTGCTTTCGCCTTTGCCGTAATATTTTGTCAAATTTTTAACTTCAATCATCAGATATCACCTCTCATAAGGGCAACAATCAGAGATTTGCACACCTCAGTCATCATTTTGCTTATTTCATCATCTGTAAACCGACACATCTTAGTGGCACAAAGCGTGGCAATTCCGTGCGTATAAATCCACAGATGTTTGTAGAGCCATTCCGCTTTTTCAGTTGAAAATCCGTAGCCGTCAACTATTGAGTTCAGTATTTGCTCATAACTTTCATCTATTTCAGGAAGAATACTCGACAAATTCGGAACACTTTCCTTTTCACTCATAAACAAAAGTCTGAAAAGTTTCGGCTCTTGCACAGCAAAAAGTATGTACTGTTTGCCGACCCCTTTAAAAGCAACATCTTCGCAAAGACCTTTTTTGACATATTTTTTATATTCTGCTTTTGCGGCAACAACTATTTCGTTTTTGAGATGTTCCATATTATCAAAATACGAAAACACAGGACAAACCGAACTTCCGAGCGTTTTGGCTATTGACCTTGCAGTCACTTGATCCAACCCCTCATTTTTAGCAATCGTCAATCCTGCATTTATAATTTCAGCTTTGCCGAACTTTGGCTTTGGCGGCATATTATCACTCCGTTTAATAACATTAGTTATATATCATTTGTTATACATTGTACATCCACACACAAATAAAGTCAACAAAAAGTTTATACTGAAAAATAAAATACACAAACAGAAAAATGACAAGCTGAGATTTTTCAACTTGTCATTTTTATTTTTGGTCATGGTTATTTAATTATTTGAATGATTTTGCAAAGCTGCAAAATTTATTAACATAGCTTGATTAAAATATTAATCAGGATTTTATGCATTTACATAAGAAATTATCACATTAAGATGTAACGGAAAATCTGCATTCACACGCTTTTCTATGAGCTTCTTCTCTGCGTCTGTTTTTGCGTCCGAAATTTTAATGTCCACACGGTTTCTTGTGGGAGCTTCGGCAATTGTAAAATTTTCCACACCGTAACCTCTTACAATTCTTTTGAAATCGTCGGGAGTGCATTTTCCGCCGACCTTCTGCTCAGATATTTTAAGCATTTCCCTTCGTTTTTTAAGCGGATAATCGGCATTGATTTTACCGACAAATCTTTCCCTTTCGGTAATTCCGCAGTTTTCCGCTGTGTCAATAAACAACTCCCGTTCCATAGTTTCAAGCATATCAAATTCCGTGTTCAAACCCTCTGCATATGCCAAAAGTTCCGCTCTGATATTTGATTTTGCCGTAACTTTGTAAAGCCCCGTACTTTCTAATTTGGTTTTCATCGAATCAAAGCTGTTCATCACTTCACCCCAATCGTAACTGTTCCGACAGTAAAGCATTGCGACTTTGCCACCGTCACATCCTGCATATCCGTGTTCCAGTTGTAGTTGGTTATACAACCCGTGTCAATCAGTCTTGCACCTAGTTCCGACAATCTGAAAGTTCCGCCGATAGGGATTGAATTCACATATTCCGCAAAGGCATTTTTGAGCAACTCCTTGACTTCATCGGAAGAATATCCGTCCTCCGCATAGACAACAACGCTCATATTGCAGGCGGTACGCTGGGCATTTGCCACAATAACATCAACATTAAGCTCTCTCTGCTTTTCCAAAAGCGACTGAACCCTTGCAATAATATTCGTACCCAATGATGCGTCCGCACCCGTGACATAGACATTAACCGTACCTACGCCCCTCGCTTTGCCGATGGCACTCGCCTTTGCAACACCGTCAACCGTGAGTGCAAGCTGTTCGTAATATGCCGCATTCGTGCCGTTGGAGGTGTTTATATATGTATCTCTTATGCGGTTGCGAAGTTCATCGTCCGTTTCGGCATCGCAACCGCCCGTAAATTTCTCACGGTTTGTAACCGTTTCAATCTCTGTCGGCACACTCACGGGAACAACCGCACAACCAAGCCCGATATTACCGTTACTTCCCGCCTGTTCAGCCTCGGCATAAACACTCACAAGCGTGTTGCCTGCACTGATTTCTTCATCCTCGGTTGTCACAAAGCGAACAGGAACTGTATCAGCGGTAGCCACAACGCACCCCTTTGGAATTACAATATCGTGACTGCACGGCTGAGAAATATTGAAGGTAATTTCGCCCGTTGACTTCATCGCCTTTTTGCGTTCAATACCTCTCTGCGATGCGAGTTTATCAAGGCATTCACCGCTTGCGCTCACTGCAAACATCTGTCTTTTCCACCACTCAAGATTCGTCTGCAGCTTAAAAATCTCGCCGGCAAGCACCTTGAGCCTGATTGCAATGTCGCTCACCTCGTTAAAGCTGTCACCCGTTTCATGCTCATAGGCATTCTTCATTCTGCCGTAAATTTCATCATAGGTTTCCATTTATCTGCACCTCCCTTGTAATATCGTCAACCGTAAGGTCAATCGTAATCTTTCTGCCAACCGACTTAACGCTTGCATAGGTATTTTTCATTTTTGCAAGCGATTCATTGGCAAGCAGTTCAGTCTGCTTTGCCGAGAGTGTTTTGTCCTGCAAAAGCACCTTTGAGCCAAAATTTCTGTCATAGACAAATCCGCCGAGTTTTGCCGAAATGCAAAGCACAGCCTGTTGGAATTTTGCGTCACTCCCCTCAAGCAATACCGTATTGCCCGAAGAGCCGATAACGATATCGCCGTTTTTAATCATCGTATCCCTCATACTACACCGCCTTGCCGTTGATAAGAACCCTGCCGTCATTTTTCAGCACAATACTCGCTCCGCCCTTTGACGAAAGCATAACCTCGCCCTCATCAAGCTCAACATTGTTTGCAAGCACACCAAGGCTCACTTCACCGTTAGCAAGCGGCAAAACAACCGCCGATTCTCCCACGGGAACAACGCTGGCAAAGCCATACGGCACGCAGCATTTTATCCCCCTGTGTTCTTCCGAGGAATCCACCGAAACCGTGTTTCCCGAACTTTTCACACCGCCCTTTTCGGCTTTCGGGGCGGTAATCGAATTTTTAGTTATGTAATTCATCAGCCACATCGCCGTTCTCCTTTCCAAGCACAACCGTTGTGCTTTCACCGTTTTTCCCAAGTGAATATTTAACGCTTTTCACCACCAAGCCCTCTCTTTTTCCGATGAGAGAGTCATCAATCACAGCCCTTCTGCCGACAACTCCGCACAGACATTCTGCACATTCAAGCATTATTTCAAAGCTCTGCCTGTTGCCGTTTTCAATCATTCTGTCGGCTGTTTTTACCGCATTGTTGTCGAGAAAAGCGTTTACATATCTCACCCTTTTAATCCTGTCGGCAACGCATTTGTTGCTTATAACGCTCTTGTAACCGCCGTATTCCTCGGTGCGTAGTTTGATTTGCGAAATCACCTTGCACGGCTTTATGTACTCACGGAGAGATGTGTAGCCTACTCCGTTTCTGCCGAACACAATCGGCTTTGCACCGCCGTAAGTTCCGCACATCAAAGCAAATCCCGCCCCCGTAATTCTCGGACTTTTGCCGTATCTGCCGTTGCAGAATTTTTCAAGCACCTGCCACTCGGTCATTCCCTTTTCAATTTTGATTGTGCCCATAAACGGATGTTCGTCACCGTCATATCCGACAATTCCGAACGGCTTTAAATGCCTTTCAAAAATGAACTTCGCCGCAGGGTTCACATATGTAACAGGCTCTGCCTCATTGTCGAGAAGCCTTCCGGCAAGACTTCTTGCACTCAGCCTTACAATCGCACCGTCGGTTCTCACAATGCTGACAATCTCGTCAGCCTGTCCCACAAACACAAGCGACTTGCCGTTATAAGCCTCAAGCATATCGGCATTTCCGAACTTCTCGTCATACGGCACAGTCATCACAAGCTCATCGGCAGGCACATCGACATCTGCCGAAATTTCTGCCGTAAGAACATTTTTAATTTCACACCTTTTGCCGTTTTTATCAGTAAAAAAGTAATTCAGCACAGCTTAACCCTCCTTGTTCCGAGGTCTTCATCGGGGAACTTAACATCGGGATTCAGTCGCACAAGCTCGTCAATTTTCACTCCTGTTTTGTATGCAATGTCCCACAGGGTTTGTCCGTTTTCACAGTCAAAATATGTAATTATCGTTTTCTGCTTTTTCTCCATAACCTCACGGAACACAAAGCCGTATTCAAGCACATTCGGCTTTGGCTCGCCCTTTATTTCAAGCTTTTCAAACACAGCATAAACGCTCGGCAGGTTTGGCACGGAAAGCACTTCCTTTCCGCTGTTTCTGAACACCTCAAACAGCCTTTCAAACTGTTCTGCACAATTCTCGCCGTACAGCTGTCCCGAACCGCTGATTTTCATATTCTTCCGCCCCATATCCTGAACGGAAGATTCGCCGAACGGACTTTTCATTTCTGCAACGCTCCTGTCACATTCAAAGCTGATATTCTGCGGATTGTGATGCCACACATATTCACCGAATTTCATCGGCACCTGTTTCATCGGCTTTTCGCCTCCTCTTCTTCGTCAAGTCTGCGACTGTAACGGCGGCTTTCCCTTTCAAGGTATTCACCTAACATTTCGGTATCTTTACCGCCGTTCTCAGACTCCGCAAGCCTGTAAAGTTCGTCTGAATTTTTATCATTCATATAATTTTCCTCTCGTCGGCACTGATTCTCACGGTTGCAAGAATACTTCCTCTGCCCTGAGTAACGCTTGAAAATTCAAGCACTTTGCAATCCGTGTAAATGATTTTCTTCTTTGCAAGGTCAAGTTCAAGACTTTTAAAGCTGTCACGCCCCAAAAACGGAGTTTCATCCGTAATCTTCATCACAAAGGTAAGCTCCCAGTCATTTGAAACAATCCTTTCAACGGGCTTGTCATTGAAAAATTCCTTGATTTCCGTGAAGGAGTTCTTTCTTGTACAGACCGCCCTTTCAACACCGCCGAGAATTTTCCCCTCACATTTCAACACAGCATTTCCGCAATTTTCAAATTCAAAGCTGTCCATTTAAACCTCCTCGCAAAGACAGAATTCCATATTAAAACTCACTGTTCTGTAAATTGCGTTCATATCGGGATCAAATTCAATTGACGCCGCCTCGCTGTGGGTAATCGTCTTTTCCGCATCGGCAGTTTTAAGTCCGAGAAGAATTTCACTTACCACTTCCGAAAGACCGCTTCCGTTCTCGGTTGCAGGAGCATACACCCTGATTTCAACTCCGGCGTTGTAGCTTTCACCCTTGATAGACGGCGAAAGGTACCCACCGATATAGCTTTTCTCCGTTGACATATCTCTCACCGACACAACGGCAATCATTCCGTTCACGGGTGACGGTGCTTCATCAGAGCCGTATTCTCTTATAAATCTGACATTTTTCAAAGCCTCATTTACCTTTAATCCTGCAATAATACGGTCAACCTGTTTCTCAATTCGATTCAAAATCATCCCTCGTTTCTTCTCTGTATGCACACAGAACAGCCCTTACATAAATCGGATTGTCCTTCACATAATATTTTTCGCACCTTTTAACAGTATATTTACCGTTTTCACTTTCTATTACGCTTTTTCCCGAATTAAGCAGAACATCGGGCGGTGCAATAAATAAAAACAGCTTTGTTTTTCTCATTCCGAGTCTATGCCGTACATTGTCGGAGTTTTGATTATAGTTGTATCTCAAAGGTGAGATAAAAGCCTTTGTCCTAACCGATTTACCGCCGTTTTTAACGGTAACATCACAACCGTATCTGTTTAATATTTTCCCGATAGACGGTGAAATATTCATCATATCACCCCAAGCAAAAATTTTTCTCTGCCGATAAGATCCTGCGACTTGCCGGCATATTCCCTCCACAGCTTTTCGGCACGGCTTTCGCCGTCCGCAGATGATGAAATTTTTAAATCACCTGCGGAAAAAGAAGAAATGCTGTCATCATTGCAAAGGGAATACAACTTAAAGGCGTAAACGGCACACAGGTTTTCAAGTCTTAATTCGTCATCTTCCGAAAGATTTCCCTTCGTAACAATAGAATTAACATACACCACGGCATCGTCAATAATGCTCTTCCACTTGTATGTTTCAGCACCGTCAATACCGCTGTATAAGGCAAAACGCTTTGTAATGTTTGCAATGTTCAAGGCAATTCCTCCTTAACAGCTCATCACCTTTGACGCCTCTGTAAAGATTTTTGAAAAGCCTGCTGTACAGGTAACTGCGGCTCTTTCAAGCTGACGGTCAATAAGCTTATCGTAATCTGTAACAACACCGCCTGCCTGAACCATTTCAAGCGCACAGTTTTTGTCAAGACCGATAATCTTACCACCCTCAAGCTCGGGAGTGTGAAGAAGGCTTGCACCGAGAGGTGTAATCATTCTGCCCGTAGCCTGAAAATCAAGACCTGCGTTTGAATCCTGAAGCTGAGAAAGTGAAAGAATCTTCTGCATTTCGGGAGTTGACGCAAGAATTGTGTTGAGTTCATACGGAGCAAGCTCTGTCCAGAGCTTTAAAAGGTCCTCATATGTAACCTTGCCGCCTGTTGCAACATTAAGTGTGCCGGCGGGATTTTCATTGCCGTCACCGTTCACAAGCACATCAATCGCATCTTTAAGCTGTGCTCTTGCAATATATGCGCCAATCTGATTGAGTGTTACGGTAAAGAGATCAAGACGCTGAAAGCGAAGTGCCTCATATGATGCAACAAGCATTCTGCCGCGCTTGTGAAGCTTAACAAGGTTTTCTCTTGTCTTAACCTCAGTCTGCGGAATCTTTGCACCCTCGCCGACGAGTTTAAGACTCTTGTCATCCTCACTCGGAACAGACGCAATACTGCGGTAATCCATACCCTCAATGTCTGTCACGGTTGCCACAAGATTCGGGAGAATATCCGCTCTCTCCATGCCCTGCATAACGGCTCTGCTCACATATTCGGGGAAAAGTGCCGCAGAGTTTGAACTCTGAAAAAACTTTTCAACGCAGTCGCTGTTTCTGCCCTTAACCTTAATATCAAAGCGTTTGAGCTGACGGGAAAATGCGTCAAGCCCCTCAAGTGCAGTACCTCTGTAATTTTCTGACGGATCAAGCTTTTCAAGTGCGCCCGAAATTCCGCCCTTTGTCTGATACATACCCTTTTCAATTGTAATGTTTTCAAAATTTGCCATAATATCTTCCTCCCCTTATCAAAGAATAAATCCGACTGATGTGTCTGTTGAGTCAAGCACAAGGTACTCTCTGCCGGTTGTTGTAACCGACACGCCGCCGACTGCCGTTGCAGAAAGCTTTTTGTAGCCGACGGCGATTTTCTTGTCGCTCTTTACGGTCACATAGCCCGAAAGCTGAACAACCGCATAACCGCCTCTCACGCTTACGCACACACCGCAAAAGTTCTCGCTTGCGTCACATTTTGCAACAGTGCCGTTATCCTTCATCTTAACAGGCACGCCTGCCTCCGTAATTGTTTTGTCTGCAATAAATGTTGCGGCATTTTCGCCGAAACCGTTAAAATTTACATTCATAAATAATACCTCCGTTAAATACTGAACTGACCGTTTTCCACGGTGTTATTTCTCTTGTCCTGCTTGCAGTAAAGCTGCGGAACAGGCTCAAAAGCTGCTTTCTTTTTCTTTTCAAATGCTGACTTAAATTCTCTGAGCTGTTCAATTGTCATGCTCTTTGCAACGCTCTCCATTGTTTCGCCCGAAATGTCAGGCTGAACAAAAGCGGCAAGTCCCACAACATCACGGGTAAGGCTTTCACGGTACAGCACACCGTCCTTAGCCGACTTTTTAAGCCCGTCAATATATTCGCACAGCTTTCTGCTGTCACTCTCATCAAGTGTAAAAGCCTTTTTGTTTTCAATGGCTTTAAGAATTTTCTCCATATCATTTTCCTTTCCAAAAATTTTGTGACTTTTCGTAATGCCTGCCCTCTTTTGTGACGGCACGGCAACAAAGCTCCATTCGTATGCGTCATACGGGTTCACAAGTTCACCGCAACAAAGCTTTGAGCCGTAAACCTCGCCCTTTTTGTGAGTACACATCGAGATGTCCTCACCGCACACATTGCACACAACCCTGCCAACGGCACAGCCAACGCTTACTTCCTTGATAATTCCGCTGTCAATCGCAAGGATAATATCCCTGTTGCTCTCACAAACGGGAAGATATGCCCTTGCCTTGAGCCTGTAGTAATCGTCACCCAAAGCCGTTTTCTGACCGTCAATTTTCTCAACCTTACAGCTGAAAATTCTTGCCGTCTGATTTTTGGCACTCGGATTGTGGTCAATAATTCCCGTCTTGCCGGCAAAAAGCTTTTCAAGCTCATAAAGCGAATCTGTTGTAAAGCGTTCGCCGTCACGGTCAACATCGTTGTCACACAGCACAACCGAAAACGCATACACCTCATTTTTTGCAAGATTTCGCCTTGTATAGCGGTTAATCAGCTCGAGTTCATCATCGCCGACAGTCTGATTTTCACCGTCAACAACGCCCGAAACACCGCTTTTAATAAGTTTGTTATCCTTCATTCTGCACCTCCGCTCCAATCTGTCTTTCAATGTTCATCGCATTTGCATTGTTAAGTCTTGCCTGAGAAAGCTCAACCGCATCCTGAAGATTAATCTTGTCCCACTCTATCTTAAAGCTGTCGTTATAACCGCACATTTTAAGATGAGCCGACACAATTTTTGTAATCACGGGTTCAAGCACTGTGCGGTAGTAAGCAAGCTCGCTTGTGAGAATATCCGCCTGCTGTTCGCTCATTCTCTCCGTACTCGACCACGAAATACCGAGCAAAAACGGCGGAATACCAAGCTTTGCAATAATCTGCTCAAGAATATGCCTTACGGGAATGTCGCAGTCGGGCATATCACTTTCAGCGCCGATAACCTTAATGCTGACATCGCCGACCGACACAAAATCACACACGCTGTCGCTTCTCATCGCCTTTTTCCACTCATCGGCAACCGCCTGTGCATTTTCTCTGCTCACAGCCGAACCGTTTGAATCGGGATTGAGAGTAACCGCAAAACGGATATCGCCAACCCTCTCCCAGTTTGTTTTTACCGACTCAAAAATCCTCAAAAGTATTGAGCTGACAAACGGCAGACCGCTGAGTATGGAAGTACCGCACACAGTACCCGGCTTGGGATTAAGCAGTGTTGCAAAAATTCTTTCCGGATGCTTAGGTTCTTCGGCTGTACCGTTGCCGAGTGTGTAAACCGCAAGCTTCAGCGGAGAAGAATCCGCTCTGATTTCAACATCGTCAAGGCTTGCATTGTACAATGCACAAATTCCTTCACCGCCACTATCGGGAACAATCTCACCGACCGCCTGTCCGTAGGTGAGAAGCGAATCAAGATAGCAAAGCACAAAACTTTCAAGCCCCATCATTTCACCGTTTGTGCGGACATTCTTAACAAAGCTGTCGGCAATCTTCTGACTTTCAGCCGATGAAGTCACAATTTTGAATCCGCCGATAAGTCTGATAATTTTGCAGAGTGCCGCATCAATAATCGGCACAGACTCACGCAAAGTTGTGTACAACTGCCTTTCCGTTCTCGTCTGAACGGCAAATCGTGAGAAAATCGGCGAATTATTTCTCGTTTCTCTCAAAACGGTCTGCACCGTCTTTATGCTCTCGGTCTTTTTATTTTTTCTGCCAAGCCTCAAGCTGTTTCCTCCTGTCTTTTGGTTGCAACGGCAAAGAATCCCTCACAACCGTAAATTTTCGTAGCGACAAAATATCTTATGTCGTCCATTGCATGGTCATTTTC
>OGFM01000191.1_pt1 | contig 54526 bp, 47 predicted proteins | sample 1570871 | NCBI WGS metagenome assembly OGFM01 (sample SAMEA2581957, study PRJEB24529) | metagenome | biome: Human gut stool | place: China | collected 2011
TTAGAGTAGAATGGCAGGATGCAGAGAATGGTTTAAAACGGCTTAAAGTAACGCGTGTAACGGATGGAAAGCAGGAAACTACTCTTTTTCCCACAGACAGCGCTAATAGTGTATTTAAGGAAGGCAGCCAGTTTCCCATAACTCCTGAGGAGATTATGGTGAATGGCAGTAGTATTGTTATGTATAAGATAGTGTTGCCGCTGCAGTATGAATTTAATGGGCAAATGAAAACACAGACCTTGGAAACTAAAGTTGTGCCGAGTAAAGATGAAGTAACAGAAACACCTGAAGAAAAAATGCGTCGGGAATATATGGAAATTTTAAATACAGGTAAAAAGATTGATGCTAAAGAGCAGCTTACCAGTAAAGAAGAAAAATTGCGAGATGATGTCTATGCGTTTTTTGGGCAAGCTGGTCAATATTATTTAACTAATAACGATAATATTCGTAAATATATGCATGAAATACTTTATAATGGCGCATGGCCATCTATAAAATTGACTACTGCCAGTGGTGAGAAGACGACGGTATATTTCCATCCTGTTGCTCACAATAAATCAAATATAGAAAACACCTTTATAATGGGGAGAAATGATTCGATACTTGCACAGTCTTGGGTAACAAAGGCTTTGTATGATCATAAACGAAAACAATGGATGTACTCAAATGAGCAAAATGGAAGCGCTGTTATGAGCAAAAATTATGAGGAACTACAGCAATTTATGAAGAGTCATGATTATCAGGATGTACAAAAAGTTGAGTATAACTAGAGGTGACGAAATGAAAGATCAACGCGGGTCGGTAACTGTCATGTCTTTGGCAATGCTGTTGTTTTTAATGGTTGTTGCCGTAGCCTGGCTGCCGATGATGACAATGGAAAAAACGGCTGCTGCGTCTGATTATCGGGAACAGCAGGCTTGGAATGCTGCTGAAGCCGGCTATAAAAGAGCTGTGGCTGCGTTATCAAACAAAAATAATGACTGGAGATGGCTTACACCGGAAGAATATATTCGAGATAGTGATAGTGCGAATTTTGCGCATTTGAGTATAGATGGTAATAAAGTTGACCAAGATGAAATTTGGTACGCTGTTAGTATTATGGGAAATAATGCTGATATAGTTTCGGGATATATTCCTGAAGAAGATGTTGTTTACCAGATCACTGCTGTCGGTTCCTGTCAGGGCGTTCGTAAGGTTATCCGTAAAACGTATGTTTTAGGTGATGACGACAGTTCTGGCGATGGTGACAGCGGCGGTGAGGAAACACTGGAATTACCAGGTCTGGTACAGGCTGGAGGTACTGTGACCATAACCAATAATCAGGCAGGAGAATTAAACGGCGATTTATATGGTTCAGGTTTTTTTGATTTCAGCGGAAACCAATTTAGTAGTGGACATACTCAGGGAACATATCCAAATATGTTAAAAACGCATATACCTGAAAGTGTTTTTCAAAAAAGTAGTTATAAAGATTTGAATACTATGTTAAGAACAGATCAATGGAATTGGATTTTTAATTTGGAAGCAGGTAAGAATTATATTTGGGATTTAAAAAGTGATGTTGCCTGGAATGTTGGTAATTATGTTGGTAATGAGTGTACAATAAATGCTGAAGAATCATCGGGGAAGGTTATTTTTATTGATAATAGTACTGAGTACCTTAAGGGAAATATAATAGGGCCAAGCCAAGGAAAACCGGTAACATTTATTTTTACAAAAACTATCAAAATAAATGCTAAGATTACTGGAAATGTGAGAATATTTACTTCTGCTGATTTTACTTTTGATAATCAGGCAGCAACAGGATTGATTATGTTTATGTCCAACGGAAAAATGGAAATAATTGGTTCTATAAATAAAGGATTTTTGTCATCTGACAAAAATATAATAATTGCCAACCAGGCTTTCTATGGGCAGGCTCAAGTTAAAGGAAATTTCGAAACTAAAGGTACAATTCATTACAGTGATGCTGTTTTAAAGGCTCCTGGTTTTACAGTTCCCAAGGGTATGAATTAAATAACGCATAAAGAGGTAAACAGTATCGCCGCTCTATAATAGCAGCGATACTGTTTTTTTGAATTTTAGTAGCGTTATATATATTAGTTTAGTGAAGAATTGGCGTAGTATAGATTAAACAAATGTTTACAAAAAACTTGATATATTGTTATTTTATAATACAAATGATATAATAATTAAAGAATAACAAATAATATATGCTTTTAACCTCGATTTATAATTTATATCAAAAGGCGGCGAGGTGAATTTTGTGCAGAAACAACGTGGTTCGGTAACTGTTATAGCTGTAGTAATGCTTTTGTTTTTAATGATTATAGCGATAGCCTGGCTGCCGATGATGACAATGGAAAAAACGGCTGCCTCATCAGATTATCGGGAGCAGCAGGCGTGGTATGCTGCTGAAGCCGGATATAAGCGTGCAATAGCTGCTCTTAATGATGGGAGTAGTGAATGGAATAATTGGTTAAGTAAAATCGCAGAAATAAAGTCTGGGGATTTTTATTTAAATAGCCTTGATAACCAAAAAGCAGATAAGCAGGGAGTCTGGTATGCAACTGCGATTACGGAGATCAAAGATGACAATGAAGTGGATGTTACTATACCAGGCGATAAGGCCAACTATATAATTACATCAGTCGGCTCCTGCCAGGGTATACGCAAAGTTATGCGAAAAACCTATATTTTTGGTGATGACGGAGGGACTGGCGGTGGTGACAGCGTGGGAGAAGAAGTTTTGGAATTACCTGGCTTGGTACAGGCCGGAGGTACGGTCACAGTAGTACAAGACCAAAAGGATTTTAATATTGACGATATAGATACTAGGTTTCTGGGAAAATTATATGGATCTGGTTTTTACAACGTGAAAAATAATAATTCATTTACGAATGAATGGACTGACAGTGTTAACAGGCCGACTCTAAAAACAAGACTTCCGGAGAGAATTTTTGATATAAGTAAATATCCCAAAATGCCTCCTATGCCTGACATGACATGGCCTTCTACAATTAAGACAGCAAAGAATACAGATTATTATTGGGATTTGTCTAATTTAGTAGATGAGAGTGATCCTTATAATATAAAAAGAGTTAAAGTTGTAGATGCAGGGAACTCTGCTGGTAGAATAATTTTTATAGACAATCAAAATTACAATAATGGAATACAATTAAATCAAATCAACGGTCCTGAAAGTGATTTGCCTGTAACCTTTATTTTCAGCGCGCTTAAACCAGTAGTTTTAACTGGAACTATTACAGGCAACGTACGAATGTTTTTTGCCGGCGATTTTCAGTTTGGCATGGGGACTGAGACCGTTGCCTATAATGGCTTGACGATGTTCATGTCTAATGGTGATATGAAAATATGCGGCAGTATTTGGAGTGATAAAAATAATCCGGGTGGAGGATTTTTATCTTCTGATAAAGATATTACGATAGTTGAGAGTGCTTCATTTCAAGGTCAGATTCAGTGCAGGGGCAATTTTAAGACAAGTGGTCTGATACAGTTTAATGATAGTGTGCTCAAAGCTCCTGGTTTTACCGTTCCCAAAGGTATGAAATAAAAACGCATAAAGAAGTAAACAGTACCGCTGCTATTATATAGCAGCGGTACTGTTTTTTTTGTATGGTATCGACAGGTTTTATATTTGTTTAATAAAAGATTATTAAATATAGCCTAAATAAATATTTATTAAAATAGGTACAATATATTGTGATTTTATAATACAAATGATATAATAAATTAAAAAATATCAAATAATTTATATTATAGGTTTTAATTTATAACATATAGAAAAAGAGCAATGAGGTGAAATGTGTGCAGAAACAACGTGGTTCGGTAACTGTCATAGCTATAGTAATGCTGTTGTTTTTGATGGTATGCTGCTGAAGCCGGATATAAAAAAGCTGTTGCAGCTTTAGATAATAAAAACAGCAACTGGACGTGGCTGACACCGGAAAACTATATACAAGGCAGTGACAGCGGCAGCTTTGGACATTTAAGTATAGACGGCGGTAAAGCTGACCAGAATGGCATCTGGTACGCTGTGGGAATTACTGAAAATAATATTGATCTGGCATCTGACTATACTCCTGAAGAGAGCGCTGCTTATCAAATAACCTCAGTAGGAGCTTGCCAGGGGATTCGCAAGGTTATCCGTAAAGTCCATACGTTAGGTGATAATGGCGGTACCGGAGGCGGAGAAGAACCGGAGCAGCCTCCAGACGCCTATATAAATGACAGCTTTATTACTTCAAGCGGAGCATTGATTATTAATAACGATGTAGATTATGATCCCAATAATAAGGTATATTACAGTGGATATTTTGGTGACTATACAGTGGGCGGGCAGGTAATCAATAAGGAGTTTGTGACAGAGCCTAAATATAAAAGTGCTGCATCGCCGGAAGTTTTTGAAAAAGCTACTTATCCGGAGCTTCAGTATACAGGTGCGACTGAAGACAGGCCTTTAAGTAACTGGAATATTACCAACGGGCAATATTGGGCCGCTAAAGCCAGCTTTTCGGGAACGAAGATAAGTGTTGCCAATAATACTGTTTTATTGATCGGTGAACAGCTGGGTATTGGCTATATGTTGTATAAAAATTTTTTAACTATGGATAACGTAGAAATCACTGTTCCTAAAGGAAAAACTTTAGAATTTATTATTTGTGACTATGGTACTATCAAAGATTATGATAATGTGGTTTTAAAGAATATTACGATCAAGGGCGGTGGGCAGGTAAGCTTTATTTCCGGTGGGTCGATAGCTGTAAATTCGATCAAGTCGGTAGACAACAGCAGGATACTTTTTATTGCCAATAAAAATTTGAGTTTGTCAGACCCTTTTATCAATGCAGATAAACAGCTTGACGGCGGCTGTTTCCTTTCTTCGGCAGGTAATATGCAAATGCTGGTAAGCGGAAATGTGACAGCTACCTTTTATGGACAGATGCAGTCTGCAGGTCTTATTAGTATTGGCGGGCAAAGCGGTAGTACAGGAAAACTTGTTCTGCGCTTTAATAAAATCGGCGAAAAATTGAAAATGCCGAATATGTATTATTTAAGGGCCGCATAAGGAAAAGGACTGGTAAAAGTCGGCAAAAGTGGTAAAAAAGTTTAAACGTATGTAAGAGTAAAGAAAAATATGGTGTGTAAAATCAAACAGCCCCTGTTTCCTGAAGGAAACAGGGGCTGTTTTTGTTGAGGGAAGTAGATGATGTATAAAGGTAGTGGGTAAGGTGCTTATTATTTGTTGAAATAACGTTTCAGGAGGCCTTCGAAAGCTTTGCCGTGGCGGGCTTCGTCTTTGCACATTTCGTGGACGGTATCGTGGATAGCGTCGTAGCCGAGCTCCTTGGCGCGTTTTGCGAGTTTGAGCTTGCCTTCGGTCGCGCCGTGTTCGGCTTCGATGCGCACTTTGAGGTTCTTGGCGGTGTCGGCGTCGACCACTTCGCCGAGCAGTTCGGCGAATTTCGCGGCGTGCTCCGCCTCTTCGATTGCTATGCGCTTGTAGGCTTCGGCGACTTCCGGGTATCCCTCTCTGTCCGCCTGACGGCTCATGGCAAGGTACATTCCGACCTCGGTGCATTCGCCCATGAAGTTCGCGCGGAGACCCTCGACAACTTCGGCGTCGAGACCCTTTGCGATTCCGACCCTGTGCTCGTCAGCCCAAACGGGGGCGTCGGAGACTTCGCGGACTTCGAACTTAGCCTTGGGGGCTTTGCATTGCGGGCAGAATTCGGGAACGTTGTTTGCGTCCATCACATAACCGCATATCGGGCATACTACTTGTTTCATATTTTTTCCTTCCAATCTTTGTTTGCTGTTTACTTGTTAAAGATAATGGCGGTACTGTAATACCGTTATTAACCCGAATGCAAGTCTTTTTTTTATTTTTTCTAAAAATTTTTTTCGCGCCTCGCAAAACGTCGGCAGAATGGGGAATGAACGCCGAATGCGCGCGGACGCGGAACGGAATGCGTACGCCGTAAAACCGACTTCCGCTAAGAAAAACGCCGTTCATGCGCCTGCGTGGAAGCGAAATCCAGAACTTGCGTTTTCCTGTTAACAGCGCGAATTAGCGGCAAAAACTATAATGCAAGCAACGCCGCCGCGCGGAGGAGATTCGGCGTTTACGCATTCTACGTCGCCGCCGAATAGTTCGAAATGCCCGCTTGAAAACGCCCGCCTTACGCAAGCTCACGTTGCATATTTTCGCGCGCTGTCCGGCATTGCCGCGCAAATGCGCATTCGCCGCATACCCCGCAAGCCTTGCGGCGTTGCGCTATTTGATTACGGACATTCCGAATGCAAGGTAGAGCGGCAGCGTAAATATCGCGATAATCGACGTTGCTAGCACAATCTGCACCGCGATTTTCGGGTAGCCGCCGAAGGATTTTGCCAAGACCGCCGGCATGATTCCCGACGGCGAAAGCGCCATGAGCACGAGAATCGTTTTGAGAACTCCGTCGACGGGCAACGCCCACGCTGCGAAAATGAAGAGCGCGGGCAGCAGCCCCATGCGCACGAGCGACGCCGAGATTACGATTTTCCACGGAATTTTGTCTCGCCCAAGCATGTCGCACATGAGCGCGCCGAAAATCATGAGGTTCAGAGGAATTGCCGCCGCGCCCGCGAATTTCAGAAATGTCTTGAAAAATTCGGGGACATACTCCGCCGCGCCGCTCCACACAAGCGAAAGCCCGATGAAGACCGACCACACGGGGCCGCGCATGAGGAAGTCGAAACTCACGCGCTTTGCGTTTGAGAGCAGCAGGTAGCCGACCGACCAGAACACGAGGTCGCAGCCGACGTTGTGGGTTATGAGCACGCCGGTTATTTCGCCGCCGCCGTTCCAGAGAATCGCAACGAGCGCGATTATGAAGAAGCCGTAGTTTTGCGTCGCGGTGGTAACCGAAAAGGTGCGGAGGCCGTCGCCGACTTTCAGCCCGATGAGCTTCCCGACGAGCCACGAAATTAGCAGCGACGCCGCGAGTCCGCCCGCGCCCGCCGAGATTGTCGCGAGCGAAAATCCGACGCTTTCGAGCTTTTTGTTGTCGAGCAGGTTCGACAGAATGAAGCACGGCAGCGTAAGCTCTACCGCGATTTTTACGAGGCTTGCGTCGGCTTCCGGCTTAATCCACGCGACTTTTCTCGCGAACCACCCCGCGCCTATCATGGCGTAAATCGGGAAAATTGCCGCGAGCATAGACAATGTTGAAATATCGTTCACTTCGAAAAAAAATAACCGCCGCAAAACATCGTAGCTTGCGCGGGCGTATGCAACCTTTTTTTTGCGGGCGCGGTGCCGATTCAGCCGCATCTGGCTGCTACCGCGCGTCTTTGGGCTGCCTGAATTCCGCCAGCGTACGCGCGGCAATGGAGCGCAGTTTTGCGGCTTGGGAATTGCCTATCGTGTCGGGCACGAACGAAATTTCCTCGGGATTTTTGTCGAAAAGGAATCCGAACCACACGCATGCCTGCAAGTAGTTGCCGCTGTCGTTGAGGTGGATTGTGTCGCGGGCTATGCGCATTTCGCCGTCCTTTTGCTTGCGCCAGTATGTTCTTCCCACGATGTCGCCCGCCTGCGGGGGAAGGTCGGGATAGCGGCAGTTTGAAAAGTCGCGCGGCTCGAAGGGGCGCGTTTCCTGCGAGCGGTAATTTTGCACGGCTTTGCCCGTCGGAATGACGCGCAAGCCGAGCTTTTTTGCGGCGTCGGCGTAGTTCTTTTCGGCGCGCGCGAACATTTCGGACTGGTCGATATTCCATTTGCCGCCTTTCGAAATGCGGGGGTCGTCGGAGCGGTACGACCAAGTTTGCTGAATGCAGATTTCGGCGGTCGGCGCGCACTTCTTTATATAGTCGCGCAGCTTTTCGGCGCAGGGAAAATACGTTTCGGGACGCCAGCTTTCGTGGCTTGCCTGTTGTATCGTTATGATGTCCCACTTGCGGCTTTGCAAAATCTGCCGCAATGTGGATTTTCCGTTGCGATAGCGCCTAACCGACGGGTCTTTTTCCTCTTCCGAAATATAACGCCAGTGGCGAGAGAGCGAGCAGCCGCCGAGGTTTGCGCCCTCCAAATGCAGCGAGCAGCCGGGCGCGGATTTAACGACGGACGGCAGGTAGACGAATGCGCTCTGCGCAAAGCTGTTGCCGATTGTAAGCACGGCGATTTCCTTTGCCGAGGCAAAGGCGAGCGCAATAAACAGGAGCGCGGCGGCGGAAATGCGTTTCATTCGGCGATTGAAAGTTTCGGCGCGGTTGTTGTCAATTTTTTTGTTGAAGCGCGGGCGTAAATCGGCGACATTGCGGGCATGATTAGAAAAATTACGGAAGCCGATAGGGAAATATATCTTGAATTTTCGCGGATGTTCTATGATTCGCCCGCAGTGCACGCGCCGATTCCCGAAAGCTATCGCGCGGCGGCGTTCGAGGAGATGGTTTCCTCCGACGATCGGCTTGCGGGCGCAATGCTCGAATGCGACGGCAGACCCGCGGGCTACGGGCTTGCAAGCAAAATGTATTCGCAGGAGGCGGGCGGCATACAGCTTTGGCTCGAAGAGCTATTCGTCCTGCCAGAATACCGCTCGCGCGGATTGGGCCGCGAGTTTATCGCCTACATGGAAAGCCTGCCGAATGTCGCAAGAATCCGTCTGGAATACGAAAAGAGCAATACGCGAGCCGCCGCGCTCTATCGGAAGCTCGGATATGCAGACATGCCCTACGAACAGTTGGTGAAGAATATAAAAAAGTAGGGCGGGGCGGGAGCGGGCATTTTTTGCGGTTCGAAAAAGGTTGATTATCGGCGAAGTCGCGCCACTTTGGTCTGCTTATGAAATTTTTAAGCAGGATAGGTCTCGAGCCGTTCATCATCTGCCTGTTTGCGTCAATCGGGCTTGCGAAGCTTGCGCCGTCGGTGGGGATTGCCGAATTTTGCGGAATCACGCTTGGCGACGCCGCGACATGGGGCGTTGCGGGCATCTTCTTTTTCTACGGGCTGAAACTCGACAGGCAGAAGCTCGCGGCGGGGCTTGTAAACGCAAAGCTCCACTTGCTTGTGCAGGTTTCAACATTCGTGCTGTTCCCGCTGATAGTGCTCGGGGCGATGTGGCTTTTCGGCGCGTTCGACGCGCGGGGCGACTTGCACTGGCTGTGGCTCGGGACGTTTTTCCTCGCCTCGCTGCCGTCAACGGTTTCGTCGAGCGTCGTGATGGTGTCGATTGCGGGCGGCAACATTCCCGCTGCGATTTTCAACGCGAGCATTTCGAGCCTCTTGGGCGTGTTTTTCACCCCGCTTCTGATGGGCATTTTCTTGGAGGGCGTGGATGGCTCGCGCGGGCTGGGCGACGTTGTACTCAAACTCGTCTTTCAGGTGATAGTGCCCGTGGTTGCGGGCTTTGCGCTCAACCCGAAGTTCGGGCACATTGCGGCGGCGCACAAAAAGGCTCTGCGCAATTTCGACCAGCTCACGATTCTCTTAATAGTGTACACGTCGTTTTGCGATTCCTACGCAAAGGACATGTTCGCGGGCTTCCCGATGTCCGACCTCGTCGTGCTGTCGGTCGCAATGGTCGCGCTGTTCGTGTTCGCAATGGCGGTAGTCTGGGGCGTGTGCAAGCTTCTGCGCTTCAACCGCGAGGACACGATTACGGCGGTGTTCTGCGGTTCGAAAAAGTCGCTCGTGCACGGCTCTGTTATGAGCAAGGTGCTCTTCGACAACCCCGCGGTAATCGGCGTTGTGCTGCTGCCGACCATGCTCTACCACGCCTACCAGCTTATAATAGTGTCTGTGATAGCGCAAAAACTGGGCAAGACTGCGGAATCGGAGGGCGGGAAAAAATCGGAAAAATAAAATGAAAAAAATTCTTGACGAATTTCCACATATGCGTAGATTCCATACTTTTCTTTAAAAATGAATACGACAATAGCAAAGAAAGAGGAGCAGAAGCAATGGTACGTAGTCGATGCCACCGACCAAGTACTGGGGCGTCTTGCCGTTAAGATTGCGAACGTATTGCGCGGCCGCAATAAACCCATTTATACGCCCAATGTCGACTGTGGCGACCATGTCGTTGTAATCAACGCCGAAAAAGTCAAAGTCACGGGCAAGAAAGAAGAGAACAAGGAATATATGTTCTACTCCGGATACGTCGGCGGCGAAAAATACGTCAAGCTTTCCGACTTCCGTGCGCGCAGACCCGAATATCTCATCGAGGCTGCGGTCAAGGGCATGCTTCCCAAGAACAAGCTCGCAAGAGACATCTTCACGAAGCTGCACGTCTACGCGGGCGCGGAACATCCGCACGCCGCTCAGCAACCCAAACCCTTCAACTTCTAATTATCGACATGAGCGAAAACGAAATTTTTGTTTCCGTCGGACGTCGCAAAACGTCGGTAGCACGCGCCCGCCTTGCAAAAGGCTCGGGCAAGCTTACCGTCAACGACAAGCCCCTCGAAGAATACTGCTACACAGACCAGCTCTCGATGTTGGCTCTCCGTCCGCTCGTTTGCACTGCGACGCGCAACTCGGTTGACGCCGATATCAACGTAAAGGGCGGCGGCCCCGTCGGTCAGGCGGGCGCAATCAGCCACGCTCTCGCGAGAGCGCTCCAAAAGATGGACGAATCGCTCCGCCCCGTTCTCAAACAGAACGGACTCATCACGCGAGACCCGCGTGCCAAGGAACGTAAGAAGTCCGGTCAGCCCGGCGCGCGCAAACGCTTCCAGTTCTCAAAGCGTTAATTCGCAAGAGATTCCTTTTTACTCGAAGCCCTTCCGCGCAAGCGGTGGGGCTTTTGTACTTTCATTCTTTCTCATTCAATTGCGCCGCGCTGTCGGACAGCCGTTTTGCGCCGCGGTTTTGACCCGCGGGGCGCGGACGTTCGGCTCGAAACTCTCGGCAAGCTCCGCGCGGCTTCACGCGCATTTGCGGCGTTTTGCGACACCGCAATTCCCCGCGGAATGTCGGGCGGCGGATTTCCGCCTTTCGGCGTTCGCTGAGTGCCCGCATTCGGGAAACCGCCGTTTGGCGCGGTTTTCGGCTTGGGCGCGACCGCAACTCGCGGACGGCTTGCTTACCGTAGGGTGGGCGACCGCTTGCTTTCGGACGGGGGCTTTGCCGCTTTGTGGCGGCTGGGGCTTCTTGGCTGGGCGGCGGAGCTTCTTCAAGCAAAACGGGGCTACCTTTGGGGGCGCGGGTTCTGCGCGAAAGCGGGGCTTTGCCTACCTTTGGGCTTGGCGAACGGCGGGCTTGGCTTTTGCCGAAAGCGGAGCTTGGCGTTTGTTGCGAAGCGCGGCTTGCGGGTTTTGCGGACGCCGAAAACAAAACAACCCTCCTGCGGGAGGGACAAAAAATTTCATCATCATGGACAGAAAAATCAAAGCTGGAATTACGGGTGCATCGGGTTATGCCGGCATTGAACTTGTAAGAATTTTGGCGCGCCACCCGTCGGTGGAGCTTGCGTGCGTTACGTCGCGAAGCCTTGCGGGTACGCTTGTTGCCGACAACATGCCCTCGCTCAGGCACCTGCTTCCCGCGGACATGAAATTTCTTCCGTCCGATCCCGCCGAACAGGCGAAAATGGACATCGACGTCTGGTTTCTCGCGCTTCCGCACGGAGCCGCCGCCGAATACGCAAAGCCGCTTGTCGAGGCCGGCAAGACCGTAATCGACCTTTCCGCCGACTTCCGCCTGCACTCGCTCGACATCTACAAAGAGTACTACAAGGAGGACCACCGCGCGCCCGAACTGCTGAAACTCGGCAAGTACGTCATCGCCGAGCTTTTCCCCGTCTCGCGCGAAGACAAGCTCATTGCCTGCGCGGGCTGCTACCCCACGAGCATCTTGACGCCGCTGATTCCGCTCATGCGCGAAAACGCCGTCAGCCGCGAGCACATCGTAATAGACAGTTATAGCGGCGTTTCGGGCGCGGGCAAAAAGGCGGACTTGGGCTACATTTTCTGCGAGCGCAACGAGGGCGCAAAAGCCTACGGACTTCCGAAACACAGACACCTCTCCGAAATCGAGGAGGAGCTTTCCATTGCCGCGGGCGAAAAGGTCGTCGTGCAGTTCAACCCGCACCTCGCGCCCATGACGCGCGGAATTTCGACGACAATCACCGTTCCCGCAAAATACGAGGGCGTTGAGAAAATCTACGAAATCTGGCACAAATATTACGACGGCAAACCCTTCGTGAAAATCCTCAAATCGGGCTCGTATCCCGACACGCTTTTTGTCGCCAACACCAACCGCTGCGACATCGCCGCGTTCTACGACCCGCGCACTAAAAACCTCGTAATTTGCAGCGTCATCGACAACCTCGTCAAGGGCGCAAGCGGTCAGGCGGTGCAGATTATGAACCTCATTTTCGGCTTCGACGAAACGGCGGGGCTGCTCTAATTTTTCAAAAACAAACAATCTCAAATTTCTACAAAAATGGATAAGAATTATAAAATCGAAACAATCGAGGACGTTCCCGGACTCGGCGCGGTAAACGGTTTCAAAGTGGCGGGCGCGGCATGCGACATCCGCAACAAGGGCGACGAAAGCCGCCTCGACGTCGCGCTTATCGTCTCCGACACTCCCGCGACGGCGTCGGGCGTTTTCACCACAAACGACGTGAAGGCAGCTCCCGTCATGCTCGACATGGCGCACCTCGAAGCTTCGACGAAAGTAAAGGCGATAGTCGCAAACAGCGGCAACGCCAACGCGTGCACGGGCGACAGGGGCATGAAGGACGCCGCCGACACCTGCGCGTTCGTGGCCGAAATCTTCGGCGCGAAGCCCGAACAGGTTCTCGTCTGCTCGACGGGCAGAATCGGCGAATTCATGCCGATGGAAAAGCTCCGCAGGGGAATCAAAAAGGCGTCGGAAATCCTTTCGTCGTCGGACGAGTCGAGCGCGGCGGCGGCTTCGGCAATCATGACTTCCGACACGCGCCCGAAAACGGTTTTGGTCAACGTCGAAGTCGGCGGCAAAAAGTTCCGCGTGGCGGGCATGGCAAAGGGCGCGGGCATGATTGAGCCGAACATGGCGACAATGCTCGCGTTCCTCGCAAGCGATGTTTCGGTTTCGCAGAACCTCTTGAAGGAAACGCTTAAATCGGCGGCGAACAAGACTTTCAACCGCATTACCGTAGACGGCGACATGAGCACGAACGACACCGTGCTCTGCCTTTGCAACGGCGCAAGCGGCGTGGAGATTTCCGAAAAAGACGCCGACGCGATAGAGGCGTTCCGCGCGGCGGTCGTCGAGGCGTCGAGGGTTTTGGCGCGCAAAATCGTGGGCGACGGCGAGAAAATCACGAAAGTCGTGGAGGTGAAAGTTGTGGGCGCGCGCGACGAGGCGCAGGCTGAGAAAATCTGCCGCTCAATCGGCAATTCGCTTCTTGTGAAGTCGTCGTGGTTCGGCTGCGACCCCAACTGGGGACGCCTTACCGACGCCGCTGGATACGCGCGCACGGGTCTTGTTCTCGACAAGCTCGACCTCTTCTACGACGGCGTGGAAGTGCTCCGCAAGGGGCAGCCCGTAGACGAAAACAAGCCGCTTTGGAGGAAAACCGTCTCCAACAAAACGTTTACAATTCTCATGAACCTCAATCTCGGCACTGCGGAAGAGTCCATTCTCGCCGCCGACCTCACCGAGGGCTACGTCAACTTCAATAAGGGCGAATAATACCGCCCGATTGCCAACATCAAAAACGGTTAATTTGAAATGGAAAGTATTAACATAGACGAGGCCTCCAAAAAGGCGGGAATTTTGATTGAGGCCCTGCCGTACATCAGACGCTTCAAGGGTTCGATATTCGTCGTCAAATACGGCGGCGCGTTTATGGACGACCCCAATCCGCAGGTTCGCGCGTCGGTCGCGCAGGACATTTCGTTTCTGGCGGCGGCGGGCATAAACGTCGTCGTGGTCCACGGCGGCGGCAAGGCAATCAGCCGTGCAATGTCGAGCGCGGGGCTTCAGCCCGAATTCAAAAACGGCATGCGCGTAACCGACGAAAAAACCGTCTCGATTGTCGAGGACGTTTTGAACAACGGCGTCAACGCCGAAATCGTCGAAATGCTCGAATCGCAGGGCTGCTCCGCCCGCGGAATACGCGGCAACGACGTCCTCCGCTGCGAAAAGCTCTTTTCGGCGGGCGAAAACGGCGAAAAAATCGACATCGGCTACGTCGGAAAAATTTCCTCCGTCATCGCCGCGCCTATCGAAGGGGCGATTGCCGAGGGGCGAACGCCCGTGGTATCGCCAATCGCGCTCGGCGCGGACTCGCACCCGTACAACACGAACGCGGACGTCGCGGCGTCGGCGGTCGCGGCGGCGTTGAAAGCCCGCAGGCTCGTGTTCCTCTGCGATGTCCCCGGCCTCATGCGCGACCCGAAAGACCGCTCGACGCTCATCTCGCACCTGAAAGTGGGCGAGGTCGAGGGGCTGAAAAAGTCGGGCGTAATCGGCGGCGGAATGATGCCGAAAGTCGACAGCGGCGTGGACGCCATCAACAGGGGCGTAAGGCGCGTGCACTTTGTGGACGGCTACATGCCGCACAGCCTGCTTCTCGAAATTTTCACCGATAGGGGAATCGGAACGGAAATCGTTGCGTCCTCCAAACAGGATTAACCATGACGACAAAAGAAAAAACCTACAAATACGCAATGCCCACTTTCGGCGACCGCGACTTCACCGTCGCCAAGGGCAAGGGTTGCAAACTTTACGACGAAGACGGAAACGAGTACCTCGACTTCGGCGCGGGAATCGCCGTGGACAGCATAGGGCACTGCCACCCGCGCTGGGTCAAGGCAATCGCAAAACAGGCGGAAACGCTCGCGCATTGCAGCAACCTCTACATGACAAAACCCAACGCCGACCTCTGCGAAAAACTGGTTTCGGAAATCGGCGCGGGCAAGATTTTCCTGTGCAACAGCGGCACGGAGGCGAACGAGGCGCTCATCAAGGCGGCGCGTCTGTACGGCCGGAAAGTGTCGGGCAAAGAGGGCGCGAAATGCAAAATCGTAACCGCCTACGACGGCTTCCACGGCAGGACGATGGGCTGCGTCGCCGCGACCGCCCAGAAGAAAATCCAGAAGGGCTTTGCGCCCATGCTCGGCGGCTTCGACTACGCCGTGTTCAACGATTTGGCTTCGTTCGAAAAGGTCGTTGACGACGACACCGCCGCGGTAATCGTAGAGCCTGTGCAGGGCGAGAGCGGCGTAACGCCCGCGTCTCCGAAGTTTTTGAAGGGTCTGAAAGCCCTCTGCAAAAAACACAAGGCGCTGCTTTTCTTCGACGAAGTGCAGTGCGGATTCGGCCGCTGCGGTGCGTTCCTTGCGTCGCAGAGAATCGGCGTGAAGCCCGACGGCGTCTCGATGGCTAAGGGCTTGGGCGGCGGATTCCCCATCGGCGCGATTTGGCTTTCCGCGCCCTACGCAAACATCTTCACCCCAGGCTCGCACGGCACGACTTTCGGCGGCAACGCCCTCGCGTGCGCGGCGGCTTTGGCGACGATTTCCGTCGTCGAAAAGGGGAAACTCGTGGAGAACGCCGCGAAGATGGGCGAACGCCTTTCGGACGGATTGCAGAAAATTGCCAAAAAGTATCCGAAAATCGTAAAACTTACGAGGGGATTGGGGCTTATGCGCGCCGCGCTCTTCAACGAGCCTTACACGAACGCGGACATCTGCAAAAAACTCAGGAACAACGGGCTGATTCTCATTCCCGCTGGCGCGAATGCGCTGCGCTTCCTGCCGCCGCTGAACGTAAAGGCGCCCGAAATAGACAAGGCGCTCAAAATTTTCGACAAAACATTGGGAGAACTCTAAAATGGTAAGATCATTTCTTAAAGACACCGACTTCACACCCGCGGAGGCGACCGAAGTTTTCGCCCTCGCCAACCGCTACAAGAAACTCCGCTCGGCGGGGCGTCTCGACGTTCTCAAAGGGCAGAGCTGGGGGCTGATTTTCTTCAAAAAGAGCACGCGCACGCGCCTTTCGTTCGAGGCTGGCGTCTACGAGCTTGGCGGCCACCCCATGATGATGAACGCAAACGACCTCCAACTCTCGCGCGGCGAGACTGTCGAGGACACCGCCCACATCATGGGAAGATTCCTGCACGGACTTGTAATCAGGACATTCGAGCAGGAGATTGTCGAAAAGTTCGCCGAAAATTCGGGCCTGCCCGTCGTCAACGCGCTTACCGACCTGCTCCACCCCTGCCAGAGCTACACCGACATGTTCACGATGATGGAAGTTTTCAGCAAGGGCGAACCGAGCGTCGAGTCCCTCAAAGGCAAAAAGTTCGCGTTCTTCGGCGACACCGCGTGCAACATGGCGTACTCGCTCGCATTGGCGGGAAGCATGTTCGGCGTCGAGGTCGTGCTCTGCGGGCCGGAGGAATTCGCGCCCGAACCCGTGCTCGACAAGCTTTTCGATGACGCAAAACTGCCCAAAAACTACCGCTTTACAAGCGACCCCGCCGACGCCGCAAAGGGCGCGAACGTCATCTACACCGACGTTTGGGTCAGCATGGGCAAGGAGGACGAAAAGGCGGAACGCCTCAAAACGCTCGCGCCGTACCAAGTCAACGAAAAGCTGTTCGGCATGGCGGCGGACGACTCCGTTTTCATGCACTGCCTGCCCGCGCACTCGGGCGAGGAAGTCTCCGAGGGCGTCCTGCGCGGCAAACGCAGCGTGATTTTTGACCAGGCGGAAAACCGCCTCCACGTCCAAAAGGCTATCGTCAGCTACTTGGTGCAGAAAAACAGGGGCGACCTCTAATCCCGAACTTTTCGAACGCGCCCGCCGCAAACGGGCGCGTTTTTTTTGCCCGCTTATTGCGCGGTTTTATAGTAAGAAAAAGCTTCCATTGCGGAAAAATAGGGTTATAAAAGAGGAAATTTTTAAAAGGAAAATACAATGAAAGTAGTTCTCGCATATTCGGGAGGCCTCGATACCTCCGTTATCGTCAAGTGGATTAAAGACCGCTTCAACGCAGAAGTGGTTACATTCGCCGCAAACGTCGGTCAGGGCGAAGAGCTTTCGGGCTTGGCTGAAAAAGCCAAAGCCACGGGCGCGGTAGCTCACTACACCGTAGACTTGCAGGACGAATTTGTTGCCGACTTCATCTACCCGATGATTCGCGCAAACGCCATTTACGAAGGGCAGTACTACCTCGGCACTTCGATTGCGCGCCCGCTCATCGCAAAGGCGCAGGTCGAAATCGCCAAGGCCGAAAACGCCGACGCCGTCGCGCACGGCGCAACGGGCAAGGGCAACGACCAGTGCCGCTTCGAAATCTCCTACGCGGCTCTCGCTCCCGACTTGCAGATTATCTCGCCGTGGAGAATAGACGAATTCCGCGAAAAGTTCCCCGGCAGAAGCGAAATGATTGCCTATTGCCGCGAGCATAACATCAACGTGGAGGCGTCCGCAAAGAAGCCCTATTCGATGGACAGAAACATGCTCCACATCTCGTACGAAGCGGGCATTCTCGAAGACCCGTGGTTCGACCCGACCGTCCCCGAAAACAAGGACATGTTCAAGACCACGGTTTCGCCCGAAGACGCCCCCGACAAGCCCGTATACCTCGAACTCACTTTCGAAAAGGGAGACTGCGTCGCAATCGACGGCAAGCAGATGAAGCCCTCCGACATTCTCCGCGCGCTCAATAAAATCGGCGGCGAAAACGGCATCGGCCGCGTGGACATCGTCGAAAACCGCTTTGTCGGCATGAAGAGCCGCGGCGTGTACGAAACCCCCGGCGGCACGATTCTCGAATTCGCGCACCGCAACATGGAAACAATCACCATGGACAGGGAGCTTATGCACCTGCGCGACTCTCTTATCCCCAAGTACGCGGAACTCATCTACAACGGCTTCTGGTACGCGCCCGAACGCGAAGCTTTGCAGGCGTTCATCGACAAGAGTCAGGACACCGTAAGCGGCGTCGTGAGAATCAAGCTCTACAAGGGCAACATCACGTGCGTCGGCAGAAAGAGCCCGCTGAGCCTCTACGACGCGAACATCGCGAGCATGGAAGGCGTCAAGAGCGAATACAATCAGGACGACGCAACGGGCTTCATCAAGCTCCAGTCGCTGCGTCTGCGCCAGCGCGCGCGCAAGCAGGGCGTTTCGAAAGAGGCGTTCGCGAACAAGTCGAAACTCGTAAGAGAATAAGATGAGAATATGCTGCATTGGCGCGGGCTACGTTGGCGGCCCGACGATGACGATGATTGCCCGCAAATGTCCGGACATTCATGTGGACGTTGTCGACGTCAACGAGGCGCGCATTGCGGCGTGGAACTCCGACAACCTGCCCGTTTTCGAGCCGAATCTCGACGGGCTGGTCCGCGAGGTCAGGGGCAAAAACCTCTTTTTTACAACGGACATCGAGGGCGCGATTGACAAGGCGGACATCATTTTCATCTCCGTCAACACGCCCACGAAAACGTACGGCTACGGAGCGGGAAGCGCGTCCGACCTCAGCTATGTGGAGGCGTGCTCGCGCACGATAGCGCGTTCGGCAAAGAGCGGGAAAATAGTCGTGGAAAAATCGACGATGCCCGTGCGCACGGCGGACGTAATCAAGACGATTCTCGCCGCAACGGGGCGCGAATTTCAGGTGCTCTCCAACCCCGAATTTTTGGCTGAGGGCACGGCTGTGCGCGACTTGGAAAACCCCGACCGCGTGCTTATCGGCGGCGACGAAGACTCCGAGGCGGGGCGCAGGGCAATAGAAACGCTTGCGTCGATTTACGCCCGCTGGGTGCCGCGCGAAAGAATCATCACAACAAACCTTTGGTCGAGCGAGCTTAGCAAGCTCACGGCAAACGCGTTCTTGGCGCAGCGCATAAGCTCCATAAACGCAATCAGCGCGCTGTGCGAGGCTACGGGCGCGGACGTCGAACAGGTCGCAATGGCGGTCGGCAGCGACTCGCGCATAGGCTCGAAATTCCTGAGAAGCTCGATAGGCTACGGCGGCTCGTGCTTCCAGAAAGACCTGCTTAATTTGGTGTATCTTTGCGAGCACTTCAACCTGCCGAAAGTGGCGCAGTACTGGCGCGGCGTGGTCGAAATGAACGCATACCAAAAGAGGCGTTTTTCGTCGAACGTGGTGGAAAGCCTGTTCCGCAACATCTGCGGAAAACGCCTTGCGATTTTCGGGTTCGCGTTCAAGGAAAACACAAACGACACGCGCGAATCGCCCGCAATAGACATCTGCAAAGACTTTTTGAACGAGCACGCGCACTTGGCTTTCTACGACCCGAAAGTGTCGAAAACCCAAATCTGCGCCGACTTGGGCATTTCGGAGGACGACCCCCGCGTGGAATTTTGCGCGTCGCCCTACGAGGCGGCGGAAAACGCGCACGCGATTGTCCTGCTAACGCACTGGGACGAATTCAAAAAGCTCGACTACGCAAAAATCAGAAAGGCCATGGCAACCCCCGCGTGGATTTTCGACGGCAGAAACTGCCTCGACCACCGGCTTTTGCTTGAACTCGGATTCCTTGTGCGCGGCATAGGAAAGGGAAATCTGTCGTAGCGCGGCGCAATGCAGCCCCAGTCTTTTGTCGGGCTTGTGAAATCGGGCAAATAAGGGCGTTTCACTTTTCGTCGGCAGCGGTTGCGTATGTCTAATATGCTCGCGCCGCCGCCGAAACGCAAAGCCACCCTTCTTCACCCAATTTGACAAGCCTAAGCGGCTCGGCTTCGCCGAGCATGAAGTTTTTAAACTCGGCTTGCGGGCATTTGCAATTCTTCATGTCGGGCGTGTTTTTCCGATGGGGAATCGCGCTTGATTTTTTTGCGGAAGCGGAATAAATTTAACGTCAATATAAAATGAAAAATAGCGACATATTGAAATACAGACGTCGGTTCGACATCAAACTGCCCGACAGGCAGTGGCCCGACAAAAAAATAGAAGCTGCCCCCACATGGTGCAGCGTGGACTTGCGCGACGGCAATCAGGCTCTCGCAGTCCCGATGAACGTCGAGCAGAAACTCAAACTTTTCAAGACGCTTGTTGAAATAGGGTTCAAGGAAATCGAAGTCGGCTTCCCCGCCGCCAGCGAAACGGAGTACAATTTTATCCGCAGAATCATAGACGAAAACCTCGTGCCCGACGACGTGTCCTTGCAGGTGCTCACCCAAAGCCGCGAGCACTTAATCCGCAAGACTTTCGAAGCCCTCAAAGGCTGCAAAAACGCAATCGTGCACCTCTACAACAGCACGTCGGCGTTGCAGCGCAAGGTAACGTTCAAGATGTCGCGCGAAGAGATTATCGAAATCGCGCGGACGGGCGCGACGCTCGTAAAGCGGCTCGCCGACGAAGCCGAAAAGAACGGCACGCACGTCAGAATGGAGTACTCGCCCGAAAGCTTCAGCGACACCGAGCTTGATTTTGCGCTCGAAATCTGCGAGGCCGTCAAGGACATCTGGAAGCCCACTCCGCAGAACAAGCTGATTGTAAACCTGCCCGAAACCGTGCAGTACAACCAGCCCAACGTGTACGCCGACCAAATCGAATGGATTTGCCGCAACATCTCCGACCGCGACTGCGTCGAAATCAGCCTCCACACGCACAACGACCGCGGCACGGGCGTAGCCTCCACCGAGCTCGGCATTTTGGCGGGCGCGGACAGGGTAGAGGGCACGCTCTTCGGCAACGGCGAGCGCACGGGCAACCTCGACATCGTGACGGTCGCGCTCAACATGTTCGCGGAGGGCGTAGACCCCAAGCTCGACTTCACCGACCTGCCGAAAATCCGCGCGGTCTACGAAGAGTGCACGGGCATGAAAGTTCCGCCGCGCCAGCCCTACGCGGGCGACTTGGTTTTCACCGCGTTCAGCGGCTCGCACCAAGACGCCATCAAAAAGGGCATGGACATGATGCGCAAGGACGGCATCAAGGAATGGGAAGTCCCCTACCTGCTCATCGACCCCACAGACATCGGCTGCTCGTACGAGGCGATTATCCGCATAAACTCGCAGAGCGGCAAGGGCGGGGTTGCGTACATCTTGCAAAACGACTTCGGCTTCGACATTCCGCAGGCAATGCGCCAGCAGGTCGGAGACTATGTGAACGGCGTTGCCGACAAGCTCGGAAAGGAACTTCAGCCGAACGAGATTTTCGAAATCTTCGCCGACGAGTTCGCCCGCCGCGAAAGCCCCGTGAAATTGGAGACGTACAAAATCGACACCGACGACAACAAGCCCGACGGCGACCCCAACAGGGTCTTCATCTCCGCCAAGTTGCGCGTCAACGGCGAGGAGAAAATTTTGTCGGCAACCGGCAACGGGCCGATTAACGCGCTCGTGATGGCGTTCGCCTCGAACGGCATGAAAGACTTCAAGCTTGTAGACTACCGCTCGCACGCAATCGGCAAAGGCTCGGCGACGAAGTCGGCGGCGTACATCTGCCTTGAATCGCAGGAGGACGGCCGCAAGGTTTGGGGCGTCGGGGTAGACTCAAACATAGAGTCGGCGGGGCTGAAAGGCCTTGTCTGCGCCTACGACAGAATGCGCAAATAACGAGCCGCCGAAACGCGGACAAAAACGCCGAAACCTCTTGGGGCTTCGGCGTTTTTTTGCGGCTCTTGCGGCGGGAATTTCGCGGCGCGGGGAGGGCGCATGGCTCGCGCGGCGGGAATTTGGCGAAATCCGTCGCCGGAGGGGGGATTAGTCGAGCAGCCAGACGATTGAGTCTTTGCCGCTTTTGCGTTCGGGGGCGGCGTGTTTTTCGGGCTTGTTAGACGGGTCTTTTAGAAGCAGGTTGGCGTCTATTCCCCAGTTGTTTACCAGATTTTTCAGCATTGAAATCGACAGCTGTCTTTTGCCCGACAGCACCTCGGAAACGCGCGAGCGCGAGCCTACCTGCGTCTCCAAATCTTTGCGCGTGAATCCGTTTTCCTTCATGAATTCTTCGAGTACCGTTATTTCGTGCGATTTTCTGCCGTCCATGCGCTCCCAATATGGGAGCTTTGCATGTCGTGTCAATTTTTTATTGCGTATTTTTATTTTTTGAAACTTTATTGCTTCGTCTGCGTTTTTCATCAGCGCACGGAGGAAATTTTTTGTATATAAAGGGAACATGAAAAAATTATTATTTGCAGCCGCAGTGCTCGCAGCCGCGGGCGCGGGCGTATATTTCGGATTTTTCGGGTCGTCGGAAGCCGCCGTACAATTCAAAACGGCAACAGCGCAGACGCGCGACGTCGTAAAGACAATAGACGCAACGGGCACTGTCGAACCCGAAGATCTGGTTGACGTAGCCGCCCGCGTTTCGGGCGAAATCATCGCGTTCGGAAAGGACAAGGACGGCAAGGAGGTCGATTACGGCTCGGAAATCCGCGAGGGCGACGTCATCGCGCTTATCGACGACCAAATCCAGCAGTCGAACTACCTCAGCGCGAACGCGAAGCTCGAAGCCGCAAAGGCGGCGCAGACGCAGGCGAACGCAAACCTCGTCGTGGCGCAAACCAACCTGCGTCAGGCTGAGCGCGACTGGAAACGCGCCGAGCGTCTGGGAGCGTCGGAAGCGCTCTCGCAGGCGTCGTACGACTCCTACCTTGCCGCGTGGGAAAAGGCGACCGCCGAAATCGACGTGGCAAAGGCAAAAATTTTGCAGGCAAACGCGGACGTCGTGCAGGCTGAGGCGAACATGAAAGAGGCAAAGCGCAACCTCGAATACTGCGTCATCAAAGCTCCCGTCAACGGCGTCGTCATCGACCGCAAGGTGAACGTGGGGCAGACGGTTGTTTCGAACATGAGCGCAAGCAGCCTGTTTTCCATCGCAAAAGACCTGCGCCGCATGGAGGTCTGGGCTTCGGTGAACGAAGCGGACATCGGCGGAATCCACAAGGGACAGCCCGTGTCGTTTACGGTTGACGCGTTCCCGTCGGAAAAATTCGCGGGCACAGTCGGGAAAATCCGCCTTAACGCCACGATGTCGCAAAACGTCGTGACATACGTCGTGGAGGTTCTCACGGACAACTCCGACCTCAAACTTTTGCCCTATCTTTCGGCGAATCTGAGCTTCGAAACCGCCCGCAAAAACGGCGCGCTCGCCGTGCCGAACGCGGCTCTGCGCTTCTCGCCCGACGCAAAATACATCGCCGACGGCGAAGCCGCGCCCGAAAACTCGCGCTGCGTGTGGGTGCTTGCGGGCGAAAACAAAGTGCGCCCCGTGAAAGTCAAAACCCTTATCAACGATGGCGCGTGGACTGCGGTCGAAGCGTCGGAAATCAAGGCGGGCGACGTCCTCATAACGGGCGTCGAAACAGCCGCCGCAAAGTCCGCGGTGAGCACGCCGTTCATGCCGAAAATGCCGCAACGCAAAAAGGGCAACGCGCCCGCAAAAAAATGAGCCTGATTTCGCTTAAAAACATTCAAAAAACCTACTTCATGGGCGACATCTCGCTGCCCGTCTTGAAGGGCATTACCCTGAATGTGGAGCGCGGCGAAATGGTCGCGCTCACGGGGGTTTCGGGTTCGGGCAAAAGCACGCTGATGAACATTCTGGGCTGTCTCGACAGACCCACGGGCGGCGAGTACTGGCTCGACGGCAGGGAGATTTCCAAGCTCGACAACGACGGACGCGCGGACGTCAGAAACAAGAAAATCGGCTTCGTCTTCCAGAATTTCAACCTGCTCGCAAGGACGACCGCCCTCGAAAACGTCATAATGCCGCTCGGCTACACCGCGGCGCATTTGTCGGAAAAGAAGATGCTCGAAATGGGCAAGGCAATGCTCGAACGCGTCGGGCTTGCCGACCGCATGGATCACGAGCCGTCGCGGCTTTCGGGCGGACAGCAGCAGCGCGTGGCAATCGCCCGCGCGCTCGTCAACAAGCCGCAGATACTCTTCGCCGACGAGCCGACGGGCAACCTCGACACGAAAATGAGCGACGAAATCCTGCGGATTTTCAACGAAATCAACGAAAAGGACGGCGTTACAATCGTCCTCGTTACCCACGAAATGGACGTCGCGCAAAGCGCGAAACGCATTATCAAACTCAAAGACGGGGAAATTTCCTCCGACACCGTATTGCGAAAATGAGAAAACTGCGCGTATTGAAATGGGCGTTGAAGGCAATCTGCCGCAACCCCACCCGGACTTTCCTGACGACGCTCGGCATTGTCATCGGCATTGCCGCGGTTATCGCGCTGATGGAAATAGGCAACGGCGCGCGCGAGACGCTGGCGAAAAATATCGCCAACATGGGCGTGAACACAATCCGCGTCTGGCCCGGGACTATCACAAGAAGCGGCGTAAGCTCGGGGTCGAGCGGCAGGGCGAACATCACGCTCACCGACGTCGCCGCAATCAAAAAGGGCTGTCCGTCGGTCGTGTCTGTTTCGCCCGTGGTGAACGTGCGCGGGCAGATTATCTACGGCGGAAAAAATTGGAGCCCGTTCAGCATTATAGGCGTCAACGCCGACTACCTGAAAATCGCGAACTGGTACATAGAGGACGGCGAGCCGATAGACCCCGTGCACGTCGCGCGCGGCTCGAAGGTCTGCCTCGTGGGTTCTACGATTGTTCGCGAGCTTTTCGGCGGCGAAAATCCCGTCGGCAAGGATTTGCGCATTCAGAATGTCGTCTTCAAAATCATCGGCGTGCTCAAAACGAAGGGCGCAAACATGATGGGCTTCGACCAGGACGACACGGTAATCGCGCCGTGGACTACCGTGAAAATGCGCCTGCGCGGCGCGGGAAGCACTTCGCTTAGCTCGACTTCGACGACAAGCTCAACAAGCAGCGCGTCGAGCACGTCCGACTTCTACGTCGGAAGCCTCGACCTCTACCCGTCGTCGTCAAGCTCGAACCGCCCGCCCGTGCGCTTCGCAAACGTGGACTCTCTTATTCTCTCCGCGCCGAGTCAGGCGGAAGTGCCCCGCGCGGTGGAGGAAATCACCGCCGTCATGCGCGAAACCCACAGGCTTGCGCCCGAAAACGACGACGATTTCAGGATACGCACCATGGCGGAATTCTCCGAATTTTTCACGTCGCAGACCGAGACCATTACGAATTTGCTCCTGTGCGTGGCGTTCGTTTCGCTGCTTGTAGGCGGCATAGGAATCATGAACATAATGCTCGTTTCGGTAACGGAGCGCACGCGCGAAATCGGGCTGCGCATGGCGGTCGGCGCGCGCGGCGGCGACATTCTCAAACAGTTTTTGGTGGAATCAATCGTGATTTGCATGCTCGGCGGGCTGTTGGGAATCGCGCTCGGGCACGGGCTGTCGGTTGCGATGTCGGTTCTTATGCACTGGCCGTCGTCTGTTTCGTACGGCGCGATAGTTTTGGCGGTGGGCGTTTCGGCTCTCGTGGGCGTGGTTTTCGGATACTACCCCGCGTGGAAGGCGGCGCGGCTCGACCCAATTGAGGCTCTTAGATATGAATAGAATTTGTCAGAAAATAATAACGGCTTTCGCGTGCGCCGCGCTGTGCGGCTGCATGGTCGGCCCCGACTTCGAAAAACCGAAAGCCGACGCGCTTCCCGAAAAATATTCGTCCGACGGCAAAAGCGTGGCGAACCCGCGCGAGCCGTCCGACGCCGAGCTTGCCGAATGGTGGGGCGTCTTCGGCGACGAAACGCTGTCGTCGCTTGTGCGCCGTGCGTTCGAAAAGAATTTCGATTTGGCTACGGCGGTCGCGAAAATCAAGCAGGCTCGCGCAACGCTCGGCATTACGCAAAGCGGCTTTTTCCCGTCGCTCGACGCCGACGCGGGCTTCAAGCAGGCGGGGAAGATTTCGGCGTCGAACCACTCGTTTTCGTGGGGCGCGGACGCGGCGTGGGAGGTCGATATTTTCGGCGGCACGCGTCGCGGCATAGAGGCGGCGGTGTCCGACTACAAGGCGGCTCTCGCCGACAAGTGCGCGACGAAGATTTCGGTCGCGGCGGAGGTCGCAAAAAATTATTTTCTGTACAGAGGCTATCAACAGGAGCTGATTATTACCAAGCGGAATCTCGAAGCCCAGCGCAAAACATACAACATAACCGTGAAACGCAAATCCAACGGTTTTGTGTCCGATTTGGACGTCGTGCGCGCCGCCGCGCAGCTCGACAGCACGTCCGCGCAGATTCCGCAGCTCGAAAGCAAAATGCTGCTCGCCCGCCACGCGCTCGAACTGCTTCTGGCTCTTCCCGCAGGCTCGCTCGAAAAGGAGCTTGAAGCCCCGCGCGAGCTTCCGATTTTGGAAAGCTTTGTGCCGACGGGCGTTCCCGCAAAGCTCGTGCGCCGCCGCCCCGACATTCTTTCGGCGGAAAACAAACTGCACGCGGCGGTCGCAAAAATCGGCAACGCAAAGTCGGACTTCTACCCCAAATTTTTCATAACGGGGCAGATTTCCTATCAGGCGCCCGACATCGGAAAGCTCGTGCAAAACCAGTACGGCACATGGTCGGCTGGGCCGAGCGCAAGCTGGAATCTCTTTCAGGCGGGCAAGACGTATTTCAACGTGAAACTCCAAAAGGCGGTCGCGGAGGCTGCGGGCGTTTCGTGGAATTCGGCGGTGCTTGCGGCGTTGAAGGAGGTTGAGGACGCAATCGTTTCGGCGCAGAAGGAGCGCGAGAGAATCGCCCACATAAACAAGCTTGTCGAGAGCAACAAAAAGGCGTTCGAGCTGTCGTCCAAACTCTATTCGGAGGGCGAAATCGAATTCCTCGATTTGCTCGACACACAGCGTTCCATGCTCTCTTCGGAGCAGAGCCAAGTTTCGAGCAGGCGGCAGTTCGTCTCGAACATAGTTTCGCTTTACGCCGCGCTCGGCGGCGGTTGGAGCGAGTCCGACTTGCAGGACACGGAGGAGGACTCCCAGTGGCTCTTCTTTAAGGAGGCTTTCGGCGACGGCGAAACTGCCGATTCCGCAAACACGCAATAGAAAGTACTTGCGCCGATTAGCTCTGAATTTGGCGCAGGCAAAAAAAATGCCCTTGGAAAACCAAGGGCATTTTTTTTGTCTGTGTATTAAGAACCTATTTGCGTTTGCGGTAGACAGCCAAGCCGAGCGCGATTGCGCCGAAAATCATTGCCCATTCTGCGGGTTCGGGAATTGCCGCCGACAGCAGGTAGCCGTTTACGCCGTTTACTGTCGTTTTCGAGAACGAGAATCCGCTCAAATCTGTACCCGTAAGCGTGATTTTCTTCTTGACCGTATCGCCATTGTAGAACGACACTGCGTAGTCTGAACCAAGGTCTTCGAGCTTTAAAACGCATTCGTCGTCAATGCCGTCTACTTTTGAAGAGAAGAAAATCGAATTTGTTTCGGAGAAGTCGACAAGATTCATTGTGTAATAGTTCGCATTTACATGACCCATTACATTGAGCCTTGCGTCTTCATTGAAACTCAGCGTTGCGATTGAGCCTGCTTGCGTCTGAAAATTGAAAGAGAATGCGCCTGCTGCACTCAAATTGAGAGTGCCGTTGGAAAAGAAGAAAATTGTTGAGTTGCCGCCAGTTGATGTTTTCAATGCGTCTGTCGCGCCGAGGATGATTTGCGAGCCCGCGCTTGTTATTGTAATTTTTGCCGTGCGGAGCTTTCCGCCATCTTCGATTATGAGGTAAGAGGGCGTGCTGCTAAAATTGCCAATGTTTATATGGTTTCCCGTGGTATAATCAGATGCGGATGTGGAATTCAGGTCAACAACACCAGTGCCGGAAACCGTAAATGATTTCCCATTCTTGATTGAAATCGCGTACTGGCCGACTTTTTCTTTAAAGGTAAGTGAGCCGTCAATGACGATGTCTTGTTCAACATTCCATACCGCAGATGAAATGGCGTCAAACCCATAAGGTATGTCGGTCGGAGTGTTTATTTCCGTTTGCGCAAACAATGATGATGCTACGATTGAGAGTAAGAGTGTTGTAATTTTTTTCATAATTTGGAAAAGTTAATGGGGTATTTGAAAAATGTCAAGTAAAACTAATAAGTATTCACCCCTCCCCCCCCCCATTTTTTGTTTATTTTTCATTATTTTAAATTGTCTTCTTTTTTTGGGTTGACTTGGAGTAATGCGATAAATATTTACCAAACTTTATGAAAAAGTTTATCTGTGTATTTGTGGTATTATTATCGGTTTTTGCCGCAATCTCTTTCGGTGAGAACAATAAAGTTGAGCAATTTAAAGAAATTGTAGGTCAAAACTCAATGTTTTGGAGCCGTCTCGGCTGGCCTGTCGACCCTCCGTTTGCCAATCAAAAAGGCACTGCCGGCATGGTTTGCGAAACCGATGCGAAAACAAAAAATTATGTTTCGCTGATGTCGAAGGCGGGTATCAAGATTATGACAACAAACATTTCAAGCGGTTGGCTCGGCAATGATTTGTACGACTACACCGAAGTCGACAAGGCTCTTGACGGAATTTTCGAAGCTGCGCCCGACGCTTATTATATGCCGCGCGTTAAGCTCAATGTTCCTCCGACTTGGTGTGCAAAAAATCCGGAGGAAGCTGCGGTTTTTTACCCCGGAAAGCTCACAAATGAGGAAATTACCGAACTTTTCAACAAGGGCGAGTTTGACGTTCAAGGCGATTCTCCCAATCGCAAGGTCGGCTTGCAAAGCTTTGCTTCAAAAAAGTGGCTTGCCGACGCAAGCGAAGCTCTCAGAAGATTTGTGGAGCACATTGAAAATTCGAAATACAAAGACAGAATCATCGGCTACCATATCGCTTTCGGTATTGCAGGTGAATGCGCCCACTGGCGTGCATGGGAAAAAGAAAAAATCAAGGATTTGCGCGGCGATTATGGAAAAGCGTTTGTCCGCGGATTTTATGATTGGGGCATTGCAAAATACGGTTCGGCTGAGAATCTCGCAAAGGTTTGGAATCAGCCGAATATCTCGCGCGAAAATGTGGTCTTGCCGAGTCCCGCCCGTCGCGAACACGACTGGCGCGATGTCCGCGAATTTTTCCGCGACGCTCCCGACGGCGCAATTTCGGCGGATATGGAAATATTCATCAGCGATTGTACCGCAAATGCGCTCGACGTTTTCGGAGGTGTTGTCAAGAAGGCAAGCGGCGGCAAGGCTGTCGGCGCATTCTACGGTTATTATATGAACAATCCGCGCGCAGGGTACACGGGGCATTTGGCATACGACAAACTTTTGGCAAGCAAGAATATCGACTTTATCTGCGCGCCAAAAATGTATGAGCGCAACCTTGCGGGCGACCCCGGGGGCTATCAAAATGCGGCGATGTCGGTATCTCTCAAAAAATTGTATATCGACGAATTGGACAATCCGCCGTACACGCACACTGCGGGCGATATGTCCAATTTGAGGGCAAAAAATCTCAGCCAGACAAGAACCGTAATGTGGAGGGAGGTTTCGAAAAATCTTTCCATAAATGCGGGATTCTGGTGGATGGACTTGAAGGGCGGTTGGTTCACTGCCCCCGACGTTCTCGGCGTTGTTTCGTCGATAGAAAAGGACATTGCCAAGCTCAGAGCCGACAAGAGCGGTAAGCGTTTTGCGCAAATTTTGTATGTAACCGACGAACAAAGTTTCAACTGCATTCGCCCCGATGCAATTCTGCACGACGACCTTTTCCGCCAGACATATCCCGAAATAAATCTTTGCGGCGCGCCTACCGAGCACTATCGCCTTTCGGATTTGGACCAGATTGATTTGTCGAAATACAAGATGATTTTCTTCGCAAATACAATCGCCCTTTCCTCGAAAAAATGGCGGAAGCTTGAAAAGCGCATTCCCGACGGCACTGCGATTATTTGGAATTATGCGGCGGGTGTCCGCCCCGAAAATACTTTCGATTTGGAAAACTCGAAGAAAATTACGGGCATGAAAATGGAAGTTGTCGAAAACGTTCCGCAGACATTTGCAATCAAGGGAAAAGGAATGTTCGAGGGCTATCTTGACGCAAAAAAGGATTTCGGCAAAAGGCGTCCATACCCGATTTTCAAAATCGTTCCCGATGGGAACACCAAAATATTGTCCGAGTACGCAGACGGTATCGAAGGCGTCGCGCTGGCGTCAAAAGTGGTAAGAGGCAAGACGCATTACCTTTCGGCAACGCCGTTCCTCACTGCCGACAAGTTCAGAAAAATTGCCGAGCTTGCAAAGGTCGATTTTGTAGCTCCCGAAAACTGTACCGTTTACGGCGACTCGCGTTTTGTCGGCATCTTCCCGAAATATGATGTTAAGTTCAATCTCAATCTTGAAGGAAAGTATCGCGATTTGCTGACTGGCAAGGTCTACTCGCAGGGAGACGAGATTGCGATTGCCGAAAAGGGCGCAGTCGTGCTTGTGAAAGAGTAAAAATATTATAGATTAAATAATAATGAAAAAATATATAAAATCACTTTTAGCAACGGCGTTCTTTGGAGTGTCGGCATTTGGCGCAAGCGGCTACGACGTCGCCGCAATCGTGTGGCCCGCGTATCACCCGGCTCCGCGTTGGAAAGAGCTTGGATTCTTCGGAGACGGCAACGGCGAATGGCAGTACGTTTACGGGGCTGTATCAAAGTTTAAGAATGATAATCAGCCGATAGTTCCGCTTTGGGGATACGAGCACGAAGACAACCCGATAGTCGTGGCGCGCAAAATCGACGCGGCACTCGCGGCGGGCATCAACGTGTTCATGTACGATTGGTATTGGTATGAGGGCAAGCCGTTCCTCGAAAACGCTCTCAATAACGGCTTCCTGAAAGCTCCAAATAACGAGCGCATGAAGTTCTTCCTGATGTACGCAAACCACAATGTCGACCACCTTTGGGACAAAAAAATCGGCAGCAAGGGCAAGCGCGAAATCATTTGGAATGCGGAAATTTCGTTCGACGAATTCAAGACGAAAATCGTCCCCCGCTGGATAGAATATTTCAAGAAGCCGAACTATTATAAAATCGACGGCAAACCCGTGTTGGCGTTGTATGCGCTTGGCATTTTTATCAATGGAATGGGCTCGCCCGAAAATGCAAAAGAAGCGTTGGATTATTTGCGCAGCGAAGTCAGAAAAGCGGGCTTCAAGGATTTGCACTTGATGTCCATCACTTGGAACGGAGTTCCCGCAGGCAGGATTCCGAACAACAGAAAGCCGCAGCCGTCGGAAGTAATAAAGTACTACAATTTCGATTCCGTCTCAATGTACAACTGGACGGGGTTGACGGCAGGCAATCGCACCTACATCGACATCTTTGAGGAGACAATCGCCACTTACGACAAGCTTCAGAAAGATTACGGAAAGTTTTATCCCGTTGTTTCGACGGGTTGGGACACGAATCCGCGCTATCCCGACAATGAAAAAATGCCGATTGTTTTGAACAAGAATCCCGCCGATTATGAAATCGCGCTACGCAAAACAAAAGAATGGGTAGATAAGAACACGCCGAAGGGCGAGCAAAAGTTTATTCTCATCAACGCGTGGAACGAGTGGACGGAAGGCGGATACCTCGAACCCGACAAGACCTACGGATACGGGTACCTCAACGCGACAGCCCGCGTATTCGGCGGCAGCGGTCAGGCAACAGAATCTGAAAAATAAAGAAGCCTCTTGTGGAATTGAACCCGGGGCTGAAATCAAAAAACGAAACCCCCGTTGGGGCATTGTGAAGAGTGGCAAGGCAAACCTTGCCGCTCGTTTTTTTGGACACAAAAAAACCGACCGCTTGTTGCGTTCGGCATAAAAAAGGCGTGGATCGGAATCGAACCGATGATGAAGCTTTTGCAGAGCCTTGCCTTACCACTTGGCTACCACGCCGAATAAATTAAAGTTTTGCATTTAAGCGCACGCGCGCGCCCAATGCAAGCCTTTTTTTATTTGAGTGGGATTTTCAGCAGGATTTTTTTCACCGCGTGCTGTTTGCCTGTGTGCAGGCTTGGCTTGTGGGCGTCGTCGGGGAAAAACACCGCAAATTCGCCCGCCTTCAAGACCGACGTCTCCGCCGATTCCGACTTCTCGAAATCCGCGCTGTCGTAAAATTCAACGTCCTTTTCGGCGTTGTAGGGCTCGGTGATTTTGAAGATTTTTTTGTCGGCGAAAAAGAATTTTTCCTCGCCCTCGGCGACGTACTGAATGTCGATGTATTTTTCGTGCGCCTCCATGCGCTTTTCCGCCGCCGCGCGGGTTGTGTACGACTGCACCATGCGCTTTATGCCGTCGAATTCCGTCGCGCCGTCGGGCTGGTCGGCGGGCGTGTCGAGAATGATTTTGAAGGCTCTTTTGAATTCGGGGTGGGCGTTTTCGTAGAGCGAGCTGTTGCGGATATTGTCTTTTATCATGTTATTTTTTGCAGATTAAAAATCTTTCGCGCTTGGAGAGGTCGGGGAGGGCGCGGGCTTCCGAAAAGCCGAATTTTTCGACGGCCTCCCGCGCGAGGATTTGCGGCTGCCCAAGCCCGCATTCGCACGCGATGAATCCGCCGTCGAGCAGGTGCTCCCGCGCTTCGGATAGGATTTTCCTCAGGTCGCGCAGTCCGCCGTCGGGCGACGACAGCGCGGAGGGGGGGTCGTAGTTCCGCACTTCGGGCTGGGCTTCGCGCACTTCGGATTCGTCGAGATAGGGCGGGTTCGCCAAAATCAGATTGTATGATTTTTTGATGTTTTCGAACCAGTTCGATTTTACGATATTTATTTTTAGTTTGAGCGATTCCGCGTTTTCGGTCGCGAGCGAAATTGCGGCGTCGGAAATTTCCGCCGCGTCGACCGACGCGTTCGGACACGCAGACGCCATCGCCAGCGCGATTGCGCCCGACCCCGTGCCGAGGTCGAGAATTTCGGGCTTAGCGGAGGCGTCGGGGAGGAGTTTTTCGACCGCGATTTCGCAGAGCGTTTCGGTTTCGTGGCGCGGCACAAGGGCGCGGGCGTCGCATTTAAGCGTCAGCCCGAAGAAGTCTACCGAGCCTATTATGTGTTGCAGCGGCTCGCGCCTTGCGCGGCGTTTCGCCATTTCGCGGAAGGGCGCAAGCTTGGCTTCGGGGAGCGGCTCTTCGAAGCGCAGAAACAGTTCGAGCCTCTTGCAGCCGAGCGCGTGCGCAAGGAGCAGTTCGGCGTCGAGCTTGGGCGTCTCGATACCCTTTGCGGCGAAGTATCCCGCGCATTTTTGCAGAATTTCGAGAACGCTTTGCACGTCTTATTTTTCCGTCAGAGCCTTGACTTTTTGGACGTAGTCCGCCTCTTCAAGGGCGCGGATCATTTCGTCGATGTCGCCGTCCATGAACTGCGGCAGCGAGTGGATTGTCATGCCGATTCGGTGGTCGGTAATGCGGCTTTGCGGGTAGTTGTATGTTCTGATTCGCTCAGAGCGGTCGCCCGAGCCGATTTGTTCGCGGCGGTTTGCGGCGTATTTGTCGTGCTCTTCCTGCTGTTTCATTTCGAGCAGGCGCGAGCGCAGAACTTTGAGTGCCTTTGTCTTGTTTTTGAGCTGCGAGCGTTCGTCGGCGCATTTTACAATCATGCCCGTGGGCTTGTGGAGAATCTGAACGGCAGAGTCTGTCGTGTTGACGCCCTGCCCTCCGGGGCCGCTTGCGCGCGCGATTGAAATTTCGATGTCGTTGGGGTCTATGTGAATGTCGACCTCCTCGGCTTCCGGGAGAACCGCGACCGTCGCCGCCGACGTGTGGATTCTGCCAGCCGCCTCCGTTACGGGCACGCGCTGCACGCGGTGCGTTCCGCATTCGTATTTCATCGAGCGGTAGACGTCCGTTCCCGAAAGCAGGAAGCAGATTTCCTTGAAGCCGCCCGCGGGCGATTCGCTGGAGCTTAGGTTTTCAACCTTCCAGCCGCGCGAGTCGGCATAGCGGCAGTACATTCTGTAAAGGTCGGCGGCGAACAGCGACGCCTCGTCTCCGCCCGTGCCCGCGCGGATTTCCACGACAGTATTGCGCGAGTCGGTGGGGTCGGCGGGAATCATCATTTTGAGGATTTCGTTTTTCGTGGGTTCGAATTTCGCTTCAAGCTCGGCGATGTCCTCCCGCGCAAGCTCGACAAATTCGGGGTCGGCGTTTTCCTCGATGATTTTTTTGTTTTCCTCTATTTGTTCGCGCTCCTTTTCGAGCTGTTCGTAGAGGTCTTTCAGTTTGGAAAGTTGCTGGTGTTCTCGCGAGACCGCGCTTGCGGCGCGTTGGTCGTTATAGAAATCCGACTCCGCCATTTTTTTGTCCAAATCGGCGAGCCTGTCGAGAAAAGGTTTGATTGGTGGTATGCCTTCCATTGTCCGAATCTCTAAAAAAAAACCTCAACTTGCAAGAAAATACGCAGACTTCCGCCGCCCGCGTCCCAAAATAAACTTGTAAACGTGCCCCGATTTTTACGATAATGCCCGCATGGATAAAAAAGATTCCGAACAGTATTACGGCATTGTCCGCGAAGTCGCGCAGGCGGCGGGCGACAGGCTCAAAAAAATTTCCGAACGCCGCGTCAATTCGGACGCAGGCAACGACGTAAAACTTCAAGAGGACGTGGAAAGCGAACTGTTTATCCGCGAAAAGCTCGCGGCCACCGGCGTGCGCGTCGTGGGCGAGGAAAAGGGCGGCGACGCCTCTCTGCTTTCTTCGGGCGAATTGTACTGGGTTGTCGATCCCATCGACGGCACCTACAACTTTTTGCGCGGTATCCCAGGTGTGTGCGTGAGCATCGGGCTGATGTCGGGACTTACTCCCGTGGTCGGCGCGATTTACGATTTCACCCGCAACGAGCTGTTCTTAGGAGGCAAGGGCTTCCCGCTTACGGTAAACGGCGAAAAGGTCTCGCCGAAATGGGCGAAGAGCGTCTCGCAGGGAGTCCTCATGACGGGCTTTCCGAGCGCGACGGACTACTCGGACGACAACCTCAAACGCTTCGTCATGGCGGCGCAGAAGTTCAAGAAAGTCAGAATGTGCGGCAGCGCGGCGTGCGCAATGGCGTGGGTGGCGTCGGGACGCGCGGACTCGTACCATGAAGAGCGTCTGTATTTGTGGGACGTCGCGGGCGGGCTTTCGCTGATGGAGTCGGTCGGCGCGGCGTACGAAGTCGTTCCGCAGGGCATACCCGAAAAGCCTTTCTGCATTTCGATTCGCGCGGCGGCAAGCAGGGAATTTTTTATCTAAAATGAAAAGCGAAAAATTTAAATCACACCTCGTCCGACGCCTCACTTGGGGCGACCTCGACGAAAAATATCTCGAAAATCTCGTCCGCACGGCTCGCGCCGAGGACATCGAAGGCGCGGGGCTGAAAGTAAAGCCCGCCCGCTGCGCCGACATCACGACGGCGACGATTACGCCGCGCTCCGAAATAAGGTCGTTTCTCGTCGCCCGACGCGAAATGATTATGTGCGGAATCAACATCATTCCGATTATCCTCAAAGTCTACGAATCGACGGTTGACGGCGAAACGTGCGCATTCACGCCCTTTGTCTCCGACGGCGACCGCGTTGAAAAGGGCGGGCAAATCGGGGAAATTTCGGGGTCTGCCCGCATTATTTTGCAGGCGGAGCGCATAATGCTCAATTTCATTCAGAGGCTTTCGGGCGTGGCGACGGTCACGGCGGAGTACGTCAAGGCTTTGGGAGATTCCAAGACGCGCCTGCTCGACACCCGCAAGACGACGCCCTGTCTGCGCGTTCTCGAAAAATACGCGTTCGCCTGCGGCGGCGGTTTCAACCACAGAATAGGGCTGTTCGACCGCGTAATGCTCAAAGACAACCACCTTGTCGCCGCCCGCGCCGTCACGGGCGACATGCTCGCGAACGCCGTAAGGCTTGCCAAAGACGAAAATCCCGACGTCGCGGTCGAAGTGGAGGTCGATTCGCTTTTGCAAATCCAGCCCGTTCTCGACGCCGACGCCGACGTAATCATGCTCGACAACTTTTCCTACGCCGACCTAAAAACCGCCGTCGACATGATTGGCGACAGGGCTTGGACGGAGGCTTCGGGGGGCGTCAAACTCGACAACATCGGCGCGATTGCCCGCATCGGTCCCGACTTCGTCTCGACCGCCGCGCCCGTGCATTCGGGTCGCTGGATTGACATCGGCTTGGACTCGTAGAATCTCCGCGCCTTAAACGCAAAAAACCGCGCGCCATGCGACGCGCGGTTTTTTTATGGGGCGGGGGAAATTTTAGCTGCGCTTGAAAACTACGAGCGCGAAGTATTCGGTGTAGTTTTGCTCGCGCTGCACGGAAACGGCAAGAGAGGCGCTCTTTATTTCGAGCTTGTTTTCGAGCGCGTACATTGCAATTTGCTCGTCGAGTTTTGTGGCGTCGGAGGCTACGAACGATTTTGCAAAAGTCGCCATGTTTTTCTGGGCGGCTTCGAGGTCGAATTTGCTTCCTTTTTTCATTGCCGCCGCGTCCGCGCAAAATGCGAAAGCGGGAAGCATGGCAAGTATAAGTAGAAAACGTTTCATTTTGTCATTGTCTGTTGCCCGCCGATTTTTTGCAAGACATATTTATTTGCGGCGGGCGTGTGCAAAAACGGCGGTTTGCAGTCCGTTTCGCGGGCTTGTTCCCATGCAAACGGTGGTTTGCTCCGCCGTTCGGGGGATGTTTTGTCGTGCGCGGCTTGCCGTCGGAAAATCGGCATTGCGGCGTTTTCTATAGGAGCTTTGCGTCTCGGTCTGGCGGTACGCCGTGTGCGCGGGCATTAGTTGCAGTTTGCGCGCAATGGCGTGGGCATTGCGCGCGCATTCCGCGTTTTTATTGGGCGCAAAAAAACGGACTCCCTGCGGTGTCCGTTCCTTCGCGAAAATTTACGTCTCTTGTTATTTGTAGAATTCGGTGATTTGCATGAGCAGGTAGCTGTGCTCGTCGCGCGAAATCTTGCCGTCTTTTCTCAACTGGTCTACTTTCAAAATCGCGCCCGCCATGTCTTCGAAGGGCTTTACGCCTTTCGTCGCGGGGAGGAATGCGGGTTTGAGCGACTGGTTCACGGGGGCGGGCGTCAATTTCTTGTAGTAGCCCATGTCAACCAGAGGACCGAACTTTACGAGGGGATTGGCGCGAACCGAGGCGAGGCTGACCGTCTGGTCTTTATAGCCTTCCTTTACGAGCTTGATTTCGTAGACGCTTTTGGTGTCGAGCGAGAGGACTGTGGGGGTCTGTCCTGCAAGTTCGCCGTTGACGAACACTTTTGCGCCCGACGGAATGCTGTCCACAGAAACGTCTTCCGTGAACGTCATTGTGGAGCATGCCGAAAGAAGTGCTGCTGCAAACGAAAGAAGGAGTATTTTTTTCATAAAGGGTTTTGTTGTAGATTTATTGCGGTTGATTGGTTGACAATGTGCCATTCATTTTGTGTTCAGTCAAGCTTTTTGCTTAAAAAAACGCTAAAATGTCGGTTTTATTACAGTTTGGACAGCTCTTTTGAGCGTTTTTCTGCGGCTTTGAGCGCGTCGGCGACCGTTTTGCGGAAGCCGCTCTTTTCGAAAACGTCGAGAGCCGCGAGCGTCGTACCCCCCGGGCTTGACACCGCGATTCGCAGTTCGTCCGCGCTCAGGGGCGATTTTTCGAGCAACACCGCCGAGCCTACGAGCGTGCGTTCGACGAGTTTTTTTGCCTCTTCGTCCGAAAAGCCTATTTCCTTTGCGCCGGCAATCATTGCCGCGGCGAATTCGAAGATGTAGCCCGGACCGCTTCCCGAAAGCGCGGTTACGGCGTCGAGACGCGCCTCCTCTATTTCCATGTATTCGCCGATTGCAGAAAGCACCGTGTCTACCGTTTTCTTTTCGTCGTCCGCAAGGGGCGATTCGGGCGCGTAGCACGAGATTCCCAGCGAAATTTGCGCGGGCATGTTCGGCATTACCCTCACGATTTTCCCGACGTTCGGGAAGCACTCGCGCAGGCGGGCAATCGAAGTTCCCGCGAGAATCGACACAAGCACCTTGCTCTTTGCCGACTTCCCCGCCGCCGCAACGTCTTTGAGCTGCTGGGGCTTGCACGCGGCGACAATCGTTTCGGACTGCGCGAAGAGCGATTCGAGGCTGTCGGCGAGCGCAATCGACGTTTCCGCCGAGAGTTTTTTGCCCGTGTCGTCGTTGCCGCACGAGCACGCCACTTCGGCGGCGGACACCTTGCCGCTCGCCAAAATTCCGTGGATAATTGCGCCTGCCATTTTGCCTGCGCCTATGAAGCCGAATTTTTTCATTCTTTTATGCGATTAAAGTTGTTTTACAAATTCCTTCGCCAAGTGCGATAGGAATTTCGGCGCCCTGTTTTGCGCCTCCACGAGGTTCGGGGCGAGGGGCAGAATCTGCCCGATTTTCGCGTTGGGGATTCCCATTTCGTCGATGTCCTTTTGCGAGAGCGTGGAAGAGCCGCAGAAAATCCACACGGGTTTTTTGTGTTTCGCCGCGAGTTTCGCGAGCGCGTACGGGCCTTTGCCCTGCTTGTCGGTCGCGTCGAAGATGCCTTCGCCCGTGATTACGATGTTCGAGTTTTTCACCGCCGTTTCGAGGTCGGCGTATTTTGCGAACAGCTCGAAGCCGCTCACGCGCTTGGCGTTTAGAAAGGTCATCAAGCCGTATCCGCAGCCGCCCGCCGAGCCTGCGCCCGCCTGTTCGTGCGCGCTTTTGCCGACGCATTTTTTTGCGACTTCCGTGAGGCGTTTCATATTCCGTTCGAGAGCCTCCGCCTGTTCTTTCGTCGCGCCCTTTTGTTCGGCGTAGGCGAGAGCCGCGCCCGTCTTGCCGAGCAGCGGGTTGCCGACGTCGGTCGCAACGACGAACTTTGTTGAAAACTTCTTTTCGGGCGGCACGATTTTATCGAGCTTCGCGAGCCCCTCGCCAGTCGGTTCGATGTCTTTGCCGTCCTTGTCCAAAAATTTGAAGCCGAGGGGAATGAGAAGCCCTATGCCGCCGTCGTTTGTCGCGCTTCCGCCGACGCCCACGATAATCGTTTTGTAGCCGCGTTCGACGAGTTTTTCGAGAATCTGTCCCGAACCTATGTTCGTAAGCTTTGCGGGGTTGCGCTCCTGCTCCGAAACGAGGTTGATTCCCGACGCCTCCGTAAGCCCTACAAGAGCCGTGGATTCGTCAAGCAGGGCGCATTTTGCCGTGAGCACCTGCCCCGTGGGGTCGATAGTTTTGAGCCTTATGACCTTAGAGCCTTTTATTGCCTTCGAAACTGTGTCTACAAAGCCGTCGCCGCCGTCGGTGAGCGTGTATTCGGAAATCTGGGCGTCTTTCGATTCGGCGAGAATCCCCATTTTTATGGCGTGCGCAGCCTGACTCGCCGAGAGCGAGCCGCGGAATTTATCGGGTGCTACCAAGAATTTCAGTGTTTTGCTCATGATAAGTAATGCTGTAATTTTTTAGAATTATGGGAAATTCCAACTAACCGCCATTATTTCTATAATTTCAAAAAAATCACTTAAAGGCAATTATTTTTTTATCCGCGCGGTCATTTTTTTGAACAAGCGGCGGTTGCTTCGCGTCTCCCCGCGCCGAATCGCGGGCAAAGCGGCGGGGCGGGACGCGGATAAAGGGCGTCGCCGAATTTGCGCCGCCGTTTGGGTTTTCGTCTGTTTTTGTTTAAAAACTTTAAAATATGCTTGCAATCGGCGCGGGGCTTCCTATGAATTTTTGTCATATGGCAAACACTTATAAAGACGCAAAAGAACAGTACGCCAAGTTCGGGGTAGACACCGAAAAGGCGATTCAAATTCTCGATTCCATTCCGCTTTCCATGCACTGCTGGCAGGGCGACGACGTGTGCGGCTTCGAAACTCCCGACGCGGGTCTTTCGGGCGACGGCATTCAGGCTACGGGCAACTACCCCGGCAAGGCTCGCAATCCCGACGAACTCCGCGCCGACATCGACGAAGCCGTAAAATATATCCCCGGAAAAATCCGTCTCAACCTCCACGCAATCTACGGCGAATTCGGCGGCAAAAAGGTTGAGCGCAACAAAATCGGCTACGAAAATTTCAAGGGCTGGGTAGACTGGTGCAAGTCGCGCAAAATGGGCATAGACTTCAACCCGACGTATTTCTCGCACCCGCTCGTAAAAGACGGCATGACGCTTTCAAGCCCCGACAAGGGCGTGCGCCAGTACTGGGTTGAGCACGGCATTGCGTGCCGCAAAATCGCCGAAAGAATCGGCAAGGAACTCGGCGACACCGTAATCACGAACTTCTGGATGCCCGACGGCATGAAGGACATGCCCGCCGACAGGCTCGCGCCCCGCGAACGTATGGCGGACTCTCTCGACAAGATTTTCAAGGTCAAAATCTCGAAGAAATACAACAAGGATTCCTTCGAAAGCAAGCTCTTCGGCATCGGCAGCGAAAGCTACGTCGTAGGCTCGCACGAATTCGTAATGGGCTATGCGGTAAAGAACGGCATTCTCATCACTTTCGACTCCGGGCACTTCCACCCGACCGAAACGATTGCCGACAAAATCTCCTCGGCTCTCCTTTTCGTCCCCGAACTCCTCCTGCACGTCTCTCGCGGCGTAAGGTGGGACAGCGACCATGTCGTGCTTTTCGACGACAACACCACGGCAATCATGCAGGAAATCGTCCGCACGAACGCAATCGACAAGGTGCACATCGGCATGGACTACTTCGACGCGTCGATTAACCGCATTTTCGCGTGGGCTCTCGGCATGCGCGCCGCCCGCAAAGCTCTGCTCTACGCTCTGCTCGAGCCCGTAGCGATGATGCGCAAGGCGGAAAACGACGTCGATTTCGGCATGCGCCTCGCCCTCATGGAGGAATCGCGCACGCTTCCGTTCGCCGACGTTTGGGCGGAATACTGCAAGCGCAGCGGCAAGCCCTGCGGCTTGAAGATGTTTGAAGGCATCAAGAAGTACGAACAGAAAGTGCTTTCGAAGCGTTAATTGTCCGGATTTTCCGCGAACCGCCGACATTCTCGGCGGTTTGTTTTTTTCAACCCCGTGCGCCGCTTTCGGCGCGAAAACAAAAGGAGACAACAAATGGATTCGTTTTACGGAATTATGCTTTTTGCGCTCGCGGGCTTTGTGTCGGCGGCGTTCTACACACCGCTCAAATACGTCAAGTGGAAGTGGGAGGTAATGTGGATTTTCTGGTCGCTTGCGGCTCTCATCATTTGTCCTACGCTTATCGCAAGCTTCGCAATCCCCAGCTGCTGGCAGGCGATAGGGGAGGTCGAGTTCGACACAATTATCTGGACATTCGTCTACGGCGCGCTTTGGGGCGTCGGCGGGCTTACGTTCGGGCTTTCGATGCGCTATTTGGGAATCGGCTTGGGCACGGCGGTCGCCCTCGGCTTCTGCGCGTTGGTGGGAACGCTCATTCCGCCGATTAAGTCGGGCAAGATTCTCGAAATCGCCTCCGACCGCGCGGGGCTTCTGGTGCTCATAGGCGTGTTCATTTGCGCGTTGGGAATAGCAATAAACGGCGTTGCGGGTATGATGAAAGAGCGCGACGCAAAGGCGGCGGGCGCGGACGGCGGCTCGTCGGAATTCAGCCTTGCGAAGGGCTTTGCCGTGGCGATTGTAGCGGGCTTTCTGAGCGCGTGCATGTCGCTTTCAATGGACGCGGGCAAGCCGATTGCCGAAAAGGCGAAGGCTCTTGCCGCGATAGACCCAGCGCAGGCGGAGCTTTTCAAAAACAGCGCAATCCTCATAATCACGCTCGTCGGCGGCTTTGCCACGAATTTCGCGTGGTGTCTGTTCCTTTCCTTTAAAAACAAAAGCTTTGCCGACGCCAAGGCGGCGGGCGCGGGCAGGGGGATTGTCTACATGCTTCTGTGCGCTCTGGGCGGTCTGCTCTGGTACTGCCAGTTCTTCCTCTACGGCATGGGGCAGACGAAACTTTCGGAGCAGTACGCGTTTGCAAGCTGGGCTATTTTGATGGCGTTTGTAATCGTGTTCGCGGGCGTAATCGGGCTGCTTATCGGCGAATGGAAAGGCTCGTCCAAGCTCACAAAGGCGGTGCTTTGGCTCGGCATTCTGGTTCTTGCGGCGTCCACGTTCGTGATGTCGATATAACGAAGTTAACACATTGACGCCCGACTCTTGTTCGTGGCTTGCGAAACTCGGCGCGGATACCTGTCCGCGCCTTTTTGTTTGCGGGCGAAAACGCGCTTTGCGGCGGCTTTGCGCGGGCGGGCTGTCCGACTTTCTCCGCGGACGGCTTCCGCTTTGCAATAGCCGAAATTTCAATGTGTTGTAAGTTTATGGGAAAAATTTTTACGAATAGTGTTGCCATACCCGCTCCTTTCGGGTTTTTAATTAATCCCCGAAAATGAAGTATATTTTTATTACAGGCGGAGTAGTTTCATCTTTGGGTAAAGGGCTGACATCGGGCGCGCTCGGTGCCCTTCTCGAAACAAGAAAATTGAAGGTCAGAATACAGAAATTCGACCCTTATTTGAATGTCGACCCCGGAACGATGAGTCCGTTCCAGCACGGCGAAGTCTATGTGCTCGACGACGGCGCGGAAACCGACCTCGACTTGGGACACTACGAACGCTTTACGCACGGCAAACTCAGCCGCTTCAACAACCTTACGTCGGGGCAGATTTACGAGCATGTCCTCCAAAAGGAACGCCGCGGCGACTACCTCGGCAAGACCGTTCAGGTTATTCCGCACGTGACAAACGAAATCAAGGCGCGCATGTACGCGGCGGGCGAGGGCGTAGACGTCCTCATTACCGAAATCGGCGGAACTGTCGGCGACATCGAGGGACTGCCTTTCCTCGAAGCCCTGCGCCAGTTCTCGCTGGAAGTCGGCAAAAACAACGTGCTTTTCATTCACGTAACGCTTCTTCCCTACCTGCGGGCGGCGGGCGAACTCAAAACAAAGCCATCGCAGCAGAGCGTTGCAAAACTGCGCGAAATCGGCATTCAGCCCGACATTCTCGTATGTCGCACCGAACAGCCCATGTCGGAGGACATGCGCCAAAAGCTTTCAATGTTCTGCAATGTGGAGCAAAAGGCGGTTATCGAAGAGATGGACGTAAAACACTCCATCTACGAGCTTCCGCTCATTCTCGCGCAGGAGGGCATGGACAGCATCGTGGTTGAAAAGCTCGGCATCGACGCTCCCGAAAGCGACATGACCGCGTGGAACTCAATCGTCCGCAGGCTCATCTCGCCCAAGAGCGGCGAATGCAAAATCGCGGTAGTCGGCAAATACATTGATTTGCAGGACGCGTATAAATCTATTTACGAATCTCTTGCGCACGCAGGCGTGGGCAACGATTGCAAAGTGAACGTCCTGCGCGTCGATTCCGAAAGCATTGAGCGCGACGGCGCGGCGGCGCACCTCGACGGCGTCGACGGCATTCTTATCCCCGGCGGCTTCGGCGACAGGGGCATTGAAGGTAAAATTTTGGCGGCAAAATACGCGCGCGAAAACAAGATTCCCTACTTCGGAATCTGCCTCGGCATGCAGATTGCGGTAATCGAATACGCGCGCGACGTGCTCGGGCTCGACGGCGCAAACAGCGCGGAATTCAACGACAACACCCTTTACCCCGTAATCACGATTATGGACGAGCAAAAGAGCATTGTAGACAAGGGCGCGACAATGCGCCTCGGCTCCTACGAGTGCAGGCTTGTGGAGGGCACAAAGGCTCTCGCCGCCTACGGAGAGATGTCTGTCCGCGAACGCCACCGCCACCGCTACGAATTCAACAATATCTACCGCAAGCGTCTTGAAGACGCGGGATTGCGCGTGGCGGGCGTCAACCCGAAGCGCGACTTGGTCGAAATCGTGGAAGTCGTAGACCACCCGTGGATGGTCGGCGTACAGTTCCACCCCGAATTCCAGTCGAAGCCGTCGAAACCGCACCCGCTTTTCTGCGCGTTCGTGGGACAGGCGCTGGCTCGCGCAAAATCGAAAAAATAGATGATTTTTCAGGACGGAAAACTTCTTCTTATCGCGGGGCCGTGCTCTCTGGAATGCAGGGAGCTTAGCTTCCGCGTGGCGGAGCGCGTGGCGGCGGTCGCCGAAAAATTCGCCGACTCGCTTACGGTTCTCTTCAAGGGCAGCTTCGACAAGGCAAACCGCACAAGCCTTTCAAGCCCGCGCGGGCCGGGAATCGACGAGGGACTGAAAATCCTCGCCGATGTCCGCAAAACGTTCGGACTTCCCGTGATTACAGACGTTCACGAATCCGCCCAGTGCGCGAAAATCGGCGAAGTCTGCGACGCGCTCCAAATTCCCGCGTTCCTCTGCCGTCAGACCGACCTCCTTGTGGCGGCGGCAAAAACCGGCAAATGCGTGAACGTCAAAAAGGGGCAGTTCCTCTCGCCCTACGACATGAAATACGCCGTGGCGAAACTGCGCGACGCGGGGGCTTCGGAAGTCTGGCAGACAGAGCGCGGAACGACCTTCGGCTACGGAAACCTCGTGGTGGATATGCGCTCGTTCTCGATAATGGCGCAAAACGGAACGCCCACTATCATGGACGCAACGCATTCGACCCAGCTCCCCGGTGCGGGCAACGGCGTCAGCGGCGGCGAGCGTAAGTACGTTGAAATCCTCGCGCGGGCGGCGGTTGCGGCAGGCGCGGACGGTCTGTTTATCGAAACGCACCCCGAACCCGAAAAAGCTCTTTCGGACGCGGCGACACAGCTCCCGCTCGACAGGCTCGAACACCTCGTGGAGTCGTGCCTTGCAATCCGCGCGGCATTGGGCAAAGCCTAAAAAAAACGCCGAATTTTCTTTTCAACGCGCCCCGCGGAACTCCTTTCGCGGGGTATTTTTTTGTAGGCAAACTTCGACAGTTTCTGAAAGTAAACTGTTTACCAAATTTCTCCAAAAATATGTTGTAAAATGCGGGCGCGTCGAAAAAATAGCTTCATCAAAAGTCAACTCGATATAGCTATATATGAACGTGAAAAAACTCTCATCATTCGCCGCCCTTTCGCTCTTTGCCGCATCGCTTTTCGGCGCGCCCGCAAACGCCTCGGATAAAACCGCAAGACCCACGACCGAATTTTTCCAAAAGTCGGTCGTATACCAAATCCTTCCCCAACACTTCACGCAGGAGGGAACTCTCGCTAAGGCGGCGGAATTTCTGCCGCACATCAAGTCGCTCGGAGTGGATATCGTGTATCTCTGCCCGATTGTCGAGTCGGACGACGACGGCGACACACGCTTTTGGAGCAAACGCCAAAAGGCGTCGGGGCTGAACAACCCCCGCAACCCCTACCGAATGAAGGACTATTTCAAAATCGACCCCCGCTTCGGCACGGACAAAGACCTTAAAAACTTCGTAGAGCAGGCGCACGCGCTCGGTCTGAAAGTCGTGCTCGACCTCGTTTACTACCACTGCGGACCGAAAGCCGTCTTCATCGAAACCAACCCCGACTTCGTCGTGCGCGACGCCGACGGCAAAGTCAAGAACGGCCGCTGGAGCTTCCCCGAACTCAACTTCAAAAGCAGGGGACTTCGCGACTACCTCATCAAAAACATGGAGTACTTCGTTGAAAAATTCGACGTAGACGGCTACCGCACCGACGTAGAACCGTCTGTTCCCGCCGACTTCTGGGCGGAGGCGTACACCCGCATCGCAAAAATCAAGCCCGACGTCATCATGATTGCCGAAGGCGAACGCAAAGACGCGCAGGTTGACGCCTACGACGCAAATTACTCTTTCAAATGGGAATACGGACTCATCAACGTATTCCAAGGCAAAAAGCCCGCCGACTCGCTCCGCAAAATTTGGGAAGATCAGGACGCGGCGTTCGCAAAAGGCTCGCGCCTGCTCCGCGCCCTCGACAACCACGACACCGCAAGCGACGCCTGCCAACCCGACAAGGGCGGCGCGCGCTACGAAAAACAGTTCGGCAACCGCGGCATGGACGCAATCCAAGTGCTGAACTTTACAATCGACGGCATTCCCTTTGTCTATAACGGAAACGAATTCGCCGACGACGCGTACTTCTCGATGTTCGCCGACAACACGCACGGACGCACGTTCGTCGCGTGGGAGAATATCGCAACCCGCGAGGGTTGGAAGCGAATGCAACTGATTCGCGCGCTTTCCAAAATGCGCAAGGAAAACACGGCATTGTGGAGCGGCGCTACGACGTGGGTCGATAACGGCGTCCCCGAAAGCGTGCTTTCGTTCACGCGCAACGCGAAGTGGGAAAACGTGCTCGTGGTGGTTAATACGCGGAACGCGGAAGTGGATACGGACGTGTTCCTGAAAGCGGACAAGTTTTCGACAATGCTCGCAGGCGGCGCGACATACAGAAAATACGGCGACGGCTTGAAGGCGAAGCTCGCGCCGTACGGCTATCTTGTTGTTAGGTATGAGTAATCCCTAATAGTATATAGTAAGTGATATGGTAAAGCGGTTCCGTAACCTTACGGTTCGCGCCCCGTCCTGCGTTTTAATGCTAAATGGGGAATTGCGCGGGTTAGCTCGCGCGAAATCGAAGGGAGCTATTTGCCCCAAACGAATTTGTTTATTATCTTCGTGTAGCTTTGTATTATTTTGACTACTTTGACAGACACGTTTTCGTCGCGATAGTCGTTTGCGAGCACGGTGGGTTCGTTGTTTTCACGCATTGCGACCGCCAAATCTATCGCCTGTTCTATGTCGGTATCGGTTATTCCGCCGATTACGACAGTGCCCTTGTCGAGCACTTCGGGTCGTTCGGTCGAGGTTCTGAGCAGCACTCCCGCAAAGCCCAGCATCGCGCTTTCCTCGGAAAGCGTGCCGCTGTCGCTGAGGACGCAGAATGCGTTCTGTTGCAGCTTGTTGTAGTCGAAAAATCCGAACGGTTTGAGGTTTCGTACAAGCTTGTTGAACTTGAAGTTGCGCGCCTCTATGAACTTTTTGCTTCGCGGGTGCGTCGAGTAAATTACGGGAATTTGGTAGCGTTCCGCGATGTTGTTTATGGCGGTCATCAGCGACATGAAATTCTTTTCGTTGTCGATGTTTTCCTCCCTGTGGGCGGACACCAAAATGTATTTTCCCTTTTCAAGCCCCAATTCGGAAAGAACGTTGCTTTCGGCTATTTTTGCCTCGAACTCTTTGAGGACTTCCTTCATGGGCGAGCCCGTCACGAAAATGTGCTCTTTGCGGAATCCCTCCGAAAGCAGATAACGCCGCGAGTGTTCGGTGTAGGGCAGGTTGATGTCGGAAATGTGGTCGACGATTTTTCGGTTGATTTCTTCGGGGACGTTTTGGTCGAAGCAGCGGTTGCCCGCCTCCATGTGGAAAATAGGAATTTTCAGCCGCTTTGCCGAAATTGCCGAAAGCGCGGAATTTGTGTCTCCCAAAATGAGGAGCGCGTCGGGCTTTTCTTCAAGCATAACCTTGTAGGACTTCGCTATGATGTTGCCCATGGTCTCGCCCAAATCCGCGCCGACGCTTTCGAGATAATGGTTCGGTTCGCGCAGTTGCAGGTCTTTGAAGAAAACTTCGTTGAGGGAGTAGTCCCAATTTTGACCGGTGTGGACGAGAATTTGGTCGAAATATTTGTCGCACGCTTTTATGCACGCCGAAAGCCTTATTATTTCGGGGCGCGTGCCTATGATTGTCATTAATTTAAGCTTTTTCATATCTCAGACTTTCTCGAAAAATGTGTCGGGTTTTTCTGGGTTGAAGGGCTCGTTCGCCCACATGATTGTGATGAGGTCGCCGTCTCCGATGTTTTCAATGCAGTGTATGTAGCCCGTCGGAATGTCCACAACTTTGAGGTTTTCGCCGTCGGTTATGTATTCAATCACTTTCGATTCCCCGACTTTTCTGAACCTTATCGACGCCTTGCCCTTCACCACCAGATACTTTTCGTTTTTGGAATGGTGCCAGTGGTTGCCCTTTGTGATGCCTGGCTTTGTGATGTTAACCGAAACCTGCCCTCGGTCCGCCGTGCGGATAAATTCGGTAAAAGAGCCGCGGTCGTCTATGTGCATGTTGAGCGGATAGTCGAAGCCGTCTTCCGGAAGATAGCTCAGGTATGTGCTGTAAAGCTTTGCCGCCAGCGAGCCGCAAGTCATGTCGGGTATTTCTATCGTCTTTCTCGACTCCGCGAACGATTTTATAGTGTCGGCGATTTCCCCCAATTTTGCGCGGTGCGTAATCGGAACCATGCAGAACTTTTCGCCGATTTCAATTCCGTCTCCGCGCGTCGGAGAGCCTTTGAGCGCGCGCACGATTTCGTCGGCGAGGTCGTCGATATACACGACGTGCATGTTGACATTAGGGTCGTTCACCGTAATGGGAAGCCCGCGCGCCACATTGTTGCAGAAGGTTGCAATCGCGCTGTTGTAGTTTGGCCGGCACCACTTCCCGAAAACGTTGGGCAGCCTGTAAACGAACGCTTCTGCCCCCGTCCTTTCGGCGTATTCGAAAATGTAGTCTTCGGCGGCTTTCTTGCTTTTGCCGTAGGGATTGTCGAGAGCTGCCTGAATCGAGGAGGTGATAAGAATTGGAGCTTTGTTGCCCGCGGCTTCCAGCTTTTGAAGCAGGCGGGTTGTGAACCCGAAATTTCCGCTCATGAATTCGGCGGCGTCTTTGGGGCGGTTGACGCCCGCAAAGTGCAGCACAAAATCGCAGTCTTTTGCGGCGGCGTCAAGCGCGCTTTCGGGAGTGTCGATGTCGAACGGAACTACGTTTTCGTATCCCTCCTGTTTGAGCCGGCACAGGACGTTTTTTCCGACAAACCCGTTTGCCCCCGTGATGAGAATTTTCATCTGGCTTTCCATTCCGCAAGCTCTTTTTGTATGTAGGAAAGTTCGAGGAGCTTTTTCTTCACTCCCTCGACGTCAAGCCGCTTTGTGTTGTTCGAGTTGTATTCGTCGACGGTCGCAAGCTTTACGTTTCCCTTTTCGAAATATTTGTCGTAGTTGAGGTCGCGCGAGTCGGCGGGGATTCGGTAAAAGCCGCCCATGTCCTCCGCCCTTACGAATTCCTCTCTCGTGAGGAGGGTTTCATACAATTTTTCGCCGTGGCGCACGCCGATGATTTTCATTTCGTTTTTTGCGCCGAAAAGTTCTTTCACTGCCTGCGCGAGGTCGGCGATAGTGCACGCCGCCGCCTTTTGAACCATGATGTCGCCCGCATGCGCGTTCTTGAACGCGAATACGACCAGTTCGACCGCCTCTTCCAAGCTCATGATGTAGCGGGTCATCGACGGTTCGGTTATCGTCAGCGGCTTCCCCTCCTTTATTTGCTCGATAAACAGCGGTATGACCGAGCCGCGCGAGCACATTACGTTTCCGTAGCGCGTTCCGCAAATCAGGGTGGAGTTCGTCGTGCGCGACTTTGCCACGAACACTTTTTCCATCATCGCCTTCGACGTTCCCATGGCGTTTACGGGATACGCCGCCTTGTCGGTGGACAGGCATATGGCTTTTTTTACGCCAGCGTCTATTGCCGCCGTGAGGACATTGTCGGTGCCGAGCACGTTTGTTTTGACCGCCTCTATCGGGAAAAATTCGCACGACGGAACCTGTTTCAGCGCGGCGGCGTGGAATATGTAGTCCACGCCGTGCATTGCGTTTCGAATGCTTTGAATGTCGCGGACGTCGCCGATATAGAATTTAATTTTGTGGTCGGCGTATTCCTTGCGCATGTCGTCCTGCTTTTTTTCGTCGCGGGAGAATATGCGTATTTCGCCGATGTCTGTTTTTAGAAATCTTTTCAGTACGGCGTTCCCGAAAGATCCGGTTCCGCCTGTAATCAGCAGTGTTTTATTTTCGAACATACTATCGACAGTATTTCCATGCGCGGTTTTGTTGTCAAAGGTATTATTTCGGCAGACCAAAAAGTTTTTCGATAATCTCGACCGAAACCGAGACGTCGAAATTTTCCTCCAAAAACTTTCTGCCGTTTTCGCCGAGTTCCCTGCGAAGTTCGGGAGAGTTTGCGAGTTTTTCGACGGCTTCGGCAAAGGCGTTCGCATCGGAGGCGTCGACCCAAAGCCCGCATTTTGCCTGCGTTTGAACGAGATTGCGGTAGTCGGTATTGGTGTCCGTGGCGGCGAGAATCGGCAGAGACGTCGCCATGTAGGAAAGCGTTTTCGACGGATAGTTGGGGATTGTGAATTTCGGGCTGAGTATGACCAGCCCGACATCGCAGGACATCGCAATCTTTTCGTAGTCGTCGCGCGGCATGTACGAGTGGAATGCGGCATTGGAGATTTTCCCCCCCAAAATGAAATTTTCGAGGTCTTTTGCCCGCGTGCCCGACCCTATAACCAGAAAATAGACGTCGCCTCTTCCCGCGAATTTCGACATCGCCGATTTCAAAAGTTCCGTGTATTGCGGCAGGCCGATGTTGCCGCCGAAAAGAAAGACGCAGGCGTCTTGCGGAATATTGTATTTTTGCCGTATTTCGCGCGACTGTGGCGCGGTTTCGCGCGGGGGAATGTTTATGGTGTTCGGGAAATATACAACGTCTTCGGGCGGTATGTACGGGTTGTGGCGTCTGATATATTCGATATTTCCCTCCGACATGCAGCCGATTTTATCGGAGCTTTTGAGCATGGATTTTTCGACGCTTCTGAAATAAAAATACAGCGGCGAGTATTTTTTCATTATGCCCAAGTCGACCGCATTCTGTGGGAATATGTCCTTTTGCATCAGAAACACGGGACAGCCGAATTTCCGCTTTGCCCATTTTGAAACCGGCGCGAACGTTATCGGCGGGGCGAGCGATATAATCAGGTCGAATTTTTCGTTGGAATAAAATTTTTTTATTCCGCGCTTCATCAAAAACGGGAGCTCCAAAAATGCGATTCCCTTTTTCAGCAAGCCTATTTTTTGTATCCGCGGTGTCCTAATTCTCAACACTTCTACGCCGTCTTTTTTGACGGTCTCCGCAATGTCGTCCGTGCCCGCCGAGGGGTCTGCAAACGCAACTTTTACGGAGTGTCCCGCCTTTACGAGGGCTTTGTTTAGGTCGTGGTACATTCCAGACGAAAGCGAGTATGTCGGTGTCAAATTCAGAATTTTCATTGCGCTTTGCCGTTTTTCTCGCCGTTTCTGAATTCTTCGGGCACGGGGTTTATGTTGAGAATTTTGCCTATGAGCAAAAGCCCCGCCACGGTACAGCCCAGAATTACATAGCCCGCGGCGTCGTGCACCGCGCCGCCTATGGTGTCGGGCCCGTTTTGGTATGCCCAGAAGGCGAGGAACAACGCTCTGCATAGATTGAAGAAGAACGCCAGCGCCATCGACGAAACAACGAGCGTGATTTTTTTCCACGTCTTTTCGAAAAACACCGCCGCCAAAAAGCTTCCCGCAAAAAGGCATGCCGTCAGCGAGCGTATACCGCTGCACGCGTCGGCGACGCCGATGCTTCCGCTCGGGAATTGTATTGTGTTGCCGTGCAATTCCGCCGCAAAGCCCAAGCCGGTCATTATATCGAAGACTACTTTTGCCACAACCGAAAGCAGAAATAGGCTAACCCTGCTTTCCACAACCCGAAACAATGGGGCTGCAATCAGCCATATGAACGACGGGAAGACAAACAGCGACACAAACGCAAGCCTTTCCGACGTTTTCGGGCGCATGCCGGAATTGTCTTTGCCCGAAAGCAAATATGCCGACGCGAAAATCGTGAACGAAAGCGCGAACGTCATTGTAAATGCGGGGACGCCGCGGTTTTGGGTGAGGAAAAAGAGGAATGCAAACGCCAAAAACGTGGCGATTCCGCATGCGAACATACCGCCGAAGGCGAAATCCGCCGCAAGCGAAACCGCTCCGATTGGGGCGGATTTTTCCCTGCGCTTTTCGAAAAATTCGGCTATTTTCTCCTTTCTGTCGAACAGGACATACAGGACAAAAAGCGGGGTGAGGTATCCGAACGAGTAATCCTGCCGCTTGCTCCAAACGGGTATGAGAGTTTTGCAGACCGATGCCGCCATGAGCAAAAGCCCCGCGCCCGCAATCTTTACCTGCATGGGAAGTGCCGAAAATGTAAACGGCTTTTGTTTTCGGGATTCCATTGTCATTCCTTGTTTTGGGGATAGAGAACCATTGTTCCCAGCTTGTCCAGCAGTTCGAGAAAGTCTTTGTTGTTTATGAAATTTTCAAGGGGATATTCGCTGTCTATTCTGACAAAAAACTGTTCGGGCGAGCCTGCGAGCGCGTCGGAGAACGCGTGCCCCAAGTAGGAAATCGGATTCGAAATCAAAGCGTCCTGCCCGTATTCGTAGCGTTTGCCGTCTACGATAAACCAAAACCACACATTGCGGTGGTAGGTGCTGAACTCGGTTTTGAAATCGTATTCGCGGTAGTAGGCGGGGAAAAGTTTGCCGTTTTTTGCCGACAGAAAGTAGTCGTGCTTCTTTTTGTCGTGAAGGTTTGTCCAGCCGTTTTCCACCCAACATCTGTCGGGTGTGTGTAGCGAAGCGAAGCGCACGTCGAGCTTGTTCGGCGCCCAGTGCGAAATGTAGAGCTGGAATGTTTTGCCGTCGGGGAGCGTGTATTCGCGGTTGAGCCACTCCGTTACCGAGAGCAGGCGTTCCGAGGCTCTTACAACTTCCTCCGTGTTGCCGAGCGGAAGGTCTTTCGACTTCATTTGTCCGATTTCCGCGGGTATTGTCAGTTTGAGGTAGCCGTCGGGCTTTTTCTCGAAGTCGCGGGTGTTTCTTTCGAATTTTACCGATACGAAGAATACTCCGAGTATTCCCGCAACCAGCGTTATGATTCCCAAAAAATATTTCATGATTATGTGATTGTATGCCTTAAATTGTCCCGTTGTCGGCGTTGATTGTCTGCCCCGTGATTGACGCCGCGCCGTCGGAGAGCAGGTAGGCTACCGTCTTTGCCACGGACTCCGTGCTTGTCGCGCTTTTGAGCGACGTTCTCGCGTAGATTTTCGCCCGCTGCTCCTCCGTCAGCGACGCGCTCATGTCGGTCTGCATGAAGCCCGCCGCAACCGCGTTCGAGCGTATCCCGCGGACGCCCCATTCCCTCGCGGTGTTTTTCGAGAACGCCTCCAACGCGCCCTTGCTTGCCGCATACATCGCAAGTCCCTTGTAGCCCGTGTGCACGCTCACCGACGAAATGTGGACAATCGCCCCGCGCGTTCCGTGCAGAATCATGTTGCGGATTGCGTATTTCGCAAGAATCATCGGCGCGAACGTGTTGACTTCGAACATTGCGCGGAGCTTGTCGGCGTTCATGTTTGTGATGATGTCGTCGTAGGCGGTCGCGGCGTTGTTGACGAACGCGCCGAGGACGGTTTCGGGCGAGACGAAGTCGGCGGCGAAAATTGCGCGCCGCGCGGCGTCGGCGTCGGAGAGGTCGGCGCTTTTGAAGCGGAGTCTGTCGGGGAATTGTCCGCCGAGTTTTTCCAGCGCGTCCGACTGCCTGCGGCTGACGGCGAAGACTTCGTCGCCCCGCGCAAGCAGCACTTCGCAGATTTTAAGCCCCAGCCCCCTCGACGCTCCCGTTAGAAGAATTTTCATGCGCGTTTTACCTTTCCAGTCCGCGTGGTTTCAAGTTTTTCGACGAATTTTACGATTCGCGGAATTTTGAATTGTTGCAATGATTCGGCAAGTTTTTTCCGCAGCGAAGGCTCGTCGATTTCCGCTCCGCGCTCGGCGACGATGTCGGCGCAGAGAATGTTGCCGAGAACCGAATTTTTTTTGCCGAACACCGCGGCGTCGGCGATTCCCTCCACCCCGCGCAGCGCGGCTTCGACCTCCGCGGGATTGACCTTGTAGCCCCCGACGTTCACCATGCCGTTTGCTCGCGCGACGATTCTGAATTTTGTCTTATCGGCGTCCGCCCATTCTATTTTGTCGCCCGTGCGGTAGAAGCCGTCGGCGTCGAAAGAAAAGCTTTCCGACGTTCCGAGAATGTCGCGGCGCAGGAGGATTTCGCCGTCGGAAATTTTCACGGAGTCCGTGATGTCGGGCGGAATCGAAAACGCGTCGCCGCCGCACGCGAAGAGCGCGCCCGCTTCGGTCGAAGCGTAGACGTTGTTGATTTTTGCCGACGGAAACATTTTTTCCACCCTGCGGCAGAGCGGCTCGTCAACGCGCTCGCCGCCGAAAGTCGCGCGGACGACGTTCGGAAATTCCGCGCCAGCTCCCGCGAGCATGCGGTAAAAAGTGGGCGTCGCCGAGATGTGCGTGATTTTGTGGCGGGCGATTTTCCCCGCAACTTCCTCCGCCGACAGCCCGAACAAATTGACGAGCGGATTGCCGTTTGCCAGCGCCTGCAAGAGAACCTGAATGCCCGCCATGTGCGACGGATTGTACGCAAAGCCCCAGACGTCGCCCGCGTGCTTGGGCGACACCCGTATGCGCTTTGAAATTGAGCGCATTGTGTGCGAGACGCTCTTGGGGCGTCCCGTCGTGCCCGACGTGAAAAGCGTGAGCGTTGCCGCCGAATTTTTCGCGGCGTCAAGCAGCTCGCCGAGCGAGCCGAACGAGGCGGGCGAAAGGGGAATTTCGGCGTCGGGAGCGGCTTGCGAAAGCGCGGCAAGCTCGTCCTCCGACATGTCGGAATCGACGATTTCGACCGACACCCCGCGCGAGAGCGCCGCAAGCAAATCGCGCGAAAATTCGAAAAGGCTTTTGCACTGTATGCGCCGACGAACAGAGGCCGCGCGGTTTGCGGCGTCGAGCAGGTCGGCGACCACGGGCGTTTTCCCGACGGGCGGGCAGGTGTCAATCATGCACGACTT
>OGFM01000209.1_pt1 | contig 52723 bp, 44 predicted proteins | sample 1570871 | NCBI WGS metagenome assembly OGFM01 (sample SAMEA2581957, study PRJEB24529) | metagenome | biome: Human gut stool | place: China | collected 2011
TAATGTGCTGGATATTTGCTATGAAGCAATATTGATGAAATGGTATAAATAATTAGTCGTTTATAAGTATACCCTCAGGAGATATTATCTCATATCCCCTGGGGTATATTAACCTTATAGTTTTATTTCCAATTCGAGGCAATCCCATTCTTCCCCCATTACATTATACTTTTCTATTTCATTCGGAGGTACATCTTCAAATCCTATTGCCTTATAGCAATAATAAGCGGATTCATTATTTTCAAAAACTCCTAATGAAACCTTGTCTGCGGCAAATATTTCTTTGGCATATTTTAGGCCTAATTTCAGCATATTTTTCCCATATCCCTGTCCGCGTTTTTCCGGATTGACAATCACAAAACCAAACCGTAACTCTTCAAAGGATTCCCTCTGCCTTCTCATAGTAAAAAATCCTGCTATCTCATTATCATCAATAGCAGTAAATGCCATAAGATTACTTACCGTGTTGAACTGCTCCACAGAAATCGGATATTCCCCTAAAACTCCTGCTGTCCATTTATAAAAAGATTTCTCATCCTTTATCCATGACATAATTGTTTCCGCATCGTTTTTATTATAGGGTCTTAATCTTAACATACTTACCGCACTCTCTCATTCATCTAAAATTTTGTTTATCATATCCTGCTTGCCAGTCTCAGCTTTGGTGCGACTATTACATCCCTAATGTTTTTTAATACTTATATTAAGTTCAATAATGCCTGCACTTGTTCATAAGCATCCCTCTTGGTCATTTCTATACTTTCTTCATCCTCTAAATCCATAAAATCCGCTACGTCTTTTGGACCAGCATGATTTTCAGAAGCAAATTTACCTGCTAACTTAACTTTCGCCTCTATCACAATATTTTTACCCCTTACAGGTTCAAATTCTTTTGCCAGTTCTCTTACTCCACCGAAATAATGTTTGATAATAAAGTAAATATCGTAAGCATCCTTTACTTTTCCTCTTCCCATTGCTGCTGTTTTCATTATTATATAAGGAACTACTGCTACAACACTGACATTTGCAACATCTATTGCTCCATCTGGTCGTTCTGCTTCCACACTAATCTTCTGTGCCGGAAATTCAAATGCAAAATTGCCGCCAGTAGCCTTTAATGCCTTAATCCCCTGCACATGCTGACTTCTTCTCTTCAGTTGTGTACCACCATACATTCCTGCTAAAATATCTACATCTACATCATAAGATATTCCTTCCACCATCACTGTTTTTACAAAGGAAAAATATTTTTCTGGATGCTCCTTGTACCCGTTTTTCTGAAGTATCCTCGACATATTCTGATAACCTTCATCCTGCAAAGTCAAATGATTAATCATAATATCTACATCCACACTTCCCACATGACCTTCTTGGGGAAACATTAAATCTGGAACCCAGCCTCCTATCACACGGATTTCATCTTCATATTCTTGAAAAATATTAACCAACTCTACTAGAACTCTATGTGCAGCCCGCTTCTGACCTTCCGAATAGTCTACGCTACTTTTCAAGTCTCCTTCTCTTATCATCTAAGTATCTCCTTTTTCAAAACCGCATCTGCCATTTCTTCTCCCCTTCCCTTTATCTGCATACAATCCAAATATATTTGCAGAGGGGATACTACTGCAGACTCGCCAATTACCCTGTAATCCTTGATATAAGAATCATTTTCTAGTGGAAAAATAACCACATTTGAACCACTGTTTACTTCTTTCATGTCCAAATATCGAATTGCTTCCTGAATATCCTCCGGCGCTATATAGACATGTACCTTATTGTATCGTACCACCGGCGTATAACGCACTCCACCGGACAATCCGGTAAGATAAGAATCAATCCCCGTATCTGTCTTTAATTCCTTCAATCGCTCCTCAATAGCAGAGATATTATCTAAGCTATAGCAAGCATAGGATGTTATTTCTTTTTTACCATAATCCTTACTCCATTCTAGCAAGAGTGATTCTGGATCAATAACCTTATAACCATCCGGCAATTTTTCTACCCATGCGTTTTCTATCAGAACTTTCATCAGTTTGGATACCTGTCCAATGCTGCAATTCACCTTTTCCGATAGGTATTTAAGCTTCCATGTCTTAGTTACATCCGCGAACAACTCACGCAAAATACGTGAAGACACCACAGAAGTCCTTTCAAATATTGACACAGACCTTTGCTCTTTAGGTCTTGGATTCTTATTTCCTTTTTCTGACAAATAAATAGAATGACCCACAAACCAACAGTTTCCTGCATAGTCAAAATACCCCATTCCATTATCTTCACATATTTGTGCAGTTCTTTCTGAAATATATGGAGCAACCAATATGTTAACTTTCTGACTTTTATTCTGCTTTTCAATCAATTTTATAACTGTAGATGGAAACACCCTGTTCAAGAAGCTGGCATATATTTGAAACTCATACCCATCATCCATCTCCACAGATGCAATAAAACCATCTTCTGTTCTGCTGACAACTTCATACTTCTGAATATTAGGAAGTTTTAAAAACTTATTCTCAACACATGCTAATCCCACTCTATCTAGTTTCACTCATATCACCGCTTTCACTCATGTAGTGAAACTTATTATATCAGTGAAATTAAATCAAGTCAACTAAGTCATTCTCCAGCAGATAATTTGTAAAGGTAACAACTCTGTTGCATGCCTCACTTAAATCTATGCACATTTCTTTATACATAAGCGTTTCCAATATTCATATAGTCTTTTTTCTCCTAGTGACTTTTCTCCATACTTTTCCGTAAAGATACTATATTCACATTTAGGCACAAGCAAATCTTCCATATGAACCTTGAGCGATCTGCTCAATACATACAAATGATCTACTGATGGTAAAATGTTTCCTTTAAACCATCGATATATAGGCTGTGGGCATGACAAATGTAATATTTTCTGAATATCTTTAACTGTATAACCAGATTTATCAAACATCTCTTTTAGCAATATTCCCGTTCTTTCCATATCAATATTCTCATACATAAGCATATGCTCCTTCTAGCAAAACTCACCTTCTGTCCAATCAAATGGATAATCCGGATCTTCCCAATACCTTTCTTTGCACCATAGTCTTTCATGCACATGAAAGCGTTCCTTCGCCAGCTTTTCCTTTTCGTTATATTCTCTATGGCAGAATGGAATATATATTTCTGCCTCCTGTTCAGTACATGATACATTTTTTAAGCGTGGCCCACAATTTGGAAAAACTGAATCGATATCATATATCCATTTACGAGGCTCTTTCTTCTGCTGACTATGCTCATATACTCTTTCAAAATATTGTTTCCATGTATATCTTCTTCCATATTCATCATAAATGCTTATAACACTTTTATTTTTTAGGCAAAACTCTTCCAGCTCTTTAAATGTATTGATTGTCTTATGTCTTTGGAATAGCGGACGCCATCCCCAACTTAACTTATTCAGATGAATCTCATATCCAAGATAGGGTTCATCAACTATTGCGTATTCAATATCCTTAATGTCATATTCTGTTTCGACAGCAAAATGCTCCCTCATCAGCTTTTTATTTCTACTCATAAGATAATAATTAGTTCCCATAAGATATCCTCCAAGCTTTTTATTTGATAATACCTTATGCGAACTATTATTTCATTGGACTGTTAGTCCAAAATCATATTGCTGTCTCAAAAAATATTTAATCTCCCAGTGACCACTATATCCATTTGCAACATATACCATATTCGTCATTTGTTTTATTCTTCTCTTCACAGTCCTTACACCAACACCTAACCTTGTTGCAATTTCTGATGTGGAGATTTGAGGATTTTCTTCTATCATGTCAAAGATTTGTTTCTGCAATTTGTCTTGAGTGCCACCTTGAGTGCCACCTTGGGTGCCATCTTGAGTGCCATCTTGAATGCCACCCTGAGTATCATTAACATTCATCACATAATCATGTCCATAATTCAGATTATATCCCCAATCACTCTTCAATCTCGCATAATATTTCATTTCAATTGAGTGGCAATTGAGTTTTTTATAAAACAAAACTCAATTATCACTCAATTCTTTTAAACATAACATATCTAGCTGCTGGTCCTTTACCTGTTAAATCAATCAGATCCTCACTCCTCATTTTATCAATGACACTTCTTGCCTGCTGCTTAGAAAATCCACACATCTCCTGTATCTTAGCAGATGTTATCTGATCATTTGTCTGTAAATATTCTAAAATCATATTTTTAGCCTTGATATACTGAACTGTTTTGTCTCTTGTATATTCCACGTCTGATTTTAGTGCCTCGTAAACCTTAGCTGTGAGCATATATTCCTTGCCAACAATCTCTATCAAACCTCTGCTAATCAGCTCATTGCATGACTTTTTTGTTTCGTCCAGAGATTTTTGGACTTTTCTTGATAGTTCAGTTCCGATAGCTGCTCTTTTCTATTGTCCATTAAGTCTCTTAATATCATCATCTCAGCCAAAGGCATAATTTTACTATTCTTATCCTGTACTTCGGTAATAAACTTAACAAATTCTGTGTTATCTATTGCACTGAATATTGTCAAAGAAACTGCATCATTAAATGATCTGTATCTTGGGTATGACTTACCCATAGAAACCATGTCCTTAAAGATGATATCTACTCCCTGACCTGTTCTCTGAACATATTTCAAATTCTGAAGTGTCTCTGCTATCAGCTTATTCCTTGGTATAGATGGATGTGTTATGATATTGTCCTCTGTAATTCCATCAAGGAATCCGCCTGGATTTTCAATAACTACTCGGTCCGGATATTGTTTTACATAAACTGCAGCATTGCTCTGATAGTCTCTATGAGACAACGCATTGAGAAGTGCTTCCTGAAATACTCTCTCTGGAAAATCTTCCACCTCAAGTCTGAATAATCCTACCTGAATATTCTCTATCTTACTGTATGCTTGTACTCTCTCGGTCAACTTATCAATGATGCTTATTAATGGCAGCTTCAAATCAAGTCTTGCATTGTATTCTTCTAAATTATCAGCTGAATAATGTAAATATATAACTTCCGCCTGCGGTAACAATCTTTGAATTGAGGTTTCTTTTCCCACAAAGAGCAGACCAGCAATAGTCAGACGTTCTACATCTCCGTCATATTTTATGAGCTGTAAGTCTCTCAAAAAATCTATATCATCCAAATCTGGTAATGTAGATTTAGAATCCCTGACTCTTAGTTTTTCCTTCACACTATACACTTCTAACTTATTTATGTCATCCAGAGTACTTTCTCCTATAATTCTGCCTGAAAAATCCGGATTCTGTACAGAAGAATAAACATTGCTCATCTCATCCGGATATGCAGGTTTTGAATTTCTACCTAATCTCTTCAGACATCTACCATCTGTAGTGGTATATGTCTTTCCATCTGCTTTAACTGATATTGCAATAACCAGTTTTCCTTGATACTCGAAGTCTGATATTTCTGTAAATAATGGTGGCACAGTTCTATCATAAATTCCCTCAATAATACGCTGACCATCATAGTTCCTGTCACAACCAGTAACTTCAATTGGGTTATCTTCCACACCAAAATAAACTGTTCCACCCTTATTATTTGCAAATGCTATTAATTCATCAACAGCAAGCGAAATTATCTCTTTCATATTTCTTGCATTAACCCATGACTTAAATTCAACTGTATCTGTTTCCTCAGCATCTAATATTTCTTTAAATTTTTCTTCGGTCATTAGCGTTACACCTTCTTTCCTAATAAACATTCATATCTAATCTGGCAATAAATATTCTTTCGTAATCCCCTTACTTTTAAGTTCATTCATTATTGCATTTTTTAATTTAGCCGGAATAATAATCTTAACTAAAGAATGCCCTCCATCTAATTCTCTCGGAACTGCTACTTCGTGTGGACAAATTATATTATCTCCTGCATTCAGAGTTGTCCTCATTTCATCAATCGGTGTTTCAAATTTCACTCCACACACATATAAGCATCCTTTTTGCCTTTGTATTCGAATATTCGTCTTCTGCTGGCTTCTTGGTTGCATTATCATAAATCCATGATCTAAAAATGATACCAATCCTCCACAGAAATCTTTTATCTCGCAATAGTTTTCCATTAGCTCTGGATATTTCACTAAAAGTTCTTCTGCCAATTCGTGAATGCTAAGTTTATCTTTTTGAATATTGACAAGCTCACATTGTATTTTAGTTCTTATCCATTTAGGATCATATGGTGAATATGACCATATGAATACCGCACCATCTTTATCCATGCCATCACAACAGGCAAAATACAAAGCAATATTTATATCTGTTGTAAAATCTATTAATCTTGTTGCCTGTATATTATAATGTTGCTCATATGCCATTACCTCAAACAGCAAGTCCCCTCTTTCTGATATTCTCTCATCAACATCTTTATTCCGACATATACTCGGTGTTATTTTCCACGAAGAATCGCTCTGTCCCCGATAAAAAGCTCGTCGATATGTATATTCATCACCAATATCTCCCCTGCCTTGCCTAGGCAATTTATGAAATGAATTATAATCATTTGCAACTTTATAAATCTGTTTTATGTCTTCAACTAAAATCTCTTGATAATCATGTTTTTCAATAAACTCTGTCATATATACCGATTCAGCTCCAACCTCCTACTCTACTACAGTTCCTTAACAATCCTCATAAACTCCTCATAAGAATAAGCTCCATTATATCCAGGATTCTTTGTTTCAAACACCATATAATACTTATACATTCTTCCAGCCATCTCTGCCCACTTTGCCCCGGTTTCGGCTTTTTCTCTGGATTCAGAATTTTCAAGCTGATCACCTTTAGTTTCTATTAGTAAAAGTTTACCGCTTTCTGTTCTCACCATAAGATCCGGATATGCGTTTACAGCACCATTTATGGCAAATCCTTTTCTTGCCATATTTCTATGCCACCATTTAATATTGTTTAATGAGGATAATTCCATGACAACCTTTCTTTCATATTCGGTATCAAACTTTTCCTCTTCGTTATATAGTGATTTTGGTATTGAGGCTATTGTTTCTGTCGGACTTATCTCTTTCGGCAGCTTATACGATGGCTGGCAAGAAATTTTGTCTTGTTCCACCCACTCATAAAACATTTTCTTAGCATATTCATTTAAAAGCAAATTAACTTTTTTATTAATTTTCAGAACATAGATACCTGGTGTCTGTTCCATATCTGTTAATTGATCCTCTGTAAGATTCTGAATAATCCTGTCTACATATACCTCCAAATCTCTATCATTTATCGCATTATTCTTTGATAATTTCTTTATTATCATATCCTTGCACAGACGCATTTTTCTATCTGACGGCTGTTCATCAAACCACTGTTTTACATTTTGGCTATCAAAGCCCTGCAACTTCCATGCTTTTGGCATTGCATCTGAATCATCAATATCAATTCTTGCAATTTCTGAATCTATGCTGTCGAAATCAATTACAGTATCCTTATCTAATAAAGAAAATCCTGCATACAGATTTTCTTTTGTTAATACCTGATGCTCATGTTCAGAAAACAGAGACCTGCCTGTCTCTATCATAAATTGTGGTATTTCTATCTGTCCTGCTTCACTAGCATATAACTGATTTACTTTGTAATGCTTCATCTTATTTCCAACCTCTGGTGGTACTGGCAGATATTCTTCTGTTTCCTCAAAGTCTTTCCAATATAATTCATTCTGTGTTTTTGCATGGTCGAGCATATCTGTTACCGCATCACTAACCTCAGATTGACTCTGTGATTCCATATTTTCATTATTTACGAATGGTGATATTTGCTCCCTCACAAAATCTACATTCAATGAATCTATCTCATCCGATACATTATTTGTTTCATCAGTATCTAACTTCAACTCTGTCTGTATATTGCCAGCTTGTTCTACTGGAAATTCAGTATCCTGCTCTATATAATCATCTATACGATAATCTTTACTTGTAAAGCCGGCCGCATTAAGTCCTGCTACTACCTTGTCAAGTGTTGCATAAAAGGCATTTGATGATGTAATAACATACGAAAGATTCAATACTTCTCTTTCATTTTTCCTCGTATTAGGAAGTCTGAGAATTCTTCCTAAAATCTGTTCTACATCTATGCTTGATGTTCTATTTGCGACTGTTGCCAATATATATGCAAATGGACAATCCCATCCTTCCTTTAATGCATTAACTGTAATGATATATCTGATACTACAATCATGGCTGCTTAAATCTATATTTTTTAACTCATCCCTATCCGCAGTCTTTATTGCAATTTCAGATTCTGGTATCCCCATATCAATAAGAGTATGCTTTATCTTATCATAGGTTGTACTGTCATCATTGGTTCTGGGCTGAGCCTGAAATAAAACAATTGGTCTGATATATCTGCCACCATTTTTCTGTTCTTCAACCGCTTCATTTTCTAATTTTCTTCTTAATGAAATTGCAGATACAAAAACATCTTCCTGTGATTTTCTGTTATAAACAATTACAGGCAATTTAACCATATTTTCTGCTTTAAGCTGCCTTGCATCTACAAACGAGATAATATTACTTCCATTTTTTGGTGTAGCTGTCAAATCAAGTACAAACGAAGGATTGAAATTCTGTAACATTTCTTTACTGAGCTTACTTGTGGCATGATGACTCTCATCAACAATGACAACCGGATTCAATTTACGGATAACCTGTATCAATGCAGTTTCATCCGTATCTTCCAGCATGGAAGCACTATCCTGCTTAAACCTCACAAATGGTAACAAGCTGCCATTCTCCTGATACGCTTTTCTTCCATCCTTTTTGCTTGTCCGAAATGAATCATAACTTAATACAAATATAGATAAATTATCACTAACCGAAGTTGGATTAAAATTCTGTCCATTTAACAATTGCTGCTTAGAATAAATCTCAACCTTATTACCAAAATCAACATCTATTTTCTTCCTATAATCATGATTCTTATCCGTTAATGTTCTATATGTCTGAGTAAGTATTGCATCTGATGGAACGAGCCATACTACTGCTTTAGGATGTATATGTGGCATAGAATCAAATATTGGCTTAATTGAATTTGCTGCCAGAAATGTTTTTCCACCACCTGTTGGAACTTTGAAGCACACCTGTGGAACTCCTGCTAATTCCGAATTGTATGGCGGCATTCCGTCGATTCCCACATTCACTCCTTTTTCGTTCCATAAGGTGGTGTATGCTGAACTTATGCTCTGCTTCTCTATAAGCAGTTCTAAGAATCGTTCTAAATCTCTTATTACCTGTAACTGATAATTTTTAAGTTCCATACCTTGTCCTTTCTAGATATGCTCAATATCTCTTGGTATTTTCTTAAATGTAATATTCCACTTCTGTAAATCAATATCTGATAATGCACAACAATCAGCATATATAATATATGCCTGGTTCTTTACATTTACCGTTGCCAAAAAAGAATAGTCAAGTATTGTAGCCTTGTCCTTTTCATAATAAAAATAATATGCCGTATCATTATGAGAGCCAAGATAATATTTCTCCTGTTCGTTCTCAGCATACTCAAGCCCATTGGTTTCTGTGTACCAGATATATTTTCTGATTTCAGATGTATCTATATCATTATTGATAGTTCCATCCTGCAAGAACAATGGACTTCCTAATTCATAATATGAGAAGTTACCACCTGTTCCATCTACCGCATTATTCCCTTCACCATAACCATCAATTACCCGCTTTACACGTTCGGCTGTTATTGTATCAGCATAATCACCCATCTCGACCAAAATAAATTTACGATTACCACCATCTTTTTTATTCATGTTCAAAACAGCGTGAGCGGTTGTACCTGAACCTGCAAATGAATCTAGAATAACTGCATCAGACTCAGAAGCTATTTGTGTAATACGCTCTATTAATTCAAATGGTTTTGGTGTAGAAAATCCTACAATTTTAAGGCTTTTTAACTGATTTGAAGCCCCTTGAGTATGGTTTACATCTTCGTAATGCCAAAGAGTTCTATTAACAACTCCATCATGTTCACATAAAAATTTTTTAATACGAGGCATTTTCGCTGTACCATCAACTCCCCAAAACAATCGATTATCCGCTTGAAAAAGTTCTGTTTGCAATTGCGAGTATTTCCAAACAGCTGTATCTTTTGGAAAGACTGCTTTCCCTGTATTAGGATTTACAATTGGATAATACAGATTAGGTCTCTCATCCTTTGACTTATTGCAAGTATATGTAGCAGAATTCCAATCCCCTCTTTCATCATTATCAGGATTTGAATAATACTTTAATTGTTTTTGATTAAGCGGTAACCTATGTGGTTGCCAAAGTAGCTTGTCTTTACTATAAACCAATATATACTCTACATCATTGCTAAAGAAATGTGCATCATTTGAAGGCGAGACCTTCTTAAACCATGAAATAGTATCAACATAATTTGAAGTTCCAAATATTTCATCACATATCAATTTTAGATTTGCATATTCATTTCCATCTATACTGATAAAAATAGCCCCATCATCTGCCAACAATTTTTGTAACAGCACCAATCTTGGATACATCATACATAGCCATTTATCATGCCTTGACAAATCTTCGCCTTCTTTACCCACTACTTCTCCGAGCCATTTCTTTATTTTAGAATCGTTTACATTATCGTTATAAATCCAACCTTCGTTTCCAGTATTATAAGGTGGATCAATATAGATACATTTAATTTTTCCCTCATACTGTGGCAAAAGCGATTTTAATGCTTCTAAATTATCGCCATGTATAATCATGTTCTCACTGTGAATGTCATCTTTATGCGCGCCATCTTCATCATAACTATACTTGCGTTCAAGAACTTTATATGGCACATCATTATGATGATTTATTACCTTATCTTTTCCTATCCAATCCAATGTAGGCATATTAACTTGCTCCTTATCTGTAATTATTGCAGTTTTTCGATTGTCTCAATTATCATTTCAGCTTTATCCGTCAACACGTACTTTCCTCTTGTTTTTTGCTCAACGAAATCCTGTTTTTGTAACACACTAAACATACTATTAATCTTCATTTTGCTGCATTTCAAAGTTGTAGCTATCTGCTTTTGTGTTAATGGAATCACTTTCTCGCCTAATATTATAGTTTCATTATCATGCATCAATTTCAAAAGGTCATAATAATCATTCAAAAATAATCCGATACCCATATTTTCTCCCTTAGTTGCAAATAAAAATGTATAAATAGATTATAGCACATTTTTGTTGTGTTATAAGTATCATTTTTTTGTTATCTAAAGCCATTGTATCAATTCTATAATTTGCTGTATTCATCTTTAATACAAAGTAAATAGGCTTTCACACATACTACTGTGAAAGCCTATTTAATCTGTTTTATACCATCACCTCCGCTTCTCTCATTTCTTCTCTTCCTTCTCCTGCAATCTGCCACTCTCCTCATATATCCTGTCATAATCCTGATAAATCTCATCAAAGTCTTTCTTAACTCCAGCCTTTTCAAGCACTTACGATACACCGACATTCCATCCCTATCTAAAACACGTTTAATTAAGTTTTGATAATAAGAACTCGCCATCATTAACACCTCTCTCCTGCATTTTCGTTAGTAATATCTATATAAAGACCCGATGTGGATTCGAACCACATCTTTCCCCTTCATAAGTGCACTGTTGCAAATGCACTTATGAAGGGGGATGCCCTACCATTAGACTATCGGGTCAATAATCATGCTAAGAAGTTTTGGTATTTGCTCTATGAACTCTTCATCCACCTTATACAAGGTCTTTATGTACGAGCAAAGCGCTTTCTCTTGACGTTTTTTACCATATTTCCGCCATTTACTTATTTGCTTATCTGGAATATCCAAAGCTATTTTAGTATAATCATAAGCCATTTTCTCAAAAATGTATGTTGCCAATTCAACACAAGATCTAGAAAACATAACAAAATCATCGAATGAAATTTCTTCATATTTATTTGGTGCTACTAGATTTGAAAATTTAGCCTCAGTCTTAAAATTGTACTTTTGCAATTTACGATATTCTTTTTCATGAGAATCAACCTCACACAAATCATGAACTGAAGTATTTCTTATTAGTCGATAGTATTCACATAACTCATACAAAGCTTTCATATCATCAGATAAGTTATTACCACAAATATTTCTGACTGCACATGATAAATATGACTCTTCTTGAATTCTCGGTTCATATTCATTCTTTCCATATTTATTTATCTGCCGGCATACATCTTTCAAAAATGTTTCAAAACACAGATGAACATTAACAATATAACTTCTGCATATTTCACCAACCATCGAATCTGCATCATAATTTGTCAGAGTTACTGCATATTCTGTTGCTAACTCCACAAATGTACCCCTTTTCTGTATCTCTTTTTGATGCTCAACCAGAAAACACCTTTTTGACAATTCAACAAACTGATTAATCGCACAGTATTTTCCCAATACATCTTTAAAATTATTTAGTGCATTCTTCTCATACATTTTATCAATTCCATAATCTCAAAATTTATCAAATAGTCTAGTAAACTACCCTCTTACCATTTCGGCTGAACCCAACAAATTCCGCAATGTGTTCTGCGCTCATAGCTGCTAATTCTTTTTTCAAAGCGTACATAGAAACGCCTGGTATATTCGACATCTGTTTTTTAGTTATTGTTGGATCTTTCTGTATTAGTATCAATATTTGATTACGTAATTCAAGCTCCCAAAACTCACTATCTACCACTTCAAATGGGTTGAATTTATGGTTGATTTGGTTATATCACTATTTGTATCCTTAGCAAATGCTTCATGTATAAACAACCTTGTTATAAAATAACTTCTATCCTCATCCGTCTCAAATTCTGGCTTTGGAGAGCCATTTGCTTCTAAATCATCCAAAATCTTCTTGAATCCGGTGTTTCTACCTTCAGTTAAATGCAATTCTTTTAAGAAGTCACCAATTCGACGATTTCTATATCGGCGGTTTGATACGCGATAGCTTTTTAACCCTTCAATCGTTACAGAGCGATCAGGTCCCGGAAAGCTAACAATTTCTATTCTGTCATTTTCAACACGTAGCTCGATTGGCTCGCGCTCATCATAGGCACGGTGATATACAGCGTTCGATAATGCTTCCTCCACCGCTGCATACGGAAAATTAAAGAAACGGTCTGCTTCCGCCCTATCAGGATGTTTTACAACTTTTTCTGTGATAATAACATTTTTGATATACTGCAACGCATCACGAAGTTGTTGATGAATTGATCCTTTAAAGGTTTTCTCGATAATATCATTACCACCAAGTCCACTCGGAAACTAAACTACATCAATCTGGGTATACGGAAAGAATTTGTCCGATTCCATACTAATGAACATCAAACCCACATTCTTCGGCTTAATGTATTCTGGCAGGGTACTAACAATATTCATATCCTGGCACACTTCAACAAAATCCCCTTCATGTTTCATCGGGCAAAGCCCGTCAAATGCTTCCTACCGGTACTTTGCTTTATACCAGTACAAGCTTCTCTTTGAAATCTCATGCCTTGCTGCTATCTCTTCCCGAAGCTGGCGTCTTTTTGTCTCATCCAGGTCTTCATCTAGTAGCGGTGCTATCATCTGATACCATTTCAGTGCTTCCTCATCCTGCCATTTCTTTACTTCCTTGCTCTGCATAAGCATTACCTCCTTTTGAGGCTATCTTATTACCAACAAGAAATGACAGCACACAAAAGTAGGTGCATAACCATATGTTTCCTGATATGGTTCTATCCGACCTCCGGAGTTATATATAAACCTGGCGACTACTGAGAGTCACCCATGGCTTATCCTTCCCTTTAGTTCCCTCATCAAAGAATCAATGGATTTCTACGGCAACAACCCACACTCATCCCCAACTCCATAGAAATCCAGCGCATGCAGCGCTCTCGTCGCCCCGATATACAGAAGCTGTCTATGATAATCGGAATGGTAATGTGCCTTATCGGCGTTCACGATATGCACGCTGTCGAACTCAAGACCCTTTGCAAGGTAGTATGGCGCAACGACAACACCCGTCTTAAAGCGGTCGGTGTTCTTGTTGAGCACAGTCACCTTGAAGCTCTCCTCGTCATCCTCCGTCTCACGGATATTTTCGAGGATTTTATCCCCAACGTACTCCGCCTCCGCCTGAGTTTTGCACAGAACAGCTATGGTTTCGTACACATTTGCGGATAACTCGTCGCTTATCCTGTTTCCGATAGCGGCGTACATCTCGTTCTCAGTTACATACATGTGCTTTTCAGGCTTGTTTCCATGCCTGTCGATACCGTCGATTCCCTTTATGCCCGCAATCGCAGCCGCATAGTCTGTTATCTCCACGGTCGAACGATAGCTCTTGTTTAAGACGATGCGCTTTGAGTCCTTACCTAGAATTTCAGGCAGGAAATTGAGCACGTCCGACTTCTCTGAGTCAACGGACTGCTCCTTGTCGCCCAGAATGGTCATAGGGCATTTGAAAACCCAGCCTATGATGCAATACTGAATGTAGGAATAATCCTGCATCTCATCAACAAGAAGGTGCTTAATCTGCTGCTCATACCCGGCACCGTACAACAAATATTTAAGATAAAGTATAGCGTACACATCCTCATAGCCTGCCTTCTTCGGCTGTCCCTCCGCAACAGCTATAGGCTCCTCACCTATGCTTTCAAGGAACTCATTGTAGATTGTAAAAATATCTCTTGTCCTGTAAAGCGCATCAAACTTATCTTTTACGATAGCTGATTCTATATCGTCAAACTCGTGTCCTGTAAGGGTCGCGTATTCATCCACGATGTACTCACGGACAGCATCCATCCTCTTAAATAGCGGAATATCCGGCAGCTTATTATAGAATAAATCAGCAATGCTGTCTGCGTCCTTATCAAGCTTCTTATATTTGATATCCTTAAAATTCATAAGGTCATACTCAAGTGAGAATACAAAGCCGTTTATCGCCTCGGCAAACTCCTTCGATGAATGTGCTGAGAGCCTTGCCTGACGCGCCGCGGCATACTCTGTGCCGCTGTCCTCATGCGTGAGTACATCCTCAAGGAAATCGTAATGCCTTTCGATCCGGCATGTATCCGAAAGCTCCTTCGCAGCAAAATCATCGAAGGTCATTTCACTGATATTCTCCTCACCAAGCTCCGGAAGTATGTGTGAGATATAATCCGAGAATACATCATTCGGTGGCAGAATAAGTACCTGTGAGGCGGTAAGATCATTGCGGTGGCGGTAGAGCAGATATGCAATTCTGTGAAGTGCAACGGATGTCTTGCCTGAGCCTGCACCACCCTGCACAATGAGAATCTTATCCTTCTCGTTCCTTATGATTGAATTCTGCTCCTTCTGTATGGTGCTGACGATATTCTTAAGCCTTGCGTCCGCATTCATCGAGAGTGCCTGCTTTAATATATCATCATCAATCTTGATATCGCTCTCAACAGCGTAGAGAAGCCTGCCCTTCTTAATCTTGTACTGATACTTTTTTACAATCTCCCCCTCGACCATTCCACCCGGAGCCTCATAGGAGGCTCTCCCGGCATCATAGTCATAGAAAAGGCTGGAAATCGGCGCGCGCCAGTCATATATGAGAGGCATCGAGCCCTTTCCCTCAGCAAAATTTCCTATACCGATGTAACAGTGCTCCGGCTCATCATCCCCATCAAAAAGGAAATCCACCCTCGCAAAATACGGCGAATCCTGCATTCTCCTGTACATGTGAAGAGTCTTCATATTTCTGCTTCTAAAATTGGCATGATTGAACATCTGCTGTCTGTTCTCGTACTCCTCATAGCCATACTCATCGAAATCACTGTTGTTCTCCCAGTATAACTCCTGGAGCTGTGCAATATCCTTGTCATTTAACTTCATTTCATCTTTGATATTTTCTATCGCAGCCTCAAGCTTGCCCTCTATTAATTGTAAATATTCTTCCTCTGTCATCTACAGCACCCTTTCCAAAGCGTATATTTCCCCTTCATTTCAGGTCTACACTCCCTCTAAAGCTTTACATATTCTCTTATCTATCTTTAATGCTTTCCCCTGTTAAAATATACTCTTTTATAAAAGCCGGTATTAGTATGTGTTTTCCTCTGTCTTCTCAGCCTTTACAAGCTTGACAATCCTGCTTGTTCCAAGTCTTGAAGCACCAAGCTCAATGAATTTCTCCGCATCTGCGATTGAGCTTATGCCGCCTGCCGCCTTTACAAGAATGCCGTCGACATTGTCAGCCATAAGCTTCACGTCCTCGAAGGTTGCTCCCGCCTTGGAAAAGCCTGTCGATGTCTTGATATAATCCGCGCCCGACTCAGACACCACCTTGCACAGCTTAATTTTCTCCTCGTCCGTGAGAAGGCAGGTCTCGATGATTACCTTTAAAAGTCTGCCGTTACATGCCGCCTTAATCTGCTTAATCTCGTCTAAAACCTTATCGTACAGACCGTCCTTAACCCAGCCTATATTTATGACCATATCTATCTCATCAGCGCCCTCTTCAACCGCAGTCCTGGTCTCATAGCACTTCACAGCAGTGGTATTATATCCGTTAGGGAAGCCTATTACCGTACATACCTTAAGCTTGCCGTTAACGCTGTTAATATACTCTGCTGCCTGCTTTACATAGCTTGGCGGAATACATACCGAAGCTGTCTCATACTTCATTCCATCATCACAGAGTCCCTTAATATCAGTCCATGTGGCTGTCTGTCCTAATACTGTGTGGTCAACCTTTGCAAGAATTTCCTTGATATCCATTGTTTTTTTCTCCTCTTTTTTAATTCTATACCCACCGGGCTGCATCTTTTCGCCTGCTTTTTCTTGCCTTGTGGGTGGTTTTTGCTTATTTCTGCTCCCTATACCCACTGAGCCACTATTTCAGCCTGCTTTTTCCGGCTTTTCGGGTATTTTTGCTTATTTCTGCTCTCTATACCCACTGAGCCACTATTTTAACCTGTTTTTTCCGGCTTTGTGGGTATTTTTTGCTTATTTCTGCTCCCTATACCCACTCAGCCACTATTTCAGCCGGCTTTTCGGGTATTTTTGCTTATTTCTGCTCCCTATACCCACTGAGCCACTATTTCAGCTTGCTTTTCCCGGCTTTGTGGGTGATTTTGCTTATTTCTGCTCCCTATACCCACCCGGCAGGCTCTTGTGACTTGTTTTTTACTGCCTTGTGGGTATTCTACATAATTCCCTTAATTTTTTTCATATAACATGAATAGCACATCGCCTCATATCTGTCATTTCCACCGATGAGCACCTGCTCCCCGTCCGTAATTACGTTGCCATTCTCATCTATTCTGGCGTTGACTGTAGCCTTGGAGCCACAGCGGCAGATTGTCTTAATCTCACTTATGGAGTCCGCAATCTCAAGAAGTCTCAGGCTGCCCGGGAATACATGCGTGAGAAAGTCTGTTCTCAATCCGAAGCACAGGACGGGTATACCCTTATTATCGACTATACTTCTAAGCTCGTCTATCTGTCCCGGTGTGAGAAATTGAGCCTCATCAACTATAACTGCGTCATACCCCGCTTCCTTCTCATACGCTGCCAATATATCGGTATCAGGTGTCACAACGAAGCACCTGCACGCAAGGCCGATACGGCTCTTTATGATATCCTGTCCATCGCGGTCATCCGTGGCAGGCTTTAACAGCCACACCTTCATGCCCCTCTCTTCATAGTTAAACTTCGTGATAAGAGCATTCGCAGTCTTAGAGCTGCCCATCGCCCCATATTTAAAATACAGCTTTGCCATACATGTCCTCCACGCTGCTGCCTTGCGGCGGCATCTGTTTAATATTCCATAATCTTGCTGGTGTATTCCCTTATGACCTTTGCAGAGTCCTTGAACCTTGCAAGCTCGCTAGGGGACATATGAATCTCAAGGACATCATACGCTCCATGTCTGTTAAGAACTGTAGGCACACCCGCATACACATCTGTCTCGCCATATTCGCCTTCAAGATATGTCGATACCGGTATAATCTTGTTCTCATCATTCATAATTGCCTTTATAATGGCAGCTACGGCCGTAGCAATTCCGTAGTATGTTGTTCCCTTGCGCTCAAAAATCTCCCAGCCCTCTCTTGCGGTCTTATGGACAAGCTCATCAAGGTCAACATTGCCCACAAGGCTCTTGTTGTCAGCAATTACGTCATAAAAAGGCTTTCCTGCAACCGTAACAACGGACCATGGAACCATCTGTGAATCGCCATGCTCACCCATCGAATATGCATGGACGCTTCGCGGGTCAACATTTACAAGCTCTCCGATAAATGTCTTGAGACGTGCAGAATCTATTGCAGTGCCCGTTCCGATAACCTGATTCTTAGGAAGCCCGGAAAGCTTCTTGACATAATGCGTGATAATGTCTACCGGATTGGACACTATAAGAAAAATTCCATCAAATCCACTCTCCATAATAGGTCCGACTATTGACTTACATATATTCGCCGTGAGTTCAAGTGTATCAAGCCTGCTCTGTCCCGGCTTAGGCGGTGCTCCCGCGGTTATAACTACAATATCTGCATCTGAGCAGTCCGAATAATCACCGTTTGTCACCTTTACATTGCGGTTGAGATACTCAATACTGTCATGTAAGTCCAGCTTCTCTCCGTAGGCTCTCTCCTTGTTGATGTCAATCATGAGCACCTCATCAACTACGCCCTGTGTCACAAGACTGAATGCGGTTGTGGAACCAACCAGCCCACAGCCGACAATAGCCACCTTTGATTTGTTCATTTTCATAGTATTTTCCTCCATTCATTTTTTTATGTTTAAATAATTGTAAAGCTCAAAACTCCTCCGGATATGCGAGAAAATAGGACAATCCGTTCCGCTCCATAACCAGCTCACTTTTTGCAAATCTTCCCGTGGTTCCGATATAATAATACAGTGCCATATCTCCCTGTGTATTACCCTCATTTGTTCTTGCCACTATCATGAATTTATCCGCTTTCTCAAGCTCCTTCTCAATACCGTATGGTGTATTTTCCGTGATTCTCATGAGCTTCTCCGGAATAATATAATCCATAAAGTTTGCCGTCATTTCCCAGTTCTCATCGCCGCACAGAACCCACGGAATATCACTATACTCTTCCAGACATTCCCTCTGGGTGTCATACGCTGCCGCATCAGCATAATAGTCTATTCCATATCCAAATGCAAGAATACCTATATCCATGGCAATACACACCACCGCTGTACCTGCATTGACAAATATTTTTCTCTTTTTACCAAGCCTTTCATCTGTCACAAATGTACAGACCAGCGCACAGATACATACAGCTACCAACAGAATCTCCACCGCGGACGCAGCATAGAAATACCTGCTCGACATAAGGTATGTTGGTGTCAGATAATATACAATAGTTGAATAAAAGAACAGCATTGCACTTAGCCCGCCGACATACAATCTCATATTTCGGAAGCTTGCATTTACCCTCTCGGATACAAGAGCTATCACAACCACAATAATCACAGCCAGACCGCCCACGATATGCCATTTCTGAAAAATAATAAGCTGTACGGACTCCAATCCCCTGAACATGCTGTTGAATATATTAACAAAATTCATTGCGTTCTCTTTTATCGCACCGGAATCACTGTTTGAAAGCATGGTTCCAATCCAGTAATGCCACAATATAGTATCCACTGCCACTGCCGCAGACATACTTACAAGATATTTAATTATACATGAATATTTTTTACGTGCAATATTATAAATCGCCCATACCACAAAAAAACCTATCGGGATAAAGCAGAAATAATACTGCGTAAGGAATCCGCCAGCCGTCGCTATTCCCAGCAGGACATAACCTGACAGCTTTTCCTTATTCTCCCACAGCCGCCAAGCCGCGTATGCAAATGCAATCGTAAAGAAGGTCAGCTGCATGTACATTCGTATAAGCATGGCGTCCGACAGCGTTCCCACATTCAGCGCATATACAATAGCCGCTGCCGTTGCCATACCCGGTCTGCCGAAAATCCTATCTATAATAAGCCAGAACAAAAGCATTGTTCCGATGTACATAAGCAGATTGACCGCCAGCCCTGTCCACTCTGATATATTCAGTCCGCCAATAAGCGAGGCAATATACACAAGCCCATAATACAGTGGCGGATGAGAGTCCCCCTTCACATTCCACAACATCTGCACAACACTGTCATTTGAACTGTGACCTAGCATATCAACTGTCTGCTGTCGCGTATACCAATGTCCCTCAGCAAGTTGATACGCACCATTAGGCGCATTCACAATCATATATGTGTATATCTCATCGCAGAAGGTTATCCTCTTGTTTACTCCGGCGACAACAAAAATCACAACCCCGACTATGACCGATATTACACACCACAAATATTTCTTTTTCTCCATAACCTACCTGTCTCCTTTTTTCGACAATCAAAAATGTTAAATGCATATTTACCGGTGCACATCCGGGGCTTCCAAGCTCTAACAGCCTGTTCAACACTTATCTGATATATCCCTTAGTATAATTCAGATAAATATTTTACCACATCATCTACAGCTTGAAAAGAAAAAGAAGTCATTCCGGACATCATTTCCGGAACGACTTCTAAAAGCTTACTGTGCTATTTTCTAAAATGTTCTACAATCCGCAGTATCAGAAGCTTAAGCCTGTGTATCGGGTGGAAGCATATAACAGATATAATCACTATTGCTATAGGCGGTATAATGAATATAATTCTAAAGAATGTTAATAAGTCGACTATATTTTCTACAGCAATTGCACTGTTCTCCCAATATGGGTATTTAAGTGCCTTGAATGCCATACCCTTATCAGTCCACTTGAGAACTCTCTTCGCTGAATTTACAAAGCTGTATCTCTCTGAATTATCAATTACCCTTATATCATCCTCACTATAGCCGCAGGAGGTGAATGCCTCTTTAACCTGCTTTAAGGCAAAACCCGATACAGGATTAGGAAAAATTATCTCATAGCAGTCTGCATCCTGTCCAATGGCTTCAAGAGGGAAGAATACCGTCCCGCTCTCGGCTCCTCCGGTCTTGGTCTTATAACCATCCTGAGGCTTAACAACTCCCTGCACTATATATTCTTTTCCATTGTAGGTGAGTGTCATTCCATCCACCTCTATGGCTCCGAATATCTTCCATGCCGCTTCCTCATCAATTACAACCTGATCATTTGCAATGCTGTCCTCCATAAGATAACTGCCGCTTATAAGCTCATAATTATGAAAGCGGAAGAAATCTCCGCCTACACCATACGCAGTGCATTGCTGTGACTTAGCACGCTGCGAGAATAAGCTAACCTGCGATTTCACACTGTATGCCGCAACATACAATCTGGCATTATCTGCCGGAGCCTCCATAGCTTCCTTTATGAGAGCCTGATCAAGCGTATATTGAAGCTGCCTAACCTTCTCCTGTTTCAGTCCACTGTCCTCAGGCAGGAACACACTCACCATCGAATATCTGCCATCCGGATCCCAGTACTTTGCACAATACTGCGTTTTCTGTGTTCCTGCCACAGCACCTGATACAGCCGTCAATATACCGAACACGAGCAGCCCTACTGCAATGATGACCAGAAGCACAAGCTGTTTTTTCGTCAATTTTACATTAGGCCTTGTCATCATATCCTCCTATTATTTAGGCAGACGCACCAAATCTCCTGCCGATACCGGCTTGGTAGCCGTTGTGATTACACTCTCATAGCCCTGAATTCCACATGAAATTGCAGTGTTGGTATCATCAGAAGCGAGCTTGGTTACATCTACTCTGGTAGCTGTATATCTGTTGCCAAGAGGAGTGCTCTTAGAGGTAATGATAAGTATATAAGTACCGTTCTTATCCTCGCGGATTGCCGTATTAGGAACAATCATATCATAGTTAGCCGACTTATCGCCAACGCTCACAGTAACTGACTGACCAACATTGATATCTGACCCGGTAACTGTGAATACTACGATTCTGTTACCTGATGATGGATTCGATGTATCATTCTTGATTGCGGACACGGTAAGCACCATATCGCTGTAATACCATGAGTTGGATGCCTGACCGACATCTCCTACCTTGATTCTTGCAGCCTGTTCCTTGGTTACGGACATTTCAAGAGTATAATCCTTTCCGGAAAGCTGTATTGTTGCCATAGGCGAATCTGCTGTAACCTTCTCTCCTGCCACAACATTAACTGCCGTGATTGTACCACTTACAGGAGCTGTAACCTCTGTTCCTATAGCCTTCTTTTCAAGTGTCTCATACTTATTTTTAGCATCATCAATCTGGTCTAAGAGATCCTGAAGCTGTCTCTGGTACTTAATCTCACCTGAAACCTCGTCATAGCTGTTCTTTGCCTGTGTGTATTCATTATTGGCAAGTGCTCTCTTATATGCCAGCTCCGCTGAAATCTGTGTCGGCTGTGCCTTCTTTTCCTCAATTGTCTTATTTATTGATTCTATCTGCTTCTCATAGGACTTCACATTTGCCTCAAGAGCTGCCTTATCGCCAAGCTTATCTCTGTCACCTGCAACCGCAACTGCCTGAAGAATAAGCTCCCTGCGCTTGCCATCATCAGTCTGTGCCTGTGCCTCGGCGAGAATATTCGTAACCTTTGTATCCAGCTCATTATAGCTGTTAAGTGAATCCTTAGCTGCCTGAAGTGCCACATTGGCAGCCTCAAGCTGTTCCTCCTCAGCCTTGGTATCAACAACAGTAGCTCCGGTAACGCTTATCTGTGCATCGATATCGTCAAGTGCCTGCTTCTTCTGCTTGAGAACTGCTGTGCGCTGCTCAAGGAGTGCTGTCTTCTGAGCAAGTACATCCTCGTCACGATTCTGGGCTGCCGTAACAACATCACTGCCAATCTGGTTGTCAATAATTGCTGAATCATACTGCTCAAGCAATGCCTGGTATGCCTTCTTCGCATCTGCAACCTCTGTGCTCTCTCCCTCTTCAAGTACAAAAAGCACATCTCCCTTGCTTACAGTATCGCCCTTTCTTACATTGACACTCTCCACCTTGCGTCCCTCAGAGATTGTCACATTATACGGATCAACAGACTGAATAGTACCTGTACCGCGGATTGCCGTTGAGATACTTCCGCTAGTTATATATGAACTTGATACCTCTGCAAGCGAATAGTTCATAATCGTATTGGAAAAAAATGTCAGTAACAGCAATATTATAAGAAATACTATCAGAATGTTCTTTATCCAGTCCTTCCTGTTTCCTTCCAGCTTTTTCATCGCATTAACCCTTTCTTAATATAATAGATATAATTTATCCTTTTATTCCACCCTGATATGTGATTCCCTCAACAAGGTACTCCTCACTGTAGAGGAATATCAGAAGTCCCGGTATCATATATATCGTAGCGACAGCGAATGCAAGACCAATCTCACCCTCATTTATCTTGGATAAGAATACCGACAATGGATATTTTTCTGTGTCCGTAAAAAGAATAAGAGGCTGCTCAACCATATTCCAGTAATCTATGAACACAAGTATCGCACATGAATATATTGCACCCTTACATATAGGCATAGCAACCTTCGTAAACAGCTTCCACTCCCCGGCTCCGTCAATCTGTGCCGCCTCAAACAGAGCCTTCGGTATTCTCTTCATATACTTAGTCAGCAGATAAACCGAAAACGGCGAGAATATACCCGGCAGCCATATCGCCCAATTAGTATTCAGTATATGGAACCAGTCTGCCACCAGATAGTTCGGAACAAGTGTGACCTGATAAGGCATAAGCATCAATATTATGTATCCGAAGAATATTATGCCCTTTATCTTTCCCTCCGCTCTTGCAAAGCCATATGAAGCAAGGCAGGCAATCAATATCTGGAACACTGTTATCGGAACTACAAGTATAACCGAATTCCAAAACTTGAGCAGATATGATGGGCTCTTTAGCAGTACGGTAAAATACTGGCTGAAGCTTACCATATCGGGAATAAGCTTGATATTGACCTTCTTTGATATATATGCCTTCGCTCCCGAATCGGTCGTGGAAAATACCATACCGTAATTCGAGCTTATTTCAGACTGTGACATGAAGGAGTTTGCTATCGTCACCACCGTCGGGAACAGGAAAATTATTGCAAAGCTTGCGGCAAATATAAAACAAAGTGTTCTTACCACAAGACTCTTTCTTCTCTTATGATGGATACCATGAAGCGGTGCTTCCTGCTGCGTGAGTTTCTTTTCTTTTCCCATTATTCCTCCACATCCTTTCCGAAATGATTTTCTATAAGGAATAATGCTCCTATAAGCACAATCATGACAAGTGACATAAGTATCGCCGCTGCCGACAGCTTCTGATAGTCAAGTGACTTGAACATATTGTTCATATAATGCTGCAGCATATAAAGACTCGTAACGGGGTGATCACCTGTCAGAAGATATACCTCTCTGAATACCTTGAACGAGCTTATGATTGACATGATTGTTACAAACAAAATTGTAGGAGACAGATATCTTATCTTGATATGCCAGAATATCTGCCACGAATTAGCACTCTCAAGCTCCGCCACCTCAATGATGTCACGCGGTATATTTCCGAGCGCCGCCATAAAAAGAATCATGTTATAACCTAAGTTCTTCCACAGATACAGAGGTACTATTGCCACCATGGCATAATCCGACTTCAACCAGTCAACAGGACTTATACCGAATGTTGAGAGGAAATCATTCACTGCTCCGTTATAGTGAAACAATACCTGCCATATAAGAACAACTGAAGCAATAGGTACCATCATAGGACTTAAAAAGAAGGTTCTGAACTGGCTTCTTCCCGGAATCCTCTGATCAAGTATGATGGCTAAAAGAAGCGAAAGCACAACTGCGAGCGGAACCGCAATTGCAGTAAACACAGCTGTATTTTTCACAGCCCGCTTAAAGGAATTGTTCTTCACAAGTCTCACAAAATTGTCAAACCAGACCCATTCCTTCGTAACCGGGTTATCAACAAACGAATAGAAAATAACCACAAGAAACGGAAGAAGGAAAAACAGTGTAACTCCTATGATACTCGGCGCAAGAAATGGTGCCATATTATGTTTTCCCAGCCTGCTCCTGCGCTTTTTCTGCGCAGGAGCCCTTTTTTTCTCTTTAGGGAGCTTAAGCTCCTTTGATTTTTTCTTTATACTCATAATAACCTCCATGCCGTGAGGCTGTCCTGCCCCATAACATGCCCCATCAGAATGCCGTCTTAACGGTTCTCATCTATATAGTTCTGTGCTCTTGACTGGATAATTCCCGCTATCTCCTGTGCACTCTTCTCACCATTGAAATAGTACTCTGCCTCTTCTGTTATGATGTTCATAAGCTGTTCATCATAAGTAGCCTCTGTGGTGGCATTGTATACCATATCTCTTACTACCTGTGCATCTTCCTCTGTAAGCGGTCCGATTGTAATCTCTACATCATCATACCACCATGTACTGACCACACTATCATTATCATCCTGTTTCTTCATGGCATCTGCAATCTTCTGCTCAAAGGCAGCCTTGTTTACAGGTAAATTCCAATCCAGCTTGTTCTGGTTATCCGGAAGCAGGAAGCTGCGGATAAATGCCCATGCGCCATCCTTATTCTTTGACTTGGCAGCTACACAGAATCTGTTGTTAAAGCCTACAACCGATCCTGAACCACTGTTGGTAGGAAATCCTATGAAATTGACAGGCTCACCATAAAGAGCCGGAAACATCTGCATATCACTAAAGCTTGACATATTCACACTTGTGAGGAGCACCTTCCCGCTTCTTAACAGACTTGCCGTGCTCTCGCTCTCTCCTGAATTATAATCATATTCCTTAGGGAATGTATTACATAATTCAAGAAGCGAAATAAAGTCCTCAGAATCGAACTTGCACTCACCTGTCTCTGAATTATAAAAGCTGTCCATACTGTACATAACCATCGTACTAAGACCATCCGTCTTGGTGACGTACTGCATAAGCTGCGAATCCGGATGGGACTTAACAAGCTCAACTACATCCTTAAAGCTCCAGCTCTTACCTGTTCCCACATCCGAAGTCTTACCGACAAGTGTATTTATATAGAATGACTCTGCAACACTGTACAGCTTGCCGTCAACTGATAATATATCAAGAATATTTGATATGAAATCATCTCTGTTAAGCACTTCATCCTTATCTATTAAACCTGAAAGATCTGCAAGTGCTCCCTTTGCAATAAGGTTATCCACGTTGATATTGCCATCTGCCACGAAGAAATCACCGGCAGTACCGGAAGCTACATCTGCCTGAAACTGTGTCTGTGCATCTTCCCAGTTAGAAGAATTATCATCCACATAAGTCTTTATATTAATTCTGTATTCCTCATTCGTTCTGTTGAACTTGATTACCTGCTCACGCGTATTGTAATTCATGTAGAGCATTGCGAGTGTCACATTCTTCTTCTGCTTAATTGAGCTGGCAGGAACCTTCTTGATAGTTGCAAGCTCGATTGTTACCTCTGTATCTTCACCTGAGTAATCGTAGGTTGTGGACACTGCTACAAATGAACCATCGTCAAGAACCGCAAAGCCCGCAAGATTATTGGTATTGATATCACATGCAATCCAGTCAAGTATCTCCTCAGAGGTCTGCGTATTCATATCATACAGGAACAGCTTGGTAGAACCTACGATGTACAGCCTGCCATCACCTGCAGGATATATATTTGAAGAACTGCCATCCATGCTTGGGAGATTCTCAAAAGGAGTTCCCAATGCCTTGGTGTTCATATCAACCGGTGCAATCTCCATGTCATACTGGTCATTATAGTACATAACAACGACCTGCCCGCCGCTTGTCACAAACATTCCATTGATCCAGTTATCAAAATCCACCTTAAACTTCTCTTTTCCCTCGCTGTCAAGGACATACATTGAATTATCAAGGGAAATATAGATATTACCCTCTGCATCGCTGGCTGAGTACTGAACATAGAAGCCGCCTCCGCTTTCCTCTACCTTCTTCTGAAGATCCGCAAGTGATACTGTTGACTGTATGTTAAAATCCGCATCAAGTATAGCTATGTCATAGGATGTTTCAGATTCATACACTCCGCTGTCTATCTCCTCCTGCGTCGGCTGTGTATAATGGTAACGTACAGCCATGTAGCCATCCTTATAGACAGCTATTGTCTGGAGCGAAATCTGTTCGCTGTCATCCTTCTTATCCCCATCCACGACCAGCTCCCTGCTCGTCTGTGCTCCCGTAGCGATATCCAGTGTGATGAGCTTCTGTGAAAGTGCATAAGTCTCACGGTCATATACCTGGCCCATAATACTAAGCCTGCCATCACCTGCCAATACATTAGTGACATACTCTACATCAGATGATATCTCCGAAAAAGAAGGTGCATACACATCTCCCGTAGGGGTCTCCCCTCCCGTTGTTTTCTTGCAGCCTGCCATGCCAAAGCACATCACTGCCGCCATGAGCATAACCGCCGCTTTCTTAAATCTCTTCATCTTTTTCATAATCAACCTCTCTTCCACGCTGCATTTTTATAACATTATACCTGCAGCAGCCATATAATGCATGCGACCAACGCATCTCCCTTACGCCGGTCATTTTATAAATAAAACACTCCCTCGCGTATCATCTGTCATAGTACGCTGACATAGTCATAATAACATAGAGCTGCTTATTCGTCAATACTTTGAAATATTACATTTTTGTAACAAACCCCAGAACCAGTACACTTCCAACTATCCCCGCCGCCATGGCAAAAAGTGCACCTGCCACCGTCCATCTCGTTCCCGTCACCTTCACTGACATATAATAAATACTTATTGTGTACATAAGCGTCTCCGTGCTTGAAAGAATAAGTGCAGCCAGAAGTCCCTCATACGAATCCACACCACAGCTTCTGAATATGTCCAGCATCAGTCCGGTAGCCGCGGATGATGAAAAAATCTTAATCACAGCAACCGGTACCACCTGCGCAGGAAAGCCTATATACCGCGTTCCTCTTCCTACAATACCGCAAAATGCATCAAGTGCACCGGAAGCCCTTAGTACCCCCACTCCGACTAACAGTCCTATAAGCGTCGGCAGAAGCTCTGCCGATATTCTAAGCCCCCTGAGTGCCCCCTTTGTAAAATTCTCATATACCTTGCCTCCGGATATAAGTGCCCACAAGACAACCACGAAAATTATCATAGGTATTATTCCCTGTGCAACAGCCTCTATCATAACTATTCCTTATAAATAACAATCTCTACTACTATATTCATGTGACAACACAAAAATACACACCATTATAACGGCAGATAATGGTCATAAATTATTCTGATACCGGACAACAAAGCTGATATGCATAAATATAATACGTTATACACAGCTATGTATATCCAGCATGCTTTGACACCCGAATCTTTATAAAAATTCCTGCATTTCCCTCTTTACTTAACCGAACGTATGTGCTATTATATTATCAAACGTACGTTCGATTGTCAAGGAGATAATATTAAAATGCTTATAAAAGAAGATTTGGATATTAAAGAAAAACTTAAGATTCTTTCCGATTCCGCTAAGTATGATGCTGCATGCACATCAAGCGGCTCCGGCAGAAGCAACAGTGGAACAGGTATCGGCAACACAGTCAGCTCCGGTATCTGCCACAGCTTTGCCGCCGATGGAAGATGTATTTCCCTCCTCAAGATACTTTTTACCAATGAGTGTATTTTTGACTGCCGCTACTGTATGAACCGCCGTTCCAATGATGTTCTGAGAACCTCATTCACGCCGGAAGAAGTATGTACACTTACTATGGAATTTTACAGGCGGAATTATATAGAAGGACTTTTCTTAAGCTCGGGCATTATTGTGTCCCCCACACATACCATGCAGCTTCTGTTAGAGACTGTTCGCATGCTCAGGCTGGTATACCATTTTAATGGTTATATTCATGTGAAGGGGATTCCCGGTGCAGACCCCTCTGTAATAGAAGAGACTGGCTGGTACGTTGACAGAATGAGTGTGAATTTAGAGCTTGCCACAGCCGAAGCGCTAAGAAGCATTGCCCCTAATAAATCACGCAGGAATATACTCACACCTATGAAGCAGATACAGCTCGGCATACAGCGAAACGAACAGCTTCTGTCCGACTATCATTCATCATACGGCTATAATACGGTGGCAGCGCGCAGACAAGGCTTTCCGGAATCCGCAGGAGATTTTTTGCAAAATTCAGGCACATTCTTAACTGATAATCCATCAGCTTACACCTCCTCGTTTTCCATCCGGACACACAATACCTTTTCATTACCAGCACACTCCGGAATGCACGACCCGCGAAGCGGTCCTAAGGCTTATGTACCTGCCGGTCAGAGCACACAGATGATAATAGGTGCCGCACCGGAATCGGATTACCAGCTTGTAACCATCGCAGAAGCACTTTATAAGAATTACGGTCTTAAAAGGGTTTTTTACTCTGCTTTTGTCAATGTTAACAATGACAGCACATTGCCATCAACCGAGGACGGCCCTCCGCTTTTGAGGGAGCACCGTCTCTATCAGGCAGACTGGCTCCTTCGTTTTTATGGTTTCAATGCCGCTGAACTGTTATCTGAGGCTCATCCTAACTTTAATACATTTATTGACCCTAAGTGTGACTGGGCGTTGCAGCATCTCGGAGATTTTCCGGTCGAGATAAACACAGCACCTAAGGCGAAGCTGCTACGCATACCCGGCGTAGGTCCGCGCTCGGTTGAACGGATTCTCAGAGCCAGAAGGCACTCCCGCCTGTCCTTCAATGACATTTCCCGCATGGGTGTGGTCATGAAAAGAGCAAGATATTTTATTACATGTGATGGAAAGACGGATGAATTGTTCTGCCAGAATGAGGATTATATCGTATCACAGCTTATCGGTGCAGAACGCAGGCACTCTCTTGAAGTATCGCAGAGAGGTCTATACAGGCAGCTCTCTCTCTTCGATGACAACAATGTGAATTATTCACCTCTTACCTGATAAGACGCATTATATAATCGGGAGTTTTAGATTTATCACAAAACAGACACATTATTTGGAGGATTTAACATGATTGTATGTTGCTGTGACGGCAGCGTAGATGGCATATTCACCGCCATATACCGCGCCTGGGAGATTGGAACCTCCCGGACATCCATATCCGTAACCGAAGGTGAGGATATGGAGCTATTTTCTGAGTACAGATTTTTTGAACCGGACAGCTCTCTTGCAGCTAAGGTTGCCTCTACTATCCGAAGTAAGCTTTCTCCTGAGATATTTTCACAGGTATATCATGCTGCCATATCAGGAGATAATGACAGGGGCAATGTAATTTACCATTTTCTTATCGATGCCTTCAAGGTCGGAAGCGGCATTGTGAACCACCTTGTAAACCCTTATGTCATGCGGCTGTTTGAGCTTGACCGCAATGTGCGCCGTGAATCGCACAACTATCTTGGCTTTCTGCGTTTTGGACAGTATCGCGATTCTCATGGAAGTTTTATGCTTGCCCGCTTCGCTCCGCACAATAATATTCTTGACCTGGTATCGCACCATTTCGCCGACCGCCTCTACAATGAGAACTGGCTCATCGCTGACACCACACGAAACTATTGCTCCATACACCACTGTGGAAGCCGCGGATATATTTTTTCGGAAATAAGCCCTGAATATCTTGAAACGCTTGTAGACGCCACCCATGAACATACCGGAAGCTCATCCATTGACAGCAACGAAGCTATTGAAGCTCTCTTTGAGACATTCCGTACCTCCGTCTCCATAGACGCCCGCCATAATGAAAAGCTTCAGAAACAGCTTATGCCGCTCAGATACCGTGCTTATATGAACACCTATACGGATAATTCCTGATATGTCTGCTTTACCAGCACGCATATATTTACTATAGATTCCATGTACATATGCATGGAATGCACATATGCATTCTACGCATATATACATTCCACATATATGTATTCCACGCCTGGCTGTTACCAATATCGGTATACCATCCGCTTAACAATATTCCATGCCGGAATATCCATTATTCAATCGTGACCCTTGCTCACCAGACACATTGCCTTGCAGAACAGCACCGCCGCCATAGTACTCATGCCTGTGGCTATCAGTGCAGGAAGCACTATGGACGCAGGCACGACTGCACCGTAGGCTCTCCTGAATGCAATTATATTAACAGGAACAAGCTGGAGTGATGATATATTAAGCACCAGAAATGTACACATTTCATCAGAAGCCGTATTCCTGTCCGGCTTATTTTTCCGATTTATTTTATCAAGCTCCTCCATCGCCATAAGACCGGGACCGGTTGCGCTCCACCCTGTTCCAAGCATATTCATGATAAAGTTGATTGTTATATATTCGGCAGCCTTTTCCCCTTCCTCCCCACGCAGACCGGGAAACAGCCATAGCACGACTGGTCTGAGCCATCTTGATAACAGCTTCACAATGCCTGCATTATCTGCTATCTCCATGATTCCGCACCACATTGCAACAATCCCCGCCATGGATATAACCAGTTCCACTGCCTGAACAGAGCTGTCAAGCACAGCGTCTGACACAGCGGACATATTACCCGACCATGCACCATATATTATTCCCACTATGAGCATAAAAGCCCAGATACAATTAAGCATTTACATCCACACACTTAAGATACCTTTCTGCTCAATTATATTCCGGGCTTTTGCACATTATTACATTTTATTTCTGCGCATGTCTCCAAGATTCACAATGGTTCCATCCGCCTGCTTCACATCTATCTTGTCAAGCTGGCTGCGGAAATTGGTTCTGAAGTTAGCTATATACTTGCCTCTCAGCTCAGTCTGCTCCATAGCTTCCTCCTCTGTCAGACCTTCTTTTTTAGATTTATGTGCGAGTTCGTTTATTCTCGCAATCATTTTATCAAGTTCCTGCTCTGTCATACTATTACAACTCCTCGTTTCAATAATTATATCTGCGCAGATAAGATAATCTCCATATCTCCGCTAAAGCTTAGGCTGTCACATTCATTGGTCACAATGAAATGGTCGCCCTTTTTGATGGCTGTATCGTTAATATATCCGCTTCCGGCTACAACACTTGCAAGCAGATAACTGCTGTCAAAGTCTTTTTCTCTTGACAGCTGTAGCTCCGAGCCAGCCTCTACAACAAGCTTCCATACCTTATAATAAGCGCTCTTTTCCATAAGAACAGGCTTATTCTTCTCCACCACAGCAAAATTATGGATACTGTCCTGTGCCGGGGAAGCAGGTGCATTGATGACATCAATTGACTTCTCGATATGAAGCTCCCTCTTCCTGCCGTTAGAAAGACGGTCATAATCATACACGCGGTATGTGATGTCACTATTCTGCTGTGTCTCAAGAAGCATGACACCTGCCTTTATCGCGTGAACAGTACCCGGCACGATGGAGACAAAATCCCCCTTGCGTATCGGAACCTCTCTGATAAACTCACTCCACCTTCCCTCGTGAATCATCTTCGCACACTCTTCTTTATCCTTGGCATTGTGGCCTACAACCAATGTAGCACCCTCCGGGCAGTCAAGAATATACCAGCACTCCGTCTTTCCAAGTGAGCCGTTCTCATTAACCTTGGCATAGTCATCCGATGGGTGAACCTGAATACTAAGGTCAGCCTTCGCGTCAATAATCTTGGTAAGCAGCGGAAATACCCCTTCCACCTTCTCTTTGCCAAATAGCTCAGGATGCTCATTCCAGAGCTGTGAAAGCTTCATGCCCGCATACTCTCCGTTCATAACGGTACAATCGCCATTCGGATGAGCACTGATTCCCCAGCACTCTCCCGTGTCATCCCCCGGTATATCATAGCCAAACTCCGTAGCCAGACGATTACCACCCCATATCATTTCCTTAAATACCGGCTTTAAAAAAATAAATCCTTCTCTATTCATAGTTTTTATCCCCCAATTTTTATGTGTTATTCAGGCAATTACAAAGCCCAAAACAGGTAAGCCCCGCACGGTACTCTGTCACACAATAACACATATTACACAGCAGGGTGCGGATGGCTTACCTGATATAGCAGCTATATTAATGTCTATAATAGTTAATGAGACATCCATCAAGTATTATCTGTCTCTCATCATCGGTAAGCTCACCAATCTTCAATGTGAATTCAACAAGCTTGTCCTTGACAACATAAGCCCTGACCTCTGAAGCCTTATCCCTTATAGCTGTTGCTGCTCCCGGAATGAAAATGAAGTCCCCGTTCCTAAATGGCAGTTCACCCTCGTCTATTATGAAAGGAATAAGTCCCCAGTTGATGAGATTTGAACGGTATCTCTTTGTAGCATATTCATTGGCTATATTGGCAAGACCGCCAAGTACTCTCTGGCAGGAGGCAGCCTGCTCACGCGCAGAACCATCACCCGGCTTAACAGCGAATATCGTGCTTCCGATTTCTGTCTCAGATACCTTAAGCTGAGGGTATGCTTCCTTGACAACTGTAAATGCATGCTTAACCTCTTCATTGCTCTCCATCGGGCATGCGCCGCTTCTTCTTACCTCTTCAGCCGCTCTCATCTCCTTGGCAAGACCAACATACGCAGGATCCTTTCTTGAGAGAGTGAACTCGGCAAGACCAAGAGGGTTGGAACGGTATGATGAAGTCTCTCCCGACGGGATAAGCTCATCCGTTGTCGTTACAGGATCATGTATCTCCGATACAACCTTTATGAGAATATTGTCTGTGAGTGCAACCTGCTCAGGCCAGTCCTTGATGTTCGGACCAAACTTAATTTCAACAGAAGGATCTGCGACTCCCTTGCTGTCAAATACTCTGTTCTCATATATTGTCTTATCAAAATGATATGTAGGATTGGTAAATTCTACATCCACATCCGTAGCTGCTGTGAGATAGCCCTTGTTAGCCGCTGTTGCAGCAATTGAACGTGCATCCATAAGCGCAACGGAAGCAATCTGGCCGTTCTGCAGCTTAGAACCCTCACGGTTAGGGAAGTTACGCGTTGAATGACGGATACTGAAAGCATTGTTGGCAGGTGTGTCCCCGGCTCCAAAGCATGGACCGCAGAAAGCTGTCTTAACAACGGCTCCTGTTGTCATAAGGTCTGCAAGTCTTCCGTTCCTTGCAAGCTCCGCATAAATAGGCGTACTTGCAGGATATACGCTGAGAGTGAACTCGTCCGAGCCAATGCTCTTTCCCTTAAGTATATCCGCTGCTGCACATATATTCTCGAAGCCGCCGCCTGCACAGCCTGCAATAATTCCCTGCTCAACATAGAGCTTTCCGTTTATCACCTTGTCCTTGAGTGTAAACGGAACCTTATTGTCCAGGCTCACCGCTGCACGCTTCTCTACGTCATCAAGGATATCCATCAGGTTAGCATTGAGTTCTTCAATGGTATATACATTGCTAGGATGGAAAGGCATTGCAATCATAGGCTTAATGCTGCCAAGGTCTACATAGACAACTCCGTCATAGTAGGCCACATCACCCGGGTTAAGCTCACTATAGCACTCACCACGGCCATGTACCTCATAGAAATCCTTAATTTTATCATCAGTTCTCCATATTGATGAAAGACATGTTGTCTCCGTTGTCATAACATCAATTCCGATTCTGAAATCGGCGCTCAGGTTAGAAACACCCGGTCCTACGAACTCCATAACCTTATTCTTGACATATCCGTTGCCAAATACGGCACCGATAATCGCAAGCGCAACATCCTGAGGTCCCACACCCTTCATCGGTTCCCCTGTAAGATATATGGCAACCACACCCGGCATGGCAACATCATAGGTCTTGTTGAGAAGCTGCTTTGCAAGCTCTCCGCCGCCCTCACCTATAGCCATTGTACCGAGCGCACCATAACGCGTATGGGAATCTGAGCCAAGAATCATCGCGCCGCACTCCGCCAGTCTCTCTCTAGCAAACTGATGGATGACAGCCTGATGAGGCGGAACATACACTCCGCCGTACTTCTTCGCACAGCTGAGTCCGAACATGTGGTCATCCTCGTTTATCGTTCCGCCGACAGCACAGAGACTGTTATGGCAGTTAGTAAGAACATAAGGCATAGGAAACTTCTCAAGCCCCGATGCTCTTGCAGTCTGTATAATTCCGACAAAAGTTATATCATGGGATGTAAGCTTATCAAATCTGAGCTTAAGCTTATCCATGTTATCAGATGTATTGTGCTTCTCTAATATAGAATAGGCAATAGTTTCCTTTGCCGCCTCCGCCTTAGATACCTCATGACCTGTCTTTGCCTTGATTTCCGCCAATGCCTCAGGTCCGTCTTCAATAACCTCTTTTCCGTTTAAGAGCCATGCTCCGGAAGTGCCCAACTTAATCATACATATCCTCTTCCCGCGATGATAACGCTATTTTATCTCAAATCAGAGCGGACATTCACAATCATGTCCACATCGTTTCATTCTTCCTGCGAGTCTGCCTTGTCATCCATCTGAGAATCCGATGCATCGTCATTCTCAGTATCTGCCTCATCATTCTCCTGTGCATACTCTGAAATTCTTTCCTCCGTCCAGCGCAGAATATCCTCATATACTTCTTCCTTGCCAAGCTCATTGAGAATCTCATGTCTCATCTCAGGGTAAATCTTCACCTGAAGGTTCTCGATTCCCGCCTGCTTGTACTGCTCATAAGTCTTCATAACCCCTTCGCCATACTGTCCGACAGGGTCCTCAGCACCTGAAAGTATATATATAGGAAGCTCCTTAGGAACCTTATGTGCTGTTCTGTCATCACAGTCCTCTCTCACCAATGTGAGTAGAGCCTTGAAGCCATCTACAGTGAAAATGAAATCGCACAGAGGGTCATTCTTAAAATCGTCTACAACCTTCTCATCCCTTGAGAGCCAGTCACTCTCAGTGCGTGGATTCTCAATTCTTGCACAGTATTTTCCGAACCCAAGCTCTGTAAGGAAATCGCTTCTGTGGCGCTCGCCCCTGAGCTTTCCGATTAAACCTGCGATTGTAAGACCTGCACCTGTCTCAGCAGCAGACTGGAAGCCTGTTCCCAGAATGAGACACGCATCGACGTCATCCCCATATATCGAAATGAATCTTCTGGTAATGTAACTTCCCATGCTGTGTCCAAGTATAATATATGGCACAACCGGATATAATTGCTTCATGTGTCTTTGCAGCCTGTGTTCATCCTTCACAAGAAGATGTGCACCATCCTCGCCGATATATCCAAAGTCAGTCGGAGCTGCCGCCGTCTTACCATGACCTAAATGGTCATCGCCAACAACAAGATACCCCTTATCCGCCATAAAACGTGCAAAATCATCGTATCGCTCAACGCGCTCCGCCATACCATGTACAATATGAAGTACAGCTCTGACCACACCATCCTCTGGTGACCATTCAACAGTATGGATACGATTTACCCCATCGCATGATTTAAAATAAAATTCTCTCTTTTTTGCCATGCTTGCGCTCCCTTCCGAACATTACGCTGTCTTATCTCTTTATCTCATACTCCTGCTTCATAAGATTGTAGATAGACTGCTTATCATCAATGATATTAAAATCACCATGAATAGTGTGCTTGATTACCGAGGTAGCCACCGCAAAATCAACAATATCCTTAGGCTCCATCTTCTCCATAAGTGCATAGATAAGACCACTTGCGAATGCATCCCCGCCGCCGACACGGTCAAGAATATTAAATCGGAAGGTCTTGCTCTCATAAGTCTCGCCGTCATACCATAAATAACCCTTCAGTGAGTTCTCACTTCCGGTATGAACATAACGCACATGACGTGCTATCGCCATGAAATCGTATCTGTCATGAAGCTCCTTAAATATCTTATCCTGATCCTTGAATGAAGGCTGCAGGCTCATGCCATCCTTCAGATCCTTACCATCAGGTCCTATAAGGTTGAGCGGCTCTATTCCGATAAGTACATCTACATAAGGAAGATAGCTTGTTATACAGTCTCTTGCCTCCTGCCATCCCCATAATGCACTTCTGTAATTTCCATCGAAGCTGACTATCATGTCAAGCTCCTTAGCAGCCTTAAGTGCCATGAGAATCATGTCACGGCAGTTCTGTGAAAGTGCCGGTGTTATGCCGCTAAGGTGCAGCCAGTCGAAATCCTTTAACAGCTCCTTAAAGTCAATCTGTGAGTAATCATACGTCGAAAATGAAGAATGTGCCCTGTCATAGATTACCTTGGAGGAACGAACCGCATAGCCCTCCTCAAGATAATATATTCCAAGACGCTCTCCGGCATATATAGTCTTCGACATATGTACATCGTTAGAACGAAGGAAGCGGACAGCCGACTTACCTACCGAGTTATTCGGAACAACCGTAAAGAGTGTGCTGTCAACTCCCATATTTGAAAGACCTGCTGCCACATTCGCCTCAGCTCCTCCATAATTGATGGTGTATGAATTCGCCATACGAATCTTCTCAAAATTAGGAGGTGACAGACGAAGCAATACCTCTCCTATCGTAATAAACTTAATATCCTTTATATCCTTTAATACCTTTTTTGCCATAGGATTATCCTCTGCTTTCTTAATTAGTGTAACTATTTCCAGTTATCGTTGACATCACCAAGACGATGTTCAATATCGTAATATGGCTTATGCCAGCCCACATACTTATATGCCGGACGAATGATTTTGCCCTTATTTACAAGCTCCTCAAGACGATGGGCGCTCCAGCCCGATATACGTGATATTGCAAAAATCGGTGTGAACAGCTCTTCAGGTATTCCAAGCATAGTATATACAAAACCACTGTAAAAATCCACATTGGCACAGATAGGCTTGAAAAGTCTTCTTCTCTGTGCAATGAGCTTACCGGCTATGCGCTCTATACGTTCAAGCAGCTCGAACTCTCTTGTGAGCTCCTTCTCCTCCGAAAGGCTCTTCGCATATCTCTTTAATATAACCTCTCTTGGATCGGACAATGTATATACCGCATGCCCCATACCATAGATAAGACCTGCTCCGTCAAATGCCTGCTTGTCAAGAATCTTCGCAAGATATTCCTCAATCTCTGCCTCGTCCTCCCAGTCCTTGACATTCTCCTTGATATTCTCAATCATGTGTGTAACCTTAAGGTTGGCACCACCATGCTTAGGTCCCTTAAGTGAAGCTATCGAAGCGGCAATGGTCGAATATGTGTCTGTTCCTGAGGAAGTTACAACGTGCGTTGTGAAGGTGGAGTTATTACCACCGCCATGCTCCGCATGAAGCACAAGCGCAACATCAAGAACCCTTGCCTCAAGCTCTGTATATTTTCCGTCCGGTCTCAACATACGAAGAATATTCTCAGCCGTTGAACAATTTTTATCAGGATTTCGGATTAAAAGAACGTCATCCATCTTAAAATGACGGTACGAATGATACGCATAAACTGAAATAATCGGCATCTTGCCGATAAGCTGCAAAGACTGGCGCAGCACGTTCGCCGGAGAAATGTCCTCAGGATTCTCATCATAGGAATACAGTGTGACAATACTCTTCAAAAGAGCATTCATAATATTCGCACTCGGTGCCTTCATGATAACATCGCGCACGAAATGTCCTGACAGCTCCTGTAATTCAGACAAAATACCTATGAACCTCTCAAGCTGCTCTGCTGTAGGAAGCTCACCGAATAAAAGCAGATATGTGGTCTCCTCAAAAGCATACCTCCTGCCATGAAGGCCTTCAATCAGGTCTGCGACATTATAACCCTGATAATACAGCTCACCGTCTATCGGTGTCTTAACGCCATCTATTGACTTATATGATACGACATCGGATATCTCGGTAAGACCTGTAAGCACACCCTTACCATTGGCATCTCGCAGTCCTCTCTTTACATCATATTCCTCGTACAAATCAAGATTGATTGCACCGGAGGTCATACAATATTTTACCAGCTCCTCAAATTCTGCATTGTGCTTTTCATCAAGAGCCATCATCTCATGATTGTTCATGGTACTGCCTCCTTCAAACTTTAATACAGTAAAGCATACAACAAAATTGTTAAAAAAGCAATCATTACTTGTTATTGCTTGAATCGTAAAGCTTTTTTTGGTATAATTGATTAGTCCATATCTATATACATACGCAGCGTGTATGCGCAATGCGTATGTGTTCTATGCTGACACATTGTACTTACACAGCATACCTGCACAATATATAAAAATACATTATGCACATGCTGTTGTTTCATGAACATGTATTGTTTTTTAGAAAGGAATCTTAAATTTATGAATATCATATTATTATCCGGCGGTTCGGGACAACGTCTCTGGCCGCTGTCAAATACCGTGCGCTCCAAACAGTTCATTCCGCTTCTCACCAATGAGAATGGTGAACAGGAGTCAATGGTTCAGCGTGTTTACCGCCAGATTACAACCGTAGACCCGGACACCAACGTGGTTATCGCCACAGGCAAGCGTCAGGTCGGAACCATCAAGCATCAGCTCGGCAACAAGGTATCTATCTGTATTGAGCCTTGCAGAAGGGACACCTTTCCGGCAATTGCTCTTGCGAGTGCATTTTTAGCCGGTGTAAAAAATGTTGACCCGGACGAACCTGTTGTAGTATGCCCGGTTGACCCTTATGTTAATCTCGATTATTTTGAAGCTGTGAAGAAGCTGTCAGAGCTTGCCTCCGATGGTCAGTCCAATCTGTCACTTCTCGGAATAGCGCCTACATTCCCAAGCTCCAGCTATGGCTACATTATGCCCGAGAGCAAGGACAGTGTAAGCCGTGTAAAACGCTTTATAGAGAAGCCGAATGAGACTGCTGCTGCAGAATACATCGAGCAGGGCGCACTCTGGAACGGCGGTGTGTTCGCATACAAGCTTTCATACCTTCTGGATATTTCCAGAAAAATGCTCGGTAGCGCCGATTACCAGACCCTGTATGACAATTACGAGAGCCTTACCAAGATAAGCTTCGACTATGCCGTTGTTGAGAAGGAGAACAATATCCGCTGCCTCCGCTTTGCCGGTCAGTGGAAGGATGTCGGCTCATGGGACGCCTTCACCGATGTTATGGTTAATGACACAATAGGAAATGTCCAGATTGCCGACTGCACCAACACCAATGTCATAAACCAGCTTGACCTCCCTGTTATATGTGTGGGTCTTAAGGATGTCGTTGTGTCCGTAGGCTGCGACGGAGTACTTGTATCAGATAAATCCATGAGCAGTACAATTAAGCCTTATGTCGATAAGCTGGATCCTATGGCAAGATTTGAGGAGAAGGCATGGGGAAGCTTCACAATACTTGACATACAGCCCGAATCGCTCACAATCAAGATTATCCTCCGTCCAGGCAATGAGCTTAAATATCACAGCCATGAACACCGCGACGAGGTCTGGACTGTGCTTTCCGGAACAGGCTATACTATAGTTGACGATGTACGCCGTGAGGTAAAATCAGGAGACGTTATCACTCTGCCTTTAGGCTGCCGCCACACAATCCACGCTACAAGCGAGCTTCAGGTTATAGAAGTCCAGACCGGAGCAATACTTGATGCGGATGATAAAATAAGATATTAAACTCATATCATTAATTATACACTTATTTTTAGGAAGGCACAATATATGCTACCTGTTTTATATATTGTTATACCCTGTTACAATGAAGAATCCGTTCTTCCGATAACCTCAGGAATGTTTCTTGAAAAGCTGAACAGCCTTATTTTTACAAATAAAATTGCACCGGAAAGCCGCATTATGTTTGTCAATGACGGTTCCTCGGACAACACCTGGAAAATTATTTCAGACCTGTGTAATAGGGATGACCATTTCTGTTCCCTGTGCCTGTCACGCAATTTCGGCCATCAGTCCGCACTCCTTGCCGGTCTTATGGAAGCCAAAGAGCATGCCGATATTACCATAAGCATTGACTGTGACGGTCAGGATGATATTGAGGCAATGGATGATATGATTGCCGCATATATGAATGGTGCCGATGTTGTATATGGTGTACGTTCGGATAGACACACGGACAGCTTTTTCAAGCGCAACAGTGCCCTCTTCTTCTACAGGCTGATGAACAAGCTCGGCTGTAACACCGTATATAATCACGCAGACTACCGTCTCCTTGACCGCCGTTTTCTCAATGAATTATCCAATTATGAGGAAACCAATCTTTTCTTAAGGGGACTTATCCCTATGGTAGGCTTCAACAGCACATGTGTGTACTATGAACGTCGTACACGCATTGCCGGTGAGAGCCATTATCCTCTTAAAAAGATGATTAACTTCGCTATTGACGGCATAACCAGCTTAAGTATAAAACCGATAAGAATAATTACCAGCTTCGGATTTATAGTATCACTACTTGGATTTATCGGCGTAATATGGGCAATTATAATGTTCATGTGTGGCAAAACGGTCGCAGGATGGTCAAGTATGATCTGCATAGTCTGCTTTATAGGCGGAATCCAGCTCCTGAGTCTCGGTGTAATCGGAGAATATGTCGGAAAGATGTATTTAGAGACCAAAAAGCGCCCTCGCTATATCGTCAAAGAAAAAAAGGGTGTTTCTCTTGATGACAATAATCCCAGGTAATTGCGAAGGTCGATGATGGCTCCGGCACACAAATACCTTATGGTCAAAAACGGATATATACATTTCTTTAATAATAAGATGTTGGGGTCAAAACATGTGCTATAAACTTAGCATGTATAACGTATTATATTTATGCATATCACGACTTTTGGAAGAAGCTTAGATGTTCTTAGAACATCTTGCTTCGTACAACGGAGCTGATATGCATAAATATAATACGTTATACACTCGTAAATTAAGTTGGCATGTTTTGACCCCAACATCATAATAAAAATGTACATATCCGTTCTTCTATATTTTATCCTCAATATCCCACAGCCTTGTGACTGTCTCTCTATTAATCGTTTCAATTATCTTTTTCATATCCATGTAAAATTTCTTATCACTTCTATGGTTGTGCAAAACCAACCAATAGCCCTCTGCCAGTTTATGAAAATTATCCATATAATCCTCCGGTAAATACCGCGAAAATGTGTGTTCCCACTCGGAGGTCATTATCTTCTCAAAGTCCATTATATTCATGCCAAAAACCGTATCATCCCATACCGCAAAATCTCCACTGCTACTGCTTTCGCCGTTCTTCCACCACATCGCTCCATATACATTTGTCATAATCCCCGACACAAGCCGCCTGCATGAATTTTCCACCCTGTGAAAATCCGGATATAGCAAAGTATTCAGCATATCACTGTACGCATCCACGATTCTCACAAATGTTCCCCAGTCACTTCCTATACAATCTTCTATAACCTGCTGCAGCTTCAGCATGTACCCATCCTCAATGCCCAATAAATACGTCTTGGAATTAATGTTGATTCTAAGCTCCGTACCCGTCTGTCTTTCAAAGAAATCCATATCTATATACCATGTATACGATATTCCACATATTGCAATGCTGTACATAATCTCATACGATATCCGCCTTCCCCCAGAATCAGGAAGCTGCGCTACCTTCTTCGTGCATGAAGGCTCGGACAACATATAGCTTATCATTCCTCTGCTCTCAAGACGGCTGCATATATCCTTTACATACTGTGTGTAACTCTCTATTTCATACCTACATTCCGTAGCCACATACCTTATAAGACTCTCCATAATAATCTCCATATATATTTTATTTAATTTGGAATACATGATGTTGGGGGCAAAACATGCTAATTTAATGTACGAATGTATAGCACATGTTTTAATCCCCACATCAATACATAAAATTATTCTGAAATATATTATCCCACAGTTTGGTACAAAAGTAACCTGCCAGAGTTGTCATATTTCATTTATGACAACTCTGGCAGGTCACAGCGCACGTCAACACTCCTATAATTTAATGTGTTCAGGGAGGGAACCTACAAAGGCTTTCACCTTATTTTACCGATATCCTTCCCTGTAACTTTAGAAGCTTTATGTATTATAGGAGGTTACATATTATTATGAAGAAAAATTTATTATCAAAAATCCGTTCATCCGCCGTTATGCTCACAGCATGTCTTGCACTTATTACAATTGTACTTCCATTCGGAAAAATCACAATTGATGAGTCGGGAGTTAATTATGATTCTGAGGTGAATACACTTGCGGATGATGACCCTGATTACATGAACTATGTATAAATTATTCTTTTTGAATGATATTGCCAATAATTTTGTATTTTCGATTATTTTTAGCAATATCATTCAAAATTAAACATTTTCTTAACTCCAAATCCTTATCCACTTTACCATTCAATGATAAATTTTTATTCTTCCTCTGAAGATTATTCCACAATAAACAATATATTACCATTGGCGCAATCATCAATCTTCTATTCATCATGGTATTTATGAGTAATGTTTTTTCAATTTCGTCTGCTTCATCATACCTCCCGCAATCTCCACAATAACTTGCAACTGGTTGCATGACGAATTCATACATACTAAGAAAGTTCATAATCATATCATCATTTTGATATAGTTTCAACAAAGCATTATAGCACTCTTGTACTTCCTTGATTTCGGATGATTTTGTCACCAGAATATTATTGATACATGATATCTCTCCATTGCTCATATATTTTTCGCCATCAGCTACTGCAACTTTATATGGTAACGTACACTCCAAAGCGTCCTTAATGTATTCAACAAATTTCATATCCGATATCTTTTTTCCCATTCTCATACTACATGCTTTCACTCTAAGCATTATCTGTTTGTTCTGAGCAATAGTACAGTCTACACGCTCACTGAACCTGCTTAACAGCTCGTCTGCTTTGTCGGAATCCCCATTATTCATACACATTCTTATCTGTCTCAATATTTCCTGAGCATTTATATCAGAAGTTGTCAATTCCGTTCTGCTGAATTCACACGAAAGTCCCAGACGTTCAAATAGTTTATGTATTTGTGCAGCCTGCGGTTTCATCAGCTTACGTTCAAGTCTGCTGATTGTCCTTTCTGAGCAAATGTCCCTGCACAGATTTCCCATGCTCATTTTCAACATTTTTCTCCGAATTCTTATAACATCCTCAATACAATACACATCTCTATCCACGTAGATATAGCAATATTCAAATGTATCTTTTCTAACTTTGCTTCGAGCGTATATATCATCAAGAACCAACAATGCAAACTTGCACCATATATACTGCTCACCAATAGAATATTGCCCAGTATTACCATATTTTTCCATGTAGTTGGCATCTACCATATCCTTATTTTTTAAATCAGTTATATGAAAATTATATTTTTCTGCTAAGCTATCATCATACATAGATATAAGCTTCATTTTAGCGTCCAATAATTCATATAAATAAAAAATCCTCAATGAATTTCTCAAATATTCTATTGCTTCTGTTATAACCTCTAAAAGCTTCATTATTTTTCTATTGTTTTCTATGCCTCTTTTACTCTCCAGCATATATAAAAAATAGACCGCCTTAGGGTACACCTTAGCTTTAGCCAGCTTATCCAAATTAGATGTCTCTATGTATTTAACTATATTTCTTATTGATGTAATTCCTTTATTTACTGGCAAATACCGAACATACTCAATCAATAAATTTAACTCTTCGACTGAAAATCTCCTATTTTTGAAGAAATCATTAAGCCCCATGCTCTTTTCAAACCCATTCACCGTCTGTTTTAATGCCTGTTTATATATTTCTCTAATCTGCTTTCCATCTACATTCTTATATTGCTGTATCTGTGCTTTCATAGCATAGTAAAACTGCATTTCCAAAACGGCATCCAAATCTTCTGCCAGGTTCCTGCGTTCACATAATGTATTTTCCGAATACATTTTCTCAAGAAGTTCTTCCGCAGAATCTATCTTCTCATTCATTATTAGATTCACTATTTTCTGCCGAACCTTCCAACGCTCATACTCATCAGAAAATACCATATTCTCAAAATTCTCCGGTGCAACACCAAGTCTTCCCAATAGTCTGTCCTGAACCAGCTTACTGACTTCCCTTTCGCCATTCTCGATACGGCTCATAACACTTTGGTCGCAAATACCGTCACATACCACATTCATGGAGACATTATATTTCCTGCGCAACTCCGTTAGATATTTACCGAATTCATAACTATCATATACCATACCAAGTCACCTCTTAACTGCGAACTGATATATACATTATACCACAATAAAAAAACAAAGACTACATACCAGACAGGTAGATAGTCTTTGTTAAACCAACTCGTTAGTTAAATCTTTATTAAGCTTGAATTAAATTTTACTTTTAGTCCATATACTACGTTATATGTGCCGCTTTAAAGCCATAATTTTTCTAAATTTACACACTATATAAGCCTACTTACGCATATTCTAACTTTACACACTTATATAAGCCTACTCACGCATATTCTAACTTTACACACTTATATAAGCTTACTCACGCATATAGCCTTTTTCTCTTATGACATCAATTACGCTCTCAACGTACTTTGCACAGATCTCATCTGTCTCGGCCTCGACCATTACACGGACAAGAGGCTCCGTTCCCGATTCACGCACAAGAATACGTCCCGAATCACCTAAGCTGTCCGCTACAGCCTTAACTGCTGCCTGAACATCCGCATCATCCTGTGCGGCACGCTTATCTGTAACCCTTGCATTCCTGAGAACCTGCGGATAGATTGAGAGACCCTCGCAGAGCTCGCTCATCTTCTTCTTTTTTGCCATCATGACTTCCATCATCTTAAGGCTGGTGAGAATACCGTCGCCTGTTGAGGCATACCTGGAGAAAATGATGTGTCCCGACTGCTCCCCGCCGATTCGGCATCCGTTCTCACACATATACTCGTATACATATTTGTCACCTACAGCAGTCTTGGCATAACCTATTCCCTGCTCATCGAATGCCTTATACAGACCGAAGTTGGACATTACAGTAGTTACAACTGTATTGTTCTCAAGCTTGCCCCTCTCCTTCATATACCTTCCATATATGTAGAGGATGTGGTCACCTGTGATAACATTTCCCTTCTCATCGACACAGAGACATCTGTCCGCATCGCCATCATAGGCAAAGCCCACGTCAAGTCCATTCTCAACCACTAACCTCTGAAGTCCCTCTATATGTGTTGAACCTGCGTTCATATTGATGTTGGTGCCGTCCGGATTGGCATTTATGACATAAGTCCTGGCACCTAGTGCGTCAAAAACGGATTTTGCAATATTCCATGCACTTCCATTGGCGCAGTCAAGCCCCACCTTCATGCCCTTGAACGAATATATGCCCAACGATATGAGATAGCCCATATATCTGTTGCGTCCCGATACATAGTCAACCGTACAGCCTATTCTGTCCTTGTGCGCATAAGGAATCTCCTCATAATGCTCGCCGAACACCTCAAGTCTTCCGTCGATATATGCCTCGACAAGCTCTATGGTCTTTTCATCCATCTTCTCGCCCTGTCCGTTGATAAGCTTGATTCCGTTGTCATAGTACGGATTGTGGCTTGCCGATATCATTATTCCACAGTCAAAGTTGTCCGTTCTTGCCACATAAGCAACAGACGGTGTTGTTGTGACATGGAGCAGGTACGCATCCGCGCCTGAGGCAACAAGACCGCCTACCAATGAATACTCAAACATATAGCTCGAACGTCTTGTATCCTTTCCGATTACTATCCTAGCAGGAGTATCATCCCCATTCCTCTTCTTGAGTTCACCATAATACCATCCAAGGAATCTTCCCACCTTGAATGCATGGTCTGCTGTAAGATTTACATTTGCTTCACCGCGAAAACCATCCGTACCAAAATATTTTCCCATAATAATCTCCATTCTGCTTTTAATATAGTTTTAAGCCATCGGGATATTGTCCAATATAATCCTCGCTTAACATTTACAAGCGCCGACCTAATATATATATGCCGGTAATTATGTGAATATAAATCAATTTTTTTACTATGTAAGCCAATTTCCCAACTCACAACAATGTATCCATATTTTAGAATAAAAAATGTGCGCCTTGATTATATCAAAACGCACATTCTTTGTAAATATAAAACTTATTTTTTAAACATTTCCTTGCCAGCGGCATGATGAAGAAAGATTACTTTGTCCATTCCTGCATCTATAACGTCATCTGCGTTGTAGGCAAAAAAGAAACCATATATCCACCTGTGTAGACTGTTAAAGCACTATACCTGCAATTACTTGACATGCAGAAAGCATTCTACTGAGGTTAGTCTCACCGGTTTCAAGAAATATTTTGAGACCGGTGAGACTATTACATCCCTAATGTTTTTGAATACCTATATTAAGTTCAATAATGCCTGCACTTGTTCGTAAGCATCCCTCTTAATCATTTCTATACTCTCTTCATCCTCTAAATCCATAAAATCCGCCACATCTTTTGGCCCGGCATGATTTTCAGAAGCAAATTTACCTGCTAACTTATCTTTCGCTTCTATTACAATATTTTTATCCCTTACAGGTTCAAATTTTTTCGCCAACGCTCTTACTCCACCAACATAATGTTTGATAATAAAGTAAATATCATAAGCATCCTTCGCTTTTCCCCTGCCCATTGCTGCTGTTTTCATTATCAAATAAGGAACTACTGCTACAACACTGACATTCGCAACATCTATTGCTCCATCTGGTCGTTCTGCTTCCACGCTAATCTTCTGTGCCGGAAATTCAAATGCAAAATTACCACCTGTTGCCTTTAGTGCCTTAATCCCCTGCACATGCTGACTTCTTCTCTTCGATTGTGTACCACCATACATTCCAGCTAAAATATCTACATCCACATCATAAGATATTCCATCCACCATCACTGTCTTTACAAAGGAAAAATATTTTTCCGTATGCTCCTTGTATCCATTTTTCTGAAGTATCCTCGACATATTCTGATAACCTTCATCCTGCAAAGTCAGATGATTAATCATAATATCTACATCCACGCTTCCCACATGACCTTCTTCCGGAAACATTAAATCAGGAACCCAGCCTCCTACCACACGGATTTCATCTTCATATTCCTCAAAAATATTAACCAACTCTACCAAAACTCTATGTGCAGCCCGCTTCTGACCTTCCGAATAGTCTACGCTGCTTTTCAAGTCTTCATCTCTTACCATCTAAGTATCTCCTTTTTCAAAACCTCATCCGCCATTTCCTCTCCCCTGCCCTTTATCTGCATACAATCCAAATATATTTGCAGAGGGGATACTACTGCCGAACCATCAATCACCCTATAATCCTTGATATAGGAATCGTTCTCTAATGGAAAAATAACCACATTGGCACCACTATTTACTTCTTTCATGTCCAAATATCGGATTGCTTCCTGAATATCTTCCGGTGCTATATAAACATGTACCTTATTGTAACGGACCACTGGTGTATAACGCACTCCCCCGGACAATCCTGTAAGATAAGAATCAATCCCCATATCTATCTTTAATTTTTTTAATCGCTCCTCAATAACAGATATAGTATCTAAACTATAGCAAGCATAGGATGTTATTTCTTTTTTACCATAATCCCTGCTCCATTCCAACAAGAGTGCTTCTGGATCAATAACCTTATAACCATCCGGCAATTTTTCTACCCATGCATTTTCCACCAGAACTTTCATCAGTTTGGATACCTGTCCAATACTGCAATTTACCTTTTCCGATAGATATTTAAGCTTCCATATCTTAGTTACATCAGCAAACAGCTCGCGCAAAATACAGGAAGACACCACGGAAGTCCTTTCAAATATAGACACAGACCTTTGCTCTTTTGGTCTTGGATTCTTATTCCCTTTTTCAGATAAATAAATAGAATGACCCACAAACCAACAGTTTCCGGCATAGTCAAAATAACCCATTCCGTTATCTTCACATATTTGTGCTGTTCTGTCTGAAATATATGGAGCAACCAAAATGCTAACTCCACGACTTTTATCCTGCTTGTCAATCAATTTCATAATTGTGGACGGAAATACCCTATTCAAGAAGCAGGCATTTATTTGAAACTCATACCCATCATCCATCTCCACAGATGCAATAAAACCATCTTCTGTCCTGCTGACAATTTCATACTTCTGAATATTAGGAAGTTTTAAAAACTTATTCTCGACACATTCTAATCCCATTCTATCTAATTTCACTTATATCACCACTTTCACTCATGTAATGAAACTTATTATATCAATGAAATTTAATCAAGTCAACTAAGTCTTTCTCCAGCAGATAATTTGTGTTTATGCCATTTATGAAACTCTGTTTACTATTCAAACTCTCCCCAAAGTACATATTGCGAAGCAAAATGGTCGCCTTCCGTTTCTAAACAGCTGCATTGCTACCAGTCTATGTAATTCATCACCGATGAGTATGGAGTATCCAAAGCCAACATTTCCAAGTGGTGCAGCGCGTTAATAAAAACCTTATTCTATGGACAATACAGATGAAAGGCAAGTGAAATCCGAAAAAAACAGAAATTTTCATACAAAATATAAAGCAAACTGCCGTTAAAGCCTTGAAACTTAAGGCTTTAACGGCAGTTATTTTTGAAAATATATTTTATTTTATATATCTTATCTTTCAGCTCTCATAGGGTTATTGAGGAAATCCTCATAGGAAAGTCTTATTCCTTCTTCAAGCTCCGTCTTGTATGTCCAGCCAAGCTTAGCTGCCTTTGACACATTGAGAAGCTTTCTCGGAGTACCGTTAGGCTTGGAGGCATCCCAGCGAATCTCACCTGTGTAACCGATAACCTTGGCTACAAGCTCTGTGAGCTCCTTGATTGTAAGCTCCTTGCCTGTTCCGGCATTGACTGTCTCGTCACCGCTGTAGTTATTCATAAGGAATACGCACAGGTTGGCAAGGTCATCAACATAGAGGAACTCTCTGAGCGGACTTCCGTCTCCCCAGCAGGTAACATAAGGGAGGTTCTGCTCCTTCGCCTCGTGGAATCTTCTGATAAGTGCAGGAAGAACATGGCTGTGTGTAGGATGATAATTGTCATTAGGACCATAGAGGTTAGTAGGCATTACAGAAATATAGTCTGTTCCGTACTGCTTGTTGAGGAACTCACAGTACTTAAGACCTGATATCTTGGCAAGAGCATACGCCTCGTTGGTTTTCTCAAGCTCAGATGTGAGAAGGCAGCTCTCAGGCATAGGCTGTGGTGCCATTCTTGGATAAATACATGATGAGCCAAGGAACTCCAGCTTCTTACAGCCGTTCTGCCATGCGGAATGAATAACATTCATCTCAAGGGTCATGTTGTAGTACATGAAATCGGCAAGTGCCTCCTGATTAGCAACGATGCCGCCAACCTTTGCAGCTGCTAAGAATACATACTCCGGCTTCTCCTCTGCGAAGAACTTCTCAACGTCCTCCTGCCTGCACAGGTCAAGCTCCTTGTGCGTCCTTGTAATAATGTTCTCATAGCCCTGTCTTTTTAATTCTCTTACTATTGCCGAACCAACCATTCCGCGATGTCCGGCAACATATATCTTCGCATTCTTTTCCATCATAACTTTCTTTTCCTCACAATCTACGCTGGGACACGGTGTCAGACCCCTGTCCCAATGATTTGGGACAGGGGTCTGACACCGTGTCCCATATTTGCTGTTTTATTTGAGAAGAGCCTTCTCGCGCTTAGCAAGCTCTCGGTCATGCTCTGCCATAATCTTTACAAGCTCCTCGTATGATGTCTTCTGTGGGTTCCAGCCAAGAACCGTCTTAGCCTTGGCAGGATTGCCCCAGAGGTTATCTACATCTGTAGGACGGAACCACTGTGGGTTGACACATACAAGCAGCTTGCCTGTGGCTGCGTCATAACCCTTCTCGTCAACACCTGTTCCCTCCCAGCGAATAGTAATTCCATTAGAAGCGAATGCCTTCTCCGTGAAATCTCTTACTGTGTGCTGCTCACCTGTCGCAATAACGAAGTCCTCAGGCTTCTCCTGCTGCATAATGAGCCACATGCACTCAACATAATCCTTTGCATAGCCCCAGTCTCTGAGTGAGTCAAGGTTGCCAAGCTCAAGATGATCCTGAATACCCTCTGCAATTCTTCCTGCTGCAAGTGTAATCTTTCTGGTAACGAAATTCTCACCGCGGCGCTCAGATTCATGGTTGAAAAGAATGCCGTTTACAGCGAACATGCCATAGGCCTCACGATACTCCTTAATCATCCAGAAGCCATACTGTTTTGCGATAGCGTAAGGGCTGTATGGGTGGAAAGGTGTTGTCTCGGACTGAGGAACCTCCTCAACCTTTCCGTAAAGCTCGGAGGTGGAAGCCTGATATACTTTAGTTTTCTTTGTAAGGCCAAGCACTCTCACTGCCTCAAGCACGCGGAGCACACCTACAGCGTCAACATCACCTGTGTACTCAGGTGCATCGAAGGATACCTGTACATGTGACTGAGCTGCAAGATTATATATCTCATCCGGCTGTACCTCTCCGATTATCTTGATAAGTGATATGGAGTCCGATAAATCTCCATCATGTAATGTTATGCTGCCGGCTCTCAAAAGATGATCAATTCTTGCTGTGTTTGATATGGAGGCACGTCTTGTTATACCATGTACCTCATAACCCTTCTCAAGAAGGAACTCTGCCAAAAATGAACCGTCCTGTCCTGTAATTCCTGTAATTAAAGCCTTCTTCATCCAAATATCCTCTTCTTTCATATATTTTATATATCAGTTTATTAGGTTTCTTCACTTTTTCTAAAAGTTTATATCAAGTATATACTTAGTGTAACCGCATATATAGAGAAAAATTAGCACAATCTTGGTTTTCAATGATTCTCCCACGTTCTCTTGTACTCGCTCGGACTTATGCCCTCAAGCTTCTTAAAGCTCCTGCTGAAATAATTTGCGTCATTCATGCCTACCCTGCTGCCTATTTCGTCTATGCTAAGCTCCGTGAATCTCAGCATTTTCTTTGCCTGTGTTATTCTCTTAGAAAGGATGTACGCATTGATTGTCGTGCCATACGTTTCCTTGAATATTTTGCTCATATAAAATTTATCAATATAAAACGAAGCTGCCAGCGAATCAAGAGTTATCTTTTCCATATAATGCTCATCAAGAAAGGACTTTATCTCAACAAGCTCACGCCTTTTTTTACCGCCCGTGGCGTTCTCCGGATGCCATGACTGCTCCATGATGACAGCAAGCAGCTCATTTAGGAGCGCATTGAGCTTCATGTCCCTTATATAATCCTCAGAACCCGCTATATTGTACAGATTAGAAAAAATATCTGCATACCTCTCACCATTTTCGGGTGTGAACACCGGCAGACCGCCGCGCTCAATATACTTTTCATATATTGCCGGCATATTTTCGCCGTAAAAATGCACCCACTGGAGTGACCACACATCCGCCCCTGTGCTGTGGCTGTAGCTTCGCATACAGTCAATAAATGCACAATCCCCTTTTTTCATATCGTAGTGCCGGCCCTCGTATTCAATATACCCTGAACCGTCAAGCACCATCATGCACAGATACGATTGAAGGTTATCACGTCTCGATACATGCGGTCTGAGTGCCTTGAGCGAACCCGTCTCCTGCAGAAAAATCAGATTGCTCTTCGCAAAGCTGCTCGCCGTGTACAATATTCTTCTGGACGACACCGATGGTGACGGTGACTGAAAATACTCTTCCATAACTATACCTCCGCCGGGACAGGGGCGTGCTGGGACAGGGGTCTGGTCCCTGT
>OGFM01000213.1_pt1 | contig 52430 bp, 45 predicted proteins | sample 1570871 | NCBI WGS metagenome assembly OGFM01 (sample SAMEA2581957, study PRJEB24529) | metagenome | biome: Human gut stool | place: China | collected 2011
TTTGTCATTTATTTCTTCAAAAGACTTGAGTGTTCAAGTCCCGTTTGCCGCACCAAAGATTAAGTTCAAAGTTCGTAGGGTATTTATTCTGCGAACTTTGTGCTAATATCTAAAAAAGAAACAAACTTGCTTGATTGACCAAAGAGCATTAATGATTAATACCCTTTGGTCAGCCAAGCATACCGCTTGACCGAGTGTATGTAAAAACAATCCGTAATCGTATTGATTTTTTTGCTTACGCAATATAATGATTTTTCCCTTTGACGCACGAAACATCTGCAGTGACATTCAAACAATGGGACTACATTGCGATAATGTCGGCACGAAGTTGACGCCCTTGCTTTGTTACTCTCACAGGTAGCTCAACACCACAGTGCCTATACTCGCTAGTGTCCATCACGGCGCAGTTGTTAGTGATTTTGCAAAGATTACACATCATTATGTCTTATTCTGAGTCCAGCCGAAAGGTCCTGAAGCCTGACGGGGATATATATTAACCGCTAAGGTTAATGACTGCATAAAAATAAGAGTGCTTCACAGTCCGCTAAACAATGAAACACTCTTGACATTATCGAAATTCTGTGTTATAATGAACGACAGAATAAATCGCATTCACTTAATGTTTTCACCGTTGTTGCCACAACTGTGATTTCAGGGTATATAGCTTCGCCAAAAGTTATATACCTAAGTGAGTGCTTTTTTAATGCGCTCACTTTTCTTATTTCCTATTTATTATACCACACATCTCAGCATTTGTCAAGACTTTTTGTTAAAATTTGCAGAAAAAAATATGTTCGTATGCCAATTTCATGTTGACAAATCACCCAAAATAATATATCATAAGGAGCGGAAAAATGTATTACGAAAAGCAACCAGACGAAATGAAAAACAACTATAAAGCTATGCTTCAAATAATGGGTAGCTTATCAAGGCTTTTCTCTGAGAGTGATGAACCATATCTATACTACAGATCACATGAAAACATCTTTGCAAAGTATTTTGAGCTTGAAAATAATTCTCGTCATGATGATTCAGCTGACGCATATAGTCGCAAAGATAAAATAGGTATAGGCTTAAAAACTTGGGTAGGAAAAAACGAGCAAAAAATTGCCGAGTTTGGAAAAATCCGTTGTGAGTACGCTGATTTAGACGAAGAAATAGACATTGTAAAGGTAATTGCAGAACACAGGAACAAACGCATTCAATTTACAAAGAATTCTCACAAATTGGACACAATGATATACCATATTGTCAAGAGAGTTACAGGCGAAATGCATATATATGAGATGTCCTATGACCCAATTGATATTTCAAACATTAAGCTTGACACAAGCCGAGGAACGTACAATAACATTTATTTTTCCGATGGAAAGAATGATTATCATTTTAGCTTATCAAAAAACACTCTATACATGAATTTTGATAAGATGGTAGAACTCGATCACTTTCCTGTAAAAATAATAGCAGACCCTTATGAAGTTCTGTCAACACTAATGAAAGATACCTTGCTTGAAAAGAAAAAACAGCCACTCAAACATAAACCATTTACACCTAAAGATATTTCTGAAGCCGTTAACTCCAGTGTTCCAGAAAGAAACCAACTCTGTCTTAGGCTTTACGCAACAAAGCCCGACGGCACAAAATACGTTCCTGAAAAGAGTGGGTTAAATCAATGGAACGCTGATGGCAGAGCAAGAGATGATAACGAGATATATATTCCATATCTTGCTGATGATAGAGCTAGAAGTGAGGGCTTTTTTCCACCTAAAGATAAACCATTTGAATTACTTTTGCCCGATGGCGAATGGATAAGTGCAAAGGTATGTCAAGGAGCTTACGCCAAAATGCCTGACGATAAATACATTCTCCTCAATGAAGCTGAAAAAGAAATAGAAGATAAAAAACGTCAAACTGGAAAAGCTATAATGAGTAACCCTAATCTTAAGCTCGGAAAGTGGCTTCTAAGAGATGTTTTTGAGCTAGCACCTAAAACCCTTGTTACTTATGAAATGTTAAAGTTATTCAACGTTGACAGCGTCATTTTTACAAAGCTTTCTGATAATAAATTTACAATTGATTTCTGCACTTTAGGAACTTACGAAAAAATGTATAATCTTAATGATATTGACGAAAATGACTAGATTTATGCCCTGTTTAATTAAACAGGGCATAAAAACGAAATAGAAATTTGCGGCGTGCCGCAAAATCAATAACGGAGGTATAAAATGAACAATAGAAAACTAAAAATGGCTTCTTTCTTTGCAGGAGTCGGTGGCATAGACCTAGGCTTCGAGCAGACAGGAAAAGTGGAAACGATTTACGCAAACGAGTTTGATCCATACCCTGTGAAAACCTTCGAGCTTAACTTTCCTATAAAAGTCGACTGCAGAGATATTGCCGATGTAGAATCCAGTGATATCCCTGATGTAGATATAATCTGTGGCGGTTTTCCATGCCAAGCATTCTCGATAGCAGGATACAGAAAAGGCTTCAATGATGATAAAGGACGTGGAACTCTGTTTTTTGAAATGCTTAGAATTATCCGTATAAAAAAACCTCGTGTTGTTTTTTTTGAAAACGTAAAAAATCTCGTAGGTCATGACAACGGCAATACTTTCTGCGTTATCCTTAAGGCTCTTAAAGACGAGGGATATATAACCCGACACATGGTGCTAAACGCCATGGACTATGGCAATACACCGCAGAATCGTGAACGTATATATATAGTTGGTTTTTTAAATGAGTGTGATGTAGAAAAGTTTGCATTTCCAGACCCTATCCCACTAACGAGAAAACTGTCTGATATCATTGACTTTAATAATAAAGTCGCAGATAAATATTACTATACCAAAGGAAAATACAAGGGTGACATCTTTGAAAAACTTAGCGAAGCAATGACTGACGATAACGCAGTCTACCAGTGGAGGCGTCAGTATGTGCGTAAAAATATGTCTAATGTTGTTCCTACCCTTACGGCTAATATGGGCGAGGGCGGACACAATGTAGCACTTGTCAAAACCAAGCACGGAATACGAAAGCTCACTCCTCATGAGTGTTTTAACGCACAGGGTTTTCCAAAAGATTTCATTTTACCGAAGAATATGGCTGAATCTCGACTATACAAACAAGCAGGTAATTCCGTTTGTGTAAGCGTTATTCATAGAATAGCAGAACAAATCATTATTGCAATCAACGCCTGATTTTTTCATAAAACTCATTTTTGTCCATGGACAAAAAAATACTCAAGCCGCAGACTATGACACGGCTTGAGCTTTAAAAAAGTTAAGTTAGTCCATTACGCCAACGTCTTCATCTTCATCGTCATATGACGGAACTTGCTTATATTCCTCAGGAATATTTAAAATACTGAATGACGGAGCTTCTGATTTTGGGTTAGGGAAAATGCCTGCACACTGACCTATCTCAGAATTTGAATAACACGCCATTGTAATTACAGAATCGGCAATTTTGACAACACAAAAACCTTTCTTGATACCAATATCTTTGAAAGCTTTCCAACAAGCTTGCTCAATATCTGCTTTCGTATCTTCCTCATTATATTTTTCACGTTTGATCGTATCGTCTTGACCTTCTGTTTCCATGGCGTCCATTACATCAAAAGTATATTCGCCCTCTGTATACTCACCGCCATCAACGATAACATCGGCATAACGATTATTCACAGCCATAAAAAGCATCTTAGCGGCTTTATTGTTGCTTTTCAACAACTCATCACTCTGCTCTAAATCCGTTGATGATGAGTCTTTTTCCTCGGTATCTAAAAAAAATGCAACATTTTTCTCAGACTTTGAAGAAGAAGTGTCTTTTTTCTCAATATCAGGACTTTCGGTATCAGAACTTGAAGAGCCACAGGATGCACAAACACAAAATGTCATTCCCAGCGCAAGTATCATAGCTAATATTTTTTTCATTTTAATCTCTCCTAATGTGATTTTTATTTGCTTTAATTATAACATATGTCAGACATTTTGTCAACCTTTGGAAGCTATTCTCTCTTGTGTTAAAAATGAACATTCGTTCACACAATATCATTATTGTTTTTATATTTTAACACATTAAATAAATCCAACTTGTGGTATAATATCCATTGTATTTATAACAAATTGTCCACGGACAAAAAAGGGAGATAGCTGTAGAATAATCAATGAATTTTTACGATAAGCAAAATAATGAGATAATAAGATTTTTAATGGAGCAAAATACTATTTTACAAGAGCAAATTCGTATTTTAACAGAAAGCTCAAAGCAGAAAGATGATATTATATCAGAATTGACTACTATTATTTCATCTCAATCAGTACAAAAAACAGCCGAAGAAAACACTTTTGAAAATATTCAAACAGGCACACAAATGACAGTTAAACACTTAGCTGACGAATGGTATACAAATTACGCTGAAAAAAATCATCGTGAAACAACTCGCAATTCAGAAAGATTAATCGCTAATCGGATCAATCATGATTTGGGTGAGAACAGTCTGCAAACTATTTCGACTATAACTATCCAATCATATGTTAATAAGTTATCTGAAAAAGGTGGTAATCTACGCACAGGAAATCCATTATCACGAAAAACTATAAAGAATTACATGACGTATCTTACGAATATTTTTTCGTATGGGGTGAAATACGGATACATAAAAGACAACCCTTGCTCAGATGTTGATATACCTAAAATCAATGGCAATGGCGAAACAATGCGTCCGAAAGAGATTAAAATCTACACCATTGATGAAGCTAAGATATTATTAAGCACATTAAAGCACGTTCCATTCAAATATCAAATATTCTTTACACTTGCTATGCTTACAGGACTACGCAGAGGTGAGATACTAGGTCTTGAATGGAACGATTTTGACTTAGATAAGTGCAATGTCAGGATAAAGCGGACTTCAAATTACACGCCAAAAGAGGGTATCTATACAGACGTCACTAAGACCGAAAAATCACAACGTTTTATTAAAATACCGAAAGAACTATCAAAGCTACTGAAGCTCTACCAAAATTCTCAGCAATTTGATTTTCGGAACAGAAAAGGAAAAGGCTTAGACATTGTCAAAACTGACAGGTTATTCACGCAGGCAAATGGCAAGCCCATGCACCCAAATACGCCTTACAAGTGGCTTGAGAGAATGTGCAAGAAAAATGGTTTACCATTCTATGGCGTTCATACGTTCAGACATCTCAACGCCAGTCTGCAGATAAATGCTGGCATAGACGCTGTAACTGTATCAGCGACACTAGGTCACTCGACCCCAACTACAACGTTAAACATATATAGTCATTGCTTTGAGGAAAACAAGACGAAATCAGTCGACATTGTCAATTCTGCTCTCGGTGGTTTCATTTGACATCGTATCTATCAGCTCAATATTGGCAACTTGGTATAGTGCTTCCATTGCCGCCAAGTCGGTTATTGATATACCAAAAAGCTTTGACAAAACAATAAAGTGCCGTGTTATAGCTTCCGTAGATAGACTTCGCCCGTCCTCTATGTTTTTGAGATAGCGGTCTTTAACGCCAAGCTCTTTAGCAACGTTTTCTCGTGTAAAGTGCATATCTGTACGCAATCTTATCAAATATTCTCTTCTCAACATAAAAAAAGTCCTCCTAAAATTATCTAAAAAAAGGCAAAAGGGCAAATTTCAAAAAAATCAAAAGCCATATATATTACTACATATTCTGAACTAAGTAATATAACAGAATTACTCTATCTGACCTTTTTTAGATATTAATACAAAGTGGGTTATAAATATGAGGGTGCAAATCAGGGACTACCCCCATAATAAAATAAAATCGGCTTATATAATAAAAATTTTCGCAAAAAGGATTGACAAATCCCGTTTGAGGTGTTATTATATAGCTGTTTGAGTTGTGAACTCCCACGAGAACACAAACCATTTGAGCAGGACCTATTGGATCTAGGTCCTGCTTTTTTTATGCAACCTTGTTTACGAGTGATGATGAAGTATGTATTGTCCGTATAATCTCCTGCTCTAGTTCGTTTGAGCTGTTTGCGCACCATTGACCTGTCAATAAGCACAGCTATGACCTTTGACACTTCTGCCCTACTCAGCCTGATGAGCGCAGAAAGGTCATTAAGCGACTGATAAAATCTTGCTATATCATTGCACATGAGTTTGCAGAATACTGCATACACATAGAAAAGCTTTGGTGACAATTCGGCAGAGTACGCCTTACGATTATTCATATAGAAATAGTTTTTGCTCAGGTCATAAGGCTTCAACGCATAGTGATATGCCCCTAAACGCCCCTCAGAGCCGTCCAAACGATATTTATGCGTAATTATACCCATTTCTTCAAGACGGCACACAGAGCGTTTTACGCTTGATACAGAGCATTTGCAGGAAGCAGCTATAGTTTCCTGCTTAATGCAAACTTCATAGCCGTTGCTGCTACGCTTGGTATGAGAGCTGACAAGGCTATATAGTTTGCAGGCTACGGCAAAATCTGTGTAATTGCTTCTGAGGTCCGTTATAAAGCTGTTTGGTATACGCATTTCCCTTCCTCCTTTCCAATATATTTAGGCAACAAAAAAAGGACCTGAAATTCAGATCCTTAAGCATATGTATTGATTACCTTTTCAATGAATTATCTTTTGTCAGGTCTAATGGTTCGTCAATATCCAAATCTAATTGTTCATCAAACAAAGATATATATTTTTGGCAAAAGTCCATTATCATTGGTATATCATTTTCTTTGATTTGCCATACCAAATCAAATTGTATAGAGCCATACTGATGAGCAACTATGTTTCGTAAGCCTTTAAGGTTTCGCCAATCCATTTCATTGTTTGTTAAGTCTTTGAACTCATCAGATAGATGTGTTGTCAACTCACCAATCTGTAACATTGACATTGTTACTGCTTTTTGCAATAATCTATCATTTTCAAACACCTCATAGCTGTTGCCAAGTCGCAAGCAATCATCATAAATATCATTACAGTATTCAAGCATATGAACGAGTACATTCCTATCTCTGTTTATAAATAATCACCCTATCTTTCATTATTTCCAACATAAATTTATCATGTTCCTCAGCTGACAAAAATACAGTATCGTCAGTGATAATATCGATATCCTTCTGAAATGTATCCTTAAGAGTTTCAAGCATACCAAAATACCTTATACCTATTTTGGAGGGCAAAATAGGTATATATAAATCGATATCACTATCTTTATTGGCTGTATCACGGGAATACGAGCCAAAAAGATAAATCTCATTAAGCTCAAACTCTTTCGCAACAGGAGCGACTAAGTGCTTTATTTCATCAATGCTATAGATTTTGTCCGTCATAGATAAGCACTCCTTTCTTGTCTATTTCCTGTTTAAGCAATACGCTGTGAATATCATCATAATCTACAACATCACATTCAGAAGTCATTTGTTTTCTTAAATCAGCGGCAATATCAGCCTGCTTTGTGAGGAAATTGTGTTTTAAGATGTTTTCATCTCCACTAGCTCTTACGGGAAATACACTCACAACTGACACCCCCTTATTATTTATCTAAAGTATACTCTATACCTTGCGCTAAGTCAAGACTTTTATCCTTTTTAGATACAGTTTTCCGTTATTTGTTAAAGTTAATCTCAATGTCATGTTTAAGTAAATCGTATTGCTTTCTGGATATGATTTTCTTTGTAAATGCCTGATTAATTAGTTTTTCCACCGCTGGTTTATTTTTTGCTTCAATAAGGCGGTTGTACTCGCCCTCTGCGCACAACTCGGAACGTGAGTTTATAATCTGCAATGCTTCAGTTATTGGTGACGGAGCTGATAACCTCTTATCCGTGTAGTCTGTTGAACTTGCCTTTGTGACCGCATTTTTTCGATTTCGATAAATCTCTTGTCGCTTTGTGTCCCAACGTGTCCGTGAATGACCATCGGAAGATATATAAGCGTCTAGCTTTATCTTGCCCAGTTCCACAATGTGCGCATTATCACAAGGTATCTCTGTCCATTCACGTTCTTTAGGATTATCACTAAAGGGCATTTTCCTATATATCTGATTTTCAAAACAGATAGGCATCACCATAGTCTGACTGCCGTGGCTGTACATTTCTGTGAGCTTCTTTATTTCAGCAGGATCTTTTCGCTTAACAGCCTTATACATATATCCTTTACTGTCTTTGATAGGAATAAAAAGCTTCTGCCATATGCTATCGAGAGGATATATCGTTTCTTCAAGACTGTTATAACGAAAATCCATTGTCTTTGCTATCTCTGCTATACTTTGAGCTTTTATGCCAAGCTTGTAAAATGGGTCAAAAACTGTTTTTATAGGATAGCAACGCTGCCTTTTAGTGATAGCTGTTCCAAATGGCAATTCGGATAAATCTTCAGGGCGTATGAGCGGTACGCTATCCACAGAGCCTGCTTGATGAGAAAGAAAGCTATGCAAGTCACCGCTGTATGTAGTATATTCTATTGTCCTGTCACCCAAGGCTGACGAGAAATACTTGTTCGTATCTACATCGAGAGAATTTATATACACCAAATTACCTGTATTGGAGCGTATAGTCTTGGCAGCATTATTGTATTTTGTATCGAGCTGATTAAGGTCCTGAACGAACAGGTCAAAAAGAAGATTACGTCCTGCACCAACTGTTATCTTTGTATCCATATCAGGAATATTTACCATGTTTCCAAACTCGTCAAGAATGAAATGAACTCTCTGCGGTAACTTCTGCCCGATGAATTTGTTAGCATAGTCAACGAGTGCATTATAGCACTGATTAACGAAAAGCGAAGCTATGACGTGGCGGCTTTTCTTTTCATCAGGGACTATCATTATCACTGCCATAGGGTGGTCAGGGTCAGCGAGTTCCTCAAAATTAATTTGATTTCCCGATGTAAGTCGAGATATTCCACTGTCAGAGCCGAATATGGATATATCTGATGAGAGCGTGGTAAAAATACTTGCACGGCAGTCGCCCTCTGCAAATCGGGACGTTGCATAAGCCGCTTTTGCCGCAGAGCCACGAGGCAGTGATTTAAAAAGGCTGTCAAGAGCATTCACATTTCGCTTCTCACCATTGACTATCTGCACCTCATTTTCCGTTCCGAACTCAACGAATAGATTGTATATTGAATACATGGAAACATTGGCAAGATTGCCATCGTCATATCCCTTTTCAAGCAAATATAAAATCATCGCAACTAAAAGCGATTTAGCCGATTCAGGCCAAATCGGCTGAGATTGTTCATCGGCTGTGAAGACCGTTGCTAACGATTGCACTTCGTCTATAGTTTTGTCGAGGTCCTCATTATTATCTCTTGCCTTTTTGTATTCATCAATGGCTTTTTGAAGCGGATTCCATAACGATGACATATTTGTATCACGCAGATTTAGGAACACTACTTTATAGCCGTTTTCCCTCAGCATAGCCGTGCAGTTTTCAGCTATCTCACCTTTAGGGTCATTTATTACCATAGAGTGTTTAGCCTGTGACATTGCGATGTGCCTAATCATAGGCATAACGAACGTCTGACCTTTACCTGAACGAGTTGTACCAATAATTAAGCTGTGTATCGTTTCAGCGTCTATGTAGAACTTTCCGTTTTCCTTTGCAATGATGATTCCTGACTTTTTAGCCGACTTCATTTTATCACAATCAAACGAATATAAAACTTTTTCCATTTCTTTAGTATTCATAAAACGCTGCTTGCCCTTTATAGTCTTGTTTTCATTTTTGATACGCCAATGTGTTTCAGAACGCAGCGCAAGCATTATGCCTATGAAAAATGATATCATAATTACCATTGGTAACGGAAAATTATCTGTTGTAATAAAATACGTCCACTTCAAGCGGAAATATTCCACCGCTGTTATACCTTTATGCTTTGCATTTATGAACGTCAGGGATAGGTGAAAATAATTCAGGCACAAGTTTATTACAACATATATCAGACCACCAAAACCAAACGCCTTTAAAAGCCGTACCTTTATTCTGCTTTTATTCAGTTCATCAAAATCATTGTTCATTGTATTTCTCCTAATCTATTGAATAGCTATAGCCGTCCATTTCATTTACAATATTATTTTCATAGTCATATTCTTCCTGCAACTTCTTGATGTGATAGTCATACTCGCTCATTAGTGATTTAACCGAATGCCAACATACATTCATGGCTCGTTTAGAACGAACCAAAGCTTGCTGTGCGCTGAAACTGCGGAATTTTCTCTTGTTGTTTTGCTTTCTCAGCCTTGCTTCTTCACGATTTACTGTAGTCTGAATTATCATTTTTGCAAATTCATTTCCTTTAGCCGCTGATTTTTCGAGATAATATAAGCCTTTGTCACGACGTTCTGTCTTGAAGCAAAGCATACCATATGAACATTGTGCATATGGGTCATCGAAGTCAGCCGCTTTTTTCAGCCAACGTTCTGCCTTTTTCAAATCGTCCTTGTTGTTTGTTTCTTTATTCTTTTTTAGATACGCTTTTCCTAGCTTGTACATCGCATACACGTTGTTATCCTCTGCCGAGCGAAGCAAGTGTACCTCTGCCTTTTCGCTGTTGCCTATATCTTCATAATATTTACCCAATCGGTAGTTTGCTTTATCATAACAGCGACTGTCTTTTTTCTCTGCGATCTCGCTGAGTATCTTTATTCCATTATCAATGTTTTCTTTATCATCATAGTTGTCAAGCAAAAGCTTCCCAAGCTGATAAGCAAATGTATCGTTCGATTTGCTATGCTTTTTCAGGCAGCTCTGAGCCTGAAGCAATTCATTTTTACTCAGATGTTCTTTGAACTCCTTGTATGCCATTTTTTCTTCTTTTTTAGATACGGCTTTTTCCATATCTGTAAAGTCACTTTCTTTAGCGTAATTTTTATCAAGTCTATATTGCAATTTTGCAAGTTCCTGCAGGAGCTTGTTTCCTGCCCTGTTATAAAAATCGTCAAGCTGATTATTTGAGTATTCAAAATAATCAGAGTTTTCGCCATAAAATCTTTTGTACTGTTCGTCTGCCATTTTCAAATTTTCAACGTATTCATCAAACTCTGCCTGAAGCTTTTCGTTACAGCTAATAATTTTATCAACACACATATCTATCCTGCGCTGATACGGACGAACTTTCACATTATCATATTGCCACGCTGAATGCGGTGGTTTTGGTGGAAGGAGCTTCAACAGTTCTATCATTTCTTTGGACGCTACTATGGAAGAAGAAAACTCAGGTATGAGATTTTTACGCTTGAAAGCCGTAAGCTCAGGTGTCAGCTTTTTTGTCATAATTTCATTAGCAACTGTAGACTTCATTTTCTTAAATGCGTCCTGCTCTAAAAGGTCCTGCCCTTTACCTTTGTATGTTACTGTTCTATCCTCTAGGCGGTGATATTCAAGCAAAGTATAATGAACATGGATATTGTCTGTATCCTCATGAATAGCCGCATACCAATAAGTGTTTTCATTTTTTAGCTTGTTGCTTTTGTCAATCAAGGAATTGATTCCTTTTCTTGCGATATCCATAAGCTTTGCTCGGTCAAGCACTTCACCTATCATCAGACCATTGTCGACTAGAAACTGATTATCGAATGACAGATAGCCCACATATTTCGGACAACCCTCAGATTTACTCTGACGCTCATAATCTCTATATGTATCCATTTGCTTTTCTGTGAGCAATGAGTAATTAGTATCAAAGACACCATTCTTATTCATGTAATCAATATAGTCTTTATTTACTGTTGCCTGCGACTTAAATGTTTTCTCTTTTTTCGGAAGAAATTTTCCGTCCCTGTTCATATAAGACATTCCGTCAAATCCTTTGGCTATTACCCACTTCTTACTCGTAGGCTGTATCATATCAAGATGAAAAACTACCGCAGGCGTTGTGTGCTTCTTTTTCAATGTATCACCCCTTTTTCTTCTTTTTTAGATACGCCGCCGTTAGCGGCGGTTTGCTTTGTCCACGGACAAACGTCGCATTCTTGCTTCGTAAGTTTCACATGAGCCTTGCACTGCTTTGCTCACCGCTGCGCCCTCAACCATAGTATCCGCAGACGTGAAAGGAGCGTCCATGAAATTGCATTGAGAATTAACTCCGTCACGGACCTCATAACACATCTTGTATATATCCTCAATACGATTATTGTACTTTGCCATTTGAATGCTGACCATTTGTATTTCTCTCAATAGATCGTCTTTGTCTTTTACTGCGTTTGCATTTGACCTGTCACCTTTTCCTGCACCAAAGTTTTCAGACATTGCGTCCTTTTTTATAAGCCCACGACGAACGCACTCTGCGTCTATCAGGTATCTTATACATTCACTTGCCGAATGTATTTCAAGGTCACTCATAAGCAAGCTTAGATTTTTCTCAGCAGTATCAGAAAACGAGAATGTTTTTAATTTTTTTGGCATTGAATTTGCACCTCCAACTATTGATTTTCAGGGGAACTTGAATGAATGAATTTTTCTCAGAACATGAACGAATAACCTCAAAGAGCATAAAGGGAGTGGGTACACTCCCTGTGTGAAAGCTCGGTAGTACCGAGCTTTAAGTGAACTTAAAGTGGGACTGCTTTTTTTAAAAGTTAAATAACTTAAATACCTCTTTTGGAGCAATGTTAAATAACTTAAATACCCCTTTTTCTGACAAATTAAATAACTTAAATAACTTTTTCACTTGAAAATTTCCACATTATAGGATAGACTATTTAACTTAAATAACTAATTTCAGCTTAAAATCAGCTAAGTTAAATAACTTAAATAGCGTTTTCCCCTTAAAATTTCCTTGCAATATTTGTTATCTAAAAAGGCATGAAGATTTTTGTTCAAAAATCAACGCTTTTTTTGCTTTTCAGACAGCTCAATAAGAGTCAAAAGTTCGTTAGTTTTTAACGTATCATAGTCCACTTCATTGTATTCTGGAAGCATGAAAGTTTCTAGTGTTTCAGTTATTTTTCTAAGCTTTATGATAGTTACATACATATCCTTTATTACTTCTGTTGAAGTATCATCAAGCTTCTTTATCTCATCTTTGACAATACTGCGGACAACATCAGGAAGAATATCAGATACAAAGCTATCACTTGCTTCAACGTATTTTTCAATTATTTTGTTGACTAATTTGTTTCGTGACATTTCTTTTTCAGCCGCAATTTTATCGACTTTACTCATCAAATCACTAGACAAACGAATATCTGGCATAATTTTTTACACCACCTTATTCAATCTCTTCACTCTCAGCCAAGCGAGTGAAATATTCATTTATGTTGCCATATTTTTTAAGAATTTTATCTGTCAGAGCATATTTTTTTATATTGAAATAATCAGGTACTATGTACATAAAAAAGCCTTGTTCATAGGAATATGGATTGAGTTCAAATGAAACCATAGTGTCAACTAGATTGCTCACTTCTTCTCCTGTCTGACTATAAGATTTAAGATATGAGTGCTTATTTTTCTTAAAAGTTATCTGAATTTTCGTATAAGATTTATCGAAAAACTGACACTCAATTATATCTTCATAACGCACGGTCAATACCTTTTTAGGCGTTGCCCCGACAGAATAATACGTCAGCACCATGTCATTCTCTGTAGCTTGTATCATGAGATTATGAGTGCCTATTTTCTTTGTTATCCCTTTAAGAAGTATCACTGTTGCGCATAAAAAAATCACTGCAACAATCAATAAATATGTGTCGATAAAATTCAGAAACGGCAGACAGTAAAGGACTAAAAAAGCCATGCTAATGCCAAAGCACACGATAACTTTCTTTCGTGCGGCATTGGTATTTGTTGTTCTTTGTGCTACCATGTCTTTGAAGTTTTCCATGTACTCAGGCGCAGGATACTGATAAATATATTCGTCATTCATTGTATTTCTCCTTTAATTTACTGTCACCATACAGCTTGCTGTTATGGCACTGTTATCTGTAACATGGACAGTTATTATAGCCTTTCCACTGCTTATTCCACGCACATTTCCGTTGCTGTCTACCTCCGCAATATCAGGTCTGTTACTTTGCCAAATCACTGATTTATTCACAGCATTTGACGGACCTACAACTGCATTAAGCTGTGCCGTTGAACCTACGTTTATCTTAACATCATTGTACTCATAGATTGTTTCTATCTTTAAAGAACGTGCTTTTATGACCGCTGTTGTAGTTGTTGCAGGCTGTTGATATGGTGGCTCTGTCTGTGCAGGCTCATCATGATAGTATGGCTGTGTTTCAGTATATGTATTGTCATTATGATAGTTATCGTTACCGCCACTTGGCTGTGCTTGTGTGTCCTGCCAATCGTGATTATCTTGTGGATTTACGTCAACTTTTTTAGTCGATGTCACTGTAGATGTTGTGACCTTTTCAGTTTTCTTTTTGTCAGACTTGCTCTCTGATATACTATCTGTGGTTGATGAATTTTCACTGCGCTTATCCTCTTTTTTATCCTTTTTCAAATCTGATTTAATATCCTTTTTGGCTTCTGTAGTTGTAATTTTTTCAGATGTACTATCTGTCTGTTCTTCAATAACAATGCTCATATCGTCCTGATTATCGTCCTTGCTGTCTATCACTCTGACGTCCTTTTTATCAAACATAAAATACTGTTCTTTGACTATCTCATCATGGTGTTGCCCCTTTATTACATCACCAAATTCGTCCACTGTGTCAGGCTCGTCATAGGCAGCGATCGTACACTTTAACTCAATGTAAACGTAGTCATATCCCGAAGGAATATCGGATACTGTTATTATCTCTGTAAAGTCATTTTTCTGTGAAACAGTATACTTTTTCAGCATATCTTCTGTATGATATTTGCCATTGTCATCATAGTATCTCAGCGTGTAGTTGCTTATCTCAGGCTTTGAACTTATGCTCCCTGAATAGTTGCTTTCCTCTTTTGCCGACAATGCAAAGTAAAGCTCTTTTTTATCTTTAAGATACGTTGCGTTTGATATTTTTATATGATAACCACCCATTGCAACTATGCTGTTGTAGTCTACAGTATGGCGCACATAGCGCATAGATTGCACCATAGGTATGATTATAATAACTGCCATAATAGCTATTGAAATGCTCAGAAATGCTATATAAATGGCGTTGTTTCGCTTAATCTTATCCATACTGTACTCACCACTTTCTCACGTTGTACTTGTCACCAAAACGCTTTGCGAGGTTTTTTACTAGCCTGTTTACTGTCAAATAAAGATACTCGCTATCTTTCGGTTTAAAGCCGAAATATTCAATGACTTCCCTTGTGAACGTTTCGATAAATTCTTGCGTTTTTTGCTCAGAACGATACATTTCATCAGCAAGATTTTGAGGACTCCAATTAAGAAGATACATTCGATTGAATATGCTGTCTACTATCTCGTCCCTGTCCTGAGAGTTACCTATGTACATAAGGTCACACTCCGTAGCAGCGTTCTTACAGTGTATCTTGTTCTTGCCTGAGCCTAGTGACAACAACATTTCTCCTGCCTCAAAATTGTCCGTTGCATATAGCTCAGACATAGTAAACTGACCGAAAATGTTATGTAATATCTCAATGCTGTCAGAAGATTGCTTAAGCAAAAATTTATACTGCACGAGCTGAAATATCTTCTTAACTGTATCCACACTTTCACCAGTGTCGGACGGCATAAAGTCAAGAATTGATTGTGTTGCATACCAAAGTCCTGCGTCATATTTTCTTGAGCGACGCTCAAGTTTAAGGATAAAATCAGTACACAATGTGTTTTTGGTATTGATGAAACGATGAGCTTCATCGATAAGGCAGATAACTCTGCGGCGGTCAAGAGGATTTACAAGGTTATTGTTATGAGCAACGTTCTTGCAAACCTCAGACCACATCAACGAGAGTATATTGAAAAGCTGTGCGTTATACACATTCTCATCCATTTCCGACAATGCTTTCACATTAAATACTATAAGATTTGAATTGTTTATCTCAATGTTTGTATGCGAATCAAACATTGTTCCATATGCACCCGAAACAGATAATTCTTTCACGTACATAAGCAATGTTTTATACAAAGTTATCTCGTCTGCTGAGAGCGTTCCCGAAGAGATCTTTGACGTTATAACATCAACAACGTCAGAGAATATCGGAAAGTTTTCTGGCGAAAGAGAGTTTACATCAGTGTACTTTGTTATACCTTTTTTTTGATAAGTTTCCACAAGGACAGTTCTAAAAGCTGTCATAACATCATAGGTCATTGTCGGAACGTATTGATACATGAAAGTGCATATTCGTGATATTTCAGATATAAAATTTGTTTCGATAGCACTTTCTTTGGAGAGGAGCTGTTGCTGTGTATCATCATCGTTTTCTTCTTCATCAAGCTTGTTTTCGCTTTGCCAATCGATAACTGTCCTTATCTGCAGAGGGTTTATAAAGGCACGTCTATCCATTGTAATGACCTGACCGTCATACATCATAGCAAGGTCCTTATACTCGCCCTCAATATCAATAGCGAAAACTTTGTTGCCGATTATAAGCTGATTTTGCACCATTGACTTAAGCGTTACAGACTTACCACCGCCCTTAACTCCACAAAGTATCATATCATATGACGAGCGGTATCTGTTACGCAGAAACGAGTCAAGAAAGACAAGTCCGTTTGTCTGTGTGTAGCCCATAAACAATCCATTATCATCAATGTGTTCCTGATAATAAAACGGGAATTCTTTGGCGTATGTATCATAGATAGGCATTGGCGTTTGAATATTATTGCCCTCAACAATAAGTCTTGTAAACTCGGTAAACATCTGATTTTCAGGGACGTAAGAACGTAGTCCATTGTTTGTATCCAACTCTTTCTGCACTACTGCAACACGCTTTTTCAATGCTGACAGGTCTTTATTGAAGATATAAAAACGCAGTGTCATATACACCATGTTTTCAGCACCATTCACTACTGAATTATATATCTCTTGTATCTTTGCAAGTTCTGTCTGAGTATCAATGTTATCAGCCATGCCCAGCCTAATTGCCCAACGAGAGTTAAGCTCGTCCATTGATTGTTTCAACTGTTCCTGAACATCATCACGAGCAGCGGTACACACGTCCCACATAGATACTATGTCACTATATTTCTGTGATACAAGCCGTGTTAAAGCAAGTGGAGCAAGCAATGCAGGAAAACTTTTTATGACAACTGATGTCACATATGTGTTGTTCACCTTAAAATAATTCTGACCGAATTTTACTGTGTCGGGCAGAACATAAGCATTTATATTTTGATAATCAATATCACGATTTTCACAATCCGAAAAGCTTAAAAGCGTTCTCATAAAGCTTATTGATGTGTCAAAATTGCACAGAGCCATAGATGTATCAGAAAACGCATTGCAGTATTGCTCTACCGCTGCATAAAGCGTATCAATATCGTCTGCATAAACAAACATATACGCAAGATTACTGCGGTGAGTTCTCTCCAAATCATCTATTTGTCGGAGCTTCTTATCGAGCATTGCCCTTGTAAATGGGTGCTGTGTTTGCGTTTTTTTGTATTCCAAGAACTCACGTTGCCTTGAAAGGTCAGGTTTCTTGTGACTGAAAATGTATTTATGAGGCAAGTCCAAAAGCTGAGTTGCACTACCGAAAGCATTAAACGCTGATATTTTATCGTCATTGGAATAGTGCATGATATCAATGCCGTAAATAGCCACAACAGACATATACTTTCCGATGTTATTATGCTTTAACCTGAACACATAGTTAGCCGCAAGATTTGTCCTTCCACCGCCAACTGTTGCTAGATCCTGCTCTGTCAAGCGGAATGAATTGAAATCTAAGTATGTACAAAGGCAATTCTTTGCATTCATTTTTACACGCTTATTTTTCCTTTTTTCTTTTCTTAGCTTCACGCTTGTCCTCCTCCTTTTTCAGATAATCAGCACAATCCACATTTCCTGAGCCGTAGTATGTTTTTTTCTGAGCAAAAAACCTCAGAAAGTCAAGCAAGCTTCCTCCAAAGCTCTTGCGAGGGTCTGAGGGAGAGCCTGCCGTACATATCATAAATATGACTAAACAGAACACCACAAATACATATCTTAACGAGCCAAACGCCATTCCTACGACCATTGAAGAAAAGAAAACAGCTATTATGCCAAAAAAACGATACTTTGTCAGATGTTTTGTCAACATGACCTTTGATTTTGTGGTTTTCGGCACTAAGCCTGCCCTTATATCATCATTCATTTACTCTTCCCCTTTCTAAGTTACAAAGGGCAAGCATTACGCCTGCCCCGATTTATTTTCTTTTATTTTCATCACGCATTGCTTTCTCAGCAAATGTAGGCTGTGTTTTTTCTGTTGCCATAGCTGTATCTGCATAGCTCGTTGTATTGCTCTCTGCATGATACTGTCTATCTGCAAATGTTTGATTATTATAGCTACCTGAATTAACAGCTTGTGCTGATGAAGCACTTGTATCAGTGCCAAAGCTTCCACCCGAAGTGCTTATGCTAGGTGGTGTAACTGCACTAGCTGTCTGTGAGCCATCCATGCCTGCGTTAGTGCTGTCCGAACCAAAAGAGCCTTGCACCACAGCATTTTCAGATGAACTATTATCGATGTTTGACGAAAATTCACCGCTTTCACCTTGCTCACCCTGTTTGCCATTTTCACCTTGCAAGCCGTCTTTACCATTAAGTCCGTCTATTCCGTTTGTGCCGTCTTTTCCGTCCTTGCCACTTGTACCAACACCAAGTTTTTCACCCATTCCCATTGCCTTGCCTGATAAATTCTGTCCTGCACTTTTAGCCACTTCTCCGATAGGTTTGTTAGCAACTTCTCCTGCTTTACCGCCTACGGCTGTGCCATTAGCAGCTGCGCCCATAACGCCATTATTACTTCCAAAGCCGCCTACCATACCGCTGACACCGCCTGCGACAGCTCCGCCAACAGCACCGACAGCACCACGCATTCCTTTTTCGGCTTTATTGTCACTGTTTCTAGCATTAGCCATTGACGCTTTCGCACCACTAATACCACCTGAGATAGCTCCTCCGATACCGCCTGCAACTGTGCCACCCGCTTTTGAAATTCCTTTGCCTGCTATATGACCTAGAGTGTGTCCTGCACCTGAAGCTATCTGTCCTGCGGAACGCAGACCCATAATAGTTGATACGCCCGACTTAACGCCTGCGTCAATGCCAAGAAGATGTACCACAAGGTCAGGTCCGTCAATTACAAATTTACAGCCTGCAACTGTTATGAAAATAACAGCTATTGGGTTTGATAACAGTGATGAGTCCTGAATTTCTGTGAGTATAAGTATATACAAACGTAAAGCAAGGACAACTATTATCACGGATAGAAAACAGTTAAGCAAATTCAGTATGACCTTTTTTAGCCGTCCTGCGCCACCCATATCTGTTGCCACAACTATTGGTGCTACTATCTGTGCAAACATTATGTCGTACAACAAGGACGCAAGTTTCAGTCCTGCAAAGATAAGACACACTGCCGTTATTACAAGCATGAATAGCCCCCATAGAAAATTCACACGATAGAAGTGATTTTTTTCCGTTAAGTGACCGACAGAAACATATTGCCACATTTTATCAAACTGTGCTGACATATCTCCGTCACTAAAATCGGACGCTTCTTTTAATTGTTCAAAACTACCGCCACTATGATGTTCAAATCCATTATCCGCAAAATCTTCAATATTGGAAATGTTAAGTATTTGAATTGCACTCATTGTGTTTCCGTAAAAATCCAACTCTCTAAATGCACCCTTACTTAATCTGTTTATGGCTTCCTCAAAAGTATCGGAGTCTTGGCAATACATTATCATTGAAGCCACTTGACTAGCTTGAATATTTATGCCACGATTTTGAAGTTCGTGTGCGGCATTTTCCGCTGCTTCACAGATTATGTAATATTCAAATGAAGCTTGATAATATGGAGCTTGTGAGGTTATAACGTAATAATCTGTTGAATGTCTGTTATCTCCCTCTCCTCGTGTTATTGTTATTTTATATGCGTTATCATCATCTTCTTCCGTATCAGAATTGTCTTGTACTCCAGCGTTAGCCTGCGCCCATGCGACACGCTGTTGCCAAAAAGCATAGTCATCGACAAGGTCTAACAGTTCAAGTTTATGCTCAAAGGTCAAATCATCAAATCTGTATGTAGGAGTCACATCATAATGGTCTGCTGTTGTAACTGTCCTATATTGCGTTTTTGAAGGATCTAAACCTAGATTAATATTCATTGAGTACACAGTGCTAGGATTTACACCAAATGACGATACTTGACTTTGTTTTACCAATTTATTTTGATTTATGCTGCTATTCACGTTGTAAATATTGCTTGCGAGAATATACTCACCTATCGTCCTGTTTGTTGCAGTATCTTTTGTTGTATTATCCTTTGCAAACTGCACACCTACAGTTTTAAGGTCAGTAAATGATGAAACGAGTATCGGCAATGCGATAAGGAAAAACAGTGACGTCAAGATATTTCGTACATAGTCTGTTATGTGTATCTTATCTGCATTGACTATAATAAGTATTCCTATAAGCACCACTGTCATTCCTGCCAACGCCCACGCTATAGGGTATATGATAGTATCTATGTTAAATACGTCTTTTATAACGTTGTAAAGATTAAAATTCAGCACCTGATCCACAGCTTCTGAAATGTAATCCACAACATATGCAAGCCATTTCAGCAACGTATACTCAACATTCTGTACCATTTCTCCGTGCCACGTTTTCTTGACGATTATCTCCTGCACTTCAGGCAGAAGTGTACGAGGGTCAGCCGCAAATGCAAGTATGCTCAATGACATTGTGCTTATAAGCAGTGTTATGAATACAGAAAACGCATATTTTTTCGCTTTTGATACTCTCATTATATTCTGACTCCTCGATCATCGTTAAGATTTCTGAAATTTTCATTTCTCAAATCAATAGTTACACTATCAACATTTACTAAATCTGCATGATAACCGATAAGGCTACGATTATTACGGATAATGTCGATTTTATTATCACTTGCATTCGTCACGCAAGTCGCATTTTCAGAGCCTAAGCTGAAATTTCTATAGATTACATACACATTATTGCAATCAATAGCGTTGTCCTCTATGCACTTTTTTAAATCAGCATTATTCTCAATGGAATTTTCATTTACATTGTGTCCTGATGTTACTGCATAGTATGTATTTTCCTCCGTAAACAGCTCAAATTCTGTATACAGTATGCGATTATGCTCCAAGTCAAGTGCATTTGATAAGTCTTTAAACGTTGTCATATCATTATTAATGAATGAAGTATATTTCCAATCTGTCATGAAAGGCTTAAAACTATTTTTGATAAAATTCTGATACTGTTCATTATCCCTGTTAGGTTCGCTCTCAATAACTTCACTCAACGCACTGTATATACTGTCTGTGCCATAGCCTGCAAGTAATTTTTGCGTTTCATCTATCCATTCGTACACAAAATCTTCTGGGTCGGCAAAATTGTTCTTTCTCCAATTCTTATCGGCAAAATCTTTGAGTTTGTCATAATAGCGATAAACAAATTCCGACCAATCACAGCACAGAATCATTATATCTTTTGCGTCTGTTATAACATTTACTCTGCTCAGAACATCATTATAATAGCGGTCATATGGTTCATTCGTTCCGTACTCTGGCGCTCCAACTGTCACTGTTATATCATAGTCAAAGTCACAACTGTCATAATCACAGTCCTCTTTAATTCGTTTGAACATATCAGCTATTGATTCAAAATCTTTATTCGCTCGTATATAGTTATACTGAAAATCGTCAAGATTACCGATTGCTTTATCAATCAGCTTATCTTTAATAATGCCATCAACTACGCCTGTAAAAACGCCTTTTGAAAACTTGCGAAGTGGCATTCTTCCACTTCCATTTTCTTTTGGTAAACCATCATTACCTAGTCTGTCATAATCAACGCCTATCTCTATCGGACCACTCTCATGGAGAATGTGATAGGTAAATGCTTTGAACGCTTCTTCATAGTCTATGCCGTCATAAACACCCTCTGTACGTTCGATATAAAAATCGAAGTTAAAAAAATCACCATTGTATAACCTTTCTCTCATAATTATCCGTCCTTTCTGTTTCTAATGCACTGTATGCACCGCTATAGGCTCAAAGCTTAAGACCTATAGCGGTACATACAATATGTACCGTCCGCTTATTTGATAAAAAGCATACCGCTCGATGTTGCCGCCTGAAAATCCTGAATGATAGCAGGACCAAAGCCGAGTATCGCTAAGCCTCCAAGTATTCCTATAAATACACCTTTTGTTTTGCTCATACCACCATTGCCACCGCCAATAAGCATGATACCTGCGATTATCACTGCAACGACTGATATGGCATAGCCAATATACTTAGCAGTGTCGCCCAAGTCATTGATCCACTTGAGCAGACCAGACAGGTCAGCAAGGACTACAGCCGCCTTGCCATTGTCATTCACATCAATAGCGTCTGCACTTGCGGATACAGCGTTCATCAACATCATTGACAATGCGGCAACTGATGATGAGAGCGTTGCACCAATTTTCTTCATCTTCTTGTTTTTCATAGAAAATCACTCCTTGAATTTTTTATCAGCGTGACCGCTGAGTTATATTTGTAACAGCAACTTCTTCACTGTTATCAACAGTTCTCTGTTCTGTAGCTTTCTCCGCTACAGTTAAATAGCTGACAAGTGTTTCATTGTAGTCCTTGCCCAATTTAGGAACGTGAACTGTAATGTTATACCTGTCAGCATACTTCTCATTTATTTTTGCAATTCCATTTCGCCCTGCTTCGTCATTATCTAAGCAAAGCACAATGTTTTTTATTTCAGGATATCTTTGCAGATATGATTGCAATGCAACATCTGATGTTCCCGACAGTGATAGCCTGTTTTGCTTTTTCCAAACATCATAATCAGGTTTTTGCCCCAATCGTTCAGCCCTTTTATTTTCAGATATGACATACATCGTTGCATGACTTAGCAAGTCAACCGGAGCTTCAAAGACATAAACAGTATCTTTGTTACTCTCAGGTGTCAAATAAGTCAGATTGAAACTGTACTCTTTTTGACTTCCACTTACATTTTTGGGCTTGCGCTTATAAAAGGTATTCGTTACCTTGCTCTCGGCAAACTTTGCTTCATTCTTATCATCAAAACCCACAAACACAACATTTTTGTATTGATCCTGATATATGTAACTATTTTTAATACAATAGCTGACTATATGAGGGTCTATCATTCGTGTTTTCGTGAGATAAGCGGCAGCGTTTCTATACGTTTCGCTTTTGGGTGGCAAATGAAATTCTTTTGGTTCGTCCTTTATTTCAGGAGCTTTCACAAACTCCGTCTTAATATTTCCCGACAAGTCTATAATAGTTTCAAATGCTTCTTGAACGCCCATACCATCTATTTTCATTAACCAATCAATGCAATTAAGCCCTTTAAGATTTTGCGAATTCCAATACCAACGTTGCCTGTCACCCTGAATTATAAGGCTGTCATGCTCTTTGCATTGATATACAGAGCCTGCTTTTATAAAGGTAAAACCCTCTTTTCGGGATAAGAAGTCAAGCATATCCGTTCGCCTTGCGTCTGCCATTTCTTCAGGAGAATAGCGTATGAATTTCTTGCCCGAACCTATGTACTCACGCCGTATTGCCATTGATTTTATCCCCCTTTTCAGAGTATAAATTGGCATTTCTATGCCTTGCCAACTCAATTATCGACTTTAAAGCTTTGCGTCGCTTATACTTCTCAGCGTCACCTTCTACTAAATTCATTATTTTATTGATGTAGTCTGTATAGAGCTTGATAGCATAATCAATATTTTCAATGCTCTTAAGGTCAATAACGTCCATATAGCCGTCAAATGCGGTACAATCTTTTATTTCTGAACGAATAATTCCTAACGCTTTATGCTCACTGCCATAGTCCGCCACTAAGTACTCAGCTATATATAATCTGCTCAATACTCTATCCGCAAAAGCAAGTGAAAATGCTTCTGCACTTTTGTCCACGGACAAAATCTTGCAAGCATATGGCTCTTGTCTTGCAGTTCTTTTAAACTCGTCTGCTGAACTGCACCCGAAATAGCTGTTAAACGCATTTTCATCGATATAAAATATCTTTGATAGTCGCCTATTACAGCCTATCTGAATTTTATACAATAATTTTCACCTCCGAAAGAAAAAAGCCCCTGACAATCAATCAAGGGCTTATATCTTAAATTCCTCTATTGCGTGAAGCAGCAATATCTTCATCGCCAAATGGAATACCAAGCTTTTCAGAATAGAGCTTTCCGACAGAACTTAAAGTTTGATATGTCTGATAATCATAGTCAAATGTTCCTACCTTAATATGCTCTCCGTTTGATTTAACTCCTTGCAATGTCAAAAGCTCACTATCTTCCTCCAAAACTATTGCACGGCACTGTTTAAGCGTTAAGAACATCGTATCATCGACCGCAGGAATATCATCATCAACGATTTTTCTTGCTTTTTTAGATTTTTCATAAAATCGGTTATCACCCTGAACACTCTTAACGTATTCATGTAAGCTACCATATTCCAAGCTCAGGTTATCATCATCGTTGTAAATCTTCTCTATATAACTCTCAGGAACACTATAGGTGAACTTTGCAATTATCGTTCCTGAATTATCTCGGATGTAGCTCTTGTCGATAACAGAAGTAACAGCGTCTTGTTTGAAAACTATATCCATATCCCCTGAGTTATCATTCAAGCCTATTTCCGATGTGAGCTTATTGAGTTCTTCTCTCTTTTCCTGATACTCCTTTAACTTCGGAAACTCTCGCTCTGCTATCTCTTTTGACTTCTGCATATTTTTTTGAGCTATTTCCAACTCTTCCTTATGTATCGATAACAACTGTGGCATATCAACGTCTATAGCATTATCAATGTTATCAAAAACATCTGTGTTTGACACGCCAAGAGAAGTAAAGAGCGTTGCATTTTCGTGCGAAACTATTGTCTTAAAAGAGCCATATCCGCCAAGTGATGAATACTGAATTTGTATTTTAAAACCTCTGTAATCACACACATCAATAGGCTCTTCGCCACCAACTTTTCGCAATGCTTTTACAGCCTTGCCTGCTTCTTCCCTATCTGTTATCTTGTTATCAACTATTTCTACGCAGAAATTCTCAGAACGTGGATATTGCTTTGAATACTCTACTGCATTATCGAATATCTCGATAAACTTCTCTGCTCTCTTTATTTGCGTAGGAATAGTGAATGTTATTTCTTCTCTTGCTTTCATTCTATCAGCTTCAAACTCTGCCTTTTCACGACGCAGATTATCCACCTGAGTTGAAAGCTCGAGCTGTCTTTTTATACGAGGGTCACCTGTTGCCAAAGATTTTATCTCAGCGTAGTTCAATGCCGCTTCGTCAACATCATCTATCGAACGTCCAAGCGGTTTATTTGTCATGACCTGAGATATAAACTTCTGCTTATACTCTATTGTTTGCCACGAGTAACTATCGAATGTACCCTCTGTTGCATAACGGAAAATTTCGACCTCCTTGCAGTCATTTCCCTGACGGAGTATACGTCCCTCACGCTGTTCGATATCAGACGGACGCCATGGAACATCTATGTGATGAAGTGCGCATAGTTTTTTCTGAATGTTTGTGCCTGCACCCATTTTCTCCGTAGAGCCGATAAGTATACGCACTCTGCCCTCATTCACATCTTCAAAGAGCTTTACCTTTTCCTTATCATTTTTTGCGTCATGAATGAATTTTATCTCTTCTTCAGGAATACCAAGAGCTATTAGCTTTTCCTTGATATCATCATATAGGTTAAAACCCTTTGACGGCGTAGAGCGGTCAAGGAAAACTACCTGTGTCAGGCTATCATCTTTTGTTTCTTCCCATTTGTTGAAGATGTTATTTACCGCCATATTAACCTTGCTGTCAGGATTATCTTCCACAGTTGGGTCGACAAGTCGCATATCTAACGCACACATCTTTCCGTCATTGGTTATTTTCAGCATATTATCCTTGCTAGGGTCAACTCGTTTTTGATGAACTTCCTCTGCTCTTTCGCCACAATCAAAGATAAATAGTTTCTGTTCCTCTGACGGCTTAGTCAGGCATATCGTATACTTGCCGTTTTTCAGCTTTGGCACTGGTAACTTCAATGTTTCTGCTGTTTGGATATCTGCCACTCTGCGATAGATATTCATTAATTCAGGCAAGTTTTTAAACATTGAGCAACGTTTCTTTGCTCTCCACGAATTACCTGTAGGAGATAACTCTATATTTGTGGTTACTTCCGCAAAATCAGCCACCCATGAATCGAAATGCTGTAGACCTTTTTCTCTGAGATAATCAGGCTCGAGATATTTTTTCATGACATACATTTCAGTTAGTGAGTTTGAGATAGGCGTACCAGTTGCAAATACAATGCCACGATCCAATCCATTCTGCTTTTCCTTAATGTACTGAATTTTTAAGAGCAAGTCCTCACTTCGTTTGGACTCAGTCGTTTGTATGCCTGCAATCCTTGACAGCTTCGTGTTTATGGAAAGATTCTTGAAATTATGTGCCTCATCAACAAACAGTGCATCAACGCCAAGGTTTTCAAAATAGATATTATCGTCCTGCTCAGTATCATATTCAAGATTTTTAAGTCTTGTTTCTAACTGCTTCTTCTTTTTCTGAGCGTCCTTAACAGACAGATTATCGTCATCATAAGAACTCTGGATAATATCAATAAGCTCATCTATCTGCTGTTGATAGTATTCTCTTCGCTTTTCAGGCGAAATTGATATCTTTGCAAAAGTTGAATAGCCCATTATTACTGCGTCATAATCTCCTGTTGCTATTCGATTAACAAACGCTTTTCTCCTGCTTTTCTCAAAATCCTCTGATGTTGCAAGAAGAATATTGGCGTCAGGATAAAGCGTCAAGAACTCTTTTCCCCACTGTCCTATCAGATGATTAGGAACAATAAACAGCGGTTTATTTGCAGCACCTATTCTCCTCATTTCCATGGCAGCGGCTGTCATTTCAAATGTTTTTCCTGCACCGACAACGTGAGCAAGCAATGTGTTTCCACCATACAAAACTCGTGCAACTGCATTTTTCTGATGATCCGCAAGCTCTATTGAACTTGTCATTCCTGCAAAAAACAGATGTGAGCCGTCATACGTTCTTGCACGTTCTGTGTTATACTTTGAGTTGTAGATGTTTTCAAGGTCCTGCGTTCTATATGCGTCTGTCCATACCCATTCTTTGAATGTTTCCTTGATTTTCTCAGCCTTGTGATTAGCAGCTATGGTTTTTTCTACGTCTTTTTCTCTGACCTTATTTCCTTTATCATCATAGACCAAGTGACCCAGCTCATCACGCTTATCACGCCATACTGTGCTATCTCTCAGATTAAGAGAGTTTTCAAGTATGTACATAGCATTTATATCCGCTGTTCCATACTCCGTGCTTGTGGACGAGTGATAATTGCCATTGACCTTATTTGAAAGTTTCCAATTTGCTGTTGCAGTGTTGTGTTCAACAACTGTACCAATGCCGAAAACCTCTTCTACAAATTGCTCTATATATTTTTCAGGTATCCATGATGAGCCTATCTGAGCTAGTATATCAACTGCTTTGATTTTTTCAGGCTGTACCTTTTCAAGTGCTTCAACGTTTACTTTCAGCTCAGGAAACCTTGACGATAGAAGTTTTGCTTTTCTAAGCTTTTCGACCACATTTCCCGACAAGTATTCGTCTGCCGTCAACCAACCATCGGTAGGCTTAATTTCAGCAGAAAACAATTCGTCAGGGTCACGATACATAAGTATGCCGTTAAGTCTATTAATGCACTCGTCTACCTTATAACCTGTGATTTTCGATATATGATTAAGGTCAATATATCCATATTCCGCAAGTGTAGCCTGAAAGCCGTCCTCAACTGTATCACAGTGAGTTATTTTTATTGACGGACGTATCGTTCTTTTCAATAAAATATCTGATTTTTCAAACTTTGGTGTTTCAATGCTCTTAAGAAAATCAAGATTATCGTCCCTCACATATCTGAGAGTGTTGTAAACCAGTTTATTGTTCGGGTCTGTTATCTTGCCGTATTTTACGGAGAAATAATTATACTTGCTTTCAAGACTTATTCTAATTTTCTCGTAGTCCTCGTCCGATATATCTGTGTTTTGAATGTTTACAGCATACCTCAAATCTTTGGCAAGGTCTATCGCAAGAGTGAGCATTCCCTTTTCTCTTTCTGTAAACGCCTTGCCGCTTTTCCTTTTTGCTTCTACAAGAACGCTTCCGTTTCTTTTATAGATATTATCATTAATTGAAACGTAAAAGCCGTCAGGAATGTTTTCAGGTGCAGGCAATACTTCTTCCTGTTTCTGCGTATCATCTGCTTCAGCGGCTACTGGTCTGAGAGATAATTGTGTATAGCGCACATCTGTATTATTCACTAGATTTTCAACACACTCTGACAATGCGTCTTTCAGACTTTTATCTGAAAAAGGGTCAACTGTCATTTCAGGACCATAAGGACCTGACTTTATTTTTAGCTCTCCACATATCATTTCAGGGTGATTGATAAAATACTGATTTATACGCTGACCATCTTCATTATAGGCGGTATCGACCCATTCACTGAGTTTTGTCTGTGGAAATGACCTCTTCTTCAGAAAGATTATATCACTGACAACTGTTGTGCCTGCATTAGCTTTAAAAGCTGTATTCGGCAACCTAATTGCACCGATAAACTCAGCTTTTTCGTCTATCTGTTTTCTGATTTTACTGCTCTGCTTGTCCATCGTACCTTTTGATGTGATAAAAGCTATCACGCCATTTGGGCGGATCATTTCAAGCGTTTTTAGGAAGAAATAATCATGTATCATAGCATGGTCACGATTATACTTCTTATCGACTACACTGTAATCACCGAAAGGAACATTGCCGACTGCCACATCGAACGTGCCTGCTCTGAGCTTTGCGTTTTCATAGCCACACACCTGAACTTCTGACTCAGGGTAGAGCTGTTTTGCAATCCTGCCTGATATGCTGTCTATCTCCACCGCAGTAAAGAATGACCTATCTGCAATATTCTCAGGCGCACAGCCGATAAAGTTTCCAACGCCTGCGGCTGGCTCAAGTATTTTACCGCCACTAAAGCCAAGCTCTGACAACGCTGTATACATTGCGTTGATAACAACAGGCTGTGTATAGTGGGCATTAAGCACCGAGCCTATGGCATTTTGATATTCTTCTTCCGTCAGAAGATTTTTCAGTTGTTCATACTCCTGCGACCACGAGCTATTATTTTTATCAAACGCTTCAGGGATACCGCCCCAACCAACATACTCCGACAGCACTTGCTGTTCATCTTTGGTTATGTTGCGATTTTCTTCTTCAATCTTTTTTAGAAACTGAATAGCTGTCACGTTTCTATTGAATTTCTGCTTTGGACCTCCAACGCCTAGCTGTTCGTCAGTGATAACAAAATTTTCAGATAAAGAGCCGCTATTGACTGAGCCTTCATCATCTATTTTAACAAAGTTGTTAGGCTTAGTTGCCAATGCTTCAGACTCAACTATCTCCTTTTCCCTCACCGCTTCAAACTCGGCAATGACCATTGACAGGTCCTCATCATGAGAAATAGGATACCAACCTGTATTATAGTCAAGGAGCGTAACTGTATTTTTCTCTTTGTCGATTTTTGAAATCGTGTAATGGCGTTCGCCATAATCTATTTCATCACCAACTGCAAAAGGTATCTCAACTTCCGTATCTTCCAATGTCGAATTTTCAAAGAAAGAGAGTTGTTCTGCATTATTTTCCTGCTGCATACCCTTGACAATATTGCGACTTTGGTGTATAATAACATTAGAGTCAAGAGCGTTTAAGCCCTGCGAGAATTGTAGTCGCAGCACACTGAACAGTTCTTGGCTTTTTTGTTTGTTTATATACAAGATATTATCTGCTTGTAACTCTAGTTCCAAATGTCTGTCAAAGTTTTCTCTTCCATATACACTTGTTATAAAATTTGAGTTTACTCTTCTAAGATTATAATTTCCATTACCACTTGGACGGACACTTACGATTATAGGATCATTATCAATATCAATTTCTGATGTTACAACTACTAAACTATCCTGTCTTGATAATGAGTCATATATCATTACTGGATCTGCAAGCCATTCAGGTAGCTTTTTTATTTGTTCTGTAGTTAAGCCATGTGTATGCTTTTCCAAATCTTTTGGTTGAACAACTTTTTTCAAATGTTTTTGCGTATAAAGCATTGGAAGTTGCTCACAGCCAACGTCAAGCAATATCTGAGGTGTATCACATACCTTCAAGTCATTGTATCGGTTTGCATTTCCTGCAAATACATCATCGACCTGTTCTGCAAATGATTTTTCAGAGCCGTTATCATCAACAACCTTGATGTTATCAGGGTCATTATCAATCATTTCAATATGCTTTATAATGACATAATCATCATCCGTTTCAGCTCCGAGAAGAAGTGCTTTTGCCGTTGACTGTATAAAGCTTTCTTTGTTATATACAGCGTCATAGTCTTTGAAATATTCAAAGAACTGATTTTTTTGATTATCTGAAAAAGAGGAAATAAACTTGACCGCTACCCTATTTTCTAGGTCAACTTCAACTGCGTACTCACCACTCTCTTTCTCAACAACATTAACAATGTTATCTCGTTTTTGCTCAATGATATACTCTCTCGATACACCATTTTCGGAAATAACGATCGTATTGTCCTCATCTTCTGTATTGTCAGAGGTAATACTTTCACTTATCTTAATATCATTTATTTTCGAAATGATTCCGTCAAGTATACCTGCAATATTGTTTCTATCAAAACGCTGATAATCTATATCGTGAGAGTCAAGCAGTGTATTTATCTCACCGTCTTTTTTAATGCTTTCTTCAAGATTATGAATTCTGCCCTCTTGTTCAAATTTGACAGACAAATCACGCTCAACAACAACATTATAGTTGTTATAATTCTCATATTGAGAAAAAACGCTCTCTATATACTCAGGTGCATTTTCTTTTAGATAGACTGTGTTAAGCAAAAGAGGCGAATCGGTGACTACCACATCTACATTGTCAAGCATTATATCCAGACGCCTTTTTTGTTCTGAAAGTATTTTGCTTTGATTTTTTAGAGTTCCATCAAGGTGTTCAAAGTCCTTGGCATATACAAGCTCTTTTGCAACTTCGGAAACATAATCAGCGTGATACCCCAGTTTCTTTAATTCGGCAACAAGTTGTAATGCAGTTGTTGATTTTCCTGCACCTGGACCACCATAAATATTAACAATAAGCGTGGTGCTTATAGGTTTAATATTGTCCTCACTCTCATTTTTGTCCATGGGCAAAACATTCGCAAATGTTATCTCTTTTCCGTGTATGTTTATTGCTCTGACAGGTTTATACGCCTGAGTTGAAATATTATTGAACCAAGTATCTACAAAAGAATTGCAATTATCCTGTTCGTCACTGTCTGGTTCATACGTTTTATATATGCCCATGCCGTCCTGTTGATATGACACTGCAGTAAGTGTTTTATTTTTACTATCAATATCAAACACTATTTCAGGGTCAACCATTAAATCGCCATTCTGCTCATAGTAATGTGCCATTGCTACAGAATTGCTACCGATTTTGTCCAAGGACAAAGTCATAAAGCCTAAGTCGCTTTCAAGCTTGAGATATTTATAGTCCGTCAGAAAATCAGGAAACAGCTCGACAAACTTTGAATACAGTCTTTGCTGTTTCATCGTGCTTGCGGAAATAATATTACCACGGTATTTTTCAGTTTCTTTTTCTGCTTCTGGAGTTTTCTCAATCTCAGACGTTCTCTCTACGATATAGCTATCGGAGTTTATAAGTTCTCTGAGAACGTAACATGACGGATGCCAATCTATGCTGTCAATTTCAGCTCCATTGCTATCAGACAGCACGATACCTTTTGGTGTTGCGGACCACTTAGCTACATCAGGCAAATCAACTACTTTTATTGCGTGAGAGCCTTTATACATTGCATATGTATAGCGTATCAACGCTCTAGCCTTTTTGTTATTGCTATAGAATGTCACAACATTCTGCTTATTAACTTTTTTATAATCCGCCTGAAAAATCTGTTTAAGCACTGCTTCCTGTTGCTCAGCGGTAAGCGTCAGACGCTCTGCTTTTTCAGGAACATCTACAAATTCATTGTAGTCAGGCTCAGGCTCTACCGTATCATCAGGCTCAACAACATATCTATCATCTTCTTTTTCAGATATATCATTTTTCGTTTCGATATCAGCACTATCTGTCACTGTTGTTTCTTCAACTGTGACTTTCTGCTCAAACTCTGAAATATCATCATTGACAATTGGCTTACGCATAGCCTGTCTGCCCTGAGCTTCTTCCAGTGATACAGTTTTTACAAGCTGTTTTGCAGTTCGGCAAAAGACATTGACATAGACTGCCGCAACAGTACCTACAAGCTCCTGAGCATTTTCATTGATTACAGGGAAGTTTGAAAAATCGTACTTGTACTGTTCTTCAATGACGTTTAATCTTTCGCATACTGTATATGTAACTGTTTCTGCGATCAGCTCACATAATTCCGTTGAAAGCTGTCCTGTTGGTGACTTCGGGTGTGAATACACTGACTCAAAAACATAGTCATAAATGTTATTATGAAAGGTTTTCTCGCCACGATCCGCTCTTGTTTCACTACCATTCTTTTCGTACATCTTATCCAACATATCAAAGATATACTCATTATATGATACGTTGTATTTCCACGGCTTGATATCTTTTCCGTTAGTTTGAGATACATCAAACAAATGTTTCTTTATGCCGTTTTTGTCATAAATGGTCATTGACCTTGTACCACCATTGATACGAAGTCCAATATTGCTCCATACCTCAAATGGAGCTACAGCCGTAGCATTTCTGTTAATATTGTAAATCTGAAGCTGTTCATCATATGGATAGGCATATAGATTAGACGCAAACTTATGAAATTCGAGCCATTCCTGCAAATTAAATTTTTTCATCTTTTTATAATCCTCCGCAAACAATTCTCTAAAAAGAGTAGCATTTATATGGGTTGTTGCGCAAAAAAAGAGCCGTATAGCTTTGTAACGGCTTTTTTTTATATTATCTTCCTAGACCTCTGCTTTCACCTGTCATGTCAAGCACTTCGTCTTGTCCTCTGCTGTTATCGTATGAGTTCATTCTTTTCATATTTCTCGTATAATTCAGACCATTCACAACACTGTCACGAAGTTCATTGTAGGTTTCCGCCTTTATTGGGTGAAAGAACTCCACATACTCATAGCCTGACGTTTTTTTCTCATTTCTGACCTTACGTTTGGGCGAGTCAAAATATTCACCGCTTTTGCCATTTCTGACCTGAACATTTTCAAGCACAAAACAGTCAGAAAAAATCACAGAGCCAACACCCTCTATATCTTTAACGGAACTTTCAAATATTCTTGCCAAAGTGGGCTGAAACCTGTCATTACCGAACTCCACTGTTGTATACTTGTTGTCATTCTGATTGAAAGAGTTCATTATAGCCGAATTTAGCACCTTTCGGCTCTCTGCGGTGATAGGGTGAAAAATTTCCTTAAACTCCTTAACATATTCACCCTTATCATTGATAACATAATTTCCGTTCTGGTCCTTTGTACGAACCATCAGTGACGGCAATGCAATAAAAATCTCATTACTGTCTTGCCTTTCCATTATCTTCACCGACTCAAGCACATAACTGTCATCAAACTTTACTGTAGCATAACCTCTCAACTGAGGGCTATTATCGTTAGTATAATGCGTTGTTCTAACTGAAATTTTCACTGTAATACAGACCTCCTATAGTCTTTTTCCTCTTTTTTGATAGTTTTCCTCCTGCTCCAACTGCCACTCATCACAATCAAAGTCAGAATATTCGTCCACCACTGCGACATTATTCAGTATACATAAACCTGAAACATAGTTTACACAATTTTCGCAGCACTTGATGTCAAGGTTTCCACAGCTAGTAAACTGACTTATTTTTCGTTCTATTTCAATCACACTTTACACTCCCCCTTTATAGCAATTTCTTTAGCACAGTTATAACATATATGCTTATTTTCTATTTCAAATGGTGCATTAACCTTGCCACAGAAATAGCAATTATGATCCTGTTCATCTCTGTCATTGATGACCAAGAATTCATCATCAAATAATTCTCCTACAAGTGTCTTGTTTTTATCATAGGATTTAAACATGGTATCCGTTAAATCCTGCGGAATAAACACCAAGTAACGATTACCACTCAATGAAACTGCTGACGCATAGCCTGTGTCTAACAGATGTATTTTTTGCGTTTGGTAGTTTTCAGACCATTCTTTCATTTTCATCATACACTGCCTGCACACTGGTTTGCCGTTACATAGTATTCTGCTATGTGTATGCTCTCCGCACACTGCACAAGTATCTGGATTACGCTCATATTTCAGATAAAGCTTATATCCGTCCGTATAAATCTCAACCTCTTTGCAAATTCTGTTAGTATCTATAATTCCTTTTCGTATTCCTGCAAACAGCATTTTTTCTTTATCCTTTTTTGCCATTCACACCGACCTCTCTTTCAAGAATATTTAAGAGCCGAAAAGCTCATTATTCTTTTCTCTTTTCAGCTAATATAAATATCAATCCCATAAGTGCAGGAAGTATCATAATCGGTAGTATTCTTGCCCTAATATACTCTGACGGAATTGACCAATCTGCTTTGTTATTGACAACAATTATCGAGTTGACTGCATTTGCGATAATAAAAGTGATGTTGTAAAAATTACGCTTGATTAGCTTTTTCATTTGAATATTCTCCATAATTTTTATATAATAAAAGAGCGTATGAATTTCTTCACACGCTCGTGTTTGCGATTTTAAGTTGTGTGTCACTGTGACACACTTATGTATCTAGGTTACTCTGTTCTTTTAACCTTATCTCCACGTATTTTCTTACATACTCCGAATTTCTGTTCGGATAATTTTCGCTTTTCTGTAAGAACTCATATCCGTCTTTTTCAAGCCGTTCTGTGAACTTTTCAACGTCTTCTGGCAAACCCTCTATGCGTACTTTTACCATTTCTCTTCCTCCCTAGCGCCTGCCCCGTTGCAGGCGCTTTCTTCATGTATAGATAAATTGATCCCCTTTTTACTGTCTTTTCAGACAATATCAATTACCTTTCTTTTCGCTTTCTGCTGAACATCACGACTGCAGCTCCTGCAAGTATGACTACCACACCGCCAAGAACTGTTCTTCCGTCAACATTATCGGAAACACCTGTGTTTGGCGTGTCAGGAACTTTTTCATTGAACATATCTGTATCAATAGTCTGAGCATATGTTACAGTGACCTGTTTTGAGTCTGCTACCAAATAGCCGTATGGCACTGTAGAGCCGTCCTCTGTGATAGTGTATGTACCAACTGGAACGCCCTCAAACTTCGCAAGTCCGTCCTTGTCGGTGACGGCTTCAATGCGTATCTCTCTGCCAGTATCGGAAACTCCCGAAAGAATAAATCTGATACCCTCGATGTTTGTCATTCCGTCTGTTTTCTTGTGTACCTTAACTGTTCCTGTCTGCTCGTTATTAAGAATAGTTTCATCAATAGTCTGAGCGTATTCCACCTTGACTTCCTTTTCATCAGCGACAAGATATCCATAAGGAACTGTTTCCTCGTCCTCGATAATTTTGTATGTACCCACTGGTACGTTCTCAAAAACTGCTACGCCGTCCTTATCGGTAGTCGCAGGAATGTTTATCTCACGTCCAGTGTCTGATGTACCCTTGAGGTAGAATGTGATACCTGAAATATTCAGATCACCCTCTGTTCTCTTATGTACCTTGATAGTACCTGTCTGCTCGTTGTTGAGTATTTCTGTGTCAACAGTTTCGGCATAGATAACAGTGACCTCTTTTTCATCGGCAACGAGATAGCCGTATGGCACTGTTTCTTCGTCCTCGATGATACTGTATGTACCTATCGGTACGTTCTCAAAAACTGCTATGCCGTCCTTATTGGTAGTTGCAGGAATGTTTATCTCACGTCCGCTGTCTGATGTACCCTTGAGGTAGAATGTGATACCCTCAACATTCTTCTGACCCTCAGTCCTTTTCTGAACCTTGATAGAGCCTGTCTTTTCCTCGTTTTCGAAAGAAACCTCTGCTGTTTCGTTGTATTCAACTGTTACTTCCTGCTCATCAGCAGTGAGGTAAGCCGCAGGAACTGTTGATCCGTCCTCTGTGATGACATACTTGCCGATAACAAGCTTATTAAAGAGCGCAATGCCGTTTTCGTCTGTTACAGCTTCAAACTTCAAGTCCTTGTTTGTATCAGAAATGCCTGTTGCAAAGAACTTAATGCCCTCGATATTGAGATTGCCTGTTGTGGTCTTTGTGACCTTTATAGAGCCACTTTTCTTCTTGTTTGTCATTTCAGCCTTGACGATATCATCGTTTTCAGTTATTTCAAACGGATAAGGATTATCATCAATTTCATAGATATCTGGTGCTGATATCTCTCTGTAGAAATATTTGCCTATAGCAAGCTGAAAATGTGCAATGCCGTTCTCGTCTGTAGTTCCTGTGATGACCTGTTCGTTATTTTCATTAAGAATTTCAAAGGTGCAATCAGGGATAAGCTCTCCTGTTGAAATGTCAGTCTTTGTTATCTCAAAAGGAATAGTGTTTTGCTCGTTTTCAAAATCTACAACGAACTCCGCCTGCTGTTCAACAAGCTTGATAGTCTGTGTTGGCTCATCAGAAATCGAATAGCCCTTTGGTGCTTCAATTTCTGTCACTGTGTAGCTATAGCCCTTGTAGATAGCCTTTGTTGTTTCAGCTATGCCGTCTGTGCCTGTGGTTATGGTGTCGATAACTGTTCCTTTTGGATATATACAATAGCCATTGCCAACGAATATATCCTCGGCTGCTGCCACTTCAAACTTTGCGCCCTCAAGGTCAGCTCTTGTTTCAGCGTCACGCTTGTGAATTGTTATCTTGCCCTTGTCAGGAGCAGAAGCCCTGTTGATGAACTCCGTTTTAGCCGTCTTGTCAGCGGTAACAGTGATAGCTTTCTTTGATGATATCATGTAGCCGTCTGCTGTGGATATTTCTCTCCATTCATAATTACCTTCTGGCAGACCTGTTACATCAATATCACCCTTATTGTTTGGCATAAGGTCTGTAGCCTGTGAAGCGAGGTCAGTGAAGCTGTAGCTTCCGTCCTTTCCAGTTGCCTTTACAAACTTATAGCTGTCACCGACCTTGCAAGCAAGCTGAAACTTAACGGCTTTGTACATATCGGCTGTGCCTGTCTGCTTGTTGTCAAAGTAATCTGTGAAGCTCTTGTCAAGGTGAGCTGAACCTATTGGTGTTGTTATTTTCAGATAAGCCTTAACAGGGTCCTTATCCTCATAGCAGCTTACCACCATTTCCTGAACATCTGAGCCGCCCGAAAGGATAAGAGGTGAACACTCATCTATGTGTTCAACATACTTGCCCTTTGTCTTTGTGAGCGTGAAAACAACATTTTTCAGGTCTTTCTCATTGTCTGCTGTGATAGTCATATTTGAGCCTGAGCGTGTAACAGTCACTGAGTTCGGCTTTGAAACGCTGAACTGTGAAAGGCTGTCAAGCTTGAGCTTTGCTGTCCACTTGCCTGTCTTGATATCATATTTTGCATGATATGTTGCACTTGCAGGTATCCTCTTGCTGTTTTTGCTTGTACCACTTGGAACATCATAGTGAGAAACCATTTCAGACTTCATCTTTTTGTAGCACTCGACCAACTCTTGGTGATGAGCAGAAGCGTTGCTGCCGTTGTAGCTATATGCGTTGAGTAACTTTGTTTCGTTGCTTGAAAGTCCGGTTGTAGACTCATCATAATATCTTGCCGAAACAGCCTGAGCCATTATGCTTGAAGCACATATCTCTGTATCTTTTGAGTAGCCGTACTGAGTTTTGCCCTTGTAGCTGTAAATGGTAAACTCTTTTATTTGCCTTCTCATTGCGTCAGGCACATATGCTTTTTTCACATAGTCCTCAAGTTTTTCCTGCTTAGATGTTGTTCCGCTTGTATGCTGCTTGTCAAAGTTGATACAATAAGCATAGCTGCCGTCTGATGTTGAGAAATACGGCACTGAGCTTGCCCAATAGCCTGTGAAGTGGGTGTCATTTGACTTGCCTGTTTCAATGTCATAGCCGTTTGGAAGTCCTGAGCCTCTGAAATCATAGCTCCATTCATTGAGCCACTCCTGTGTGGCTTTGTTGGTATCGGAAAAAGCTGAGGCTGTTATGCCCTGCGTTAATGCCGACAAGCTGAGCAGGAGAGCCATTGCAGCACTGCTCAGCCTTTTGAAAAGACTTTTCTTTTTCATTTGTTTTCCTCCTAAAAATTTTTTATCTATCTAAAAAGCATAAAGCTTGAATTTCTGCAATAAAAAAAGCAACTCGATGCTCTCGAATTGCTTTAAAGTGTATATTCAGTTTTAATTTTTATTTTTCCTTTTAAATTAGTATATGAGGTATATTTCCCATGCAGGCTTACCACTAGAGTTTATCGCTGAGCCATCGCCATGCCACTCAGTATATATAACTATCTGTGCGTCTTTTACTACAGTGTATAAGTCTTTGATTCCACCTTTTACAATCCCATAGAGTTCATCATACGATGAATATGTGTCAGGTGATACTGTGTAAGGAGTTCCCCATGAACTGTTGTCAAGGTTCATCCAGCCTATATCTGAAAGAAGTTCATCAACAGAGGAGTAACCGCATTCTGCATATATATCCTTGAAGATTGGACGTGCAATTTCATCACTATATGCTTGCAATTCTCTTTTCAGCCTGTCTATATCATTCTGTGTCAGCTCAAACTTTGGCTTAGCCGTTGTAGTTGTAGTCGGCTTTGGCTTCGTTTTCTTTGCCGTTGTTGTGGTCTGCCTTTTAGTCGTTGTCTGACGCTCAGTCTGTCTTTCTGTCTGACGTTCCGTCTGCTGTGGCTGATAGCTGTTGTTATTGTCATTGCTGTAGCTGTTGTTGCCTGAGCCGTTGTTTGCGGTGCTGTGGCTATAGCTCTGACCGCCGTTATTTACTGTTCCGCCGTTGCTTGCCTTAGAGCTGTTCGTCTTTGCAGTGTTCTTTGGAGTAGTCGATGATTTAGAACTGCTTGTGCTTCTTGTGCTTGCAGACGTTCTCGTTGTGGTAGCCGAAAGGGAAGTTGTTTCCTCACTCTGAGAGGTCAGTGTGGCTTCCGTTGTGGTAGTTGCCGAAGCTTCTGTGCTTGAAGCCGTTGTGGTTGCCTTTGGAGGGGCTGATGATGTGTTGTCTGTGTTGCCACAGGCGGTTATGCTTATCATTGTCGCACTGATGAGCAGGGCGGCTATGGCTTTCATTGTGTTCTTCATATGGTTTTCCTCCTTTTTAGACTTGACATATATCTTAAAGTGATGTATACTTATATATAGAAATGGTAAACCGCATAGACGGCTATCCTCAGTTTTTGATTATGTAAAAAATAACCGCAACTTTTGGTCGAGGGCGGTTATTTTTTTATGCTTTTTATCAACTCGTTGAGAGCGACAATCAGCACGATAGTCAAGACAAAGAAAGCTAAGTCCATTCTATCACCTCCCGAATATCCTATTTTGCCTGAGCCTTTCGGCTGACAATATTCAGACCATTCCGTGTGGGAGGACACCGCCTACCGTTTAAGTTTACCTTTTCCAAACTAGATTATATCACAATCATTTCTTTGTGTCAATTTTTTCATTTTGTCCGTGGACAAATTTAGCTGAAATATCCTGCTTGAAGATTAAGCGAATAGATGTACATATCGTCCATAAATTCCTTTATCATATGGTTTATCCAGAACATATAGTGTGTTCTGAGCATTTCTATCGGTTTTTCTGAGGGCAGTTCTCTCTGCGTATGAAGCAACGGATAGTATAGTGAACGCCAATAACTTTCAGCGTGTTTTTCAAACTTTTCCCAAAACTCTTTCTCAGTTATCTTCATCTCAAAAAGCATATTCTTAAATTGTATCTGGAATTTTTTCGATGTGCGTAGAAAAGCTTTTCTTGAGCCACTGAAATCATGGTTCTCACCCATGCCGTCAAGCTGATTATAGTATGCTTTGAAAATCTTATCATAGTATGCTTTCATTCGTTCAAGACAACGTTCTTCTTCGGTCATTGCTATGTGCTGTGGCTGTTCCGTAGCCGACCAAAACTCCTCACCGACAAAATCTCTTATTTCGTCAATGGTGTAAAGAAGCATTGTTTCTTTGTCAAATTCAGGGTCATTGAGCTTTTCTTCCCCTTTTTTGATAAAATCATCAACTTCATTGCTCGGTCTGATAAGGCTCTCTATCTTCGCTTCATCAAGTTCGGGCAAGTTTTTATAATACTTATAATCTTTTACCATTGTTATACCTCCCATATGTTTTCTACACCTATATTATACCATACAGCAAGAAAACACGTCAACGGCAGAATAGCCAAACTTTCGCACCAAATATTGTGCATCTTTGAATTGATTAAAGCATTTATAAGCTTGTTTTCAGGGAAAACTCTCGAGAAATAATTATAATGACAACGATCTATCATTTGTCATGTCAAGCGCATCGTCTTTTCCAATTTCTTCTCTAACATAATCAGGGACGCTCACCAGTTCATCAAATTCAAGATTACCCAAAATCATATACATTTTGTCTTTACTTTCTCCAAAATATACTCCGCTGTCAAATTCGCTGTTATTATTATACCGCTTCACCAACTTCATTTTTTCGAGGTCAACAAAAACATTAATCGGAAATTCAAGTATCTCATCGGTAGTGTAGGCAATCGGTATATGAGAAAGGTCAGAAAAATCTGCGTCATTTTCAAATTCGATTACAGTAAATTCATTGATAAGTTCTTTGGCAATGCTGACCATATCCGCCCTTCTTTTCATTGTTTCAATCTCAGCTTGTGATAAATCATTCTTTACGGACTCAATTTCATTTTCAGTAAATACAGCGTATTTCAGAATTTCGTCCTTAAAGATATCTTTTTTCGCAAACTCCAAAAGAGCCTGATTAATACTGTCAAAACCGACCTGTTCACAGCAAGCGAGTTCTTCTTTTAGCATTGTAAATCGAGTCTTACTCTCGATATCAATCGGTGTAAAATCAAGAATATCCTGCTGTTCACTGTATCTTTCTTTTACTTCCCAAGCACAGGTATCAAGGTAGGCGTTTTTCAAATTCTCCTTACCGATATTATCTGAAAAAGAAGAATAAACAAATGGAAATTCTGCGGCTTTTACACCATAATGCTTAAAATAGTCGATGACATCATCACTTGAAACGCTTTGCGTCAAACGTCCTGCGATATACTTGTCATCGTCCTTAATAGTACAACACTCATAGTTATCATCAACGCCAAGCCTTTTGACATATACTTCATCACTTTCTTCCGTATAGCCATTAAAGTCCATTGTTCTTTTATGTTCAAGAAAGCAATCATTAGTTATCCAAACTCTGTGAGTTGAATATGAGTAATAGAGAAACTTAAACTCGTGAGAATACTCATTTTTAACAAAGTCCTTGTTTTCTTCAAAGAAATCTTCAAAGGACTGTCCCGAAGTCTGAAGTTGCTTGATAACGTCAAAACTATGTAATGTATTATGAACGTCCTGTTCTGTCATATCTATTCTCCTTCTTCTGTCTTTTTTAGTCTTTGTGTCCCCCATACGCAGATCAACAATGAGGTGACAACTGAGAAAATCACAAAAATTACTCGCTTATAAAAAAACTCCCATGGTCCTGAATACGGCATACCATAGCATAATATAACTATTGCCGATACAAAATTAGCTAAGAGCGAAAGAACATATACAGGAAGCATTTGCTTTACAGCACGTTTCATTAAAGCGACCTCCCTGACTTACTTGTGAGGTCAAGGACTTCATTTTGCTCTTCCTCTTCATTATCTAAAAAAGGAGATAGCTTCTTAAATCCAATGTCATCAACATAATATGCCGTTTCTCCTATCTCCACAACATCACTTATAGACAACGAATGACCCATGAAAGTTTCTGGCATTGTTTCATACCTATTGAATTTTGAGTATATATTCTCAAGCTTTTCATCGATAGATTTACCTTTTATCTCAGAAATCTTCCCCTCATAAACAAGGTCATAATCAGTCTTATTAAGATTAATGCCAATCGCTTCTATCATATGGTAAGGCTCAAATCTTATTCCATGATATTTTTCTCCATCTTTTAACTGATATATTTTATAGTTCTCACTTGAAACCTCTCTTGTGTGTTCTGTCCTACGCTCATCAATAAGTTTTTCATATACCATATGTTCTATCTTTGAAAATGCAGGCTTATTAGTATCATTCCGATCCATTGCCATTTCAGCACTTTCAATAAACTGTTCTTTGTCAGATAAACTCATATTCTGTACATAATTTGAAACGAGCTTATCGACATAATTATCGGCAGCATTATCTACTACATCTTCTATAGCCATGTTGTAGTCCTCAAGGTGATCGTCCATTTTTTCATAACGATATATAACGTCATCAATAAAAGTGGTACTGTTTTTCAGAAAATCATTTGAAATGTCAATGTTGCCGATTTTCAGACTATCCATTTCGTCCAAAGCGTTGAGTATATCCTGCCGTCTATCGTCATTCTCTTTAATATAGTATGCCTGAGATATCTCCGCAGGCGTTAGCTCGATACCGACCCTCTTGCCGTCAATAACACGCTCGATAGTCATTGTGTCGGTAGTGAGCTTTTTGTACACATATAGCGTAGCATAGCAGTCGCCCAAGCTGTTATGTGCTTCTTTATGCTCGGACCAATCATAGCCGTAATAGTCTGCGGCTATAGTGAGTTTCTGCCATTTGTAGCTTCCTCTTTGGTCATTCCATTCACCATATATCTTGGCGAAGTCCTCCATAACATCGACCGTTTCTAAATCGTCAGGAACTATCGCACCATTTGCTTTAAGAAAACCAATGTCAAACTGCGTGTTGTACCCGATTATAGTATCAGAATTTTCAATAATAGCATTTATCTCTGATATTTTTTCAGAAATAGCAGGGCGATCAGCGACCATTTCAGGACTTATGCCGTTCACCTGTTCAGCTTCTTTCCATTCGGTACGGTGCTGCGGCTTGAAATATTCATCGAATAATACATTTCCGTCAGTATCTATGATAGATACTTGCAGCAGCTCGTCCCCATCATAAGGGTGAAAGCCCGTTGTTTCTGTATCAATAATGATATATTTGTTTTTCATAATTGCTCCCTATGTCTTTCTTTTTATATTAAACATAATCATCTTCAAAGCCCGTAACCCAATAACTGCCAAAGTATGTATAATACCAATCTTCAAATTGCGCTCCAAGTTCCCAATTCTCGCCATAATAGTAGTCTGCGAGGTAATCGAGCTTATCGTCTGCATCGCCTGTTTGGTCAGAGTCACAAATAAATCCTTCAATATTGTCAAAACTACAATTCGTCGGATCTTCGCCACTCGAAAAGACTTCATTAAGATAGTTTCGCCATTTCTCCTCTATCTTATATTTTTCCATAACACGCTTGAATGAAATAAACATACGCTCATCAAGTTCAAGACTTTCATCATCACATATAAACTCCTGAACGTGTTTTCTTGCATCTTCTCTAAAAGCACAATCGTTGCACATCAGCTCGGTTGTATCATCAACGTCTATATTTTTCTCGTGCAAATCATACAATTCGTCACAATTATCATCATTAAGAATAGCACCGCATTTTTTGCACTTTAATTCAGCCATTGTCATATCACTCCTTTATTAAAATCTTCTCACATGAAAATCTCGAACCTCATCTTGAGCGCTTCCATATAAAATGGCGCATATGTGCAGTTGAAGATATTGTCAGGTGCATAGTATTTGCTTGGCACATATTCTTTCTCTCCATTCTTGTCAATATACGTTTCAGGGGAATCGGAGTCATACACAGTGCCGCTCCAAAGGTTGAATGCCAAACGTGTTGTTTTCAAGCTTGTGTCAGTCTGAAAAGGAGCGTTAAATGCCTTTAAAATAATAGCATCTTCTTCATTGTCATACAGTGCGCCAATATGGTGACGCAAAACACTGTCCATTGTCAAAAGGTAAGCAAGCGACAAGTGATAGCCGTCTAAATAGGGCATTTTCTTGCAGAGTTTGTTAAACAGTTCCTCGTGTTCTTCGTCATAAAAAATCATTTTTTCCTGCCTTTCTTAACAAAAAAGGACACCTGAAACTCAAGTGTCCTTACGTTTGTATTCGATTTTTGTCCGTGGACAAAAGCCATCACATTGACATTCCGCTAGTTATTGTCACGCTCAGTCCGTTATTTTCAGACCTCTCCTTTACCCTTTCTGCAAAGCCATTAAGCACTATAGCATGGCTATGGCACAATGGCAAGCTTTTGAATTGCTCAAAATCTATATCATTGTTTTGCAGAAAATCATTAGCCCACTCGACAACATCACTGTGATATCTCATATCACGTCCGACCTGATTATGTTGCTTGACAACGAGTGCCATTGTGCAGGCAATATCAAATGCCGTGTTATTCTCTATCAGCTCATCATATGCACTGTCAAGGTCATAATGATAGCCGTCTGCATTTCTTGCAATACAACTGTCAATATCTTGTGATATCGACATTACTCTGTTTTTATCTTCAAAATTGAAATACATTTGCCTAAGCTCCTTTGTAGCCTTAATTGCTTTTTCCTGTGTTTTAAAATCGTATTTGAAACGCCAATCTATGGTGTAGTTGTCTATGAAAGGCTTAGCCACCGCAGAGTAAACGCCAGTGTTAGCCGATATAATGCAGGCGGCATTATCTGAAAAAGACAGGATTTCAAAAAATTCACCGCTTTCACCTTGATACAACTCTGCGACTTTCATCGTCTTATCCGTGAGTATATCGTAGGAATTGACTTTCCGTCAACATCAGTGACATATTCAACGTTAGAGAATGAGCAAGTATATCCAAGTTCATGCGCCCATGCAAGCACTTCTTTCTGCTTGTGGATAAAACATCTCACTTTGCCAAGCTCATTTGGATCAGGCTTAAAGCTGTCCTCATTCATCATTTCTGTCACCTTTTCAGCCGTATAGCGTCCGACATACGGCAACTTCTTATATGGTCTGAAAGCTATCTCATCATTGATAAGACCAATATAGCCGACCTCAAACATCATTTCTTCCTCATATGGATATCTTGCATATACAACAGGCTCTAAAGGTCCACGAAAAACGAACGTCATAGAGCCACTATGATGTTCATCGTCCTTGAAGTATGCGGCTCTGTAGCCCTCTATTCTTGACTTGTTCTTGAACTTAGAAAGTTCAAAATCTATTGCTCCGAGATGATGTTCAGCCATTGTTCTCAACTTCCTTTCTGCTATCTTCACTCTTGACCGCAGGAGCGACTGCTTTTTTCAGCGTAAAGCTTTCCTGAGCAAACAGCTCTCGTACAGCTCTAGGGACGTATTTTCTATACATGACCTCAACAGCTTCGTTGATTTCTTTTGCGAGCTGTTCGTCAAAGTCTGCACTGTCCATGCCCTTTTCTGCCATGTAGTGCCTTATCAGAGTTATCTTTGTTTTGTCGATATTGTCTGCAAAATTAAATTCATTCTTCATTTTAAAAGCTCCTTTTTTTATTATATCATATTATTGTTCAGATTTCAAATTGTCCACGGACAATTCTGTAAGTTTTATAAGTTCATCGGCTACCTGACGCCATGTCAGTTCCAGTCTTGTTGCACCATTGGCATTGAGTATACGATTGGTGAATTTAATCAGCATTGTATCACCGCAGAAGATGGTGTACTCTCCGTCAGGTGTTCCATAAGACATATTAATGCAATGATTTCTCAACTGTGTAGCAATGTCAAATGCCGATACATTTCTTTCAAGCATACGTCTGATATCATACTTTCTCGATATTCTTATCACAGCAGTATCGACCTCTGCTTGCATTGATTTGCCGTCCCACCTAACAGGCTTAGCAACTTCGTTACCGCCCTCCTGCTGTTCGGTCATATGCTGTTTTAATAACTTATATACAAGCTTGTCCAACTCTTGCTCACTCATTCCTTGAATGAGCAACGGATCAACACTGTGTATTGTGTTATAAACAGAGCTTTTATAGACCTTTTTAATCTTTGGCGGATTAAGAGCCTTGTCGATATCATCAACTGTAAAGTCTTTGTTTTGGTCCGCAAGCTCAATTACCTGTTTTGCCGCCTTTGGTGTCAAAGCTTTTTCTACCTTTTTTAGATAGCTAAAAAGCACTTTCTGCTGTTCATCATTCAGAGCGTCTATTATCTCAACAGCGTGTATCGACAGCATACCAGTATCGACCAACGGCTTAAGCTCGTCAATAAGATTATTGATATGGATACACCGATATAACGTTTTTGGTGAAATTCCAAAAAACGTTGACATTTCCGTTACAGACATATCCTCACCGAAACGCTGTCTGTATCCATTGAACATATTACATATTTCTGTAGGCTTCTCACCTTTACGCTGTATATTTGCGTGACAAACAGCCTTAAAAGCTTCTTTGTCATTAAAGTCACAAACTCGGCAAAGGATAGTTTTATATCCCAGCCGCTGAAGTGCAATGTATCTCTTATGACCTGAAAGCAACTCGTATTTGCCACTGTCAAGCTCTCTGACAGTGGCAGGCGTAAGCTGTCCCATGCTTTTGATAGACTCTGTAAGCCTGTTCAGTTCGTCCTCGTCAATGTTAAAAGGCTGTGCAACGTTATTGTCGCTATAAAACTCTATTTCCGTGAGCGGTATCTCCGCATTATCTTTGACTATTCTGCTTTCCTCAATAACAGTATCTTCTGTCAGAGCTTTTGTACGGCTCTGAGATGTTGCTAGTATCTTATCAAATTTCATATGCTCACACCCTTTCCTCAATTTCTGCTGCAAGTTCCTTGTACTGGGCTGACACCCTGTTACGCTGTGCTGAACTCAGCACCACAGCTTTTTCTTTCATCGGTGACTCAGCTACAGCCGACATTTGCTCTATGTATGTTTTGAATACCAACTCACCGTAGGTATTGTCAATCATTTCTTTTGTATTTTTGCAGATATTAGTTCTGCTGTACATTGTTGTAACAATTCCAAGAACGCTAAGGCTGTCATTCAGTTCTTCCTGAATTTCCTTTACCTGAAGTATCAAATTGGGCAAAGCCCCAAAAGACATAGGCGAAGCCTGACAAGGTATAAGCACATGGTCTGCGGCAGTCAGAGCATTGTCAAGCATAACATTTAGACTTGCAAGGCAATCAATTATAACGTAGTCATAGTTCTCTATGATTTCCTTGCCCTTTGCAAACGCTCTTTTCAGCACTGTTTCCTTAGACCTTACCGAAATGAGGTCTTTCTCAAGCTTGTTCATTGCGTTAAGCTCTGAGGGTATGAAGTCGATTTTGTTGACATCATTATGTACGATATAATCTGAGATATTGCAATCACGTTTGTTGATAACGTTATACATCAGTCCTGCAATATTCTTTTCAGCCGCATAACAGCCAAAGAACTGTGACAGTGACTCCTGTGGGTCAAAGTCGATAATCAGGACCTTGCGTCCCCTGATAGCAAGTGCAACACCTGTGTTGATAGCTGTGGTAGTCTTTGCAACTCCACCCTTCTGATTAGCTACTGCAATAATTTTTGTGTTCTTCATTTTAACATCGTCCTTTCAGATATCTTGTGTTCTTCATAATAATCTAAAAAAGCATAGAAAAGGCAGATGAAGAACACTAAATCTGCCTGTCAGGGAGCTACCCTGTTCTATGCCATGATGATGAAAACATCATCAAAATCATCACCGACAAGCTGTTAGTGACAATTTTCATGTTGCTTTTTTCAGCGATCCGCTACTTATATACTTTAAGATACTTTAATTACTTTAATTACTTATATATACTTAGGGAGGTCGCAAACAGCGTAGATACGCCATTTCAAGCGTTTAAAAACCACTTTTTCCTAACGTAGCGACCACTTTTTCCTAACCAATCGACCACCTTTTCCTAACCAAAAGCCACTTTTTCCTAACTTTCAACAATTCAGAGCAGAAAAACCTGTTTTTTGTCTGTGTAAAGACCACCTTTTCCTAACGAAAAACCACCTTTCCCTAACTTTCAACACACTTTCGTGTTTTAGAGCCACTTTTTCCTAACTTTAAAAACCACCTCGTTAGGAAAAGGTGGTTTTTAAATCGGGGCGTCAGGTTCAGCCCAACTTTCATTCCATTCTGTGCTTGTTGTGATAATATCATAGTAATCATCACACGGCAGAAAACATTCGCTTCTGCCGAGAAGAATGAATGAAACTCCCTCAACGGCTCTTCCATTCTTGTGATACTTGGCTGTCAGCGTGAACTCTGATGTATCAGAGTTGTTGATTTCAATAATAGCCTTGCTAAGACACTTATCCTTGAATTGGCTGAATTTTAACAGCTTATCCTCACAGCCCATAAGCTGTCTGAGCTGTTCAATCGAGTACTCAAACTTGTGTTTACTGCTTGAAAAGAAACTCGCTTTGAAGTCGGAAAGCAATATCTCATATAGCCTGATGGCATAGACAGATTTGAAATTCAGGATACTGCCTATCTCATACTGCGTATAGAATCCTTTTTGTTGCAAAACAAAAGGCTTAACGTCATCGTTAAGCCTGATCGTAAGTATTCCATTGTTGCATGAGCAGGAAGAAATAAGGTTGATTTTTAACCAATTTTCACGATTTCCCTTGCCACCTGTATTGATCTTGATAAAAGCCTGCATAAGCTTATCCGTAAGCTCATTGATATCACCATACATGGACTTAGGTTTCATTCCGAGATACTCCGCAAGGTCCGTTATCTTGCAAGTGTATGTTTCCAATCCCATATCTGAGGGCTTTATTTGCGAAATTAATAACCGAAAAATCTTATGCTGCCACAATGTCAGCATATCCTGCTTGCCCTTGACCATGCTGTTTGACATGACTATTTTGAAGTCCTTATTCAAAACCAACGCATTGCCCATGATTTTCTCTCCCCCTTTGTCATTTATTTCTTCAAAAGACTTGAGTGTTCAAGTCCCGTTTGCCGCACCATATTGGTGAGACTAAATGGATGCTCACCTCAAAAAGCCCGTATTATCGCGGCACAAATAGGGAACGACCCTAAACTTATGTATCACGGAGAGTCATCTGATTTATTCAGACTAATGCTCTCCGTTTTCTTTTTGTCTACTTTACAATTCCGATATGAGTAAAGTAAATATCGATTTCCTGCGTGATACTGCCGTTATCGTCTTTCAGCTTTTCGTGAACCTCGATGCGCGATACAAACGTGTGTAAGATTTCCTGAGTTAATTCTGTAATATCTGTGTACTTTTTAGCAAGCGCAGCAAATCTTGCGGTGTTAGCCGTCTGGGATTGAAGCTCCTGCATCGTATGCTTCAAGTCTGATATTTCCGCTTTAAGCTGATTCTGCTCATCAGTGTATCCCTGCGACAGCATTCTGAACTGATCATCATCAATCGTACCAAGAACGTGATCTTCGTACAGCTTTCTGAAAATTATTCCGACCTCGGCAAGCCTTTTCTCGCTCTTTTTCAGTTTTTTGTTAGCTTCGGACAGCTCTTTTTTAGCAGCAGTATTTGACTCCCGACTGATATACTCAGCAAAATCATCTGTACGTTCTCTCGCAAACGCAGTCACATTCCGTATTTCATGCAGTACGATTTCCTTGAGATGACTTTCCTTAATACCGTGCATGGTACATTGTTCCCGACTATTTTTTCGATACGAAGAACAGATAAATTTCCAGTTTTCAGACTTCTCTCTTGCGTGTCTGTGAAAATATAACTTCTGTTTGCAGTCCGCACAGAAGACTATTCCGGCAAAAATACTTTTCTCTCCGCTCCTTGTGAACCTACGCTTGCTCTGCCTGAGTCGCTGAACTATCTCCCATATATTAATGTCGATTATCGGCTCATGAGTATTTTCAATCAGCTTGTGCTCGCTTTTGGGCAGCTTTAATTTCCGATGGTCTTTGTATGACGCTCTGCCGAACCTGAAATTACAAGTGTGTCCGAGATAGCTGACGTCCTCCAAAATATTTGCAACTGCGGTCGGATTCCAGCGGTAGGGATAGCTTGTATCAAAGTTAGAAATAACATTTCCCGTTTGACTGTACTCGTACATCGCAGGAGTGTATATCTGTTCTTCCTCAAGCCTGTGCGCGATCTGAGCCGGACCCAAGCCATCAGCGCATAGTTGAAAAATATATTTTACGACCAGCGCTGTTTCGGGATTGGGCAGAATTTTGTTGTGATCCTCCTGAGATTTCATGTAACCGTAAGGCGGACGTGAAGCGACTCTCTGCCCTCTTTCGGATTTTATTACACAGCTTGCCTTAATTTTTCTGCTTGTATCCTTGACGTGGAATTCGTTAAAAATGTTGTAGAATGCCGCCATATCGACAGCGGAGGAATCCGGATTATCGGAATCAATATTGTTATTGATCGCAATATAGCGGACATTTCTGCGCGGAAAATATTCCTCTGTGTATAATCCTACGTGCAGATGATTTCGACCAAGCCTTGAGAGATCCTTTGTAATTATTGTGCCGATCCTGCCGTTGTCCACATCGTCTATCATGCGTTTGAATGCAGGACGTTCGAAATCTACTCCCGTGTACCCGTCGTCAATGTAGAACGCGGTGTTGTAAAATCCATGTTCATCGGCATATTTTTGAAGTATATCTTTCTGATTTGAAATGCTGTTGCTTTCTCCCGCAAGCTCATCCTCGTGACTGAGCCTGCAATACAAAGCCGTTATCTTATTCGTGTCTGACATTATTAACCTCTCTTTCCGTCCATTATGCGGACTCTGTCAAACCGATTGAGATTACAGATAGTATATCACAATCGATTCTGAAAGTCCAGCGATAATCTATAAATTTATGATAATTTTTCAGCGGCGGATCTCAGCAAATATTTCAGCTTGTCCTCAGCTGTGGATTTTGAGGTCATATCAAACACCGAGTTGATGTTGTAAACAATTCCGTCAATGATCTCGGAACGACTTTTGATATACTTATCCTCAGTTTGCGTTATGCTGCCGGAGCAACAGCTTTCGTTTCTTTCTATAATATTTGTGTCCATATACCTCCTGCTCTCCGATATATATCGGAACAAATGTTGAGAAAATTCGTGTAAACAAATCAGTTCAGTCCTTTCGTTTTAAATTTTTTGTGCGAATTTGATACGCACCGATTTTACAATTCGTTATCATCAACCTCATAGGCGTTAACGATAACATCACCTTCGCCATATTCGCAAGAATTTTCAGCTATATTTTGTTCGGCAAATTCACGGTTGTTCCTTGCAATCAAATCGTCAAGGTTAACTTTACCCCTTGTCCTGCGAACGTTACGCACCGCCTCCTTGCGATACTCCGCTATAACTTTCGGAGGAATATCAGCCAGCTCCGACAGTATCATAATCACAATTTCTAGCTCAACTGCGTATCTGAACAAGCCTTTTGAGATTTTAGTTATCCCTGCCTCGCTACCTTTCACGATTTCATCTGCAAGATTTTTTGCGATGATATTCTTCTGCCTGCCGACTTCAATTGAGGAAACATACTCCCTTATCGCCTTGGCTATAAATTCTGAACGTGAGTGCGAAGTTTTCTCCGCATACTCATCACAAAGTTCCAAAGTTTCATTGTCTAAGCTTATTCCTATTTTCTTTGCCATAATTACCTCCGTTTCCTGCGGTATTACCTTTTGGTGCACACTCCAAAGGGCGATATTTCCGCATTTTTATTGATTTTTTACTTGCTGCGACACCTCCGTTTCATACTTTTGCAAATTAAGACTCCTTTTACTCGAGAGCCGAAAACCTCCGTAATTTCGGCAAAATATTGCGGTCAGCTTTGCTGTCCGCTGTGAGTGCGACACCGTCGCTTTAACTTGCAAATTATTAGTTATGCTTACTTTAACCTCTGCATATCCGGTATTTGTGCAGATTGACAATCGCCTTTTATTATCAGAATTAAAACCTCTCCCACATATCGCCCACAGCGGCTCACAAATAGCCTGTGTCGGCTTTTAAGCTGTTTCTGCTAGACTTACCCGACAAAAATTCAAGCCACGCAAATCGGCTTACGTTGCCTTTCTTTGCGTTTCAAACGGCGGAATTTCAATCCCCTTATTCGCAAGCTGACTTCTTATTTTATTAGCAGACATATGCAGTACTTCATCAAGGCTCATTAACTCGAT
>OGFM01000234.1_pt1 | contig 50207 bp, 40 predicted proteins | sample 1570871 | NCBI WGS metagenome assembly OGFM01 (sample SAMEA2581957, study PRJEB24529) | metagenome | biome: Human gut stool | place: China | collected 2011
CGCGGGGAAAAGTCTTGCATACATCGGCGGATAAGTTTCGGCGGAGCTTGCAAAACTGCCGCAAAGCGAGCAAATGGCAGAGCTTCGTAGAATTTGCGGAAAATTGAATGTGTCGTTGTAGCAAAACAAAAGTTTAACACTTTGTCTCAATTTTGCGATTATGGAGGTTGAAGATAATCCCGATTTTGCCGAAAAAACCGTTTTGGATTCGAACCCCGTTAAACTATCGCAAGTCAGATTTTGGAGTTGGATTTTGCGGAAACGGGGCAACTGGTTTGTGCGATGAATTTAAGTTGTATTTTGTTCTGAATCAATATGTTATCCACAGTGACGCAGCTGCGTGCGGACACAAAAAAACCGCTCAACCTTTCGGTATCGCGGCTCTTTCGCTTGCCGTGTTTAACACGGTTCGCTTTTCAACAACCCTCTGGCGTCCCCACGGGGATTCGAACCCCGGTTCTTGGAATGAAAATCCAATGTCCTAGACCGGGCTAGACGATAGGGACTTCTCCAAAGAATTATGATGTTTTCAAAGGTAGGTATTTTAGGTCTCCTTGCAAGCTTTTTTTTCAAAAATTATGCGTTTTTTATTTGCCGATTCGCAGCCCGCCCCGCAAGCTCCTCATATCCTCTTGTTTATTCGCATGATATCCGTTGGTTGAGTTTATCTGTGTTTATCCCCTTGCGGCACTTGCTTGTCCCGTTCGCAAAAAAGCCCGACGGAAGTCGGGCTTCTCTCTCAAAACATGTTCGTTTATGCGACGCGTTCGACCACAATCGGGGGCGGGGTGGGTCGGCGCGGCGCAAGTCTGTATGCGTTTCTGAAATAGTCCATCGCCGCGTCGAGGTTCGTTTCGTCGTTGTAATGAATGACGAGCAGGGGTTCGCCCTGTTTCACCTGTGTGCCAACTTTCTTGATTTCGGTTACGCCGACGTAAGGGTCGGCCTTGCCGTTTTTCATTGTCGAAAGAATTTGCACGCCGCGCGCTATTTGCCCCGCGTTGATATTGTGGACATATCCGCGTTTCGGAGCGGGAAGTTTGCGCGTGTGTTTGGGCATGGGGTATTTTGTCGGGTCTTCGAGCCACGACGCCGAGCCGCCCTGCGCCTTAACCATTTCGAGCAGTTTCTTATATGCAGAGCCGTCTTCGATGACGCGTTCGACCGACTGTTTCGCCGAAAGCGTAGAGCCGGCAACGCCCGCAAGTCTCAGGATTTCCATTCCCAATTTGAGAACCAAATCCTTCATGTCTTCCGAGCCGCCGCCGCGCAAAAATTCGAGAGCCTCCATGACTTCCAAGCCCATTCCGACGCAGTTGCCGAGCGGCTGGTTCATGTCGGTTACGAGGGCTACGCACCTGTGTTTCATTACGCGGGCTACGCGCGTGATTGTGCGGGCGAGCTGTTTTGCCTGCTCGATGTCGCGCAGGAAAGAGCCGTTGCCCCACTTTACATCGACCACGAGACCGTCGGAGCCTACCGCGAATTTTTTGCTGAGCACGCTTGCGGTGATAAGCGGCAAGCTGGGGATAGTCGCGGTGTCGTGGCGCATTTTGAAGATTTTTGCGTCTACCGGCGCGATAGAGTCGTCATGTTCGCAGATTGCGCAGCCCACTGTTGCGAGCTGTTTATGGAACGCGTCGAGCGGCAGTTTTGTTTTAAGGCCTGGAATGGACGAAAGTTTGTTGTGGACTGTGATTACGAAGTCTTCGTCCGCGCTCGACATTCCGGGGACAACCACGCCGCACGCCGCGCCGATTGCCGAGAGAATCAGCGAGGTTTTGTCGCCCACGCCGCCCGTCGAGTATTTTGCGACTTTCGGGCGCGAGATGTCGGAAAGTTCAATCGTTTCGCCGGTGAGAATCATTTCGTCGGCAAAGACGGCGGTTTCCTGCGCCGCCATGTCCTTGAAGAAAATCGCCATGATGAGCGCCGCCATTTGGAAGTCGGGCATTTCGTCGTCGAGAATCGAGTCTACGATATTGCGAACTTCGTCTTCCGTAAATTCGTGCCCGTCGCGCTTTTTCTCTATAAGATACGCGTAGGAGGGTTTGAGGGGAGCTTTGCCTGTCGTTCTCTTTGTTGCCATATTATTGATTCTCCTTGAAATACAAGTTCTCTGTTCGCCGATATCCTTTCGGCGAACGAAAGGGGCATAGTATCTGTAAATCCCCACAGTGTAGATATTATCGAAAATGTCGAGCTTTTTATTCGCAAAAATTTTCGACCCTCGCCCTGTTCCGCTTTGATTGGACACGTAATTTCGAGCGTTTGTTCTGCGTTTGCCGATTTTAGGGGAGGATTTTGCATTCTTTTTTGCCTTGTAAATTGCAATATTTAATGTGAAACTTGTGATAATGGCAGCAAAGTTAAATTCGAAATCGGAAGTCTCGTTCGAGGCTTCACTGAAAGAACTCGGCGATATTCTGGCGCAACTGGAAAATCCGCAGATTCCGCTTTCCGACCTTGTGGAAAAATACGGCCGCGCCAAGGAATGCCTCGACTTCTGCCGCAAAAAGCTCGACGACGCCGAGCTTTCCATAAAAAAACTTTCGGGCGATTCCGCCGAGGATTTCGTCATCGAACGCGATTAACCGCAAATTCGGCAAACAACAATTCCTTTCGAAAATGTCATTGCTTAGCGAAATTTCATCTCCCGCCGACCTGAAAAAACTGCCCCCAGATCAGCTCCCCGAACTCGCCCGCGAAATCAGGCAGGAAATCATAGACGTTACCTCGCAAAAAGGCGGGCATGTCAGCCCGAACTTGGGCATTGTGGAGCTTTCCATTGCGCTCCACCGCGTGTTCGACACCCCGAAAGACAAAATCCTTTTCGACGTTTCGCACCAATGCTACACGCACAAGCTCCTGACGGGGCGCAATAACGAAAAATTCCAGAACCTGCGCCAGACGGGCGGCATAAGCGGCTTCTGCAACAGGTTTGAGTCGGAGCACGACGCGTTCGGCGCGGGACATGCGGGCACGGCGGCCTCGGCGGCTCTCGGCTTTGCGGCGGCGCGCGACAGGCTCGGCGGCGACGAAAACGTCATAGCGGTTTTGGGCGACGCCGCCCTCACAAACGGCGTCACGTTCGAGGCGTTCAACAACATTGCCTCCACTACGAAAAAAATGATTGTGGTGCTAAACGACAACGAAATGTCCATCGCAAAGAACGTCGGGGCAATCGCGCAGTATTTGAACGAGGTAATAACGAATCCCGCCTGCAACAGGCTGTATTCCGACATGAACTCGTTCCTCAAAAAGCTCCCCTTCGGCGAAACGGTTATCAAGATGACCGAAAACACCGCCCGCGACGCAAAGGGCTGGTTTGTGCCGTCGCCGTTCTTCGAATATTTCGGGCTGATGTACCTCGGGCCTATCGACGGGCACGACATTCCGCTTCTCGAACGCTACCTCAACTATTGCAAACGCGCAACGCGCCCGATTCTTCTGCACGTCATCACGAAAAAGGGCAAGGGCTTGGAAGTCGCCGTGCGCAACCCCGAAAAGTTCCACGGAGCGTCGCCCTACAACGTAATAACGGGCGAAACGCTCAACGCCGACAAGTCCGTTCCGAACTATCAGGACGCCATGGGACAGGCATTGCTGCGCTTTGCAAAGAAAGACGAGCGCATTGTGGGAATCACCGCGGCAATGGCGTCGGGCACGGGGCTTTCGTACATCAAGAAAGAGCTGCCGAAACAGTTTTTCGACGTCGGCATTGCCGAAGAGCACGCGGCGGTTTTCGCGGCGGGCATGGCATGCGAGGGCTTTACGCCCGTCACGGCAATATATTCAACGTTCATGCAACGCGCTTACGACTGCGCCATGCACGACGTCTGCCTGCAAAAACTGCCCGTCGTGTTCTGCCTCGACCGCGCGGGGCTTAGCCCCAACGACGGCGCGACGCACCACGGCGTTTTCGACATCTCCTACCTGCGCCCGCTCCCGAACGCGGTTGTCATGCAGCCCAAAGACGAGGACGAACTTACCGACATGCTTTGGACTTCGATTAAATCGAAACAGCCGTCGTTCATACGCTACCCGCGCGGCAAGGGCGAGGGCGTTAAAATCAAGGACGAACCCGCGCTGCTCGAAATCGGCAAGGCGGAGGTTTTGAGGGAGTCGGACGGACAAATTTGCGTCTGGGCTTTGGGCAACATGGTCAAAGAGGCGCTCACGGCGGCGAAGGCAATCGAAGCCGAAACGGGCGTAAAAATCGGCGTCGTCAACGCGCGCTACGCCAAGCCGCTCGACGCGGAGCTTCTGCTCAAATGCGCGGCCGAAAACAAGACGATAATCACGATTGAAGACCACGTTGTGGCGGGCGGCTTCGGCTCGGCGGTCGGCGAATGCCTGCTTGCAAACGGCGCGAAATGCTCGCTCGACGTCATCGGCTGGCCCGACAAATTCATACCGCACGGCACCGACGTAAAGACTATCCGCGCCCAGTTCGGACTTTCGACAGAGCAGATTACCGAAAGAATTAAATCGCGCCTGGCGTAGGGCCGAGGCAAGACAAGCCGTTTGCGGCTTTCAAATGCGCAAAAAAACGCGGGGCAAAAAATTGCTCCGCGTTTTGCGTTTTTCGGGTCTTGCGACCGCTTAAATTTGAACGTCTTTCGAGTAGTCTATGTCGGGACGCCCGAAGCCGAATAGCTTCATGAATTCGCTCTTGTAGCCGGCGAAGTCGGTAAGCTCGTAGAGGTTTTCGGTGCTCACTTTCGGCCAGATGTCGAAAACGGCTTTTTGGACGTCGTCGCGGAGTTCGAGGTTGTCGATTCTCACGCGCCCCTGCTCGTCGAAGTCGAGGAAATTGTCGTTGTAGAGATTTTCCGCAAAGAGCCGCTCGATTTGGCGAATGCAGTCTTCGTGGATTCCCTTTTCCTTCATCACCTTGTAGAGAATCGAGACGTAAAGCGGCACGACGGGAATCGCGCTGCTCGCCTGCGTTACGAGCGCCTTGTTCATCGAGACAAACGCCTTGCCCCTGTGGAGCTTCAAAAGCCCGTCGATTCGCTCGGCGGTTTTTTCGAGGTCCGCCTTTGCAAGCCCTATCGTGCCGCTGCGGTAAATGGGGTATGTGAGCTTCGGGCCGATGTAGGAGTACGCAACGCTTGTGCAGCCTTCGGCGAGCACGCCAGCCTCGTCGAGAGCCTTAACCCAAAGCTCCCAATCTTCGCCGCCCATGGTCTTGACTGTTTCGAAAATCTCGCGCTCGTTGGCGGCGGGAACTTTGACGTTCACGACCGCGCCCCTGTCGGTGTCGAGGCTCTTGTCTTCGCGCTCTTCGCCGACGGTTTTGAGGACGCTCTTGTAGACTTCGCCCGTTTTCGGGTCGGTACGGCGCGGCGACGCGAGCGAGTACACAATCAAATCAACCTTCCCCTGCGGGGACTTTTTGATTGCCTCTATCGCCTGTTTTTTGATTTCGTCCGAAAACGCGTCGCCGTTGATGTTCGCAGCGTAAAGCCCCGCCGATTCCGCCTGTTTCGTAAATTCGGCCGTGTTGTACCAGCCCGCGCTTGCGGGGCGTTCGCGCGCGACGTCGGCGGGACGCTCGAAGAACACGCCCACCGTCGAAGCTCCGCAGCCGAATGCCGACACTATGCGGCTCGCCAGTCCGTAGCCCTTGGACGAGCCGATAACGAGCGCGCATTTGCAGCCGTTTTTGATTTCGCCCCTGCTTTTAACATATTCTATTTGTTCGCGCACGTTCGCCGCGCAACCTTCTGGGTGCGCGGTAATGCACAGAAAGCCCTTGACTTTGGGAGCAACTACCATGTTTTACCTTTCGATTCGCGCCCGAACGGGCGTCTTGTTTGCGGCGGGAGAAGCCTCCCGCAACGCGTTAGTTTATTCTGTTTTGCATGTAGCCTATAAGCGCTTTGAGGAAATCGCACTTGGGGCTGAGCTTTTCGCAGAGGGCGACCGCCTTTGCGGTAAGTTCCGCCGCGATTTCGCGAGAGCGGTCGATTCCGTAAAGCGAGACGTATGTCATTTTGTCGTTTGCGGCGTCGAGGTGGGTTGTTTTGCCCATCGTGGCGTCGTCGCTTACGACATCAAGAATGTCGTCAATCACCTGAAATGCAAGGCCTATGTTCTTGCCGATTTCGCGGGCAACTTCAAGCTTCTCTTCGGAATAGTCGTCCGCAAGCCTTACGCCCATGGTGACCGCCGCAGTAATGAGAGCCGCCGTTTTGTTGTGGTGGATAAAGTCGAGCTTTTCGGGCGTCATCTTGCCGTCGCGCTCGCCGAGAACGTCCTCAACCTGCCCGCCTATCATCTTGGTGCTTCCGCCAGCGTCGGCGAGGTCGAGAACCAAGCCCGCCGCAACTTTCGGGTACGCCTTGTATGCGTCCGCCAAAAGCCGGAACGAGTACGTCAGCAGGGCGTCGCCGGCGAGCAGCGCCATGGTTTCGTCGAACTGCTTGTGGCATGTGGGCTTGCCCCTGCGGAGGTCGGAGTTGTCCATGCAGGGAAGGTCGTCGTGGATAAGCGAGTACGTGTGCAGGCATTCAATGGCGACGCACGCGGGTAGCGGGTCGATTTCCGACGGGAACATGTCGTGCGCGGCAAGCAACAGCATCGGGCGGATTCTCTTGCCGCCCGCCTCCATGCTGTACCTCATCGCCTTGTGGACGATTGACGGCCGCGTGTCCTCCGCGGGGAGGTATTTGTCTATTGCCGCCTCCACTTTAAGGCGGCGCGCTTCAAACTCTTTTTTGAATTCTTCGGTTGTCATGGTTAAAATATAATTTTTCGCGCTTCGGATTTTGCAAGCTTTTTGAATCCCTCCTTAAAGGGGTTGCACCCAAATATTGCGGAAAGACACGGGCGAACCGTGGTCTTGCAAACCGAGATTGATTGGGTCGGCTGTGTGCGGATTGTGCTTTTGGGTAATGTCGGTCGGCGCAAATACGGGCTCTTTGTTCTGCACGCGCACGCCGTTGTGGTACACGGTAAGTTCGGGATACGCCACAAGCCTGCCGTTAAGGAACTGCGCGGGACGGTACTCGATGTCGTAGGTCTGCCACGCGCCGGGTTCGAGCGACGCGTTCGTCTTAGGCGCGTGCATTCTGTAAATCGCCCCGCACTGCCACCAGTTGCCCTCGCCGCCGAACGAGTCTATGATTTGCACTTCGTACGGGCCGAAATGCACGCCCGAATTTCCGCGCGTGTTAGTATTCAAATACTTTGTTGGCATCATGAATTCAAGATGCATTTTGAGCGCGCCGAATTTGCGCTTCGTGAAAATCGTCCCGTTTTTGCGCTTGCCGCCCGCGATAAGTTTTTGCGAGACGAACGCGCCGTCTTCGACTTTCCAGCAACACGGCTCGCCGTCTTTGTGCTGCCACTCGGAAGTGTCTTTGCCGTCGAAGAGAACGATTGCGCCGGCGGGAGCGGGTGTTCCCATTGTGGGAGAAACGATGTCGGTTTTCTTCAAGGTCGCGACGGTTTCGCCGCCCTTGGGATTTTTGCCTTTGAGGACAACGCCGTTCGGCGAAATTTCGCCCGAAAGTTTAAGCTCGGAAAAGTCTTTCACGACGATTTTCCCGTTTTCGGCTTTGAGGCCTTTTTCGAAACCGTAGGTGTCGGTGCGCAAAAGGGGGCGCTCGCCGAGTTTGAGCTGGTATTCGTCGCCGAAACGCGCCACTTCAAGGCAAAGTTCGGGGCTACCCCAGCCGAAGGGGTAGGACTTCACGTTTTCGACCTTCCCCGTGTAGAAGCCCACAAGCGGGTCTTTTTGCGCGAACGCCGACGCGCCCGCAAGCATCGCAAATGCCATGGAAACAATAAAATTTTTCATGCTTAACATTTCCCCGAATTTTGCGTTTCTGTCAACAAAATTGGGAAGATTTCGGGCGCATTTGCGCCCCCAAAATGGGAATTGCAAATTCCGCGTTTTTTTGTGTTGAAATTTAAAAACGCGCATTCTTTTATAAAGGGGAACAAAAAAAGATGGAAGGAGTTTTATAATTATATGAAAAACAAGATATTTATATTTTTCACCGCACTTGTCGCGTGCGCGACGTTAATCGCGTGCTCGCTCATCGTGGTAAAACCAAGCATTCTGTTCCGCAAGCCGAGCGGAATAAACGTAAAAGGCGTTGCAACGCAAAGAGTTGTGTCCGACACCGCGAACTGGACAATTTCAGTTGAAACGTCGGTAAACTTCAATGAAGCGCAAAAAAGAAACGCTTTTGCGGAGACCTCCGCAAACGTCGAAAAGGTCGTCAACTTCCTGCGCGAAAACGGCTTCGACAATTCCGAAATCCGCAGTTCGAACATCACCCTCGGCAAACTCTTCAAGACAAACAAAGACGGCTACAACACGAGCGAAGTCTGCGGCAAAACGGCGTTCGCAAGTGTCGATGTCGCAACAAAAAAGCTCGAATTGCTCGACAAGGTTATGGCGAAATCAGCGGCGATTTGCGGCGACGCAATTACAATCAACTCGCCCGTGTACCTCTACTCGAAAATCGAAGACTTGAAGCTCAATCTGCTTGCCAAGGCGACGGAAAACGCAAAGTCTCGCGCGCAGACGCTCGCAAGCGCGGGCGGCGCAAAGCTCGGCAACATAATGTCGGCAACGCAGGGCGTTTTCCAGATAACCGCGCCGCTTTCAACCGAAACCGCGTCTTACGGCATGTACGACACTTCCACAATAGAAAAAGACGTGCGGTGCGTCGTAAACGCGCAGTTTGAAATAGAAAAATAGGCGGCTTTCATCGCTAAAAAACGCGCAATTTCCGCAAAAACGGCGACATGCCCGTACTTGGGTTCGCCGTTTTTTTGTCGATAATGCTTGACGAATTCGGACGCATTCCGAAAATTTTTAACCTGCATGGACAGCGCAGAGGCAAAGGAAAAAATACAATTATTGCGGGAGCAAATTGCCTTCCACGAAAAGCTTTACCGCGTAAAAAACGCGCCGCAAATATCGGACAACCAGTTCGATACGCTTATGCATGAGCTTCGCGCCCTCGAAGACGAATTCCCCCAATTTTACGACCCCAACTCGCCGTCCGTGCGCGTCGGCAACGACCTCTCCGAATCGTTCGAATCCGTCGAGCACCTCTCGCCCATGCTCAGCCTCGACAATGTTTTCGACTCCGCCGAGCTTGAAGAATTCGACGCCCGCCTCAAAAAAGTGCTCGAAACCGACGCCGACCTGCGCTACTGCGTAGAGCCGAAAATCGACGGCGCGGGAATTTCCGCCGTATACGAAAACGGCAGGCTCGTCCGGCTTCTTACGCGCGGGAACGGCGCAAAGGGCGACGACATCACGAGAAATTCGTTTGTCGTAAAAAACCTGCCCGCTACCTTATTGGGAACAAACATTCCGTCGCTTTTGGAAATTCGCGGCGAGGCGTACATGGAGCGTTCCGAATTTTTGCGGATTTCGGAAGTCCAGCGCGAAGAGCTTACAAAAAAGACGCTCGACAAAAAGCTAAAAGAACTTCAAAAAACGGATAAATCCGCAACTTACGAAAACGTAAAATTTCTCCCCGAAGAACTTGCCGCAATAGAAAAAAAACTGCCCGCAAACCCGCGCAACCTGACGGCGGGCACTCTTAAATTGTTGGATACCGCCGTCTTGCGCTCGCGCTCGCTCATGGCGATTTTCTATTCGGTCGGCGCGATTGAAGGCGTCGAAATCGCCGAGCAGCACGAACTTCCCAAGATACTGAAATCGTGGGGTTTGCCGTCGGTAAACTGGTTCGCGCTCGCCGACGGAGCGCACGGAGCGTTCGAAAAAATTTGCGAGTTGGAGGAAATCCGCGCGGAATTTCCGTTCGACACCGACGGCGCGGTCGTGAAGCTCGACGACTGCGCCCTCCACGAAAAGGCTGGCATGACAAGCCACGCTCCGCGCTGGGCGATTGCCTGGAAATACCGAGCTGAACGCGCCGAAACGCGCCTTAACGGCATTACAATTCAGGTCGGCAGAACGGGAGCGATTACGCCCGTGGCGGAGCTTGAACCTATAAAAAGGCTGTCGGGCACGGAAGTGCACAGGGCGACCCTCCACAACGAAAACTACATAGTTTCCAAAGACATACGCATTGGAGACACCGTGCTTGTGGAAAAGGCGGGCGAAATTATCCCCGCCGTTCTGGGCGTCGTTTTGGAAAAGCGGTCGCCCGATGCCCAAGCCTTTGTTTTTCCCACGCACTGCCCAGAATGCGGAGCGCAACTGCGCAAATTGGGCGAAATTTCGCGCTGCCCGAACATGGCGTGCCCTCCGCAAATTCGCGGCAGACTCGAACACTTTGCATCGCGCAACTGCATGGATATTCGCGGCTTGGGAGAAAAGGTTGTTGCGGAGCTTACCGACAAACTCGGCGTGCGCGACCCGTCCGACATCTACACACTTACGCGCGACAAATTGCTTGAAATCGGCAAGTTCAAAGACAAGAGCGCGGACAACCTCATGAAATCGATAGAGGAGTCGAAGTCGCGCGAGCTTTGGCGGCTGATTTTCGGCTTGGGAATTTTGGAAATCGGCGAGCAGTTCGCAAAAGAGCTTGCCGCAAAATTCGGCTCGCTCGACGCGCTCATGAACGCCGACATAGAGGAAATCAAGTCCGTTGAGGGCATGGGTTCGAAGTCTCCGAAAAAGAAGAAGTCAGCTGAAAATGAAGAAATTGCGCAACCCGTCCGCGCGCTTTCGGTTCGCGCGTTTTTCGACGACGAGCACAACAGGGGAATGATTGAACGCCTGCGGGCGGCGGGGCTTAATTTCGAAGCGCACACAAAGACAGTGGAGGGAACACCGTTTAGCGGCAAATTATTCGTAATCACGGGGAAGCTCGAATCAATGGGACGCGACGACGCAAAAAAGCTAATCGAAAAATTCGGCGGCAAAACGGCGTCATCGGTAAGCGCAAAGACAGATTATCTTATTTCGGCGGAAGAACATAGCTCAAAAATGGACGCGGCAAAAAAATTCGACACAAGCATTTTGGCAGAATCGGACTTCCTCAAAATGCTTTCGGAAGCCGAACAGGCGGAAAACGCCGAGCAAACGCCCATCGAAGCTCCCCAAAGCAAAGAACCCGCTCCCAAAACGGGCGCAGGGCAACCCCCTGACGCTACCGAAGAACAGAAAAAGCCTGCCGACGCCCCAAAGGAATCGGCAAAATGTAAGCCCCGCGACGACGGCGCAAAATTCGACGACGGTGGGCAGGGCCTTCTGGGCTTTTAATGCTCCCAAAACGGGATTCGCCGCGCAAACTGCGATTGGGAAACACTTTTTTCTTTAAAACCGCGCCCCAAACTGCAATATGGCGACAATGAAAAACGCTTTTATATTCGACTTCGACGGGACTCTCGGCGAGACGGAGGAACTTGTAATTGCCGCAATTTGCGCGGCATACCGCGATTTCGGGCTTTCCGCACCCTCGCGCGACGAGATTGTTTCGCATTTCGGCCCGAACGAGTTGGGACTGTTCAAAGTGTTGCGCCCCGCCGACGGCGAAAAATTCTTCGAACGCTATTTGACGCACTATGCGGAGCTTGCAAAGCATTATTCGCCCGCGCCGTTTGACGGCATAAAAGACGTGCTTGAAACGCTTTACAAAAACTCCGTCCCCATGGCGATTGTTACGGGCAAATGCCGCAAGTCTCTTTTAATATCGCTTGCCGTATACGGAATTTCCGACTATTTTTCCGTGCTGGAATGCGGAAGCGAGAGCGGCGTTGTCAAACCCGAAAAAATCCGCAACGTTTTGGAGCGCTGGAACGCCGCCGAAACGCTCGGCAAAGTCTACTATGTGGGCGACATTGTAAGCGACGTGCTAAACTCGTTGAAAGCTGGCGTCATACCGCTTTCCGCCGCGTGGTCGAAACACGCCGACGTTAACGCCCTGCGGAAGTCGCCCACAAGCAAGGTGTTTGAATCTGTTGCGGATTTCGCGCAATGGGTTCGCGAAAACGCGCTGTAAATTAGAAACCAGCCGCGCAAAACAAGCAACCCGCTAAAAAAAGTCGCGGGAACAAAAAACGGGAACGGCGGAAGTTTCGCGCGTTCCCATTTTGGGCGCAAACAGACGTCCTCTACTGGTTTTCGAGAATATCGGCGGCGATTTCAACGCACTTTGGGCAGGGAGTGCCGAACTGCGTTTTGATTTCGCGGCATTTTGTAGAGCCTGCGAGCTTGGCAAATTTCGCCTTTGCGGCTTCGCGCCGCCCTTCGGGCAGGATTTTCAGCGCGGCGTACAATGCCCCGCACATGTTGTCGGGAGCGCGCCCGCCGCTGTTTGCCGCCATTTCGGCGAGGTCGTCGGGAGAGTCGGAGGCGTATGCGGCGTACACGGTCTGGGCGCACGAATACGGTTTGCGGAATTTATCCAATGCTTTCGATTTTCTATCCATTTTCTATTGCATCGTTTTGAAGTTTGGAGATTTTCTCTATGCCGATTTTCGCGAGGGAGATAAGGCGGGCAAGCTCGTCGGCGTCGAAAGTAGCCTCTTCGCCGCTCGCCTGAATTTCGACGAATTTGCCCGAACCCGTCATAACGATGTTCGAATCGACCTCGGCGACACTGTCCTCTTCGTAGGGCAGGTCGAGCACGGGCTTGCCGCCGCAGACGCCCACGCTCACGGCGGCGACGGAGTCGGTAAAGGGGTCGGCTTCAAGCTCGCCCGCGGCTATTAGCTTTTTGACCGCGATTTTCGCCGCCACATACGCGCCGCTAATAGACGCCGTGCGCGTTCCGCCGTCGGCCTGGAGCACGTCGCAGTCGAGCCAAATCGTCGTGTTCGGGATTTTTTCGAGGTCGGCAACCGCGCGAATCGAGCGCCCGATGAGCCTCTGGATTTCGACCGACCTGCCGTCCACCTTGTTCGCCGACGACGCCCGCGGCTTGCGCGAAAGCGTGGAGTACGGAAGCATTGCGTATTCCGCGCTAATCCAGCCCTTGGGCGGAACCGCCGAATTCAGCCACGACGGCACGCGCTTTTCGACAGTCGCCGCGCAGATTACCCGCGTGTTCCCGAACGACACGAGAACCGAACCCGTCGCGTTGGCGGCAATGCCCGTTTCGAATTTGATTTCGCGCGTCTGCTCGGCGGTTCTGCCGTCGGCGCGCAATTCAGCCAATTTTAGACTTTCATTTTCCATTAAAATTACGTTATTATACATTCGATTTAAATCCACAAGAATTTTTCGACATACAAAACATGGAAAACAGAGACACATTCGAAACCCCGTTCGAACGGAACGCAGAGGCGTCCTACGCGCGCTCGGTGTTCATGAAAAAGACATACGTCAACTTGGCGTTCGCGCTCGTGGCGTTCGCTGCGTGCGAGGCGTTCCTGCTGCACTGGCAGCCCGCGGTAGAGCTTGCGCAGACGATGGTTTCGGGGCGCAACTGGCTTGTGGTGCTGCTTGTATTCATGGGGATTTCGTGGCTTGCGAGCAGCTGGGCGGTTCAGCCGGCGTCGGTCGGCAAGCAGTACGCGGGGCTGTACCTGTACGTTCTGGCGGAATCCGTCGTATTCCTGCCGCTGCTGATTTTGGCGGAGGCAATCGCGCCCGACACAATCGGGCAGGCGGCGATTCTCACGCTTTCGCTTTCGGGCGGCATAACGGCGTACGCGTTCATTTCGGGCAAAAACTTCTCGTTCCTCGGCTCGTTTTTGACGATGGGCTTTTTCGTGGCGCTGGGAATAATCGTGTGCGCGCTGATTTTCGGCTTCCAGCTGGGGTTGTGGTTCTCGGTCGCGATGGCGGTTTTTGCGGCAATCGCCCTGCTCTACCAGACGAGCGCGATTATCCACCAATACCGCAACGACCAGTACGTAGCGGCGGCGCTGGGGCTTTTTGCGTCAATCGCGATGCTGTTCTGGTACATTTTACAGATACTGCTCAACAACCGCAGATAGAATTTGCCGAAACGCGCTTAACGCGGCTTCGAAAATTTCGATAACAAAATACGACAACACTGAGAGGAATAAATTTTCCCGCGGCGGACTTTCCGCCGATAGTAAAGTGATAGTAGTCATATATGGAGGACGCCCCGATTTATCGGGGCGTCTTTCCGTTTTCGGAAATACCCGCGCGGAATTTTCGCGCACGCGGCGAAATGCGAAAATCGGGAAACAGAAAAAGCCCGAAAACGCCGATTCCGAAGCCGACCGCTAACGCCAAGCAACTGCTCGTCCGTCTGCAAACCCGACCGCCCGCCCCGTCCGTCCGACTGTCCAAGCGACTCGACCGCCCCGCTCCTCGTTTCCGCAACGCCCTTTGCAAAGAAAATGCCCCGCGGGTTTTGCGGGGCATTGGGAACAATCCGTTCGGCGCAGGCGCAAAGCCGCGCCGACAATACAACCTTATGAAAAATGCTAATCCCTCGGAGGCGGCGGAAGCGGGCGCGAAAGCATGCGCTTCATCATGTTCTGCACTTCGGGGTCTTTGATTAACGCCTCGCGTTCGGAGTCGTCCAAAATGCCGTCGCCGTTTTTGTCGTATTTTTTGACGAGCTTTTCGCGGCGTTCGCGGGCGTCCTTGAACATGGCGCGGCGCTCCTCGGCGTCGATTTTCCCGTCGCCGTTTTTGTCGTACTTGGCGAGGATTTCCTTCGGGGGCTGGAATTTGCGCGGCGGGCCCATTCTGCGCCGCTGTTCGTCGAACATCTTGCGCTGTTCTTCGAGGAAGCCCGCAAGCTCGGACTTGTCGAGCTTTCCGTCGCCGTCTTTGTCGAAGCGGTTCATGACGTCCTCGACGTGCTTTTGCCTAAGCGACTCCAAGTCGGCGGCTTTGCCTTTCATCGCCTCCATCGCCTCTTTGCGCTCTTCGGGGCTGAGACGTCCGTCGCCGTCTTTGTCGAATTTTTTCATCAGCCTGATTCTGGTCTCGACGTCGAGCTTTGAGAACGCGCTTCTGATTTCGTCGTCGCCGCCCTTTGCCGCGTTTTGCGCGTCGTCGGCATACGCGGCGGCCGCGAGAAGCAGGAGGGTCAGGGTTGAGCTTAAAAGTTTTCGCATTTCGTATCCTTTCGCCAGATGCAAACGCCCGACGCCGGCAAATGTTTCAAAAAACGGGGGATTTTTTTGCGCCGACCGCAAAAACCGCGCTTCAAAATTTGTTTGAAAATCGCGGGGCGGCGTTTAGCGTACGATATAGCAATTAAAATTATGTACCAAGTGACGTTCAGCAACCAAAGCATGTCGGAGCTTAACAAGCTCGACAAGCTCACCCAGTTGGAGATTATCGAATCTTTCGGGGCGTTGACCGCCGAACAGCTCGAAAGCGGGCTGCCCGAAATCGGGAAAATCCGCCGCGGCTCGAAAGTCTTTTACAGGCTCAGAACCGGAGACTACCGCATTTACTTCGAGGTAATCGAGGAAACGCAGACGCTCCACGCCCACTATATTCTCCACCAACATACTCTCGCCGACTTCGTGTTCCGATTCAAGCTCCCCTTCAAGGAGGAGACCATGTTCGAGCAGGAAGACAATTTCTGGCGTTATCTCGAATCCCTGAAAAAATGAAAAACGAACAAAAAAACGTACATCAGGAAAGCAAAATCTACATTCTTCCCAACGCGTTCACCGCAGGCAACCTGTTCTTCGGCTTTCTGTCGATTGTCCTGTGCATACAGGGCAAGTTCAATTCGGACTCCGCCCGCGAGTCGCTGACGCAAATAGCCGCGCTCATCACGCCGAGCAGCTCGGAAATCGCAAACAGCACGGGCTACTACCTGCTCGCCATTCTCTGCATTCTCGCGGCGTGCTTCTGCGACGCCCTCGACGGCCGCGTTGCGCGAATGAGCGGCAAAACATCGCTCTTCGGCAAGGAGTTCGACTCGCTCGCCGACAGCATTTCGTTCGGCGTCGCGCCCTGCCTGCTGATGTTCTTCCTCGTGCTCCAGCCCATAGAGGGCATGAAGGATTCCTACTCCAATTTTCTCAAAAATACGGGCTGGCTGATAGGATTTATCTACCTGCTCTGCGCCTCGATTAGGCTTGCGCGCTTCAACGTGCTCACAAACCCCTACATTTTGGGGCACGAAAAATACGAGCACGGCGACTATTTTTCGGGGCTTCCCGCGCCGGCGGCGGCGGGCACGGTGGCGTCAATCGCCCTTACAATGCTCAGCCTCAACTTGGAGGGCATTATCCCGATTCTGCTCATTCCGCTCATGCTTTTGATTGCGTGGTTCATGGTAAGCAACATTCCGTATCCGTCGTTCAAGCACGTCAACTGGACGGCGAGCATGCGCTTCCGCTCGTTCGTGGCGTTCGTAATCGCCGTGATGCTCATCGTAATTCTGCGCGAGTACAGTTTTGCGATTCTCTTCCTCGCGTACGTTTTCTACGCGCCACTCAAATACGCGCCGCGCGGACTCAGGATAATTTCGTATAAATTCAAAAAAATCCGGAACAAATAATGCTTAAAAATATATCGACTGCGGGGATTGCGGCCGCGCTCTTTTTGTGCGGCTGCGCGACTGAAAAATTCGGCGGGGTAAACTCCGCCGACTATGTGAAAAATTCGGGCTTCGAATCGGGGAAAGTTCTGCTCGACGAAAACGGCAGGGCGGTAAACGCGCACGGCGCGGGCTTCATTTTCGACGGCGGCAGATACTACATGTTCGGCGAGCACAAGCTCGGCGGCACGCTCGGCAACAAGGCTCTGGCGGGAGTCCACTGCTACTCGTCCGCCGACCTCTACAACTGGCGCGACGAAGGCCTTGCGCTGGAAATGTCGAAAGATCCCGAATCGCCGATTATCGTGGGGACTGTGCTTGAACGCCCGAAAGTTGTGTTCAACAAAAAGACGGGCAAGTACGTCATGTTCGCGCACCTCGAAGAGCGCAAGGGCGCGACTGCGAAATCGCCGAAGCTTGAAGACATCTTGAAGGAAAGACCGAACTACCGCGCGGCGAAAATCGCAATCGCGGTTTCCGACAAAGTCGAAGGCCCTTATAAATTCCTGCGGGCGTTGCGCCCGAATGCGGGAAAGTACCCCGTCGGCTGGGAGGGCAAGCTCAAAGCCGTCCGCACGCTGCTCGATTCAAAGCACCCGAACTGGGACGACCCCGACAAAGCCCTTTCGCTTTCAAGCCAAATCATGGACGGGCATATTTTCCTGCGCGACTTTCCCAACGGGCAGATGTCGCGCGACATGACGGTTTTTGTCGACGACGACGCCAAGGCATACCTCATCACCGCGTCCGAAGAAAACGCAACCCTCCATATCCACGAGCTTACCGACGACTACCTCGACTTCACGGGCAAATTCACGCGCGCGCTCGTCGGCGGGCTTAACGAAGCCCCCGCCGTATTCAAGAAAGACGGCAAGTATTTCATGTTCACCTCTTACTGCACAGGCTGGGCGCCCAACCCCGGACGCCTCAGCGTGGCGGACTCCATGCTCGGCGAATGGAAGCAGGTCGGCAATCCCTGCCGCGGCGCGGGCCAGCCCGCCGACAGAACCTACCCCGAAGCAAAGGCGGACACAACTTTCCGCTCGCAAAGCACATACGTTATCCCCGTGGAGGGCAAAAAGGACGCGTTCATCTACGTCGGCGACAGGTGGCTGCCGAACGACGCAATCGACGGCCGCTACATTTTCCTCCCCGTCGAATGGGAAAACGGGCTGCCCGTCATAAGGTGGCGCGCCTCGTGGAATTTGTCCTTCTTCGACAAGGCGCGTTAAGCGTCCGCAATATTTGCCGATTCAAAAGCGAACAAGTTAAAACATGAAAAAAATATCTAAAAAAACATATTTCCTTTTGGCGGCAATTTCCACATTGCTGGGCGCGGCGGCGTGCCCAGCGGCAGAAAACCCCGCGGCGGCGGCGTCAACGCCCGCGGCTACGGCGAAATCGGACGCAAAAACATTGGAGGACATCGCCGAAAAAGACTTCGAAAAGGCTCTTGCCGAAGCGAAAAAAGACGGCAAGGTTCTCATGCTCGAATTTACGGGGTCGCAGTGGTGCCCGCCCTGCAAAATGCTCCACAAATACGTACTGAACACCGACAAGTTTTTGAAGCACGCAAAGGACAAGCTCAAAGTTGTCGTTGCCGACTTCGAAAGGAACGGCAATCCGCGCGACGCCGCCAACGCCGCGCAATACGCAAAACTTGCCGACACCTATGAGCTTACGGGCTTCCCGACGATAATTTTGATAAACCCGCAATCGGGCTATATCGAGAAAATCGTGGGATTCCAAATACAGTCGCCCGAAGAGATGATTGCAAAGACTGAAGAGGTCGCAAAGGCGAAGAAGTAGCGCGAAAAAAACATTTCCATACCTAAGCGGCGGGGCGAACAAGCCCGCCGCTTTTTGCGCCCGCGCGGCGGAATTAAGAATGAATTTTTGCGTTTATTATAAGCGCAAAAAGAACGACATTATTTAATTTTTGCGTTTATTATAAGCGCAAAAAGAACGACATTATTTAATTTTTGTGTTGCGATGGGAGCTATTAAATAAAAAGACACTTCCGCAGATGCTTTCAAAGGCTTTATGTAAAATCACAAAATTTCGGCTTCATCTGTGAGACTATCGTGTTTGCCCGCTTTCGCGGCGCAAATTTCAATTTCCAGTTCTTCATTCGCCCCGCGCGGGCGCAAAAAAAAAGCCCGATACACAAGAGCGTATCGGGCTTTGCGTAAAAATGTTTTATTCGTATTCTTTGACCGACTTCAAGCCTTTCAGGATTCGGCTTCGTCCGCCGTTGTTGGCGTTTGTGAACTGGCGCACAACTTTGTTTTCGGCGGGAGTCCACTCTTCCTTCGCGCCGCGGAATACAATCATGTTGACAACCGGCGGCTTCATCTTTTTGTCGAAGTAGACTTCCTTGAAGAGCTTGTTGTAGTATCTCATGATTCCGACGCGCCCGTAGGGCTTGAACTTCGCTTCGGGACGTGGAACTTTCACTGCCGGCGGAGACGGTTGGGGGCGAACGTAGAACTTGTTTTCGTACATCGCCTTCGACGGAGTACCCGTGTAGAGAGGAACGCCTTTCTGGGCACGCTTTGCGTTTTCCTGTTTAATCCATTCGCGGGCTTTTTTGATGCCCTTCTGACGCGCGAGAGCATCGGCGGTTTCAAACTCCTGCTGTTTTTCGTCCGTCCAGCCCTGCTGTTTGCGCGCCTTTGCAACTTGGTCTTCGTATTTTTCCATTGCGCGGCGGAAACGTTCGGTTTCGGCGTCCGTCCACGGCAGTTTGATTTTGTCGGGATCAACCCAGCCCGTGGTCAGAATGTAGATTGTATCCGCGCCCTGCTCCAACGCCGCCTGATATACGCGGTAGATGTTGGAAACGTAGGGGTTGTAGTACTGCGACGCGGGCGGCTGTTTGAGGAACTCGTATTTGAGTTTGTAGTAAGGCCCGCGAACCGCACTCACGCCCGTTTTGTTGAGGGCGACGTTAATCGGGTCAACCCAGTCGCACGCGATGCGTTTGTTGAACGCGGTTGCCGCAACGAGGTTTCCCTGGAAGAACTTGATTTGCGCGCCGTTGCTGATGTCGAACGCCATGAGGTTGAAGAGCATTGTGGACGGCAGTGTGTTGACGAGCCTCTTGATGTCTTCGCGAATGACTTTGTAGGTGTCCAAACCACCGCGTTCGTCGGTCATGAGGTAGGGGCCAGCGTCGACGCAGATGAGGACTTTTTCCGTCTTGCTCTTGATGCCGCCGATTTCGACGGTCGGGACTGCGAGCTTCAAGCCGCCGGTCATTGCCTTGTCGGAAATTGTCGAGATGCCCGCACCCGTGGAAATCGACGCGGGGATTGTCACCTTGACTTCCGGCGCATTGACGTTCTGCGGGTTGGCAACCTGAATGCGCTTGTTCATTTTGCGCGACTTTTTCTGCTGTCTTTCGACGCGCACCCTGTGCTCTTTCTGCGCAACTTGGACTTTTTCGACGGGCGGCGGAGCGTCGAGACGCTGCTCGTCCTCGATAATCGACTGCGAAACGATGTAGCCGCTCAATCCGATAAGCAGCGATATTTGCAATACCGCGACCAGAATGAAAACTTGGTACAAAAGCCCGCGTTTTTCCTTTTTGGGTCTAAAATGATGGAGTTTCATATGGAGGGTGTTTGTTGTAAATTATTCGTCGTCTTCGTCCTCGTCGTCTTCTGAAGCCGCAGCCTTCTTGGGCTTGCGCTCGATTTTTACGATTTCCTTTTGGCCTTTTGCCGTCAGCGCGTTGTCGGGGAACAACGCCTTCATTTGGGCGAAAATTTCGTTTGCGGCGAACTGTTTGCCGATTTTCTTGTACGCCATTCCCGTGTTGTAGAGCAGTTCGGGCATCCAGGAGCTTGTGAGAGAGCCGAACACGATGCCCTCGGCGTATGCGTCGAGAACCGCGTTGTAGTCGGGCTTGTCCGCCTTGGCGGCGAGCATGCCCTGCGCCATTTTAAGAAGCGAGAATTCGGGCGATTTTGCGTCAATCGAAATCTGGTTGAGGTAGATTTCCGCCGACATTTTTTTGCCCATACTCAAATCGCAATAGACCATCCAGAGGGTTGCCTCGTTTTTCTGGGGGCTGTCAACGCCGGTGAGTTTTGTGTAAAGCACGCCGCATTCCTGAACCGCCCCGCGGTTGCGAAGCTCGGAAAGTACGGAGAGCATGTCGGGAATCACCGCGGTGTAGTCTCCCGAAAACGGGATGTGTTCGAGGATTGCAAGCGCGCCCTTTTTGTCGCCCGATTTCGCCAGCGCCTCCGCGACGTTCAATGCCGACGACACAAGCGACGGCGCGACTTCGCCGAGTTTCAGCGCGTCCACAATCGAGACCGCCTCTTTCATGCGGTTTGCGTTCACGAGCGCGTTCAGATACATTTCGAGGTATGAATTGCCCTTGAACGTTTCGTGGTTTATGGACATCAGGGGAATGAGGGGGTAGACGAAGGGGCGCATGTAGACGATTGCTTCGTCCCAATTTTCGCGCCCGATTGCGGAGCGGATTCTCAGCCAGTTGTTGTCGGGCTTTACCACAACTTTCAGCGACGACGGCTTCTTTTTGGAAACCGCGATGTCGCCGCCGCCTCCGACAAACACGATGTCGGAATCGGTCGCGCTCTTGAACGCCGCCACGCTTTCGCTTTTTGTCTTTTCGTCGAAGAGCGTGACAGACGCCGCCTTGCCCTCGTAGTCGGCAAGGTAGGAGCGGTCCTCGTTTTGGGTTGCGGCTTCGGCTGCCTCTGTTTTCTGCGCGGCGGGCGTTGCGGCTTGCTGTGCCGTCGCGGCGCACGCGAAGATTGCAAGTGCCGCGGAAAATACCGTTGTTTTGGAAATCTTCATTTTCGTCAATCCTATAATGTTTTGCGGAATTGTTTAATTTCGGCGTAGTCGGGCGACTGCTCGTTGAGCTTGTTGTCGAGGAATTCGTCGCACAGCTCTTTCGCCTTTGCAATTTCGTTGCAGTTGGCGAGCAGCTGCGCGGCGGAAAGGAGAGCCTTGCCCGTCCATTTATAGCAGTTTGCGTAGCCCAGATAGCAGCGGTCGAAGTACATCAGCGCGGCATCGAGCTTCTTGTCGTGCTGGGCGATTGTTCCGAGCCTGTAAAGAGCTTCGGCGTAGGCTTCGCCGCGCCACGACGGAGATTTGAGAATCTGCTCGTAGCACTTTATAGCCGCGGCGCGCTTGCCGAGCTTTGTGAGAACTTCCGCCTTGCGCAGAACGGCCTCCGCCGCGCGCGGGTCCGACGGGAACTGGTCTTCCACTTCCTCGTAGAATTTGACGGCGTCCTCCCATTTGCCCTGCCCCTTTGCGGCGAAGCGTTGTTCGAGCTGGGCGGAGGCGAATAGCGCGTCGATGAGGTATTCGAACTCGTCGCGGTCTACCGCCTCTTTCAGAGCCTTGCGGGCGGGTTCTGCGCCGTATTTTTCGTTAACCTTGGAAATCCATACGAGCGTGCGCACCGACGCCTTCTTGATGTCGTCGTCGTTGAACATTTTGTCGTCCTTGACGGGTTTGCCGATTGAATCCAAACCCATCATTAGGCGGTACGCCAAAGTGTCGTTCTTTGCCGCCTTTGCGCGTTTGAGCATTTCGCCGAACACTTTTTCGGTGCCGCCCTTCGGGTACTTCGCGATTTGCGCGGTGTAGCGGTCGAGAAGTTTTTGGAGGACGGTTTTGTCGGTGTAGAGTTTTTCGTCGAAAGCCTTGTCGCGCTTGAATTTTTCGTAAAGGCGTTTGTCGATTTTGGGGTTGTCCTGAAAATAGCGGTAGCGTTTTGCGGGAACGGCAACCATGTCTTGGAGGAGAGCCTTGTCGGCCATGAGTTTTTTGAGGAACTCGACGGTTGCGGCGAGCTTTACCTCGTTCTCCTTGTACATTCTGTCGTAGTCGAGAATCATTTTGTCCACGCCGTCGTCTGTCTTTGCCGCGCCGTACTTTTCGATTGCCGCGCCGTAGAGCGCGAGCGCGTCGGAAGCAAGACCGATGATTTCCAGCGCCTTAGCCTTGTTGAACGACGCCTCCGAGCAGATTCCCTTGGGGAATTTCGCAAGATAGGAGTCCATCAGCGCGATTTCCTCGTCGTATTTTTCGAGGTTGTGGAGCAGTTTTGCCGCCTGTGTGTAGGCGTTGTCGATAAAGCTTTGGTTTTTGGTGTATTTTTCCACGTTCATGTAGTGCTTCATCGCAAGCTCCACTTCCGCGTTGTTTGCGTAGATGTCGCCGAGGAAGAATTCCACTTCGCCGCGAAGCTGGCTGTTTGCGTAGCGGGCGATGAAGTCTTCGAGGGTATCGCGCGCAACGTTGAAGTCGCCCGCGCCGAAGGCCGCAACGCCGCGGCGGTACATGCCGTCTTCGGCGTACATGCCGTTCGGGAAGTCGTCAATCATTCTCACGAGCACGCGCATGGCGTTCTTGAAGTCGCCCTTTGCGAGGTACGCTATACCCGACCAGTAGAGGCAGCCCTCTGAAATCGCGGTGTCGGGATTGTCTTTTGCGTATTTTTCGAAAGTCTTTGTGAGTTCGTCGTACTTCTGCATGTCGAGCCAAGTCTTGCCCATGAGGAAGATGAAGTCTTGCGAGTACGGCGGTTCGTCGGGATTTTCGGCGATGAATTTCTTTGCGAGCTGGAAGAATGCGGGGTAATCCTTCTTCTTCAAATAGTACTGGGCGATTTGCAGTTCGACCGCCTTGACGTATGTGCCGTCGGGATAATTCTTTACATATTCCTCGCACAGTTTGAACATGACGTCGCTCTTGCCGATTTTGAACGCGCCGACAATCGCCGCCATGTAGAAGTCTTCAATGCTCTGGTGGTTGGGGTATGTTTTGAGCATCTGCCAGTACGACCAGAAGCTTTCGAAGTCGCGCTCGGTAAGCATATAGTTGCGGGCGTTGCGCGCCATGAGGTCGGCAGTATAGTCTTCGACGGGCGCCATTGCCGCGATGTACGCTTCGAGGGTCGCAACCTGAGCGGTAAGTTCCTGAACGGCGGGGCTGTCCGCCGACACGCGCTGGGCGCGTTCGAGCCGTTTCTGCGCCTTTTCGAGGAAGCGTTTGAGGTTGTTTACAATGGTATCGCGGCTAAGCACCATATTGTAGAATACGGAGGCTTCGCTGAATTTCTCCTTTTTCACGAGGTCGTCGCCCGCGAGCAGTAGCGCGTAGTTGAGAGCGATGTCGCTTCGCGCGGGAGCGTCTATAACAAGATACGGGAAGTATTTTTTAACGGTTTCGTAGTCTTTTTGGGCGCACGCCGCCTGAATCAGACCCGACGCGGCGAAAACCTTGTCTTCTGGCAGAACCGCCGTGTTGAGCATTCTCTCGAACCATTTTTTGCCGGCTTTCCACTGGCGTTGGTTATAGAGGCTTGTGGCGATTTTCTTTACGATTGCAAACTGCTCGTTGCGGTTGAGTTTATCGACATAGGGCTTGGAGAGCAGAATTTCGCGCGTGGAGACCGCCTTGTCGAACTGACCGAGCATTTCGTAGCAAGACGCCTTTGTTTTGATTGCCGAATCGGCATACTGCCCCGTGGGGAATTCCTTTATGACCTTGTCGAAGCCCGCGATTGCCTTGTTCATGAGGTTTTTCGAGGGCGTGCCGTTGTATTCCTGCAAATAGCCGAACGCCTCGAAGTAATACATCTGCTCAAGCTCTTTTTTCAGATTCTGGTCGTCGGAATCCTTGATGCGCTTGACGAGTTCGAGAATATAGGGGCGCGCCTCTATGTATTTCTTTTCGTCGACGAGCGCACTCGCCTCGTTTTTCAAGTCGGTCGTACCCATTTGGGCGACCTGTTGCGCCGAAGCCGCGCGTACCGACGCAAGCAATGCGAGCACCGCGACTGCCGCGCCTTTAAGTATTTGTCTGTTAAATATCATGTGCCGTGTAATTAAAGTATGAAAACCGTTGTAGTAGCGTCGGAGTGTCCGAACACAAACCGCCGCTACTATTTGCAAATGAAAATTCAATACGCTAAACTCTCAAATTTCCAGCTTTTTTTTGCGTAATTTGCGTTCCGCGCCGACTTGGAGCAAAGTCGGGGCGCGCGGGAGGCGTTTTTTGGCTTTAAAAAAAATTTTTTTGGTCTAAATTGCGCCCCATGTTTAAACGCGAAAAAGAATTGATGCTCTTCGGGCTGGGAACAAACCGCCACTCTTTCGAAGGGCTCGGACTATTCCTTTTTATCTACCTCGGCGCGACGCTTTTTGCCGCGGTGCTGACCGCCCCCGCGTACTGGGTCGTGCAATGGGTCGATTCGATTGAATCGACCGAAACCACGCGCTGGCTTCTCGGCAAGGGCGTTGACGTTTTCTACGACAGGCTCAGGTGGGCGCCGATTGTAATCGGATTGCCGTACATGATTAAACGCTGCGGGCTGTTTTCCTTCAAAAACATCGGAATGCCGTTCACGCTCGGCGCGGCGGGCTACTTTTTCAGATTCTTCGCGCTTGGCGTGGGGCTTGCGGTCGTGATTTTCTCATTCCAATACGCATTCTGCAACGTGAAGTTTGTTGGAGCCGTCGGAAGCGAGCTTGCGAACATTCTAATTTCGGCGATTCTCGGCGGGCTGATTCTCGGCTTTCTCGAAGAGCTTGTAATGCGCTGTCTTATAATGCGCTCGATTTACACGGCGTTCGACGCGCTTTCGGCGGTCGTGCTAAGCTCGCTGTTTTTTGCGTACAAGCACTTCAAAGTACCGAATTCAATTTGGGACTCGCTCCCCGGAGGCGTCCACAATTCGTCGTGGGACATCGGCTTTTTCGTGGCGTGGTACGACACTGTCGGAATCGGCACAAGCTTCCAGTTCGTGCACTTCGCAACGCTTTTCATGTTCGGCGCGGTGCTCTGCATGCTCTATATCAGGACTAAAATGCTCTGGGCGCCGATTGCCATGCACGCGGGCATAGTGTTTTCAATCCAGACATACCGCAAGATTTTCGAAATAGGCAAAAGCCCGAACATGGTGTATTTCGGCGGTTCGGGGCTGACGTCAGGCTACATGTCGCTCGCGCTTCTTACGCTGATTTTCGTTGCGCTTTGCATGTGGAAGCCTAAGGGCAATTCCGAAAAATAGCATGAAAAAGCCAGAACTTCTCGCGCCCGCAAAAAACGCCGAGACCGCCCGCGCGGCGATTCTGTGCGGCGCGGACGCCGTGTACATCGGCGCGGACGAATTCGGGGCAAGAAGCGCGGCGGGCAATACGGTTGACGACATCGCAAAGCTCTGCGACTTCGCCCACATCTACGGCTGCAAGGTGTACGTCGCCCTGAACACGATTCTTTCCGACGCCGAAGTTCCCCGCGCGGCAAGGCTTGCGCAAAAGCTCTACGAGGCGAACGTGGACGCGCTCATCGTTCAGGATTTGGGACTGCTGGAATACGGGCTTCCGCCGATTGCAATCCATTCAAGCACGCAGTGCCACACGACGACCCCGAAAAAGGCGAAATTTTTGGAGGCGTGCGGCTTCGACACAATCGTAGTCGCGCGGGAACTTTCGCTGCGCGAGATTTCCGAAATTTCAGCCGCCCTCAAACCATCGACGCGCTTGGAGTGCTTTGTGCACGGCGCGCTCTGCGTTTCGTACAGCGGACGCTGCAAGCTGAGCTTTGCGATAGGCGGGCGCAGCGGCAACAGGGGCGAATGCGCCCAGCCGTGCCGCATGAAATACAGGCTGCTCGACGCCCGCGGAAACGAAATCGCCCCCGCCGCGCACTACCTTTCCCTGCGCGACATGAACCGCTCGCGCTCGCTCGGCGAACTGCTCGACGCGGGCGTGGACATTTTCAAAATAGAGGGCAGGCTCAAAGACGCGGGATACGTCAAAAACATAACCGCCCTCTACCGCAAACTGCTCGACGCCGAGCTTGAAAAGCGGCGCGTCGAAAAGCCGTCCTACGGGTACGTCGAAACGGTTTTCGAGCCGTCGGCGGAAAAGTCGTTCAACCGCGGGTTCTGCGAATACCACCTGCACGGAACGCAGGGAGGCTGCGCGTCTTTCGCGACGCCGAAGGCGCGGGGCGAACTTCTCGGCGCGGCGGAAAGGGTTTTCCGCGGCGGATTCACACTGCGCGGCGCGGACAAAACACTCGCAAACGGCGACGGGCTCGCGTTCGAATGGGACGGCGGAGCGTCGGGAGCGAGCGTCTCGAAAATCGACGGCGACAGGGTGTTCGTCGGAACGCCGAACGGGCGCGCGGAAATTCCCGCGGGAGCCAAAATTTACAGAAACAAAAACACCGCATTCGAAAGCGGGCTTTCGCGCGAGGCGGTCAGAAAAATGCCCGTCGAAATTTCGGCGGAGGAGCGCGGCGGGCAAATAGCGTTTTCGATAAAAACCCTCGACGACCGCAACGCCCGCGCCGAAATGATTCTGCCGGAATTCGAGCGCGCGAAGAACCCCGACGCCGCCCGCGCCTCCCTTGCCCAGAACCTTTCAAAGCTCGGCAACACCCCGTTTTCCACCGACGACGTGCGAATTTCTTGCGCGCCGTTTTTGCGGGCGGCGGAAATCAACGCAATCAGGCGCGGGCTTGTGTCCGCGCTCGAAGCAAATATACTCGACGCCTACAACGCCAAGCTCCGCAACCGCAAGCCGCGCCCGCCGCAGTTCTACAAGGCGTTTTCAAAACCGCTCGACTCCGACGAAAACATCGCAAACGGCTACGCCGCAAAATTCCACGAAAGGTTCGGCGCAAGCGTCTCCGAATTCGCCTGCGAAATCGAACGCCCCGACATGCGCGGCAAGCGCGTGATGACCACAAAGCACTGCATTTTGCGCGAGCTTGGAATGTGCAAAAAAACGTCGGGCAAAAAGCCCGAAGAACCGCTTTTTCTCGTCAACGATTCCGCCGAGCTACGCCTGCGCTTCGACTGCAACCGCTGCGGCATGGAAATATTTTGGAGCGACCCCCGCCGCCCATAGCTCGGAAATTTGCGCCACCAAGACACAAGGCGACTGCCTGCGGAACTTTGCGCGATTTGCGTTTCCGCGGCAGTAATTGCGCCCCCCCAATAAGTCCGCGTTGAAACGGCAATGCAGCCCGAAGCGAAATGTCGGCGGACGCGCAGGCGCAAAAAAACAGCTCCCGATTTTTCGGGGGCTGTTTTTGTTTTCGGGTTTCCGATTCTATTTTGTGGAGAATTTGAAGACCGTCTTGCTTTTGTACTGCTCGTTCGGGCGGAGCGTCGTGGACGGGAAGTCCTTCTGGTTGGGCGAGTCGGGGTAGTGCTGCGTTTCGAGAGCGAGCGCGCCGTTTTTAACGTACTTCTTGCCCTCCTTGCCCGCTACGCCGTCCAAGCCGTTGCCGCTGTAAAACTGCACGGCGGGCTCAGTGGTTTCGATAACCATGAGGCGGCCGCTGGCGGGGTCGTAAAGCGAGGCGGCGGCGACGGGTTCGGCGGTCTGCCCCTTGCGGAACACGAAGTTGTGGTCGTAGCCCCTGCCCGTCTTGATTTGCTCGTCGGAAGAATTTATGCGCGCGCCGACTTTTTCGGGTTTGCGGAAGTCGAACGGCGTGCCGTCAACCTTGCGGAGTTCGCCCGTGGGAATGAGTTTCTGGTCCACAACCGTGTATTTGTCGGCGTCGAGCGCAAGCTCCTGATTGAGGATTGTGCCCTCGCCCGCGCCCGCGAGATTGAAGTAGGAGTGGTTTGTGAGGTTGCAAACGGTGGGCTTGTCGGTCGTGGCGGAGTATTCCACGGTGAGCGCGTCGTTGTTGTCGAGCGTGTAGACCACTACCGCTTTGAGGTTTCCGGGGAAGCCCTGGTCGCCGTCGGGCGAAACGAGGGTGAGCTTCAAAACGGACGCGTCGGGAGTTGTGCGCGTTTCCGCCTTCCAGATTTTCTTGTCGAAGCCGACCGTGCCGCCGTGCAGACAGGTAATGCCCTTCTCGTTTTTCGAGACGTTGTATTCCCTGCCGTCGAGGCTGAATTTGCCGTCGGCGATTCTGTTGCCGTAGCGTCCCACGACCGCGCCGAAATACGGGCTTTTGGTTTCGTAGTCCGAAACGTTGTCGAAGCCCAGAACGATGTCGCCGAATTTACCGTTGCGGTCGGCGACGCGCAGTTCGCGGATAATCGCTCCGTAGTCGAGAATCTTTGCGGTTGTGCCGCGCGAATTTTTAAGGACGTACTCCTTTACGGTCTGGCCGTCCTTTGTTTTGCCGAAGTCGGAGACTTCCACGCTCTGCGAGCAGCCCGCGCACAACGCCGCGAGACCCAACAATGCCGATAGGTATTTTTTCATATTTTTACTTTGTTTTGGTTTTCAAAAATTCCGCGAGTTTCGCGAACGCCGCGCCCCTGTGGCTTATTGCGTTTTTCTCTTCGGGCGAAAGTTCCGCCGTGGTTTTGCCGCATTCGGGCAGGCAGAAAAGCGGGTCGTAGCCGAAGCCGTTGACGCCCGCCGCGCCCCTGTTTATGACGCCCTCGATTTTCCCGCAAAACGCCGCGCGTTCGCCGTCGGGGCAAATAAGCGCGATTGCGCAGACGAAGCGCGCGCTCCGTTTTCCGTCGGGAACGTCGGCAAGCTCGCGCAAAAGTTTTTCGTTGTTGGCGGAGTCCGCGCCCGCGCCCGAAACGCCCGCGTACCGCGCCGAGCGTATCCCCGGCGCGCCGCCGAGCGCGTCAACGACAATTCCGCTGTCGTCCGCCATGACGTACGCGTCGGGCGGGGTTTTGCGCTTCAACGCCTCCGCCTTGATGAACGCGTTTTCCTCGAAAGTGCCGCCGTCCTCGACGGGGCTTTCGAAGCCGATTACGTCGGCGGCGGAGCGCACGACGCATTTCAGCCCCGCGGCGGCGAACATTTCGCCGAACTCGGAGACTTTGTGTTTGTTCGATGTTGCTATGTAAATTTCCATAAAAATCAATACTGCGGTTTTTCGGCGAGAACCTTTGCCCGCAACGCGCCGACTTCGACGAATTCTGCGTCTCCCGCCGAAGCGAGCGCGGCTTCAATCGCGCCCATTTTCGCGTCGAAGTTGTCCACGTTCGAAACGAACACGGCTTCGGGTGTCGCCGCCCGCGCCGCCGCGCCCCATTCTGGCTCGCCCTGATGGCTCAAAATTATGTGTTCGAGGCGTTCGAGAATGCTGCGTTTAAGCCCGTTTTTCAGCCCCGCGCCGCGCACTATTCTGTATCCCAAGACGACATGCCCCTGCAAAATGCCGATTTTCGTGCGTTCGGGGACAAGCCCCTGAGAGTACTCGCGCACTTTGCCGATGTCGTGGAGAATGCAGCCCGCGAGAGCCAAGTCGGCGTCCACAAAGGGGTAGAGCGGCAGCAGCGCGGACGCCATTCGCGCGGTTTTCAGCGTGTGTTCAAGCAGCCCGAAAACGTAGGCGTGGTGCATTTTTACCGCCGCGGTGCTTTTGAAAAACGCCTCTCCCACGGAGTCTATCGCGGACTGGACGGTGTTGCGCAGGGGCTCGTCGTTTATGCGCTCGATGAAAGATTCAAGCTCGGTGCGCATCTCGTCGGGGTCGTAGGGCGAGACGGGCGCGAGGGCTTCGACCATGGCGTCAAGCTCCTCGCCCTCGATTCTGCGGACGGAGTCAATCTTCGGGCTGAAACGCCCCTGATAGAAGTCGGTCGTGCCGCAGACTTCGAACGCCGCGCCCACGGGGGCGTCGCGCAGGGCGTCGAACGCGGGCGAGCCGTCGAAGCACATCGACGAGAACGAGCCGCCGTTGTCGCCGAATTCGAGCATGAGAAATTCGCTGCCGTTCTTTGCAATCTTCACCTGCGCCGACCTCAGAAGCCCAACCACGCGGAAGCTTCTGCGCCCGTCGTCCTCGCGCGAGTTTTTGAGTGCTGCGATAGTCTCCGCCACGGAACTAATCCCTCATTTTTATCACAAGGCGCGACCATTCGCCCATCGTCATCGGCTCGGCGGACTCTATCATACCGCCGCCGCGCGACAGAAAGTAGTCGCGCACCCTTTCGTTTTCGACGGCGAGAATGCCGCTTAGCACAAGCAGTCCGCCGCGCTTTACCGCGCCCAAAAGGACATCGGCATAAATGCACAAAACGTCGGAAATGATGTTCGCCAATACGACGTCCGCCTGTTTGCCCGCAAGGGCGCGCTCAATCCCCGCGTGCTCGAACGAGACGTTTTCAAGCGGAATGCCGTTGGCGCGGGCGTTTTCGATGCTCACGCGCACCGCCTCTTCGTCGCGGTCGAAGCCGTAGATTTTGCCGAAGCCGTAGAGCTTGGCGGTCAGGGCGAGAATGCCCGACCCGCAGCCCGCGTCCACTATGAATTTATCGGACACATCGTGCGCGCCGGCGTAGTCGAGCATAGCCATTGCGCAGAGGCGCGTGGTGGGGTGGTCGCCCGTGCCGAATGCAAGCCCCGCGTCGAAGTATAGAACCTTGTCGGAGGCGGGGGCGGAGTAGCCGCCGCGCATCCATTCGGGAACCCAGTGGAGGTCGCGGTACGTCCACGGTTTGAGGAATTTTTTGTATTCGTTCTGCCAGTCGCGGTCGTCGATTTTCTCTATCGAAAACGTTTCGGGGACTGTCGGGAAGCGACCGCGGACTTCCGCGTAGGCCTGTTTTGCGTCGCCGTCCGAATCGAAATACCCGAAGAGTTCGGGCGCGGTGCGGTCGTTGATTTTTTCTATGCCCCAGCTCGATCGCGTTAGTTCGCAGAACGCGTCTTCAAGCGGCTGGACGAGCGCGTCTGAAATTGTTGCCGTAAGTTTTACCATTGTAGTGTGCGTATTGTTGCGGACGCGGATTTTCCCCGCGCGTCCGTCGGGAGGAACGCGCTACGAGCTTGCGAGAATCGCCGCCATGCAGCCCATGGCGGTTGCGGTTATCGCCTGCCCGAAAACGCGGTCGGTGCAGTCGCCCGCCGCGTAGACGTCGGCGACGCTCGTCTGCACAAGCGTTTTTCCGTATGGTATAATGTAGCCGTCTTTGTCGGTGTCAACGGCATTTACAAAAGCTTTTGTGTCGGGGACGTATCCTATTGCGATGAACACGCTCGCGCACGGGATTTCCGAAACGGAGCCGTCCGCCGTGTTTTTTACGGAAATTCCGCGGCACTTGCCGTTTTCGTTCTTCAAAACCTCTTCGAGCACGGAGTTCCAGACGACCGAAATTTTGGGGTTAGCCGCCACTCGCTCCGACATCACGCGCGACGCCCTGAAAGAGTCGCGCCTGTGGACAATTTTCACCGACGAACAAAAGCGCGACAAGAACAGCGCCTCCTCGCAGGCGGTGTCGCCGCCGCCGATTACCGCAACGTCTTTGCCCTTGTAGAACGCGCCGTCGCAGGTGGCGCAAACGGAGACGCCGCCCGTGCCGAGAAGCTCGGCCTCGCCCTTTGCGCCCGTCATGCGCGGCGACGCGCCCGTGGCGATTATCACTTTCTTTGCCTCGAAAACTTTGCCGTCGACGCCGTATAGTTTTTTTACATCGCCCGAAAAATCGACTTTCACGACGGTCGCGTTTTCCGTCCTTGCGCCGAATTTCTGCGCCTGTTCGCGCATTTTCCAGACGAGGTCGAAGCCGCCCACGCCCTCAGGGAAAGCGGGGTAGTTTTCGACTTCGCTTGTCGTCGTAAGGAGTCCTCCCGGCCGCGAGCCTTCGAGCACGAGGGGCTTTGCGCCCGCCCGCGCGGCGTATATCGCCGCCCCCATTCCGGCGCAGCCGCTTCCGATTATTATTATTTCTTCCATATTCGCCTTCATCTAAAAAAACTTCCCGATTTTCCGCAAGCATATTGTCCGCGTCCGCATTTCCTTGTTGAAGCGGCAGGAGGAATATCGTAAAAAACGCGCAAAATGAAACTCACGGACACACACGCCCACTTGGACGGATTCATAAAAAACGGCGCGCTCGCCGAAACGCTCGAACGCGCGAAACGCGCGGGCGTGGAGCGGGTTATCACATGCTCCACAAATCCCGCCGACTGGATTTCATACCGCGATGCCGCCGAAAAGCACCCCGAAATATTCTGGCAGGCGGGAATCCACCCCGAAGATATTTCCGACGACTCCGACACCGCGCTCGACGCCCTGCCCTCGCTTTTCGTCGGCGGCGGCAGGCTTCCCGTTGCCGTCGGGGAAATCGGGCTCGACTTCCATTTTCTGCCCGACGACCCCGAAGAATCGGAGCGCAAAAAACTTCGCCAGCGCGAAATCTTCGCCCGCCAACTGCGCATTGCCGCCGACCTCGGACTGCGCGTGTGCGTCCACGCCCGCGGCGCAATCGACGAGTGCATTGCCGAAATCGAGCGCGCGCGGCTCGACTTCTCAAACGCGGTTTTCCACTGTTTTGCGGGTTCGCCCGAAAAGCTCGCCGAGCTTAACGAGCGCGGCGCAAGGGCGTCGTTCACGGGGATAATCACATACAGAAACGCGGGCGAAATGCGGGCGGCGATGCTCGCGCAGGGGCTTGGCAAACTCATGTTGGAGACCGACTGCCCCTACCTTGCACCCGTGCCGCGCAGGGGCAAGACCTGCGAACCCGCAATGCTTGCCGACACTGCGCGGGCGGCGGCGGAAATCTTCGGCGTTTCGCCCGAATACATTGCGGCAAAGACGGAGGAAAACGCGGAGGAATTTTTCAATCTTTCGCAAAAATAATCTAACCCTGCGCGCGGCTTGTGGAAATCAAAAGGCGGCAAAATCCGACGCCCCGCGCAAGAAAGTCCGCCCCCGAACGCCCCAAACAAATCCGCCCCGCCCGCGGGACTTCGCGGCGGGGCGGGAATTGCGTTTTGCGCAGGTCAAACTATTCCGCGACGAGTTCGTAGAACACGGCGGGTTCGGGCAGTTTCGACGTGTCGATGTCGATAATCATTTCACCGCCGTCGTATTTCAGCGGAATTTCCGCGATGCGCTCGCCGTTGAGTTTGAGCGCGTGGAGGGCGAACTTTTTGCCGTCCGAGCGCGGATTGAGTCGCAGTTTTGCGGAAAGTTTGCCGACGCGCAAAAGTATCGGCTGGCTACCCCTGAATTTCAGCGCCTCGCGCGACTGCGAAACCTTGAAGCCGCTCGCGACGGTGTCGGTTGCGTAGACAAGAACAATGCGGGAGGAGTCGGCAAGCTTTGCGCCGTCCATCGATGCCGCGGCGACCGACGCCGCTACGTCGGAGGAAACCACCGTCAGCGCGCCGAGCTTTTCGTTCTTTGTTTCGGGCTTGAAAACGACAGCCTCGCTCTTCGGAGTGATTACCTTTGCGAGACGCCTCTTGAAGTCGAGGACAATCTCGCCGGTGTCGCTTTGGAAGACGCCGTTGGCGGGGTCGGAGATGTTGTCTTTGGAGAGGATTCCGCGCGACTTCAAATCAGCCGCAAATGCGGGCAGGTCGAAGCCCGAGCTGTCGCCCGAACCGAGGCTTCCGAAGTCGGAAAGCATGTTTGCCGCGGAGAAGCCCGACGGGCTGAGCGTGATGTCGGCGGGTTTTACGCGCACGTTTTTCAGGTCGGAAATCTTGCGGGCGGAGGGGAAGTCTATCGCAAAGCCCGTCAGGAACGCGATTTTGGACTGTTCCGCGTTTATGCCCATGCACATCATCGGGCTTGTTTCGACGAATTTTTTGTCGAACACAACGTCAACGCGGTGCGGCGATTTCTTCACGTCGCCTCGGTAGAAGAAGCAGTAGGTCAGGAATTCGTTTGCGCGGAGAATCGGGTTTTTGGCGACTTCCGCGTGCCCGAAGACGCCTTCGCCCTTTTTCTCAATCGCGACGTCGTGGATTGTGAGGTTCGAAAAGCCTTGAAGCGCGGACAGCGCGGGAAACGCGACGCCCCCCTCGTGCTTGTAGGGATTCCAGTGGCAGTGCTGCCATTCGGAGAGAACCATGGGGCGGTCGGGCATGTGCTTTGCCGCCGCGCCGCGGAAGTAGCCCAACGCAACTGACTCGTCGAGCGAGCTTCCCTGCGGAGTGCGGGAATCGGGAGCCATGAAGTTCGTGCCGTGCCCGAAGTACACGTTCTGCGCCATGTACGAGCCCGACTCCGCGCTCGCGAACTCGATGTCGAGCCTGCGCCCGCAGTTGAACTGGTGGAGCGGAACGTTGAAGCCCTCCTCCTCGCGGACGACCTTTTCGCAGAACGAAACGTAGTCGCGAATGCAGTCGCGAATGAAGAGGCTTCTGTCGGCGCTGCCCTTGTATTTGGAGTTTCCGAAAACGTCGATTTCGGAGAAGTCGGCAAATTTGACGGGAAGTTTTTCCGCGCTCCACGCCTCTTTGAGCTTGTCGATTGTGCCGTACTTGTTTTTCAGCCATGCCCGAATTTTCTTGTTGCCGAACGCGACGGATTCGGGGCGGAGGCTGGTGTATCTGAAAAAGCCCAGCTCCATTTCGTTGAAGTATTCGGTGGTGGCGATTGCGGGGTCGTCCTTCCACTTTTTTCCCGTGTAGGGGTTGACGTGGTTGAGCTGCATTTTCACGAGATTGCGCCACGCATCGCGCAGGGTTTCGTCGCCGAGAACCGTTCTGAATTTGACGTCGTAGCGGTCGGCCCATTTGAAGGTCGGCAAGCCCAAGTCGTGGCTCGAAAGGTTCAGGTGGGTATAGACGCCCTCGCGCCCCATCGCGTAGAGGAAATAGTCGTACATGTCGAGCACTTCGGGCTTCATGACGTAGGGCGCGGTGAACTCGCGCTCGCCGCCCATCGATATGCGCCAGCGAACCAAATTGTAGCCCTGTTTGAATGCGGCTCTCGCGAGCACGTCGATGTCCTCCTTTGTCTTTATGCGCTTGAAGAACCAGTCGCCGGGGCGCCAGTTTGTGCCCTTGAATTTTACGGGGACGTTCGGCGCGCCCTCGAATTCGAAGCCGCCGTCTTTCGAAATTCTAAGCCGCCCGAATTTGCCCGCGGGGACGTGCCCCATGCCCGCAGAAACATCGAGAGCCGAGCCGCTCTTGACCTCCAAGTCGGAAACGTCGATTGGCTTCCACTCGTCGGCGGCGAATTCGAAAAACTTTGTCGTGGGAACGTCCTTGCGCGAGAGCGTCGCGCCGAAAATGTTCCACGACGAATACCGAGCCGCCTTGAATGTAATCTTTACAATCGCCTTTTGGTCCACCGTGAAGCGGCTGAGGTGCGCCGAACCCGTACCGCGCGTTGCGTTGGCCTTGCGCACGGCAAGCCCGTTTTCGCCCGTTTTGTTTTCGAAGGCGGAAATCGCCTCTTCGTCTTTCTTTACCCAGAAAGTAGCCGAATAACCGTCGCGATACTGCACGGTTATGCTGCCAATATTCCTGTTTTTGTTTTTCGCGCGGATATTCTTGCCCGACGAGTGCAAAACGTAGAGGAAGCGCGTGCGGATATTGGGAATGTCCACGGAAAATTCCCGCGATTTCGGGTCGCGGAGCGACGAGAGCGAGACCACCGAATTCCCGTCGGCGTCGGGTTCGGGGATTGTAAAGTCGATGCCGCCGAATTTGCCCGTCTTCATTCTTTCGGGCGCGGCGTATTCGCCGTCGTCTATGTCCGACGCAAGCGGAATGTTGGCGAATTTGGAGATGTCGAGCCGGTACTCGGAGGGACGGGGCGCGGCGAACGCCGTCGCAAACGCAAATACTGCAAGCAAAGCGGCGAAAAGTGTTTTTTTCATATTGTATTTTGTTGTTGTTTGTTGTTTTTGCAGGCTTTTAACATGCCGCGCGTTCCATAGGCAAGCTTTTTGCGCAAAAAAAACTGCGCGGGGACGCGAGCCGCGCAGTTTTCAATATGCTATCTTACATACACTTCTTCGGAAACGTCGGGTGTGAATGTGTCGCGCAAAAAATTTCCGTTGAAGCCGCAGCTCTGGCAGCCCGAAAGCGCGAGAGCCGCCAGCGCAATCAAAAGTACGGCAAGCCTTTTCACGTCGCCTCCCGCCTACCAGCCCAAGCCGGATTTTTCCTGTTGCTTTGCAATCTGCTTCTGCCCCTGCCAGACCGCCTTGCCGAGGTAGTTGACTTCAAGGAAGAAAACATAGGTGACTTCGCGAAGCTCGCGGTTGCTTTCCCTGTCCTCTATGATTTTGCCCGTCATTGTGAGCTTGGGAAGGGCAAGCATTTTGCCCTGACGCTTCGCCTCGTAGCGGGCAAGCTCTTCGGTTTCGGCGTCGTCGGAGACGGTTGCGACTTTGCCCGTCTTTGAGAGCGCAATGGAAATCTGCCGCGTGAGTAGGTCGGTATCGACCGCGGTGCTTGTGCGGTTTACGATTCTGCCGACTTTCATTTTCACGGGCTGGGCAAGCCCCGTAGAGTCTATCGCGCCCGACGAGAGAAGCTCGTTGACAAGCGACGACGCGGCGGCGTTCCAGTCCGCCATGTTGATTTTGTTTGTAGAGACAATCGAGCGCGCGCCGCCCGATTCCACATATGTAGCGTTTTTGCTTGCGCAGCCCGCGAGCATGAGCGCGGAGAGAACGAATGCCAAAATGTACGTTTTTTTCATGGTTTTTATTTTAGTAGTTTCTTACGTCGGAAAGAAGTTTCAGGGAGAAATCCTTTGCTTTCGGAGAGACCGCGACGTCGGAGACGAAGCGGCTTTCTCCGCCTTCGAGCGCGAGGGTGAGCCACGGCGACGACGGCGAGGAAATCTCCATGCCGTTTTCGTCGAACCACGAGAACTTGTAGTTTACGGTGCGGTAGCCCGAAGTCTTGTTTGCGATTTTCACCTGAACTTTCGGAAGCCCGCCCGCCGCGACGCCCTCGTTGAGGGCTACAACACACGCGTATCCGTCGAGAGTGGAGTCCGTAATAATGCGCTTGTCCTTCACGACCTGCGCGCGCGACTGCGGCTCGGCGCGTTCGACCGAATTGACCGAGGAACAGCCCGCGAGAACCGCGCATGCAATCATCAATGCCGTTATTTTTTTCATATTCCGATTATGGTATTGTTTTTTGCGTCCGACAATCACTTTTTTGCGCGGGCGTCGGCGGATTGCCGGACGTGTTTTTCCGCCGCGCCGTCTTTGAAGTCGAAAATTCTGACGCTTGCGGGCGTCGCCGCGCCCGTGCGTTTTACCCAAATTATGTTTGCGCCCGATGTCGGCACCCGAAGGACGCGCCCGTCCACATTTACGACGCCGGCGGCGGGCGTCGGGAAACGCGCAAGTTTTATCCGCTTGGGGAGCGTCGTCCAAGCGCGAAGGTCGGCGTCGTTTGTCATGTACTGGTAGACGCTGCCCGCGATGTTGACCGCAAGCCCCGCCCAGCCGTCGCCCGCCGACCGCGCGGCGGCGTACTGCGCGGCGGCTTTCGCCGCCGACGAGAGAATCGTCCGCGCAAGCACGAGCGGAAGAGCGTCCATGAACTCGCGGCGAACAATGGCGTCAACGTCGGCGAGGGTTTCGAAGCGGACGGCTTGCCCGTTTGCGGTCGCGCGGAGGTCGGGCGAAAAGGAGTTGTTGTTGCGCAGAATCGGGAAGTTTACGCCGACATGCGGGACGTTGTGCGCCACAAGATAGAGCGGCAGGTTTATTTTGAACTGGTCGCGGGCGGGGGCGCAGCCCGTTTCGTAGACGATGTATGTGGTTGCGGGCGGCGTCGCGGTTTTGCCGTCGGCGAAGTCCTCCGCGGCGTTGAAGTCTTCGGCGAGAATTTCGGACTTTCCGCCCGACGCCTTCCAGCCGAACCTGAACATGTCGGCGGCGCGTTCCCTGTCGGAGGAGTCCTCCGCCCTGTTCATGAAAAACACGCCCGCTAGCCAGTAGGCGAACGGAACGGAATACGCCGACGCCGTAGCCTTTGCGGAGAAATCCGCGCCGTAAATTTCGCGCAGTTTCAGATAGACATCGGGGTTCGAAAGCGTCCGCGAGGCGTCGTAGGAAGCGTTGTTTTTGCCCGCGGCGGAAATCGCCGCCGCCTCTTTCGACATGCGCTCGCCGCTCCTGCGCTGCGAATTGCGCTGTACGTTGTCGAGCCTGATTAGCTCGACCGCCGCCCTGTCGAATTCCTTTAACTCGATGTAGTTTGCGGCGGAATACACGCCCGCGAAAATTTTGTCGTAGTTGTAGCCCTTGTAGGGAAGATAGCTCTGATTGGCGAGAAACGCGGCGGTTTCGCGCGTTATGCTAACCTGCGGCTGGTCGTCGTACGAGTCGGCAATGCGCTCGGCTTCGGAAAACAGCTCCGCGCTTTTTTTGAGGTCGCCGCTTGCGCGCGCCGCCGCGCCCTCCTCCAAACGCCACACGAGAATGTCGGTGTCGGACTTGTCCTCCGCCGCCGACGCGAACTCCGACTGCGCGCGCGCAAAATTCCCCGCCTCCCAGCTTGCGCGGGCGGATTTTGTTTCGCTCATGTGCGTTGCGCAGCCGCAAAGCGCGACTGCCAGCACAAGCAAGGCGAACGCGGTCGGGAAATGCGCCATGCTAAATTTCTTCGGTCGCGGGCACTGCGGGCTTTGCCTTGCGCGGAGCTTTTTTGGAGACGCGAGCAAGCTGCCCCTTTTCCACGCCGTTGTCCTCCGAAAGTCTGCCCTTGGAGAACTTCGGCGAAACTTCCACGACCGTCATTTTGCCGACGAGCACCTCTTCGCTGCCGAGCTTTTCGCCCGTGTCGGGGTCTACCATTTCCTCGCCGAGCGCGTAGACGTTGTACTCGTCGCCGACTTCAACGTCCGTTCCCGCGCCCCTGTTGAACGTGGCGAGCGACCCAGTTTTGCCGACGATTTTCGCGGGGAACAGAACGTCGAGCACGCCGAGGGCGATTTTTTCGCACACGGCGCGGGAAAAGCCGCCCGCGAGGGCGTCGGTCATGCGCCCGCCCGAATGCTGCGAGAGCGAGTCGCGCTCGGCGACGCAGTCGGCGGTTTCGGAAATGTTGGCGGTTTCGAGCACGGAGCCGCTTTCGGAATCGACGATTTTCGCGACGACCCCAACCCTTATTTTGCGGTTTTCGACGTCGCGCTTGACCGTCTGGAAGACGTCGCGTTCTGAATAGTCCTGAAAATCGTCAATTTCGACCGCGACGACGTATTTTGCGCCCTTTATGTTGCCCGTTTTTGGGGCGTCCTTTTGGTTGGCGTTGCCCGAGGCGGAGAAGTCCTGCTCTTTGAGGACGGCGTCCAAATCGCCGCGCGTAAGCACGTCGAACTTGCGCGTGCGCTGGAACGCCGACGTGAGGTTCGAATCGACGGAGTCCACGATTCTTTGCAGCGTGGGAAGCGTTCCCGCCGACTTCGCCGCCGCCTCCACCGCCGCCGTCGGCTTTACCTTTACCACCGCCAGCGACTCCTTTTTCTGTCCGAATGCGAATGCGGCAAACGCCGACAAAATCAGAAACAATGCTATTTTTTTCATGGTTGTCTATTGTCCGAATATGCTTTGTGTTTTGTTGATTTCGGGAAGCGCCTTTGCGTCCACCTTGAAACCCGACTGCTCGTACATTTTTGCCGCGCCGCGAATGCGCTCAGCCTCGGCGGCGGAAATTTCGAGCGCGGAGTCGGACGCCATTGCGCGTTTTTTCATCTCCTCCACAAACTCGGCGTCCGCCTTGAAAGCCGCGCGGGTTGCGGCGTCGGGGCGGAGCGAAAACGTCAGCCGCTGCCCCGAAGCCCCCGTAATGTTTATGTTTTTTTCGAGCGGTTCAAGCCCGCTCTGGCGGATTACAAGCGTGTGGATTCCGCGCGGAAGCGAAATTTTGCCGCCCAGCGTCTGCGCGATGCCGTCGATTTCCGCCGACACCGACGAAACCGAAACGGGCAGCGTATTTTTCGAAAGCGCGTATTTGCCGTTCTCGCGGACGATTTCGGGCATGTCCAAACCCTCCACGGTGAAGAGTATTTCGATTTCCCCCGAAGTTCCTACGGGAGCGGCGAGCGGCTCGCTTTTGCTGCGCAGGGCGAAAAACTCGGCTGTGCGCTCGACGGCGTCCGCCACAAGCTCGTCCATCACGCCGCCGTCCGACACCGAAATGTCGGCGGTATTGCGCAGCGTCTTCTCGGAACCCAGCGACAAGCCCGCGACGGAATACGCGACATCGGAGAGGACGTGCAAAGTCGAATTTGTGCGGAGCTTGTAGACCGTGTTTTCGGTCGCCACTCCGTAGACTTTCGAGTTCCGCTTTTCGACGGAATAAGAGGCGACGGAAACCGACAAAATATAGTCCGCCCCCACAAGCCCGCCGAGGCGCACGCCGGAGGCGTCCGAAATGAGCGTGGAGCCGGCCGACTCCTTGGAGTCGAGCGCGCGTTTGAGCGCGGCGGCGGCTGAGCGGAACTTTGCGTTGGGGTCGCCGAGATAGTCGTTGAGGTTGCGGACCGCCAAATCGTAGTCGACAATGCCGAAACCCGCGCCCGAAAGCCGCGCGGAAATGGACTTTTCGAAAGCCTTTGTCTTTGAGTCGAGCGCGCGGTTTCCGCTGTCGTTGACGACGACGACCGCGACCTTTTGCGGAGCTGTCCGCCCCGCCGTGCCGCCGCCCGCTGGAACGCCCGCGCAAAGCGTCGCGAAAGCCGCGGCGACGAGTACAAAAAACGGTATTCTTTTCATGTTTTGCCTGATTTCGGTTTGTGCCGCGCGGGGAAACGTCCGCCCGACGCCGCAAAAAATACGCCCGACGCCCGCCCCGTGGCAACACTCTTCTTTTATATTATACGCATTTTTCCGCGTTTTGTTTCGGCGCGGATTCCGCGCCCTTGACATCGCCGCGCCAGTCCGTATTTTTTTGGAGACTGACATGAAACCCGAAAAACACCCGCTCGAACCCTTCCTGCCTCCGAACGCAAAAATTCTGCTTTTGGGAACTTTCCCGCCCGACAGGAAACGCTGGTCAATCGAGTTCTTCTACCCGAATTTCCAGAACGACATGTGGCGCATTTTCGGGCTGGCGTTTTTCGGCAACAGGGACGAATTCGTGAAATCGGGCGAGCGGAAATTCGACGCGGGGAAAATCGCGGGCTTTCTCTCGCAAATGGGAATCGCGCTTTTCGACACGGCGGAGGAAGTCGTGCGCCTCAAAGACAACGCCTCCGACAAGTTCCTCGAAATAGTCCGCAAGACCGACATCGCAAAAATCCTCGCCAGCCTCCCCGAATGCCGCGCGGTTGCGTGCGCGGGCGCAAAGGCTGCGGAGGTTTTCGCGGAATCGTGCGGCGCGACACCGCCCGCTGCGGGAGCGTCGGAAGCAGTCGAAATCGGCGGGCGCAAAATCGAATTTTTCAGAATGCCGTCGTCGTCGCGGGCGTATCCGAAACCGCTCGAAGAAAAGGCGCGAATCTACGCGGATATGTTCCGCAAAACGGGATTGATTTAAACACACAAAAAACATGAAAAAAACAGCAGCAATAATATCGGCTTTCGCCGCCGCAATTCTGTGCGGCTGCGCGGGCGCGCCCCGACCGCAACTCGTCGCCGAAAACGGCGTAATCCACAGGTTCTTCGACACGTCGCCCGTCAGCCCGTCGGGCAAATACGCCGCGCTCTTCGAGCTGCCCTACGAAGGCAAGAAGCCAGTCGCGGGCGACGCGGGCAAAGTGGTTGTGGTCGAACTGCCGTCGATGAAGAGGGTTTTCGAAACCGAATCGCGCGGCTGGGAAACGCAGATGGGCGCAAACGTCCAGTGGGGCGCAAGCGACGCCGACCTCTTCTACAACGACGTAGACCCGAAGACATGGGAGGAATTCGCCGTGAGGCTCGACTTCAAAACGGGCAAAAAAACGCGCCTTGCGGGCACGGTTTTCATGGTCTCGCCCGACGGCAAAAAGCTCGTTTCGCACAACCTCAGGAAGTCGCGCTTCGCGCAGGTGGGCTACGGCGTAATCGTCCCCGACGCGTTCGCAAAGCGCAATGTGGGTCCGGTCGCCGACGACGGAATCTACATTACCGACATCGAATCGAACAAACGCAAAATGGTTGCCTCCTTGCGCGACATCTACGAAAAGTCCGCGCCGTCAATCAAGATTCCGAACCCCGAAAAATACGAGTACTACGGCTTTCAGGCAAAGTGGAATCCGCAGGGAACGAAAATCTTGGCGACGGTGCAGTGGACGCCCTTAGACGGCGGCAAACGCAGGCGCGCGGTAATCACAATGAACCCCGACGGCTCGGACATACGCACGGCAATCACCCCCGAGCAGTGGGCGAAGGGGGGGCACCACATCAACTGGCTGCCCGACGGCGTGTACATGTCGATGAACTTGGACATCGACGGCAAAAAGGGGCTTGAAATCATAACCGTAAAATACGACGGAAGCGAGCTGAAACAGGTCTACGCGCCGGGGTCGGGACACCCGTCGTACCACCCGCGCGGGCTTCCGCTTATCCTAACCGACGCGTACGCGGGCGAAATGAACCTCCCCGACGGACGCTCGCCGATTCGCCTGATAAACGTCGCGAAGCAGACGGAGACAACCCTCGCAAAAACCGCGCTTCCGCCGTTCAAGAAAAACCCCGAATTCCGCGTGGACGCGCACCCCGTCTGGGTGCTCGGCGGAAACGCCGTGGTCTACAACGACACGAAAAACGGCAAACGCTGCGTCTACATTCTCGACGTATCCGACAGGCTCGAAAAATAACAACGACATGGGAAAATCATACCTAACAAAAAAATCCGCGCTCCCCGCCGCCGCCGCGCTCGCGTCGGCGCTTCTGCTCTGCGCGTTCAACGACGTAAACTACAAGCAGGCGGAGTCCGCGGAGATTTCGGGTGCGTACTACAACGATGACGGCTCGGTTTCGCCCATGAAAATCAGGCTCGGCGAGCCGCGCGTGATTGTGCGCGGAATGCCGTTCGAGAAAAACCGCTGGGGCGCGTATCAGTTCCCGCGCCCCTACAATTTGGGCGGCAGACTGCTTGTTGCCGTCCACGTTTCGCGGGACGACATCAAGTCCTTCGGCGCGCCCAACAGGTGGTTCGAAAGCCTCGACAACGGAAAAACTTGGCGGGAAATAGACGCCGCGCGCGACGCCGAATGCGGAATACTTCTGCCCAACGGCGACAAAATCTACTTCCCTCCCGAATCGGGTTTCAGCGTCTCGAAATACAAACAGCCAAGCCAAAGCGAGTACACGCCCGACTACGACGCGTCGAAACGCGCCGACGAGGGCACGCTTCCCATTCCCGACGGAATGAAGGCGGACTGGATAAACGGAGTCGCAATCAAAGCCTACAACGCCGACAGGCTTCCGCCGAGCCTCGCAAAAAAGGAGTGGCTTGCGTACCGCATTCCCGCAGGCAAAACGGAGGCGGTCAAAGAGCACGCAAAAGTAGACTGGAAATGCCTTACGCGCGTAGTCCACAGCGGCGCGGGCTTCGACAACATCATGAAGCCCATTTTTCCGCGCGGCAACATGAAGCTCGCTCCCGACGGCTCGCTCTGGATTTCCGCATTTTCGGGCGAAGGGCACGTCAACCCCGACACGGGCAAATACAGCCCCTACTACTCCGCCGAAATTTTCCGCTCCGACGACTTCGGCAAAAGCTTCAAACAGGTTGCCCACATGGAGTATCCCGCCGACGGCGCGGAATTTCCCTACGATACGGGCGGATTCAGCGACAGCGATTTCGAGTTCATGCCCGACGGCTCGATTGTCTGGTTCATGCGCACGCAGTGGTTCAACTACACGGGCTGGGAGTGGTCGCCGATGTACGTTTCGCGCTCGACCGACGGCGGCAAAACTTGGTCGAAGCCCGAAAAATTCGCGAACGTCGGCGTGCTGCCGCGCCTCGCAAAACTCGAATGCGGAACGACGCTCCTTTGCTACGCGCGGCCGGGGACATACATTCAGGCGAGCGAAAACGACTCTGGCACAAAGTGGACAAAGCCGCTTGTCGCAATGACGCCCGACGACCGCAGCGCTCTGGCGAACGCAAAGCCGAAAACAAAGACTTTCATCAGCTGGGCGGGCTCGTGCAACAATCCCGAAATAATCCCGATAGACAAAAACAAAGCACTGCTTTTTTACAGCGATTTCTATTATCCCGACTCCGACGGCGTGAAGAAAAAGACGATTCTCTGCCGCGAAGTTATCGTGGAAAAATAAAAGAAAGCGGCGCGGGGTTCGGAATCCGCGCCGCTTTTTTGCGCGCCGTTTGCCGCGTTCGTGCGGCCGGCAAGCCCCTATTTTTCTCTCACGACGCGGAAGCCGACATTCGCGTATCCCGACGACGCCGCGCGGGACTCGCCCTTCAATTCGGTGCGGCAGCTTGTGCGGGGAGAGTCGAACGCGCCGCCTTTTACCGCCATAAGCCGCCCGCGATTCGACGCCCCGTCTTTCGCGGCGACCTCTGTGGAAGTCCACTCCCAGCAGTTGCCCCACATGTCGATTGCCCCGCACGCGGCGAGCGTTTTTGAGTAGGCGTCGACGGGCGTCGTCGTGTTTTTCTCGCCGCAGTTGAAGTCGGCGTCCTTGGGCATGTGCCCCGCCGCGATTTCCCATTCAGCCTCGGTCGGCAGACGGTATACGGCTTTGCCGTCTTTTGCGCTAAGCCACTTGCAGTACGCTACGGCATCGTCGTAGGAAACATTCACAGCGGGACACTTCGCCTTTGCCGACGCAACTTTGCGCACATCTTTTCCCGTCGCTTTCAGGAACGCGTTGTACTCGGCGTTTGTAATCGGCGTGCGGGCAATGCTTAGGTTCTGCGCCGCGCCGATGACAGGCAAAAATCCGTCTTTCGATTCGCGGGCGTTTGGGCGTAAACGCGGATCGGTAAAACGGCTCATCGTGCGCTCGATGCGCGTTGAACGCATAGCGAGCATTTCGTCGACAATTTCCTGCATTTCGCGAACCTTGGAGGCGTCCTTTGCGGTGCGCTTCAATTCTTCAAGCTTCGCCTTTTTGCGGGCTATTACCTTGTCGTAATTATCGGCGACTTTCTTTTCGAGCGCGGCGCGGTTCGCCTCCGTCGGACTTTTGCGGTACGCGGCGATAAGCGATTTCGTTTCCACATCGAGCTGCGGACGCTCCTTTTCGATTGTCGTGCTGAACTTGTGCAGTTTCGCTTCGGGGTTGACGGCGGAAAATGCGACTGCGCACGCAAGAATTGCCGCGGCACATGCGATGATTTTTTTAATTGCGATTTTCATTTTTCTTGGGGTTTCAGGGGTTAAATACGAGCGGCAGAAAGAACTCATCTGCATTCAAAACGCTCTCCCCATTCAAACGACCAACCCCAAGATTTGTTGCAAAAAAATTTTGCGGCGTGAATTTTTTCGGGCGAAAAATCGAAGTGCCGAAAATTGCAGCTCTACTTTTTGCGCTCGACGAACACGCCCGCATAGCCACACGGTAAAACAACCCTGCCGTCTTCCGTAAAATCGGCGACTGACGGATTGCCGTCGACTACAAACGAGCGCGTGCGCTTCGGGTTTTTCGCGTCGGAAAAATCGTAAATCGATACTTTCCCCGAAGCGCGGTTGGCGACAACAAGCCTTTTCGTTTTTTCGTCGAAGTATGCAAAGCCCTCGTCCGCGCCCTGAGGAAATTCCGCGCGAATTTGCACCGAATCGCCTTCCGGAACAAACGGAAGCGGCTCGCCGTCGGGAAATTTTAGCGGCGTCAACTCCGAATTTTTCAACGGTTGCGCGGGATTGTCTATCGAATAACCTCCGCGATTCATCGTTAAAAACTTGTCCCCGAACGCGGCGATTGAACCGTTCTGAGAGCAGAGCGGATAGCTGTCCGCAAACACACGCTTGACGGAATTTGCGGTCATTTCAAAAACCATTCTTCCGCCGCAGTGGAAATTCAAACCGAAATATTTCCCCGAGGCGAGGCGTCGCGAACCGTAGTCGTTGTAGACAATTTCCCTGCCCCCGCTGCGCAAAAGCTTTTTCGGGTTTGCGGAATTCGAAATGTCGAAGAACCAAGCCGAAGCTGCCCCCGCGCCGACTCCGACGACATTGCATTTGTCGAACGCCCAAACGTGGAGCGTTTGCGGACGCCCTATCATGCCGCAAGTTATCCTGCCGATTTCCCTCGGCTTGTAGGAGGAAACTCCCGAACGGCTATTGGGCGCGGCAGAAATGTCGTAGATACCGACTCCGTCGAAACCTTCGGCAACGATAAGCCTGCTGTCTGAAATTTTCGCGTCGTACGCAATCTTGCATTCAATCTTTCCGACTTGCGGATAGCCCGCAGCGGACAGGTCGAAAATTCGAACACCGCCGTCAGCCTGTGCTACGTAGACCAAATCTCCGCGAACGGCAAGCGCACGGGCGGGATTTGCGGAGTCGGCGGCAATGAAGTCGAAGCCGTCTATCGGTTTTGCTTTGAACGCCCCGCTAAGCTTGGGAGCGACAGTATCAGTTTTTTTGCGAGGTTTTGCGATTTGCGGAAGCTCCGCAAAATATATCCCAGTAAAAGTGCCCGCAATGTACAAGACGCCGTCGCCTACAGCTATCGACGACACCGGGTCGCCCTGAGGCAGCGAAGCGTCAAGCATGGAAAATTTGAGATTTGGGTTGTCTGGCGCGACCTTCGGCAATATCAAATTTCCAAGAATTTTAGGATTCTCCTTATTTGAAACATCAAGAATAAATACTCCATTTACAGTGTCCGCCGCAAAGCAGTAGTTCCCCGAAACGCGCGGCGTCCAATAATCGCAAGGTCCGAAATAAATTTTGGGAAAGTCGACACGCGAAATTTTGCGCGGGTTGCGTTTGTCGGAAATGTCGAAAATTTCAAGCCCATGCCCCGCGCCGTGCCGAAGCTCAGCAGGCCCAGTCTTGCGGTGCTGCCCTGTCGATGCGTAGAGAAAGTTTCCGTCAATGTCGATGCCGTCGCCCATTCCTTCAAGATTTACTACGGAAATTTTTTGCGGAGAAAGCGGATTTGCGAAATCGATGCTCGTAATTTCGCCCGCGCCCCAGTCGCCACTGTAAACTATTCCGTCTTTATAGTAAACGGATTGCGATTCGTGTGTCAAAATTTGCGAAACATGGCGCATTTTCGCGGGATTCGAAATGTCGACACACTGGACGCCGAATACGCGGTTGCCGATAAACGCAAAATTTTCCGAAACGTCAAGGCCTGTGGCATACTCGATGGCGTCGAAGTGCGAAATTATTTTCGGATTTTTTGGGTCGGAAACATCGACCGACCAAAGCCCCGATTGGCGCGCCGTAAGGAACGCGGTTTTTCCGCGAACTTTTAACTGGCGAACATGCCCCATTCCTGAAACAGAACCTAAAAGCTTGGGAGCGGTGGGAGAAGAGATGTCATATACAGAAAGCCCGCCGTTTTCCAGAGCATAGAGCCTATCGCCGACAATTTCGAGAGCGAGCGTGCCTTTTGTGCCCGTAATTTTTTCATATTCAATAGATTTCCCGTAGGCAGAATCGGCGTGGTGCAAATTCAATTTCTGTGCATTTGCAAACACACAGAAAAGCAGCGATGTAAAAAGCATTGCGAATCGAAAATTCATAACATCTATTTAAGGCATTTCCCCTGTATAAGCAACAATAAATTGAAGCCGATTGCTCTGCAATGGCTTCAAGAATGCACTATTAAAGTTGAACGAAGTAAAGCAACGCTTTACGGAGTGGGTAAGGAGCGGCCCAAAACACCCCTTGTTCGGACATACCCCCGCAACCCCGACCTTGCAACCACTCCGCAAAGACAATGCAGCCCCCGTGCAAACCATCCGCAACGGGGGTTTGGGGTAAGGCGAAAAATCGCCAAAATGGTCAAACGTGTGGCACGCTTACGTCAAACCTTCTGGCGCGATACAGTAGGGATTTAAGATTAACATATCCAAATTATCGCTCTTATACGGAACCCATTCTAGAACTTTTAATGACAATTATAAAATCAGTTGTACCAAAACCAAATAAGTTGGACCACTTTATATGAGAATAAAATCTGGTTTATTGTTGTTTAAAGATAAAGTTTTAGTGTAAATCACCCCTTTTCCCGAATCGCTCCATTCTTAAAAACTTCGATATCGATTGACGATTCTTAGCATGGCTTTTAAAATTTGATTATATTTAATACTATCTCACAAAATATGTTATTTCCCAAGCGGAGGCAGTATAGCTCCGTTTTCAGAGAGGATGGTTCTAACCTGATTGATATCCACCTCGGAGATGGGACAAGAATTTCTAATTGACACCGCACAAGCCGCACCGGCAACCTGTCCCATTGCCATGCAGCTGGCCTGTATCCTCAACGCTGAATTTGCCAATCTATCGCTTCCGACGTGTCTTCCCGCCGCAATCATAAATTTTGAAGATTTTGGAATCAATGCCGACAGTGGGACACAAGGCACTACTCCCTTTTTCAAACGTCTTGCCCTTGCGCCTTTGTCGTCGTGCAAATCAATGTGATAAAACGAATAGCAAACGCCGTCTGGATAACGTTTCGCGGATACATATTCATCTACTGTTATGTTGTGCAGTGCGTCAATCCTGAACGACTCCCGCACTCCGACTTCGGTTTTGACATTTTTTATTCTCACATTTTCAAAACCCTTCAATTTTTTCAGAAATCTGAAAATCCGCAAAAAACTTTCCCTGCCCCTTATGTTCGACGAAGTTTGAATTTGCGCATTCGACGAGTCGGCATCCGCGAGATGTTCGCAATTTCTGCCCTTAAAACTTACCAATCTGTATAGGTCGCCGTAAATATCGGAACGTAGCAGTTCGCCGTTTTTAATCGCATTTTTTTTGGCAATGAAAAATTCCTCACGGGTGATTTTCGACGCATCAAAATTTTCGAACTCGAAATCCAACGTTCCTGGTTGAATTACGTTTCCCCGCAGCCTTCTAAAACCCGCCATATCCACTACCGCCGCATTTCCCGTACAGTCTATGACTCTTTTTGCAAAGACGCTTTTTCTCGATGATTTTCCGACGATTGACAATTTGTATCCGCCGCCGCACTCCTCCACGGATTCGGGAGACATATAATACAATATATGTATACCGGTTTTTAGGATTTCTTCCTCTGCCAAACACGAATATAAATATTCATTCAACGTCACTTGAAGTTCCCAAAATGCGGGATTGTCAAATTTGCTAAAATCCGGAAATTTGTCGCCGTGCGCTTGTACGGTTTTTGAAACCAATTCCCAACCTATTCCGGCGATTACCTGATTTCCCCACGCATGAAAAAGCCCAGGAGAATTTATGCCCGCCGTCGTCATGGTTCCTCCGAGTTGAGACGAACTTTCGACAATAAGAGTATTCAACCCCGACCTACCGGATTGCAGTGCGGCTATTATTCCCGATACACCGCCACCAACAACAACGACATCATAGTCTGAATCGATATTGCCGGAAATAGATTTTTCTTTTGCCAATGATGATACAACTCCGCCGGAAACAATCGCCGCCACAAATTTTCGTCTATCCATATTTATCTTCTCCGTTTATCCTTGTAAAACAATAACAGTGGAAGCACAAGAAAATTATACTGCTCCTCTTCCGTTCTTCCGGCGGAATTATCTTTAGCCACTCCCATAAGTTGTCAGGAATATCTTCGCTTCGGCGAACTTTGCGAGTCTTGGCAACAGCACTAGGGACAGTTAGAGTTTTATCCTCTATATTTATATTGTCCCACGTCATGATGGTCTTTTCTCTTTCTTTAGATGAAATCTCCTCGTGGCGAATTCCTGCAAATGTTAGCAATGCAAAGGCAGGAACCGCAAATTTAGGAAGCGCCTTGAATATTTTTATGATGTTATCAACGCTCTCAACTCTGGGTGGCTCTTTTCCCTTATGTATTGCTGGTAGTTTTATGTCGGAAGCGATGTTCTCCTTAAAAATTTTCAACTTCATGGCCAATCCACAGCGTTGTTTGACATAGGGTAGTATGTTGCGCAGTGCCCAAAATTAGGGCAGGAAGCTAAGGGAGTAAACTGACTTGTTTGA
>OGFM01000240.1_pt1 | contig 48744 bp, 37 predicted proteins | sample 1570871 | NCBI WGS metagenome assembly OGFM01 (sample SAMEA2581957, study PRJEB24529) | metagenome | biome: Human gut stool | place: China | collected 2011
ACCCGCCGCCGCGTCGCCGCCGGACGGCAGACCGCGCAGAACGGCGCACTGCGCGCGGACTTCGCGCAGGAAAAGTTCGAGCATGAACGAGTCGTTTTTCATAGGCTTTTCTTGGCGACCGCCCCCGCGAGCATGTCGCAATCGACAAGTGTTGCGGGCTCGCCGCCGAATTTGAAAGTGCCCGCCGAATACCACGCGTCGTCGGGAAACGCGCGGACGAAAGAGTCGGCGTCCGGCGAAACAGAGCCTTTTGCGAAGTCGGCGGGAAACGCCGTTTTTTCGCCGCCGAGCAGGCACACTACAAGGCACTTGAACTGTCCGCCCGCGGAGTCCAGCCCGAAAAGCCCCGCCAAATCGACCGTCGGCACAAGCTCTCCGTCGATGTTCGCAAGCCCCGCCGCGCCCGCGCCGCGCCTGTACGGAATTTTGTGTATCATGCGCATTGACGCAAGCTCCGAGACCGCCTCCGACGGAAGCGCGAAGAGCCGTCCGCAAAGCCCGAAGAGGAACATTCCCCCGCCGCCGCCCGCCGACACGCCGCGCGCGCGTTCCATGCTCTCGGTCCATTCGTCGAAATAGTCCGACGGAATTTTGCGCTCGAAAAGCTCTTTCGCCGCGTCGGAATAGACGCCGCAATTCACGCAGTGCACGCATTCGCCGAGTTTTTCGCACGTCGAATTTCCCCAAATGCCGATGTCGTTCCAGCAGCGGACTCCGCTCATAACGCACCCTCCAAAACCCTTGCAATATCGACGAGCGCGAGCGAATTTCCGCCGTACTCCGCGTTCCTGTACGCGTCGCCCGCCGCGCCCGAAAGCGCGGATTCGGGAAATTCGGCAACCAGCCCCACCCGCTCGACGACAAGCGCGATTTTCTCGGAATCGCCGCGCGGCGTTGCTATTATGTGCCGCGTGCCGAAAAGCCGTTCGGCGGGCTTTCCCGTGATTGCGTAGTTGAGGTCGAAGGCGGGAATTTTCGAATCGCCGTCGCCGTGCCAGCCCACGAACGGAAGCGGGCGCGACGCGTCGGCGTGGAGGTCGAACGCGGGCGAAACCGTGCAGACGTATTTCAAATCCACGGCGCAGAGTTTGCCTCCCGCCGAAAAGGTCAGCGCGAACATGCTACGCGTCCCCCCTTTCGCCGAAGCCGCGCAACGCCGACGAAAGCCTTTCGGAGGCCTCGCGCAGTTTCGAGCCGCCCGCGACAATCCCGCGCCGAAGCACGGCGGAGCGTTTCAAGATGTCGTCCAGACCCGACATTGTGTCGGACATTTTGGAAAGTTCGGCGCGTTGCGAACGCACGTTTTCGGCAAGCCGCGCCGCGTGGGGAGCGACGGTCTGAATCCTCGCGGCGAGGTCGTCCATTTCGGAGATTATGCGCGAAATTTCCGCGCCGCCCGCGCGTACCTCGTCGGAGAATTTCTCCATTTCCGACACACCGGAGGCAACCGCCGTGCGCGTGTCCTTGACGATGTTTTCGATGTCGTCGGCAGCCGCCGCGGTCTGCTCGGCAAGCCTGCCGACCTCCCTCGCAACAACAGCAAAGCCGACGCCCGCCGCCCCCGCCTTTTCGGCCTCGATGGAGGCGTTGAGCGAAAGCAGGTTCGTTTCCTCGGCGACTTTCGAAATCGCGGTTATGACCGTGTTGACGTTCGACATGCGCTCGCTGATTATCGCGAGCCTGCGCGACACCGCCGACGTGTTCCGCGCAAACCCGCCGAGGGTGGATTCTATTTCGGGAATTTTCCGCCTGCCCTCCGCCGCGCGGCGCGCGCCGTCGGCGGCGGATTCGGAAAGGGCGTCGGCGGTCTCGCAAATTCTCTCGGCGGACTCCCCAAGCTGGCGGGCTTCGGCGAACACGGCGGAAGCTCCCGCGCCGAAGTCTCGCATGCGGTCGTCGTAGTCGCCGGCGGTTTTCTCGGTCTCGGCGACGGAGTCCTCCATGCTGACCCCCGCAAGTCTCACGCGGCTTGCGAACGCCCGCAGTTTCGACGCCATTCTGCCGACCGCCCTGAGCAGGCTGCCCGTCTCGTCGGCGACGTTTTCGGGGTGCGAAAATTCCACGAGGAAATTGCCCTTTGCGATTTCCTCCGCCGCGCGTGTGGCCTCGCCGATTCGCGCGACGATTCCGCCCGCAAGCAGGAGGCTTGCCGCCATCACGGCAAAGAAGACCGCCGCCCCGCAAAGCTCGCGCAAAAGCGACGCGTAGAGCGGCGCGAACAAATCCTCCTCGGGCACGACGTGGACAACAACCCAGTTCCCCGGACGGATAAGGCTTTGCGAAACGCAGAATGTGCGGCGCGTCTGCGGGTCGCGGTAGCGCGATACCCCCTTGCCGAGGTTTTCGACCAGCAGCGAATTTTTGGAGGTCTCGAACGCCGATTTGAGCATGTCGCGGTAGACCGTCTTATATTTGGCGGAATCGAGCATTGCGGAGTTTGCGTCGTCGCGGACAAGCTGCCCGTTTTCGTCGCGCAGGAGGGCGAGCGTGAAGTTGCCCGACTCGTCCGTAAGGAGGTCGTCAACGGAAAGCGTCCTCAGGTTTTCGTTTTTGGTTGCCGATATTATTCTGCCCTGCGCGCTGATAAGAAATATGTCCTCTCCTTTGAGGGTTTTCATGGACGAAAGGGTCGAGGAAAGCGACGCGAGGTCGCGGTCGAAAGCTACCTGCCCCGAAAATTTGCCCTCGAAATACACGGGCGCGGAGTACTCAACCATCATGACGTTGTTCGAATACAGGTAGGGCTCCGTTACGATGAACGCCTCCTTGTCGCCCGACTCCATTTTTTTGCGCAACCCCGCCGAATACATGGCGGTGTCGGGGTTCGCGAGCGGTTCGAGGGTAAGCTCGCCCTTCGCCCGCGACCAGTACGCCACAAACCTGCCGCCCTCCGACTTCGCAATCCACTCGTCCATCGAAACGGAGGTTTTGTTTTCGGCGAATCCGTAGGCGTCCACGCCGCCGTCAACGCTTACGTCCCTGCCGTCGCGCAGGTTTTTCAGCCCCTGCTCGGTTTTGAAGTCGGCGAGGTCGGCGTTGACCTCGTAGCCGACGCTCGCGCCGATGTACATGGGGAATTCCGCCAGAATGTCTCGGACGAGCGCAACGCTTTCGGCGCGGCGTCCGAACAGCACCGACGCCCCTTCGGCGGCGGTCTTCGCCACGGCGACCCCGCGGGTGTTCTCGGCGGAGATTTTCGACGCGATAAGCTCCGTATCCGACACGAACTTCGACTCCGACAGCGTTTTGAGCGTGTCGTAGTTCGACAGCGAATTGTAGACGGTTATTGCCGTGTCCGCCGCAAAAATGGGCAGAACTATGTAGAGTAAAATTTTTGTCCGTATTTTCATGGAGAAACTTTGCGGCGTCTTTATAGTAATATATAAACTACCCCCCCCGCCCCCGTCAAGAAGTCGATTGCCCCGCGCCCCATTTTTTTGACGCAAGAGCCTATCGGAGCGGGCGGACGAATTGTCTTGATTTTTCCGCGCAAAAATTGTGTTATCCGCGTCATGAAATTCAAACTTCCCACCGAACCGCTCATGACGGTTGACAACCTGCCCTTCGAGAAAATCGCGAAAGGCAAAGTAAGAGAAAATTTCGACCTCGGAGACGAACTGCTCATCGTCGCCACCGACCGCATTTCGGCGTTCGACTCAATCATGCCCAACGGCGTCCCGGGCAAAGGCGTGCTGCTCACGCAAATCAGCCTCTGGTGGTTCGAACAGGCGGCTAAATTCATGCCCACGCACCTCGTCGAAAACCACGCCGAACGCGTCGCGGAACTGCTCAAAGGCCGCCCCGAACTCGTCGACCGCTCGATGATTGTAAAGAAGCTCAAGCCCATGCCGATTGAGGCAATCGCCCGCGGCTACCTTGCGGGCAGCGGCTGGAAGGAATACTCGCAGACGGGCAAGCTGTTCGAGTTCGAGCTTCCTGCGGGGCTGAAAGAAAGCCAGAAGCTCCCCGAACCGCTCTTCACCCCCACGACCAAGGCGGCGGAGGGGCACGACATGCCCATCACCAACGCCGAATGCGAAAAACTGCTCGGCTCGGAAATCTTCAAACAGATTAGGGACGCAAGCCTCGCGCTCTACAACATGGGCGAAAAGAAGGCGGCGCAGTGCGGAATAATCCTCGCCGACACGAAGTTCGAATTCGGCACGGACGCGAACGGCAAAGTCTACCTCATAGACGAAGTGCTCACGCCCGACTCGTCCCGCTATTGGCCCGCCGACAAGTACGAAATCGGCCGCTCGCAGGCTTCGTACGACAAGCAGTACGTGCGCGACTATCTCGAATCAATCGGCTGGAACAAGCAGCCGCCCGCGCCCGCCCTGCCCGAAGAAGTCGTGCAAAACACAATCAAGTGCTACTCGACCGCCCTCACAAAACTGATGGGCGAATAGCAAAACGATTTCCGAAAGCCGTCCAAGCGGGCGGCTTTTTTTTGGACGCAAACGCAAAATGAAAAACGAAAAAACGGGAATACAAAGGCTGATATCGGCCGCGAAAAATTCGCTCGACGGGCTGCGCGCCACGCTGCGCTCCGAAGCGGCGTTCAGGCAGGACTGCCTGCTTGCGGCGGTTCTGCTTTGCGTCGCGCTCGCCGCCGACGTTTCGAAAGCCGAACGCTGCGCCCTCGTGATTCCGCTTTTCGTTTTGCTGATTGCCGAAATTCTCAATTCCGCAGTCGAAAAATGCGTCGATTTGGTCTCGCCGAACTTCCAGCCGCTCGCGAAATTCGCCAAGGACGCGGGGAGCGCGGCGGTGTTCATCGCGCTCGCAAACATCGCCGTCTGCTGGATTGTCGTATTCGTTTTCTGACGCCGTGAAGAACCTCGCCAAAGACGCCGTTTTGTTCGCGACCCTGCTTGCCGTCTATTTTGCGGGCAGGCTCGCGCTGCTTGCGGGCTTCAACGCAAACGGCGCGACGCCCTCGCCCGACTGGTTCGGAATGTCCCTGCGCTTCGACACGATGACCGCAGCCTACATTATACTGCCTACATTCGCGCTGACTCTCCTGGGGCTTGCGGCGGGCAAACGCGATTTTGCGGCGAAAACAAAAGTGCGCTACGCCGCGCTCGCGACGGTCGTGTCCGCGCTGATTGCCGTAATCAACGTCTGCTTTTTCCGCGAGTACAAAAGCCAGTTCAACTACTGGGTCTTCGGAATTCTTTTCGACGACCGCCACGCGATTCTCGCCTCAATTTGGAAGGCGTATCCGGTGCTTACAATTTTCTTCGGGACAATCGGCGTTTCGCTCGGCGCGCTTTTCGGGTTCGGAAAAATTTTCACTCTCATAGACAAGTCGAAAATAGAGGCGGGCTGGAAGACGAACATCGCCGCGACGGCTTTCGCGCTTTGCATAATAGTGCCCGCAATGCGCGGCTGGCGGGCGGACGGGCTGCGCATGCGCGACGTCGCGGTGGAACGCTCCGACTTCCTCAACGCGCTGATTCCCTCCTCCGCCTACTGCCTGCAAAACGAGATTTCTCGCTTCGCAAAATCGGCGCTTGCAGTCGGGCTTTCGGAGTTCAACGCCACAGAGGCGGACATTCCCGCGTTCCTGCGCGAAATTTTCGGCGCGGAAAACTTCGACGCCGCGCTTTGCCGCAGGGCGAAAGGCTCGCCGCTGAAATCGCTCCCCAAGCGGATTTTCCTTTTCGTTGGCGAAAGCCACTCGGCGTGGCCGACCTACGGCAAATTTTCAGAATACGGAATCATGCCCGAAACCCGCGCCCTCTACGGGAAGTCGCTTTTCTGCCGCCGCGCGCTGTCGTCGGGCGGGGGCACAATGGCTTCGATGTCTTCGCTGATTAGCGGCATTCCGTACACGGGGCTTGACGTGCGCGGCATACGGCCGTCGCGCAACGACTGCGCCCCCGCCGCCATTCTAAAACGCCTCGGCTACACCTCGACATTTTTCTCGGCAGGCACGACCTCGTGGATGCAGATTGGCGACTTCGCAAAATTCAACGGCTTCGACAACGCCGTCGGCGGCGACTCCATGGGAGGGCACTACTCCGAGGCGGAATGGGGCGTGTGCGACGCCGAACTTGTCGATTTCCTGCTGAAAACGGACTTCCCGCCCTACTCTTTCAACATGTTTTTGAGCGTCTCGAACCACCCGCCCTACGACATCGACCTGAAAGCCGAGGGCTGTCCCCGCGAGCTGAAAAACGACGACGAAGTGCGCATGTACCACATGTGGTACGCCGACAGGGAAATCGGCAGGTTCGTCCGCGAAATCACGAAGAAATATCCCGACTCGCTCGTAATCATCACGGGAGACCACCCCTCGCGCAATTTTCCCCCGAACGCAAGCTACGCCGAAAAATCGGCAGTGCCCGTGATTTTTACGGGCAAAGCCATTGCCGACGCGGGGCTTGCAAACCGGGAATACAAAGTCGCCCAACACCTCGACATTATCCCGACACTCGTCGAACTGCTCGCGCCGAAAGGCTTTGAATACAAGGCGTGGACTTTCCCGCTCGGCGGGCGCAAAACACCTGCGGTCAACCCGCTGTGCGCAGAGACCGACGCCGACATCTTCGCGCTCGACTCTCCCCAATGCCCGCGCAAACTCGCCAACTACACGCGCAAATACCTTGCGCTCGCATACTATTTTGCGGAGTCCGAGCCGCGCAAAAAATCCGAAAAGCGTTAATTCGGCGGCGTCCGCTCCGATACCGTCGATATGGAAAAGGCAAAAAAATTCGAATTCGCAAAATGCGCCGTCTACGAAAGCGGCGGAATTGTCAGCAAAACCATAATCGAAAACGGCGGCGGAAACGTGTCGCTCTTCGCATTCGCAAAGGGTCAGGGGCTTAGCGAGCACAGCGCGCCGTTCGACGCGCTCGTGCAGATAATTGAAGGCGTCGCCGAAATAAAAATCGGCGGCGCAGCGCAAAAGCTCTCCGCAGGGGAATCGGTCATAATGCCCGCAAATGTTCCGCACGCGCTTTCGGCAACGCAGAATTTCAAAATGCTGCTTACGATGATTCGCAAGTAGCCGCCCGACAAAAACGCGCAACGCCGCCCGCGACGCTACGGAAAGCCCACGGCTTTGGGGATTTCGGGCAACGCGCAAAATTCGGGCGCAAAAAAGCCCGCCGAAGTTGAACTCACCCCGTGGGGCTGTCGCTCTTGTCGGCGAGCTTAAAATTTAAAAACCGACTTGATTTCCGCGCGGGACACGCCCCGCAAAAAACGCCGCGCTATTCGGTTTTGTCGCCGTCTTTAACGGAAGTTTCGGACTCGACAGGCTGCGACTTCTTGACGTCAACCTTCTTGACCTCCTCTTCCTTCATGGCTTCGCGGATATTGTCTTCGACTTCGCTTGTGGCCTTCTTGAATTCGCGAATCGACTTCCCCAAACCCTTTGCGAGTTCGGGGAGGCGTTTCGCCCCGAACAAAAGAAGGATTGCGAGGAAGATGACTACCCATTCGGAGCCTCCGGGCATACCAAACATCAGTATGTTATTCATAAGATTTTTCAATTTATTTTCGGGCGCGGGCGAGTCAAGCGTTATTTTGCCGCCGTCCGCCTAATTTCGTACTTGTGCGGCTTCGGCTGCGCCTCCTTGTAGATTTTTGCGAGCTGTTCGCGGGTCTTGGCGAGCATTTCCGCCTGCTTTGGCTTGGTGTTTTTATATTCCTTTGCGCACTTTACGATGTAGGGGTGTTTGTACTTGAAATTGCCCTTCAAAAGCGACTCAACTTTCGCAATCTGCTCCTCTGGCGAAGCGATGTCGTCCAAGCCCTGCCACATTTCGGTTGCGTTGATTTCGCGGAGAGTGCCGAAAGTTCTGCGGAACTCGTCTGCGGCGGCGGAAACGCGCAGGCTCTGCGCACGCTGCGGGGTGTTTTTGTTGTTGCCCAAATCGACGCCCGAATCGAGCGCGGCGGCGGAGTACTCGCCTACCTTTTTGCCGTCGATTAGAAGCTCGTAGCCGCCCGCGGGAAGCCCCGCGACTTTCACAATCTGCCTGTTGTAGGCGTCGAGAAACTTTACGTATTTGTCGGCAAACTCGGAATCCCCGTCCACGGCGAACGGCAGGGAGTGCTCTGAAAGCGTGAATTTGACGGAGTCCGCGCCGCACTCCAAATCGGAGACTTCGCAGTTGAAGTTTTCGGAAACCGACTTCTTCGGCAAATCGACGGCGACGCGCGAAACTGTGTCGGACTCGCCGACAGTGCGCACGAAATTCGCCGCCATTACGAACGCCCCGAACGCCTGCGGGTGAACCCTGTCCTTGCCCGATACCGATTTTTCGGGGAAGTCGCGCTGAAGCTCGGCGTTGATTTTCATCATGTAGCCATGCATATCGACGAGTTTGAGCCCGCGCCTTTTTGCCTCCTCCGAAATGCACTTAGAGAACTCGCGAAGCTCGCCGTTTTTGCCGACGGTCGGGGGCGTTTCAAGCTTGGCGGTCTCGTCGTAGGGCGACGGCGTGAAGAGGATTACCCCGCAATTTGTCGACGCAAACTTGTCGAGAATTTCGGAGAGGTTTTTGCGGTACGCAAGCCTGTTGTTTTCGACCGCCTTTGCGCGGGCGGCGTTCATGTCGGGCTTTGCGTAGACGTTGCTGTTGTTCATGCCAATCATGAGCGTTGCGGCGGCGGGTTTGACCGCAAGAACGTCCGACTTCATGCGTTTATTGACGTGCCTGACCGTGTCGCCGCTGATTCCAAGATTGTAGAAATTCAAAAAATCCTCCGGATAGCGCGTGGCGTAGAAAAGCGTAATGTTGCGCATGTAGCCGCCGCCGTGCGTAATGCTGTCGCCCACATAGCAGACAGTCCCGCCCGACGGGAACGCCCTGGGAGATATGTCCTTTGCGGCGAAAGCCGAAGCCGCCGCGGAGAAACAGATAGCCGAGATGTATATTATTTTCAATGTTTTCATGATGTTTTTCGGTGTTTTTTTGCTTTTGATAAAAAATGTCAGTCGCGCATAAGGCGCATTATTTCGGCGGAAACCGCGCGGGCGTTTTTGAAGTCGGAAAGGAACTCCGCCCGCGCCTTTTCGAAAGCCTCGGAATCGCGCTCCGCCGCCGCCTCGTAGATTTTGCCGAGCGACACGAGCGAATTGTGGTAGACGGGGTTTATGTTCGCAAACGCAACCTTTATTTCGAGGGCGCGGAGTTTCAGCGCGTCGGTGTCGGAAACGCCCAAGAGAGAGTCGAGCGGCACGCCCGTCCTGCCGTCGGGAGAGTCCACCTGCAAGACGGCAAGCCGCGCGATTTCCTCCGCCGAGCGCGCGGGCGACATTACCCCGCCTAAACGCGCGTAGATTTCGCCCGCCAAAACGCAGCGCCACCACAGCCCGAAATCCGCCGACGGCGGCGCGTATTTGCGCAGGCGCGATTCAAGCTTTTGCGGCCGCTCTCCCGCGAGCGCGGCGTACGCAAAGCGCGCGGCGTCGCCCTTTGCCGTCCGCATTGCCGAAATGAAAGTCCAGTACGGGTGCGAAAGCGACTTTTCCGAAACGCCGTCCATTTCGAAAACCCGCGCGGGCATGGACGGCGGATTTTTTGCGCCGCGCTCCGCCATTTCGACGGGCACGCCGTAGCGCAGCGTCTGCTCGAAGAGGTCGGACATCGCCCTTTTGAGCCAGAACGGAACGCGCCGAACGGCAGCCTCTCCGCCCGATTCGAACGCTATTTTATACAAAAGCCCCTCGGCGACCGCCGACGCGAAATTTTCGAGCCGCAGATTTTTTACCCAGCCGAACGTCAAAACGACGTCGCCGTTTTTCGACACCGAAACCCGCGCGGGAGTGTCCGTCTTTTTGCCCGTAAACTGCAAATCGACCTTTCTTGCAAGCGACAGTTTTCCGTCGGCGTTTGCGAAGTACGCGTCGAAAAGTTTTTCGCCTCTCCGCGCGGCGCGTATCGCAAACGAATGCGCGGAATAGTCGTCGGAAACAATCGCGAACAGGCGTCCGTCGTATGAATAGAGGCGCGGTTCGTCGGTCTTTTTTTTGGCAAGCTCGGCCGCGCGTTTCACGTCGTCGTCGCCGTCGCCCAAACGCCCCGCATAGTAGCCGTTGACGAATCCCTTGTCGGTATCGACCACATGTTTTGCGCGGGACTTGTCGGGGGCGGTCTGGGGTTGTTTTTCAGTCGGCTGAGTTTTTCCGTCGGAAGCCTGCGCAACAGCCGCAGTCGGCGCGGGAGCGGCTTGCGATTTATCCGAGAGTTGCGCGTCCGCCTTTGCCGCGGTTTCTTCCGAAGCTTGCGGCGCGGAAGTTTGCGCGGGCTGGTCGTCGTCGGGCGCGGACATATCGACCGCCAGCGAAACGTCTTCCGAGCGCATCGACGCGCGGAATTTTGCAAGCTCCGCGTTGAAGTCGAAATTGCCGTTTACCACGCGCCCGCTTTCGGCCTTGCCCTCGGCAGCCTCGTCCGCCATGCGTCGGGCGAGCGCGATTTTTTCGGCAAGGCTTACGGGGGCGTCGGAATGCGCAAACTGGAACGCGACAAGAAGCGCGCAGACAAAAAACGCCCTTTTCATTTTTCAAGCACCGCCGTTCCGCCGTCCACCCGCGCGGACATTTTTCCGAAAGCCGCAAAATACGCGTCGAGCGGTTTGAGCGGCTTGTACATTTCAAGGAGAGCGTCGGCGAGCCAGCCCGCCGCAAAGCGCGGAAGTTTTGCCTTTCCGACCGACGCCGACGCCACGCGCAACCCGCCGTCGAAATCCAGCCCGATGTTGGCGCGGACAACAAAAACCCTGCCAGCAAGCGACGCCGCAAACGGAACGCCGAGCACTATTTTTCCGTCGCGAAAATCCGCGCTCGGGGCGGCTGGGTAGGAAATCTGGCGTTTCAAGCCGCGCGAAGTCTCCCGCGCGGCGGATTCGAGAATGTACGCAAGCCCGCCCTCCAATTCCGACGCCGAAAACCCCGCGGATTTTTCGTCGGAGGCTACGAAGTCGGCGAGTTTTTGCGACGAAGCCGGCGCGGCTCGGAAGCCGCCGTCCGACAGCGCGAGAACCCCGAACGCCGCGAGCCCGCCGAAGCCCGCGTAGAGCGCGAATGTCGCGGCAAACCCCGCGAGCGAAAAAAACGCGAACGAAAAAAACCTCCGCATATTCCGCCTATTTTGCGTATTTCGAAGCCGTGCGCTCTATGCCCATGCGGCACGGGCGCGACGCGGGGAAAATCTCCTGCGCGGCGAGGTAATAGTTGAGGGCGATGGGGAACTCGCCAGCAAGCTCCGCCTTTTTCGCGGCGGCGAGCATTTTAACGTAGTCGGAAACTTCGGGCGCGAGCGCGGCGACGGCAAGCGCCAGCTTCGGGTCTTTCGGCTCTATTTCGCGGGCGTTTTCGAGAATGTCCCACGCAAAATATTTGTTCCCCTGTTTTTCGAACTCCTCAGCCTGAGCCATCAGCGCATCTACTTGCGAAATCTTAACGGCTACCCCGCGCAGTTTGCCCGACCTGTCGGCGTCGTTGCGCAGGGCTATTGCGTATTCGGGGGCTTCGGCGGCTATTTCGCGGAACGAGCCGCGGGCGAAAAGCTCGTCGAATTTCTCCGCGTATCTGGAAGCTCCCGAAGCAAGCCCCACCAAGTCGGAATTGAATTCGGCAATCGAGGGGTTCAGCGGCCACGCCTCCATTGCGGCGGCGAGCGACTTCTTCACGTCGTCGATTTTTCCGAGAGCCGCCGCCTGCTTTGCCGCCATGACGTGCATTTCGCTGATTCGCTCGGCGGCGCGGACTTTCGCGAGGGTCTCCTTCGAGGGGAAGTCGGGCGCGAGGGTCTCGAAGCCTTCGAGGATTTTCTCGATTGCGCCCCAGTCGCGCGAGTCCGCAAGGCTTTTGAGCGCGGAGACGTCGCGGTAGATTTTGTGGAGAGTCTTGCGTTTTTCGAACGGGAACGTCGCCATGACGGGGTCGTACTCGCCGATTGCGAAAGTCTCCATGAGGCGTTCGAGCGCGCCGTACCTTTCGCCGCCGTCGTAGAGGGCGTTCACCGCCGCCATGCCGTCGCGTATGTCCTTGCGGGCTTCGGTCGCGACGTTTTCGAAAGTGTCCACAACGGGCACGAAATTCGACACGGGGAAAAGCTCCTTAATCTGCTCGTCGCCAACTTTCATTTCCTGCACGTTTCCGCGGTAGATGTGGCGGTAGAACATCGACGCAATCTGCGCCTGCTGGAATTTGCGCTCGAGCACGAACGCGAAAAGCTGCGACTGGAATTGGAGCACCGCCTTCGCGGCGGTCGCCTCCCTGAACGTCTTTTTGACGGCAAGCTCCGCCACTTCCTCCTGCAATTTCTGCACCCTGTACCCCAAGTCGGCGGTGCCCTCGGTGCGCGGACTGAGGTTTTTCTTGCGCGAGTTGCCCTTCAAGATTTTGTCGTTTGCGTATTCGAGAAATTCGGCGCGCTCCTTTGCGGCGGTCTGCGCGGAATCCACCGACTTGCGCTGGTTGTTCTCGCCGATTTTCGCGACTTCGTATTCGTCGCGCATTCTCCACGAGAGGTAGACGAGGTTTGCAATCGTAAGCGACGAACGCCCGTCCACGTCGTATTCGGCGGCGTCGAAGAGCCTGCTCCAGCACGCGCGAACCGCCTCTTCGGGCAGGGCGTCGTTGGAAGCCGAAAGGCGCGTGTAGATTTCGGAAAGTATAGACTGGTACTTCTCGAAATTCTGCGCGTCTACGGGCGTCGAGAGATAGCGTTCGAAACGCGCGCGAACCATGCGCGAATTGCCCACGTTGAAGGTCTTTCCCTTCCAGTTGAGCGTGCCGTTTTCGAAGTCGAAGGAATCCTTTTCTGTGTCGAAGAGTTTGTCCGCCATGCGCTCGGTCGTCGCGCTTTCGAAGAATCCGCCCGTCGGGGCGTTCGCGCTGACGCCCGCAGGCCGGGGAGTCGCCGCCGGAACGCTCTGGCTTTGCGCCGCATTTCCCGCCGCCTGATTCGCCGCGTTCTGGTTGTACAGCCACTGCGCCCCCTGCGGATACGCCGCAGACGCCGCCGCGACTACCGCCGCCGTTGTGATGAAAAATTTTGACATACCGCCCTCCTCAATATTTTTTCATGGATTTCACCACGACCGCGCCGTCGGAAAGGACTTCGACGGACATGTCGTAGCGCTGTTTTGTCCTGACCTCCGCGCCGAGCGAGTCGGGGACGAGAACCGCAAGCTTCGCCCCGCACCCGTCCGAGACCGACACCACGCGACCCCGCGACGGAATTTTCGCAAGCTGCATTTCCATCTCCGCCGCGAGCGTGTATGTGTTGCCCGCCAGATTTTTGGGCGACTCCAAATACTGCGCGTACGGAAATTCCGCGAATCCCGCGGAGCTTTTCTTGAAATATACCAGCGCAAGCGCGACCGCCACCGACACGAGCGGTATCAGTATTGCGATTATTATCGGCGTTGTTTTGTTTTTCATATTCGTGATTTTTGCGCGGCGGCGCGTCCGCCGTGTTTATGATGTAATTTTCAGGAAAAACGCGCGGCTTTCAAGCATTATAATTTCTGCGCGAGCACCCCCAGAACACGACGGCAAGCGCAATCGCGGTCTGGACGCCCATCGCCAAGAGCGCGAGAGAGGGCGACGGAATGAAATCCCAATCGGGCTTGGTGAGGACGTAGGCGTCGTAGATTCTGCTTTCGCGCATGGACGACATGTAGCCCGCCCAGCCCCAGTAAGCCGAGATGAACGGCCTGCACACCCATTTGAGCGATTCGGGAAGCGCGAGCACTATGCCCGAAAGCGGAAGCTGGAAGCCGACCAAATATATCGACACCAAATTCGCCTTGTCGGACGACGAAAAAATCGAGCTGAACGCAAGGCAGACCGCCGTCATCGCAACGCACGCCGCCGCCATTTCCACGCACTGCACAACCGCCGACCCCGGGAATCCGCACACGAGCTTTACGAACATGCACATCCACACGCCCTGAAACAGCGCAAGCGACACCGTGAAAATCATCTTCGAAAGCGCGTACGCGCACGGGCGCAGACCCGCAAACCGCTCCTTTTCGTAGAGGGCGCGTTCGCCCGCAATCTCCCGCGCGGAGTTGTTCGCGCCTATCAGCGAAAGCAGAACCACCTGAAAGAGCACAAGCCCCGTGGCGATTGTCGAGGCGTACGCGGCGTCCATCTGCATTTTAAGGTTTTGGCGAAGCTCGTCGAGCGCGCCCAAATTGCGGTCGAGCGCAAGGCTCTCAATCTGCGGAAGCCCGCCGATTGAAAAAATCACGACGACAAGCGGAAAGCCGAACGTGATTCCCATCGTAAGCAGCAGGTATGTGTAGTCGCGGAAAAACAGGCGGTAGCGGCGCGAGAGCAACGTTTTGAGCTGCGAAAAGAGCGTCGGGCGAGCCTCCCGCGCGTCGGCGTCGGACGGGTTTTCGCCAGATTCCCCCGCCCATTCTGCGGCTTCGGCGCGGGCGCGTTCGGCAAGGGCGGAACTGCGCCACTTTTCGCGCCAGCGGGAAATGTCGAACGCTTCGAGCGTGTCGTAGAGCGACAGCGCGGAGTCTATGCCGAAGTATTCTTTAAGCTCGCCGAGGTTTCCGAAAAACACGACCTCCCCAGCGTATACGACCGTGATTTTGTCGAAGTAGTCGAGCTTCGCGAGGTTGTGGATTATGCAGATAAATGTTTTGCCGCGTTCGTCGGAAAGCTTTTTCAGGAGGTCGAGAATCGAGTTTTCCGAAAGCGGGTCGAGACCCGAAGTTACCTCGTCGCAAACGACAGTGTCGGGGTTGTCGGCAAGCTCCACGGCAAGCCCCATGCGCCTGAGCTGTCCGCCCGAAAGCGAGCCTACCCGCTTGTCGGCGTGCTCGGCAAGCCCGACGGTCTCCAAGACGGACTCAACCCGCGCCGCCCTGTCGGAGGCGTCCGCAACCGCCAAGTCGAACGCGCATTCGACAGCCTCGCGCACGGTGAGCATTTGGTGCACGCACGTGAACTGCGGCGCAAAGCCGACGCGCCCCGAAAGGTCGTCGCCCGACGCAATCCGCGCCCCGCCCAAGTAGGACTCGCCCTCCGACGGAATGATTTTGAGCATCGCCTTTACGAGCGTCGTCTTTCCGCAACCCGACGGCCCTATGACCGCGTTCATCGCGCGGGGCGCAAACGACACTGTGGCGGAGTTCAAAATTGGGGCGTCCGAATTGGGAACGCGCACTGTCAGATTTTCGCAGCTTAGCATTTGTCGGTTTTCTCGAAATTTCTGTTGAGATTTTTGCGGTTTTATAATTAATTGCAACCATGAATATTCTTAAATTTGCCGCAGTCGCGGCTGCCGCGCTCCTTTCGGCGAAGTCCGCGCTCGCGCTGAAAGTCTCCGACGACATCAAAAATCAGAACGTGTTTGCGGTCGAGTTCCCCGAAGGAACGGCGTTTTACGGACGCGCCGACAAGCTCGTGTCGGTCTCCAAGCAGGAGTTCGTCGCAGGGCCTCTTTTCGTAACGGAGGTGTGCCTTGAATTCGACCGCTCGCCCCTGCAAGTGCGCATCTACAATTCCCGCGCGCTGCCGTCGAACGCGGGGATCGAGACGCTAAAAAAGAACCTTCCCGACAACCTCAAACAGTACGCGACGCCCCCGAAAGGCGTCCAAAAACTGCTCGACGAAAAGACGAAAAACGCCGCAACCCAGCAGTTCGTCTACAAGGACTATCCCGCGACGACCCACGCGCGGACGCTCGAATTCGTCGTAGCCGACGTGAACGAGCTCGGCGAATTTTTCAAAAAAGTTTCGGAATGCTTCGCAAATCAGGCGGGGGAAAAAATCAACGGCAAAAAATTCGTTTTGGAGGATAAAAGGAAATGATGAAAAAACTCGCAATTTCGGCGGCAATGCTCGGCGCGGCGTTCGCGTGCGCAGAGGAGAAAATCGGAGACATCGTAAAGGCGGGCGACACAACATACATGCTCGTCTGCGAGCTTTCCACGCCCGAACAGAACGCGAATTTCCAGCGCAACCTCAACATCATGCAGAGCGACTCGCGGGCGATTGACATTCTCAAAAACGCCGTTGCAAAGGAAGCCGACGCCGCAAAAAAGGCGTCGCTCGAAGAAAAGCTCAAAACGCTCGAAACGAATTTTTCGTCGAACGACGAGGCAATGCAAAAGGCGTACAGGTTTGCGACAAGCCGCAAATACCGCATGATATTTTTGGAGTCGAACATCTGCGTGCCGCTCTCAAACGAAGAGCTGTCCACGCTCAAAGACTCCGACGGCAACGCGCTCGACCCGATGAAAATCCTCACGCGCGGGGGGAAGTCGCTGTACGTCAAAAAAACCGTTTCGGGAAGCGACGACAACCAGAAACTGCAACGCATGATAGGCTTTGTTGTGGCAAGACGCGCAGACCTCGACAACATGCGCAAAAAACTCGCCGAAACGACAGACCCCGCCGCCCAGCTCGAAATTACCGCAAAACTCGGCGCGGGCGAAAAGGCTCTGTCGGAAGCGGAAGACAAACTGCGCACCGAATACGGAATCAAGGCGAAGTCCGACTATGTTATAGAAACTTCAAAATCCAAAATGTACCTCATCTTGACGCCGGAGGAAATCCTGAAAATAGAAGCCCAAAACAAACTGCAAAAATAGAAAACCCCGCTTCTTCAAAAAAACGCCGCGGCCGCGGCGTTTTTTTTGCGCCCCGACAGGCGCGGCAAGCCAAATAAATCCCCCGCCCGCAGACACACAAGCCGCGCGGCGACGACGCCGCGAAAAAACCGCCGAATTATTGCGGCGAAAAAAAATGAAAAAATTTTTCCGAAAAACGCTTGACAAAAAATTTAACACTACCATAAAGGTCATCATTATGTTTTTAAATTTTAACAACGGCGAATTTTTCGGAACACAGTGTAGAAGCTGTCGAAGCCGCAACCGCAAACGAATGCGCGGGGCGGCGGTAATCGCCGTGTATTGAGGAATAGTGGGCTTAACGTTCAACCTAACCTTTTTCCGTTCCGCTTTCCCCGACAAACGCAAAAACCGCACGCGCCCTTTCCGCCGCCCGACGCCCCGACTCAATTTTAAACTTAAAGACTACTATTTTAATAATATATAAGGAAACCACTAAAATGAAAAACAAAAAGGCACTTCTCGCATACGCGCTCCTCGCGCTTTCCCCCATTACCTACGCGGCGTCTTCGGAAGCCGCAGTCGAAGCAAACGCGGCTCCCGCAGAAAAAGCGGAAGCCCCCAAAGCCGCCCCCGAAAAGGGCGCGCCGCTCCCGCTTCTTACAATAGACGGCGTGGGAGGGGTAGTTCTCACGCCGATAGCGTACCTCGTAAATCCGGGGGCTGAGGGAACGGAAATCGGGCTTCCGTCAATCGGGGCGACATACGTCAACGCGCGGCAGAAAAACGTGGAAAGCTTCGGCATAACAGAAACGCTGTTCACGCGCGTCGAACTCGGCTACAACGCAAGCAGATTCGGCACAGGCTCGCTGCAAAGCGACGTTCTCGCCTACGCGGGGGCGAACATAGAGCGCAACGACGTTTGGCTGCACACGCTCAACGCCCGCGTAAACGTAATCCGCGAAAACGGTTTCGACACAAAGTTCCTGCCCGCAATCACGCTCGGCGCGCACTTTAAATACAACGACGGAATCTCCGAAATAAACAAAAATCTCGGCGGACTCCTGACCAACATAGGCTACAACCGCGACTGGGGCGTGGAATTCACCGCGACGGCGTCCAAAACTTTCGTCGTCTACGGACACCCGCTCATTTTCTCGATTACAGGCCGCGCGACCGACGCCGCAAACCTCGGCTACACGGGCTATTCGGGCAAGTACGAATTTTCGGCGGAGGGCAACGTGGTCTTCGGCATAACCGACTGGCTGTTTGCGGCGTTCGAATACCGCCAGAAAATCAACCAGTTCGACGAAGTGTACGCGGGCGGCAAAGAGCTTATCGGCAACGAAAACGACTGGTGGACGGTCGGGCTTGCGGCGGTCGTCTCGCCCCACCTGACGCTGACGGCAGGCTACGGACACCTCGGCACGGTTCTGAACACGCGCGAAAATACCGCTTGGGCGGCGTCGATAAAGTACGAATTCTAAACCATGAAAAACAGTTTCGAAATTCCTACTACGAAAGCCGCGGCCTCGCAAGAGGCGCGGCGTTTTATTGAATCGCTCCCGCCCGACTTCGCGCAGGCGCAGTTGGACGCGCTCGACGAAGCCATCGCGGGAAATTCGGCAAAACTCGACGCCGTGCGCGAGGGCAGAAAAACGCCAACCGACGTGCGCGACGATTTGTATATGCTCGAAATCCGCAAAAAATTCGGCGGCACAGATTCGAAAATCCGCGTCTACCTGCCGAAAAATTCTGAGGGCGACATGCCGATAGTTGTCTACTATCACGGCGGCGGCTGGTGCATAAACTCGGTCGAAAGCTGCGCGAGAATCTGCCAAGACATAGCGGAGAAAAACAACGCCATTGTGGTCTCGCCCGACTATCGGCTCGCGCCCGAACACCCCTTCCCCGCCGCGAACTCCGACGCAATAGAAACGCTCGACTGGACGATTGCAAACGCCGAAAAATTCGGCGGAAACCCGCGCAGAATATTCACCGCGGGCGACAGCGCGGGCGGACACCTCGCGGCGGTCGCAGCCCTCGCGCGTCCGAAAGCCGTGCGCGGGGCAATTCTAATCTACCCCGCGCTCGACCTTACCGCAAAAAGACGCCCGTCGCGCTCGCTCTTCGCAAAGGGCTTCTGCCTCAACGGCGACCTCATGGACAAATTCACCGCCGCGTACATACCCTCGGAGGAACAACGCGCAACGCCCGAAGCGTCGCCGATTTTAGCCGACAAATCGAACTTCCCCGACGCCCTGACAATTTCGTCTCAATGCGATATTCTGCGCGACGAAGCCGAAGAATTCGCCCGCTCCCTCGACGCCGCAAAACGCAACGTGCGCTACGTCTGCGTGGAGGGCGCAACGCACCTGTTCATCACCCAAAAGGGAATGGACAAAGCGTACGCACGGGCGCTGGCGGAAATCTCGGAATTCGTGGAGTCGGCGCAATAAAAACTTCTCGACAAACACTTCCGATTCGATAGAGTATAGCGGCAATGAAAATTTCCACAAGAGGTAGATACGGACTGCGAATCATGCTCGACCTCGCCCAGCACGACGGCGACCAGCCGCGCATGATTGGCGACATCTGCAAGGCGCAGGACCTGTCGAAAAAATACGTCGGCAGACTGATTCTCAAACTGCGCAACGCGGGCATGATTGCCTCGGTTCGCGGGGCGAAGGGCGGCTATAAAATCAAGCGAATGCCCAAACACATCACATTGCTTGAAATCATCGAAACAATGGAGGGCCCGATTTCGATTGTCGATTGTGTGCGCTGCCCGCGCAAATGCAAACGCTCCGAAAACTGCATAGCCCGCGACATCTGGGGAGAGCTGAACGAAAAAATCAGAAAGACACTCGAATCGCTCACGCTCCAAGACATAATCAACCGCCACGCGGATATCGAAGACTACTGCATTTGACGCGTTTTTTGTGGCAAACCCCGCAAGGCATACGCAGCCCCGACGCCGCAAACGGGAAACATCAATGCCATTAAAAACATCGAAGCCCCGAAAAATTCGGGGCTTTTTCTTTGCGCGGATAGGCGGAAAAATTATAACGGCATCGGAAAAATAAACACCGAATAAAAGCCGCGCACTTTAACAAAAAATCGCGCGCGCCAACAAGCAAAAAACCCCGCGCGGCGCACAATCCAGAATAGAGCGCGGAAACAATCCAACTCCAACACTACGCGGCACAAAAAAAGACCGCGCGGAAAGCGCGGTCTCTTAGCGGGACGGGGAATTGCCCGCTTTCGGGAAATTAGTCGCTATACAGCCAAGTAGATAGGTAGCGCGTGCCCGTGTCGGGAACGATTGCCACAATCTTCTTGCCCGCGTTTTCGGGAAGTTTTGCGAGTTCGAGCGCGGCAAAAATCGCAGCCCCCGTCGAAATGCCCGAATGTATGCCCTCCTCTTTCGCGAGCCTGCGGGCGGTGTCGCCAGCGTCGGCGTCCTTGACGCGGATAACGCCGTCAATGACCTTGGAGTCGTAGATTTTCGGAACAAAGCCCGCGCCGATACCCTGAATCTTGTGGGGGCCGGATTTTCCGCCCGAAAGAACGGGGGAAGTGTCGGGTTCTACCGCATAGATTTTGACGGAGGGTTTGAGGGGTTTGAGCGCCTGACCGATGCCGCTGATTGTGCCGCCGGTGCCGACACCCGCAACAACGATGTCAACCTGACCGTCGGTGTCCTCCCAAATTTCCTTGCCCGTGGTGAGGCGGTGGATTTCGGAGTTCGCAAAGTTTTCGAACTGCTGTGGAATGAACGCGCCCGCGTTCTGCTCTTTGAGTTCGAGAGCCTTTTCGATTGCGCCCTTCATGCCCTTCGCGCCGTCGGTGAGGACGAGCTGCGCGCCGAGACTGAGCAGGAATTTTCTGCGCTCTACACTCATCGTTTCGGGCATGGTGAGAATGAGCTTGTAGCCCTTGACCGCCGCGACGAGCGCAAGACCGATACCAGTGTTGCCGCTGGTAGGCTCGATAATCAGACCGCCTTTTTTGAGCAGACCTTTTTTCTCGGCGTCCTCGACCATGGCGAGAGCCGCCCTGTCCTTAACGGAGCCGGAGGGATTGAAAAATTCGAGCTTGGCAAGAACCTCGGCTTTCGAATCGTTGAGTTTGTTGAGTCGGACAAGGGGAGTCCCGCCGACAAGTTCAAGAATGTTGTTTGCAATTTTCATGTTTCTACTTTCTTTGTGTTTTAAATTGAATGATATTGTTTGTTGGTATTTTGCACCATCGATTTTCTTTTAATCTTCCGCGCCGTGCGCTCACTTTTTAGGGGCGTCAAAGTACTTTCATAAGAGTGGCTTTCACGCGCTTGCGGGGTGCGTGGCGTACGCGGCTGGAAAAAATCCGCGGTAGCTCGCGAAACACCTTACTCCACTTTTCCCAGAAAACAACCTAAAATCTTCGTGCGCAAGCACTCTAATTTTAGGGGCGTCAAAGTGCTTTCATAAGAGTGGCTTTCCTGTGCGCGGAGGGCGCGTGGCGTATTAAAATTTTTCAAAGAACAGGGCAGCTTCAAAACAGCCAACCTAACTTTTCCACGAAAACAACCTTAAATCTTCGCGCCGTGCGCTCACTTGTTAGGGGCGTTAGAGTGCCGTTCAGGCGGTGGCTTTCACGCGCTTGCGGGGTGCGTGGCGTACTTGTGTACGCGAGCAGTCCGCAAGTGCGGGGAAACGCCGCATCAACGGTGCTATGACGCCCCGTCAAAGGACGGAGTCAAGCGCTTCAATGATATCGTCGGAGTTTTCGAGACCTATCGAGAGCCTGATTAAGTCTTTCGTCAGTCCGCCCGAAACCTGTTCTTCGTCCGAGAGCTGCGAGTGCGATGTGCTCGCGGGGTGGAGAATAAGGCTTTTTGCGTCGCCGACGTTTGCGAGGTTGCTGAAAAGCGGAATGTTGTCAACAACCTTTACCGCCGCGTCGTAGCCGCCCTTCAAGCCGAACACGACCATTCCGCCGTAGATTCCGCGTTTGAGGTATTTTGCTGCAAGCTCGTGCGAGGGGTCGTCCGCCAAGCCCGGGTAGCGAACCCACGCAACGTTCTTGTGCGACTTCAAATACTTTGCGACTTTCAGCGCGTTCTCGCCGTGGCGTTCGATTCGCAGCGGCAGACTTTCGAGACCTTGCAGGAAGAGCCATGCGGCGTCGGGCGCGAGGGTCGGTCCGAGGTTGCGGAGTCCGACAGTGCGGAGTCTCAAAATGAACGCGAGGGAGTTGAGGTCGCCGAGGTCGTGGGCGAAGCGGAGTCCGTGGTAGCCGCCGTCGGGCTTGTTGTAAAGCTCGAACTTTTCGTCGGACCAGTCGAAGTTGCCAGCGTCGATTACAGCTCCGCCGATTCCCGTGCCGTGCCCGCCAATCCACTTGGAGAGCGAGTGGATTACGATGTTCGCGCCGTAGTCGATGGGGCGAAAGAGTCCGGGAGGCGTGAACGTGGAGTCCACAATCAGCGGCAGATGGTGCTTCTGCGCGATTTTCGCGTAGCCCTCGATGTCGGCGAAGTCGAGCTTCGGGTTGCCGATTGTCTCTATATAAATGGCGCGGGTTTTGGAGTTTATCGCCGCTTCAACCTCGTCGAATTTGTTGACGTGCGTGAAGCGCGTGGTGATTCCGAACGACGGCAGAATGGACGCAAACTGCGTGTACGTCCCGCCGTAGAGGTTGTTGGCGGAAACAAGCTCGTCGCCCTGTTTGAGAATGTTGGTGATTGCAAAGGCAATCGCCGCCGTTCCCGACGAAAGCGAAATCGCCGCCGCGCCGCCTTCGAGAGCCGCCAAACGCTTTTCGAGAACGTCGTTCGTGGGGTTCATGAGACGCGCGTAAATGTTGCCGGGCTCGCGGAGCGCGAAGAGGTCGGCGCCGTGCTTTGCGCTCTTGAAGTTGAAGGCGGTCGTCCTGTAAACGGGGACGGCGCGCGCGAGTGTCGCGGGGTCGGGCACTTGACCCGCATGGATTGCCAAAGTTTCATATCTGTAATTTTTTTCGCTCATTTTTGTGTCTTTCTAAATTTTTGTTTTTCGGTTTTGAATTTGAAGTTGGGTTTGAGTGGTTCGGATTAGGCGGAAAGGCAGCAACACCCGTCCGCCCCAGACATTCGAGCCGCCCCGCCCGACGCGAAGCGGACTTCCGCAAGGCGGCCGCCGTTCAACCCGCGAGCCGCCGCAATCTTTTTTATATCGACTGGATAAATGCGTTTCATAATCTTTATTGTTTCGGTAGTCTTTCATTGACTACCAAACCTGTCAAGTATTTTTTTCAAAAAAAAATATTCGAAAAATTTTCCGGCGCAAAATTCGCCGCCCGCTCTCCCTATATTTACTTGACGCGCGGGCGGACGGCATTATTGCTTTAAAGATTATGTATATGACTGGGAAATTACTAACATTTGCGGGAGTTCTGTCGCTCTCAATTCTGCTCTCGGCGTGCTTCGAAAAAAAGGGCAAGCAGACGGAGGCAACCCAATACAACACGGTCGAAGTGGCGAACCCCGAAGTCAAAAAAATCGAAATTTGGGACTCCTACACCGCGCGAATCGAGGGCGAAAAATCGGTCGAAATACGCTCGCGCGTCAGCGGATACCTCGAAAAAATCTACTTCAAGGACGGCGATTTCGTCAAGGCGGGCGACATTCTCTTCGAAATAGACCCGCGCCCATTTCAGGCTCTCGTCGAAGCCTCGCAGGCGGAAGTCAAGGAGATTGAAACGCGCATCGAGCTTGCGCAAAGCAACCTCGAAAGAGCCCGCAACCTCTACGAGGTAAACGCGATTTCCAAGGAAATTCTCGACACCCGCAAAAGCGAGCTTCTCGCGGCGCAGGCAGTGCTAAGCAGCGCGAAGGCGAAACTCAAAGAGGCGACGCTCAACCTCGAATTCACAAAGACATACTCGCCGATTTCGGGCTACATCAGCCGCAGGCGCGTTGACGAGGGCAACCTTATCGACGCCTCCTCGACCCTCATGGCGATGGTAGTCTCGCGCGACACCGTCTACGCGTATTTCGAAATCAGCGAGCGCGACGTTATAAAATACACGAAAAACAAGCTCTTCGACTCAATCGACACCGCAAAGCACACAGGCCCCGCCGTGAAGCTCTTGCTGCTCGACGAAACCGAGCCGTCGCACTTCGGCTGCGTTACATATGTGGACAACACCCTGAACGCGTCGTCAATAGAGCTTAGGGCGGAAATTTCAAACGACAAAAAGCAGCTCTACCCCGGAATGTTCGCGAAAATCCTCCTGCGGGCGGGCGAACCAGTGAAGCACATGCTCGTGCCCGAAGCGGCGGTAGGCACCGACCTCGTCGGCAGGTATGTGATGGTCGTAAACGACAAGGACATCGCCGAATACCGCGCGGTTGCGGTCGGCGAACTTTTCGGGAACAAGCGGATAATACTCGATGGGCTGAAAGCCTCCGACCGCGTTGTGGTAAGCGGGCTGCACAGGGCAACGCCGCACAGTAAAGTAAAACCCGTGAAAAGCGCGGAGTCCGAAAATAAATGAAATTTTCGCATTTTTTCATAGACCGCCCGATTTTCGCTGGGGTAATATCGATTCTCATAACGTTCGTCGGCGCGCTCGCGTACCTCGGTCTTCCGATTACCCAGTACCCGAACATTTCGCCGCCGACAATCGTGGTCTACGGAACGTACAAGGGCGCGTCGCCCGAAGTCATCATGGACACGACAATCGCGCCGCTCGAACAGCAGCTCAACGGCGTAGAGGGCATGGCGTACATGAGCAGTCTGGCGCGTCCGAACGGCTCGTGGAACATCGTCATCACGTTCGAAACGGGCGTGGACGTCAATCTTGCGCAGATTCTGGTGCAAAACAAGGTCATGCAGGCGCAAAACCGCGTGCCGAAGGAAGTGCGCGACATCGGCATAAACGTAAGGAAACGCTCGCCCGACATTCTGCTTACAATCAACCTGTTCTCGCCCAAGGGCACGCGCGACAAAGTGTACCTTTCAAACTACGCAATCACGCAGTTGCAGGACAGGCTCTCGCGCGTGTACGGCGTGAGCGAATTCACGACGTTCGGGTCGAAGGAATACAGCATGCGCATTTGGCTCGACCCAGACAGGCTCTCGGCGGTCAACCTCTCGCCCATGCAGGTGATTTCGGCGTTGCAGGAACAGAACAAGCAGGTCGCCGCGGGCAGCCTCAACAAGCCGCCGCTCGAAACGGGAGCGGCGTTCGAGCTTCTCATCAACGCGCAGGGCAGACTTTCGACCGAAAAGGAGTTCGGCGACATCATCGTGAAATACCAGCCCGACGGGCGCATAGTGCATTTGCGCGACATCGCGCGGGTGGAGCTTGGCGCGTACGACTACGAAAACGAATCTTTCGTCAACTTGAAACCGTCTGTGACGCTGGGCATGTACCAGCTCCCGGGGACGAACTCAATCGAGACCGTCAAGAGAATCCGCGCCGAGCTTAAAGACATGAAAAAGGGCTTCCCCGACGACGTCGACTACGCAATCAGCTACGACGCGACGGAATATGTCAAGGACTCTATCGACGCGGTGTACCGCTCGATTTTCGAGGCTGTGCTGCTCGTAGTGGTCGTGGTGCTGCTGTTCCTGCAAAACTGGCGCGCGGCGGTGATTCCGCTGTTCGCGATTCCCGTTTCGATCGTGGGAACATTCGCGGTTATGAAGGCGTTCGGGTTCACAATCAACAACCTGACGCTTTTCGGGCTGGTGCTGGCAATCGGGATTGTCGTGGACGACGCAATCGTAGTCGTCGAAAACGTGGAGCGCAACATGAAGGGCGGCACGCCCGTGAGGGAGGCTACGAGGCGCGCAATGACGCAAATTCAGGGCGCGCTTGTGGCAATCGTGCTCGTGCTGAGCGCGGCGTTTATCCCGACAATGTTCCTGAGCGGCATTTCGGGGCAGTTCTACCGCCAGTTCGCGCTGACGGTGGCGTCGAGCACAATAATTTCGGGGCTTGTGTCCTTCACGCTGACCCCCGCGCTCTGCGCCCTCTTCCTCAAAGACGGACACGCCGAAAAACGCGGAGTCTTCGACATCGTCTGGCACTACACAATAGGATACCCCCTGCGCTGGTTCAACGCGGGCTTCGACTTCACCGCGTCCGCATACGGAAAACTCGTGAAGCTGCTGCTCAAATGCGCAATCCTCATGGTGCTTGTCTATTTCGGGCTTCTGTGGGCTACGGTAAACCTCTTCAAGGAAACGCCTTCGGGCTTCATTCCCAAACAGGACAGGGGCTTTTTCAGCGCAAGGTTCGAGCTCCCCGCGGGCGCAAGCTTCGAAAGAACGCTCAACGTGATGGACAGGGCGGGCAAAATTCTCGACAAAGAGATGAAGGGCACGCGGCTTCTGACGACAATCGCGGGCGACAAAATGTCGAACTTGGGGCGCGCCTCGTTCAGGCTCGAAGACAAGCGCGAGCGCGAGGCAAAGGGCGAAGACCTCGAAACGCTCATGAAGCTTGCCAACAAAATCCTCAACGAAAACATCACCGAGGCAAAAATCAACCTCTACACGCCCGCGGTAGTTCCCGGAATGGCGTCGGGCGGCGACATCAAGTTCCAGCTGCAAGACAGGGCGGGGCTTGGCTTCGGGGCAATCGAAAAATACAAAAACATAATGATTGCCGAAATGGAGAAATTGCCGTGCATTTCAAGCGCGTACTCCACATTTAAACTGACCAACCCGCAGCTGTACATCGACATCGACCGCGAGCGCGCGCAAAAGCTCAACCTCTCGATTGGCGACATCTTCACCACAATGCAGTACAACCTCGGCGCGGTGTACGTCAACGACTTCAACATTCTAGGACGCGTCTACCGCGTAATGGCGCAGGCGGAGGGCGGAAGCAGGCGCGACATCGCCGACGTCTACAAGCTGAAAATCCCCAACACGCGCGGCGAGAACGTGCAGCTTGGGTCGCTTGCGAGCATTCGCAGATACGTCGGGCCGAACGGGCTTTCGCGCTACAACCTCTACCTTTCGTCGGACATTCTCGGAAACGTCGCAAAGGGCTACACCACGGGCGAGGCAATCGGCGAGATCGAGGCAATCGCCGCGCGGGTGCTTCCCCCCGGAATGGGCATCGAATGGACGGACATCGCATACGAAGAAAAAAAGGCGGGCAACACATCTGTCTACATCTTCGCGATTTGCGCAATATTCGTCTTCCTGCTGCTTTCCGCGCTCTACGAAAGCTGGACGATTCCGCTGTCGGTAATACTAATCGTGCCGCTGGTGATTTTCTTCGCGCTGCTCGGCATAAACTACCGCGGATTCGGCAACGACCTCATGGCGCAAATCGGCTTCGTGGTGTTAATCGGGCTTGCGTGCAAAAACGCGATTCTCATCGTCGAATTCGCAAAACAGCGCGAAGACAAGGGAGAAACGCTCCAACACGCCCTCGCGGCGGCGTCGCAAAACAGGCTAAGACCGATTATGATGACGTCGTTTGCGTTCATATTCGGCGTAGTGCCGCTCGCCTACGGAATGGGTCCCGGCTGCGAACTCCGCCAGCCGCTGGGAACGTCGGTAATGTTCGGAATGGTCGGGGTTACGCTCTTGGGCTGCATTATGACGCCCGTGTTCTACTACATAGTGCGCAGAATCTTCGGACACCCGAAGCTCGAAAAATAACCCCTACCGCAAAAGGCTTTCAAGACGCCGCCGTTTCGGGCGGCGTCTTTTTTTTGCGAAAAAAAATGCCTCAAAACGCACTCAAACGATTTACCGCGCTAACAATTATCGTAAAATTTTTCTAAAAAAAACCAAAAACGCAAAATATTCAAAATGGGCGTGTTCTAAAACACCAAGCCGCCGCCGAATGAAAAAAATCCACAAAAAGAGACTTTTACGTTGACACTTTGTACAAAATCCCTTGTCATAGATAACATTCCGATAGTTTTCACGGGAAAGAAATAAACAGCATATTATACAAGTACAAGGGAACTATTATGACAAAAAACCATTCCGCGCGCAAGGGCGCGAATATTCAGGGCACAAGAAAAAGAAGACAACTCCTCGAAGCGGCGGGCAAGGCGTTCGCCAACGGAGGCTATGCGGGAACGACAATCCGCGACATCGCGGAAATCGCAAACGTACAGCCCAGTGCGCTCATCTACCACTTCGACAACAAGGAAAACCTCTTCCGCGCAACCCTCCGCTACCACATCATCGAAAACGCGAACCTCGAAAAAATCGGCGAAGAATTCGACAACATCGACGTCAACAATCCGCAGACTTTCTCGGACTCGCTCTATGCGGCGACAAAGCGCATAATCGGCGCGTTCCACGGCCCGCGCGGCAAAGTTCCGCATTTGCTAGGGCTCGTGATTGCAATGCTCACCGACGGCGACAAGGAAACGAGCAGAATGGTCATGAAGCTCGGCGCGGACGCAATGGAAAAGGCGTGCACGCTGCTCGCGAAAATCCGCCCCGAACTCACCGCAACCGACGTTTTCTGGTGGAGACACCTTTATTGGGGACAGATTTTCTATACGCTCTACGGCGAACCAATTTTGCTCGCCCGCATGTCGGAAAAGAAATACCCTCGCGAATTCCTCGACGCTCTCGCGCTGAGAATAACGACGGCATGCTGCACGTGGTTGCACCTGCCCGCCCCCAACGGCAGCGCGCCGTGGGAATTGGGCAAATCGGCGGAACAGTCCGAAGAATAACCCCGCAATTTCCGCTTTGCAAAGACGGACACCCCGCAAGGGGCGTCCGTTTTTTTTGCGAAACGGGCGCGGGCGGGCGGATACTAATAATATTCGATAGAAAAAGCTTGAATACGGCGGGCAAAACTTGAATAGTCCGCATTAGATTTTTTGACTTATTATGGCGAAAACTTCACCCAAACTTACGCGCTGCAAAATCAGACTCGGCAAAGACCTCAACTGGTGGGTTACCGAAACAAACGACAAAATCAACTGGGACATCGACGGACTCAGCGTCATCGACCCCAGACAGGCGGCGCATCTGCTCGACACCCTCGACGGACTCCGCGAATACGGGCTTGACGACTCGCTCGTGGAAAAGGCGTTCATTCCCTTCGCAATCGAATCGAAAACCGCCGACAACGACGTGAAAATAGTCCGCACCGACGACTCCGTTTTCGACGCCGACGAACAGCAGCTCTTCCTCCTGCCCGACATTCTCGACGACGAACGCTCGGCATACGCGGAATTTCTCGACCACATCACAAAGTTGCAGGTCAAAATGCTCAACGACACATTCCATTTCGAAAAGGACGTGGCGATTGAAGACCTCGAAGAGGAAATCCGCGAAAACTATTCAAACGACTACATGGAAGGGCGGGCAATCCACGTCTTCCACGAAGTTATGGACATTCTCGAATATGTCCCCGAAGGCTATTCGCTCGACGATGACGACGAAGAGGAAGACAAGGACGAAGAGGACAACTACGACATCGACGACCTCCCCGAAGAAGAGGAAAATATCGAAGAGGACGACACCATGCACTGGGACGACGACGACAACGCCGACGACGACTACATGAACAAGCCCTACGACGGCGACGATATCAATTTCCTCGACGACGACGAATAAACAACGCGCTCCCAACTTTTAGAGGCATTTTGGCGTCCCATGCGGGACGCTTTTTTTTTGCGCCCGAACCCGCAAAAACCGCCGCCGAACAGCGCAAGGAGGCGGCGCGAAAGCGTCGGCGGAGCGCAAAAATCGGTTGACAATTCATGCGGCGGGGAAACAATATTGGAATCCTTGAACAAGAAAGCCGCGGCGACACGGCACAGCGCCCCACCCCGCGAACACAATCCTGGCGCGCAAAACGCGAAAGGCGCGTTAATGGACAAAATCAGAATCCTCTACACTTCAATGAACGTACTCGCAACAATTTCCGCCGCGTCGGCATTCGTCTTTTTTTTCGCAATGGGAAAGCCCGAATGGGCGACGCCCGAAAGCGGCTGCCTTGAAATCACGCAGGCAGTCATTCTTACCGCAACGCTTGCGATTTTCATTGCCGCGCTCTGTCGAAAGGGAAACAAAAACGAAAAATGGATTACCCTTTTCATGGCGGTGCTCTGCTACGCGTTCATTCTGCGCGAGGTCGATTTCGACAAAATGGGGCTGCCCGACGCCCTCGTTTTCATGCTCTACGGACACGGGAGAACGGCGGCGATAGTCGCGGGCTTCGCGGTCGCGCTGATAGGAGCGGCGCTCAGCTTCAAGACATACGTCTGGTCGTCGCTGCGCCTGCTGTTTTCAAAACGCGGATTCCTGCTTGCGGCGTCCTGCGCCATGCTCTGGACGGGCTACTTTTTCGAGCACCATACAAAGCTCGAAACAAACGAACTTCTCGAAGAGTTTTTCGAACTGATAGGCTACATTCTGCTGCTAACGGAAGCCTACAAGACGGAGAGAATCGCCGAGGGCAAAGATACGCCGCTAAACGCGTAGACGGCGGGCATAGCCCTTTCGCCGTTTTTGCCGCATTATCGCGGGCAGGTAAACGCTTGCTTCTACATGGCCGTTTTGTATCCCTATTGCCCTGAGGGCCGATGAGGCGGCCGGCATACTGGCGACAATATGCCGAAAATTCACAGCGCAAACGCGCAAGCGAAGCCGACGAAGAATCTTCCACGGCGCGAATCGGCGGCATGCGGGCAAAAAAAATCGGCGGAGCTTCGCGCTCCGCCGAAATGCGACCGGCTATTTTCTCCTGCGGCAAACCGCCAATCCGACGGCGATTGCCCCGAAGATTGCCGCCCATTCGGCGGGTTCGGGAATCGCCGTGGCGAAGTAGTAGTTTTTGCCGTCTATCTCGGTTTTTCCGAATTTGAGCCTGTCGTCGCCCATTTTGTTGCCGTCGGAATCGATAAACGAAATCATCTGCGACTTTGACGCATGGGTTATCGTGATTGTACCGTCGGCAAAACCGTCGGACGTTACTATATTTTCGAGAAAATACACCGTGCCGTCGATATTTCCGTTAACTAGCGTTATGAAGCCTTCCTTTACCGTGTCAGGCAAGTAGCCGGTTGCGCCGTTTACGAACAGGGACGCGCCGTCCGTGATGGATAGGTTGAAGACGCCCTTGATATTGGAGCGGATGTCGAGGTCAATCGTCTGGTTGGCGGACATGTTCAGGTTGAATTGCCCGCGGGCGTCGTTGACAAAAAGGCGCACCAATTTTGTGTAGGAAGAGCTTGAAACGGAAATGGCGTTTGCCTTGTTCAAGTTTAAAGTCACAACTCCGAATTGCCCCGCAATTGCATCGGAAACAATTGTTCCGAGATACCCGCTATCGACATTTACCGTAAGATTTCCGGTGAAATTTGCCGTTTCCCCATAACTCGCCGAAAAACCGTTTTTCAAAGTCATGCCCGCCGTTGCGCCGTTTTGGAAGTTTATTACGGAAGTCCCTTTTGTGCCGAGCGCGTAATCGCCGCTTGCCACCTGTCCCGCCCCGCTAATGACAAGATTCTTGCTGTCCGTCGGAGTAAAGTTGAGGGTGATGTTTTCGAGAACCAAAGGGCCGTCGCTCGGATTCGTGGTTATACTGTCCACCGAACCGGTGTTTACGCCGTCCGTGCCTGTAAGGTAATAGCCTGTTATATACTGCTTGGGATTGGTATTGTACTTCCCGAACTGGCCTGCGGTTTCGGTAAAACGAAAGTCGTCCGCAAAAAGCGAAGCGACCGATAACGCCGAAAGCGTTGCGAATATTAGTTTTTTCGTATTCATGTGCATCTCCTTTTTTCAGAATGATAAATTCATAAGAAGCGACAGTATCGTTGTCAACGAAAATCGCCAACATTTTTTAACAATATACAAAAATGTAAAAAACGAAATAAATCGAAATCGAATCGGTGCGCCAATTTGCGGCTTGCCGTCCGCATCGGGCGGGCGCGGCGGAAAATATTTGGATATTTCGAGCTTGCCATATTTCCGCGGCGCGCATACAGTGCGGTGTTATGGAACGGTATTTGTCTTCAATTTTTGCTGCGTTTTTTATGCTATCCCTGCCTGTGTCTGCTTCAAACGCGTATTTTGCGGGTTCGTGCGACGGAGACGCTCTCGGCTACAAAATCGGAGAGAAAATGAAGTTCTCGCTCCGAATATTGGACGACAGGGGAAATGCCGTAAAAGGCCAAAAATTCAAATGGGTGCGGCGCGGCGACGACGGAATCACCGAATCCGGCACGGCGGTATCAGGCAAAGAACCCGTGGTAATAGAAACGTCAATCGGGGTTGCGGGATTTGTCAGAATCACGGCCACACCCGTGGACAACAGCGGCAAAAGGGCGAAGAATTGCGACGCCTTCGACGGCGGCGCGTGCGCGGGGTTCGGCGAAATCCGGCAAACCACGCCAGAGCCCCGCGATTTCGACGGATTCTGGCGGCGTCAGCTTTCGTACCTCGACAAAGTTCCGCCGAAGTGCAAAAAAGAACCCGTATTTCTCGTCCCCGGATTCAAGACGTACATATTGACAATCGATTGCGTCGGCAAGCCCGCCAAGGCGTACCTTACGATTCCCGAAGGGGCAAAGGAAAAGTCGCTCCCTCTTTCCGTATTTTTCAGGGGATACGGAATCGGAAGAATTTACCCAAAATTTGACCGTTCCTGCATTTCGCTTTCTGTCGCCCGGCACAGCTACGATTTGGGACGCGACGACGACTATTACAAATCCCAATCTGTTCTTTTAAAAAACTTCGGTATGAAGGCCTCCGAAAACAAAAACCCCGAAAATTCCTATTTCAGGAACATGCTCTTGCGCGACCATCGGGCAATCGAAGTCGCAAAAAAACTTCCCGAATGGGACGGCAAAAACATCAAGGTTTCGGGCGGAAGCATGGGGGCGTTCCGTTCGATATTCGCCGCAATGCTCGACAAAGACATCACGCTTTGCGATGTGTTCATTCCATGGCTTTCGAATTTGAACGGCGAAGCGGAGGGGAAAATGAAGTCTATTTGCATGCCCGAATATGTCCCCGAACTTCTTTACTACGACATATCGAACGCAATCAAGCGCGTGGAATGCCCCGTAAAAATCTCGGCAAGACTTGGCGACTACGAATGTCCGCCCTCGGGGATTGCGATACTTTACCACAACACAAAGGGGCGCGTCGAGCTGAATTTTAGCCAAAACGGAACGCACGGATACACTTCGCCGTGGAAAGACAATCCCACTTATTCGAGGAGCAAATAGTGCGCGCCCGTTCCGTTATGAATAGGCATTTAAAGTTTTATTCGCGCGAAATCGGAACAGCTTTATCCCTGTTTTATTAGCATCGCGGCAGACGAAGAAAAGCCGCTCCGCGACGCCGGCGTTTCCGGACGCCGGAGCGGGCGTAATCGATAACAATCAGCGAGGGCAGCATTTCCCAAAGCGGCGCAGCCTGCCAACCGCTTCCTGCAAAATCTTCGCGCGAACGCAAAAAAACGGAATCTTGCGATTCCGTTTTTTTGTGGATTCTCGGGAGAATCCTATTTCTGGAAGTATCCGCCGACCGCTTCGCCAGCGGGGCGAATGTCGGTAAGTGTGCCCTCGTAGTGGCGCAGGTTGCGGCACTCGTAGGGGTGCTTTGCAATTTCCTCTTCGTTGATGTCCAAGCCGAGACCGGGTTTGTCGGGAATGAACATTTCGCTGTTTTCGAAACGCACAACTTCGGTCGTGATGTCCTTGCGGTACGGAATGTCCGTCGCCATCGTTTCGAGCAGGTAGAAATTGGGCATGCAGGCCGCCAGCTGGAGTGTCGCCGCGTTCGCGACGGGGCCGCTCGGATTGTGCGGGCAAACCGCGATGTGGTGCGCTTCCGCCATTGCCGCAATCTTGCGGACTTCCGAAATGCCGCCCGCGTGGGAGACGTCGGGCTGCCAGAAGTCGGCGCATTCCATGCGGAGGAAGTCGAGGTATTCCCAGCGGCTGTAAAGTCTTTCGCCGCCCGAAACGGGGGTGTCGATTTTGCTGCGAACCCACGCGAGACCCTTTTTGTCGTCCGGCGGAATCGGCTCTTCGAACCAGAGAATGTCGAATTCTTTGAGGGCGTTGCCGATGCGGACAGCCGTCGGAATGTTGAAGCGTCCGTGCCCTTCGATGATGAGGTGCACTTGGTTGCCGACGGCGTCCTTAACCGCCGCGATGCAGTCGAGGGCTTCGTGGAGTTCCTTCGGGGCGATGTGCATGTATTCCTTGCCGAAGGGGTCCCACTTCAAGCCGCTGAAACCGTTTTTGACGGCGATTTTCGCCATGGTCGCAAATTCTTCGGGCTTCTTTGCGCCCGCGAACCACGCGTTTGCGTAGCACTTGATGGAGTCGCGAACCTTGCCGCCCAGCAGCTGGTAGACGGGAACGCCCAGCGCCTTGCCCTTGATGTCCCACAACGCCATTTCGACGCCAGCGAGCGCGCTCATGAGCACCACGCCGCCGCGCCAATAGGCGTCGCGGTAGACCCTGTGCCAGAATTCCTCTATGTTGTTCGGATCCCTGCCGACGAGGTAGCGTTCGAGTTCCTTGATTGCCTGCACTACGGTCGGCTCTCTGTATTCGAGAGTCGCCTCGCCGACGCCGGTGATGCCCTCGTCGGTAAGAACCTTCACGAAAACCCAGTTCGTGCGGTATGCGTGGCAGATGAATGTTTTTATTCCTGTGACCTTCATTGTGTGTGTTATTTAGAATTGAAATTTAGAAAACGCGCCCCTTGACCGACGGCTCTTCGGTCTCGACGCCGAGCTTTTTGACCGCCGCCATGAACGGGCGCGGGTCTTCCGTGTTGCGGGCAAACAGCCCGTAGTGCATGGGGATTGCGAACTTGGGCTTCAACTCTTCGACGACTTTCACGGCGTCCTCCCACGGCATGTTGCCGAGCTTGCCGTTTATGCAAATGCATACGATGTCGGGCGCGCCGCAGACTTTCTTGACGTCCGCCGACAGCGTGGGCTGGTAGAGGGAGTCGCCGCTGATGTAGAGCTTTTTGCCCGCGATTTCGAAAACGTAGCCGACCGCGAGGGGGTCGGAGTGGTATGCGGGAACGGCGGTGATTTTAAAGGTGTCGTCCTCGAAAACGTCGCCGATGTCGAGCTTGGTGAAGTTCGACTTGTTGTAGCCGTCCTTTTCGAAATGGTTGAGCGTGCTCGTGGGGCCCGCGAACTTGCAGTCGGGGCAGACGCCGATTATTTCGCGCACCGATTCGGGGTCGTAGTGGTCGGCGTGGTCGTGCGTAAAGCAGACCAAGTCGGGGCGAAGTTCCTCGTAGGGGACGGGGTTGGGCATCATGCGGTTCATCTGCACGTCTTTGCGCGAAACTTCGTAAAGCCTGTTCGACATGTAGGGGTCTACAACAATGCGTTTTCCGTCGGCTTCGAGAAGGAAGCCCGCCTGACACAGCCAAGTGATTTTAAGATTTCTCATAATTCAAATTCCTCTATTTTCAGTCTGCCCGCGGAGTTGAAATATTCAAGTTTAATCTTTCCGGCCGACTGCGGAATTTCCGCGGAAATTCTCGCGCCGCGTTCGGGAGAAACCTCGACAGGCTCGCAAAGCGCGTTGCCGAGTTCGTCGAAAACGCCGATTTTCCCAGCCGCGAACGCGCCCGCCGACGCGGTCGCAAACGCCGCGCCTCCGCGCCTTTCGACGGAAAGTTTTTCAGTCAGCACGCCAAGCCCGAACAGCGATTTCACCGTTGCGCCGCGGGGAACCGCGCACGCGCGGAGCTTGTAGGAAAAACCGAAGCTTCCGCCCGCGCCGATTTTCGTAAGCGGCGAAAGCAGCTCTATTTCCATGTAGGGCGGATTCCCGACGGGGTCGTCAGCCGCCGTCCGAAGCACCCCGCGCGAGAAAATCGAGCCTCTGCCCGAAGTCCAAACCTGCACGTTCGTGCCCTGCGGGTAGCGCGCCGATTGCGGGAAGTCGCACGACGCCACGAACGCCGTTCCGTTTGCGGTATCGGTGCACGCAACCCAGCCCGCATTTGTGTTCGCGCCTATTTTGCCCATTATGTATTTGTATGAAACTTCGCAGTTTCCGCATTCGTCGATTCCGAACTGCGGGTTGTTCACAACGCCGTGCAACACGCGGAATCCGTCGGGCGACGGGAATGTTATCGACGTATTTTCGTCGGCGCGAACCTGAACTACCGGCCATATCGACCACTCGCCGCCCCCGCCCGAAACGTCCGTAAGCGACGCGTCGACATTCACCCCCGACTGTCCGTCGAGCAGCGATATTGTGCGGTCTATGCGCAAGCCCGTTTTGGGGTCGTCGGGGCTGCGCGTCGAAATTTTCTCCGAATCCGCCGCCAGAAGCGAAAAATATCCGCCGTCGAGCACGGGGTCGGGCGGGCCCGCCCATTGCCCTTTGCCGTCCCAACCCTGCGGGGCGACCCAAACCTTCTCGCCGCCGAAGTTCCGCCAAACGCCGTCCCACGCGGGAGTCGGCTGATCGTTTTCGACGCCCGCAAGCGCGGGATTTTCGAAAAGCAGATTCCGTCCGCAGAGCGAAAACTCCGCAATGCGTCCGCCGAGACGCGGGGCGACGACGACCTTCAACGCCCCGCGCGACAATTCGACGGTTTCAGTGCTATGCCTCGACATTGGCATGGGCGACTTCGTAGTCGCGCTTATAGAAGAATTTGTAGCCTACGAACAGCAGGAAGCTTCCGAAGACCCAAACCGCCGCAAGAAGCGAAATGCCCAGCGACAGCCCCAGCACGGGCTTGAGCATGCCCAAGACCAGCGGCGAAAGCGAGCCTACGCCGAAGCCCAAAAAGAGCATTACGCCCGCCGCCGAAGCGTGGAACTTCGGGGGAATGACGTCGTAGAGCACGGGGTATGTGTTTGCGTCGAAGAAAGCGCGCGCGAAGCCGAAGCCCGCCAAGCCAAGATAGACCGTCCACATTTCGGAAGAGTAGCCCATCATCACGATGAACGGCGCGGCGGCGAGAAGCCCGCAGCTTTGCATCAAAATTCTGTACGCGGGCTTGAAGTGCGCAAGCTTGTCGGAAATTCTGCCCGCAAGGAGAATGCCAACGAACGCGGCAATGTGCGTGTAGAACATCGAGTTGAAGCCCGCGCGGGCCAAGTCCATACCGAACTTTTCGTGCAGGAATGTTGGCGTCCAAGTAAGGTAGCCCTGCAAAACGAAAATCAGGCAAGCGAACCCGATTGTGAGAATGAGGGCGGTCGGCGTCTTGAAAAGAATCGCCATGGAGTCGAGAAATTTGACTTCGTCCTTTTTCTTCTCGGCGGGAGCGGGTTCGGGCTTTTCGGAAACCTTGTCGTGCAGACGCCACATTACGAGCAGTCCGTGCAGAACGCCGACCGCGCCGAAGATGTAGAATGCGCTCCGCCAGCCCCAACGCTCGCCAATCCAGCCGGCGAGAAGCCCGCTTACGATTACGCCGAAATAGTACGATGTCTGGTGGATGCTCATCGCCGTGCCGCGCGTGTCTTCGTCGTGGTAGTCGGCGATTGTCGAGTAGTTGGCGGGCCCGAAAGTCGCCTCGCCCATGCCCGTTGCGATACTGCGGAAGAGAATGAAAAGCAGAAGCCCGTGGCACGCGCCCGAGGCGATTGTCGCGCCGCTCCAAAGAATAATGCTGAACACAATAATCCGCTTGCGGCTGATTCTGTCGGCGACGAAGCCCGAAATCGGCACGAGCAGCGCGAAGACGAGGCTGAACAGCGTCGCGATAAGCCCCGCCTCGCCGTCGGTCAGTTTTAGGGTTTCTTTAATCGGCACGAGCAGCGTGTTGTAAATCTGCCTGTCCGCCTGATTGAGGAAGAACGCCACCCACAGCAGCGCGAGAACCTCCCATTTATACCATTTATGATGATTTTTACGAATTTCCATATATAGTGTGTTGCGATTTAAAATATTAACGCCTCCGCGCGGCGGCGGAAGCATCTAAGAAAAAAAATAAACCGCCGTTTGCGGTTTTTGTAAAGCATATAAAGCGTTTTCGGGCAAAAAAATCGGGAGTCGGCGCGATTTGTCCGGCTCCCGAAGTTTCCGCTATCGCGGGCGTTCGACGATTTCGAAGAACAACCCGACGTGTTCGGACGTGTCCAGCTCTATCTTCATGACGCCGTTTTCGATTTCGAAGGGGATTTTCTCCGCGCGCGCGCCGTTCATTTTCAGCCTGAAAAAGTCGAACTTTTTGGAGGCGTCGAGTTTCAGCTCGGCGGAAAGTTTCGCCGTCTGCACGAGAATCGGCGGCTTGCCCCACGCGTTGATTTTCCTGCGCGCGATCGACAAGCCCACCCCGCTCGGAACGGTGTCGGTCGCGAGCACAAGCACCATGCGCGACGACCCGCGAATCGGTTTTCCGTCAATCGAGACCACCGCCACCGACGCGTCCGCCCCGCAGGACTTCACGTTGAAGTCGCCGAGGTTCGCGCCCTCGCCCGCGTTGAGCACCGCCGCCTGACTCTTCGGCGTGGAGACCGTAAGCCTGCGCTTTTTGACGTCCATGAGGATTTCGCCGGTGTCGCTCTGGTAGATTTCGTTGGCGGGGTCGGAGATGTTATCCGCGGGAAGGATTCCGCGCTTTTTGAAGTCGCCGACAATGTCGGCGGTTTTGAAGTCCGCGCCGATTGTCTTGCCGACCTCCGCAAAGTTCATGGCGACCTCGACCGCCGACGCCCCCACGGGCGACATCGCCATGTCGCAAGCTTTGACTTCCACCGCCTTCGTCTCTTCGAGCTTGCGGCCGTCGGGGAAAGACAGCGCAAAGCCCGTCATCAGCGAAATCCTCGACTGCTGGTCGTTTACCGCGTACGCCACGTTCGGGCTTTTTTCGAAGAACTCCCTTCCGTAGACGACGTCTATTCTGTGCGGGGAACGCTTTACGTCGCCGCGCTTGAAGAGGAAGTTCGTGAGGAAGTCGTTGGCGCGGAACACGGGGTTTACGCCGATTCCGAAAAACGAGAGCCTTCGCGGGGCGAACGCCACGGGGCTGTCGAACGCAACGAGCGCGTTGTAGCCCTGCAAGGCGGAGTACGCGGGGAAGAGCACGCCCGCCTCGTGCGCGTATTTGTTGAAGTAGCAGTGCTGGTACTCCGTGACGGCGATGGGCATTCCAGAAACGCGCTTGACGACCGTCCCGCGCCAGTATCCGCCCGCGTTGCCTATCGAGCTGTTCTGGTTCACGTCCGCGCCGAGCGAGTACGACGACGGGTGCGCGTGGTAGGTGTTTACCGCCGTGTAGCTGCCGCCCTCGGAGCTAAGGTATGTCCAGAAGACGTTTTTGAGGCAGTTGTTCTGGTGCGTGGGAATTTTCATGCCGATTTCCCCGCGCACGACATTCTCGCAAAACGCCTGCATTTCCTCCATCGCGCCGATTAGGAACTGCGTGAAAACCGGATTCCCCGACCTGTTCGGATACGGAGAGACATCGACCTGTTCGAACTTGTCGAACGCGCCGTTGTATGTCCACGGCTTGCCGATTCCGTCGCAATATGCGAGAAATTCGGAAACGCTCTTGAAGCGTTTTGAGAGGTATTCCGCGAATTTCGCGTTGACGAGCTTTCTGCCTTCTTCGGTAATCGCGTTGTAGACTGCGATTCCGAGCTCAAACTCGTTCCAGTACTCGATTGCCGCAATCGACGGGTCGTCCTTCCACGCCTTGCCCGTGTAGGGATTGACGTGTTCGAGCTGCATTTTGGCGAGCTTGCGCCACGCCTCGCGCACGGCGGGGTCGCCCAGCATCATCTTGACCTTCACGGTAAAGCGGTCGTTCCATGTGAACGACGGGTCGCCGGTGTCGTGGCTGCAAATGTAGAAGAACGAGTAAATGCCCTCGCGGCCGAGCGCGTGGAGGAAGTAGTCGTACAAATCGCGGTTGAGGGGCTTGAGCTTGTAGGGGGCTTCGAACTCGCCCTTGCCCTTCATCGCAAAACGCCAGCGGATTGCGTTGTAGCCCTGTTTTTTCAGCTCCGCAACGTACCTGTCAATCTCCTCGTGCGTATTGATGTTCCAGCCGAAGCCGCAAATCAGCTCGAAGAAGTTCGCGCTCTTGAAGCGGATTTCCTCGTCGGGTCTGTCCTCGAAAACGAAGCCGCCGTTTTTGCCGATTTTCACCCTGCCGTACTTCCCCGCAGGCGCGCCCCGCGCGACGGATTCCGACATGTCGAGAGCCGAGCCTTTCTCGATTGCAAAGGTGTCGATGTCGAGCGGCTTCCAGACGGCGGGGTCGAATTTCAGGTTTTCGGTCGTGTTGACCTCGCGAGAGGACACCGTCGCGGCGACGATTTCCCAGTGCGCGCTCCGCAGAAGCTCGAAGCTCACCGACGCGATGTCGGCAAGTCCGTCGCCGCCGACGAGGTCGAAGCGGCTCATGTATAGCACGCCGGTTTTCGATTTTTTGTCGTTGACGAAAACGGGGAGCGCGTTGTCGAACGCAGCGGGGTTTTCGGTAGCCCGCCAGATGTCGGTCTTGCAGGCGACGAGCAGCTTTTTGTCGCGCCCGTCGGCGAATTTTACGGTAATTCTGCCGAGGTTTCCGTTGGCGTCGCCGCCCGCCGTGTGCAGAACGTAGAGGTATTTTCCGCGCGGAAGCGCGCCCGAAAAGTCCACTTTCGCCGAATCGCCCTTGCGGGTGATGACAACCGCCGACGCCCCCTCGTTGCGGTCGGCGTTCAGAATTTTGAATTTCATGCCGCCGTAGACGCGCCCGAGTTTGGGGGCTTTAAGTTTTGAGAACGCGGGCAGAACACCGTCGCCCGCGCCCTCCTTGAAGTCGGAGTTCGCCGCTTTCGACAAATCGACGCAGAATGAGTCTTCCCAGCCGTCGCCGCAAGACACCCGCGCGGAAAATTCCGTGCGCACGCCCTTGACGAGCCTTATTTTGTGCGAAATGCGCTTCGAGCGCGTAGTCTCCGCGCACATTCCGCCACCGCTTTCGACGGGGTTCGGCACTATCGCCACCCTGCCCGTCGGCTTCCAGCCGCCAAGACCGTCCTTGAAGTCGAAGCCCGCCGCGCCTTTGATGTCTGTAAAATAGACCGCCAGCAGCTTTTTGCCCTCGCCCGCGCGGAGTTCCAGCACGGCGTCGCCGTCGGCTTCGGGCACAAGCGCGAATTTCATTTCGCGGAACTTGTTTGAGGACGCCTCGCGAGCGAAGACTTTTACGCCAGCTCCGCCCGACACTTTGCAGTTCGTGGCGTCTGAGTCTATTTTGACGGGAACCGACGTGCGCAGCACGGCCTCCGCAGGAATTTTTTTCGCGGGGATTTTCGTCTGCGAAAAAAGCGCGGATACCGTTGCCAGTATCCACGCCGTTGAAATTGCAGCATATCTTAACATAAACTATTCCGAAACGATTTCGAAGAACACCGCCGTGTGCTTTGCAGTGTCGAGTTCCAACTTCATCACGCCGTCGGCGGAGACTTCGCAGGGGATTTTTTCGACGCGTTCGCCGTTCATTTTCAGCGAATACACCGCGTACTTTTTGTTCGGCGCAAGCTTCAATTCGGCGGAAAGTTTGCCGGTTTCGATAAGCACGGGCATGCCGCCCCAAGCCGTTACGAACAGCCTGTTTTTCGACACTCCGAAGCCCTTCATGACGGCGTCGGTGTTGTATGTGAGAACGAGCCTGCCCGATTCGGCAATCGGCTTGTCGTCAACCGCCGAGACCGCGATTGCCGCGTTCGCCGTGGACGATTTCACCGTGAGCCTGCCTAGCTTTTCGTTTTTGAGCGTCGAGCGCATTACGATAGCCTCCGACTTCGGGCTTACGACTTTCATCATGTTCTCCTTCGAGCGCATTGTGATTTCGCCCGTGTCGCTCTGGTAGACGCCGTTTGCGGGGTCGGAGATGTTGTCGGCGGGGAGTATTCCCTTTGCCTTCAATTCCTTTGCGAATTCGGCGATATTGAATTTGCCGTCGGGCGAAATCGACATCGTGGCGGGCTTTACCGACACTTTTTTAAGCTCGTCGATTTTCCTCGCCGTCGGGAAGTTGAGGGCAAAGCCCGTCATGAGCGCGATTTTCGTGCGGTCGGCGGCGGCTGGCATTCCGATTGCCTGACTCTTTTCCATCGCCTCCTTGTCGAAGAGAATGTCTACGCGGTTCGGCGAAGTTTTGACGTCGCCGCGGTAGAAGAGGAAGAAGTTGATGAAGTCGTTTGCGCGGAATACTGGGTTTTCGGCGACGTTGAAGTAGCCCAGCTCTCCGCCGCGCGGGGCTACCGCCGCGTCGAATACCACGAGCCCGTCGTAGTCGTTTAGAGCCGAGTACGCGGGGAATGTCAGCGCCGCCTCGTGCTTGAAGCGGTTGAAGTGGCAGTGCTGGTATTCGGTGATTGTCATGGGCATTCCCGCAATTTTTCGGTTGATTGTGGAACGCCAGAAGTTGGTTTCGTCGGCGAATTCGCTGGTGTCGTTGACTATGCCGCCGATGAGGTAGGACGACGGGTGAACGAAGTATGTGTTGCACGCAATGTAGCTGCCTCCCTCCGCGCCGATGAACGACCAGTACAGACGCTTGTTGCAGTTGTTCTGGTGGGTGGGAACTTTCATGCCGATTTCGTTGCGGACGAAGTTTTCCCAAAACGCCTGCGTTTCCTCCATCGCCTTGATTACGAAGTGCGCGTACGCCTTCGAGCCGCGGTTTGCCCAAACGGAGAGGTCGGCGTCGGCGAAGGTTTTAAGCGGCTTTTTCTGTTTCCACGCGGGGTTGTCGGCGAGGAATTTTTCAACCGTGCCGTATTTCTTTTCGAGAAATTCCGCAAATTTTTTCGATATCAACGCCTTGCCCTCGGCCGTGAGGTTGGGGTAGTTTTCCGCGCCGATTTCAAACTCGTTCCAGTATTCGAGCGTCGCCACTACGGGGTCGTCTTTGAGAGCCATGCCCGTGTAGGGGTTGACGTGTTCGAGCTGCATGCGGGCAAGCTTCTTCCAGTTGTCGCGCACTTTTTCGTCGCCGAGCATCATTTTGACTTTCAGCGTTCCGCGTTCGTCCCAGCGGAATTCGGGACTGCCGTCGTCGTTGCTGCAAAGGTAGTAGAAAATATAGACGCCCTCGCGTTTGAGCGCGTAGATATAGTAGTCGTACATATCCTGAATTTCGGGCTTGAGCCGGTAGGGGGCGTCGTATTCCGCCGCTCCGCGCATTGCGGGACGCCAGCGCACGGCGTTGTAGCCCTGCTTTTTGAGGATTTTCACGTATTCGTCGATGTCCTCGTGCGTGCGCACAAGCTCGCCCGTCACGCGCGGAGCCGACGGGTCTACAACCTCGTTTTTCACGGGGAAGCGGTTTGCAAGGCGCAGGTTTGTGCCCTTGAATTTAATCGGCACTCCCGGCTTCTTTTCGAACTCGAACTTGCCGCTCTTGCCGATTACCACCCTGCCGTCTATTCCGCACGGCGCGCCGAACATCATTTTGGAGACATCGAGAGCCGAGCCCTCCTTGATTGTGAGGTCGGCGGTGTCGAGGGGCTTCCAGACTTCGGGGTCGAAAACGTAGTTTTGGGTTGTCTGCACTTCCTCCGAGGAAACCGCCACGCCCGCGATTTTCCAATCGCCCTTGCCAAAGCTTTTGAATCCGATTTTCGAAATCGGGGCGGGGTCTTTGCCGGGAACCGCCCCATAGTTTACGATGAAGCGCGACAGGTACAAAACGCCCGTCTTGCTCTTTTCGTTTTCCACATAGACGGGAAGCGCGTTGTCGAGCACGTCGGCGGATTCGTCCGCGCCGCCGATGTCGCGGCCGCCCTTAACCCAAACGGTGCGCTTGCGGCCGTCGGCAAAAACAATCTCCATTTCGCCGCCGAAAACCTTGCCCTTAGGCTGGTTTTCGAACGCGTGGAGAAGGAAGACGTAGTTCGCGTTTCGGTTGACGTATTTGGAAACGTCCACTTCGGGCACGTTCTTTTCGTTGCTTGCCGAAATTACCCAGTTGCCGCCGTGCTTCGACGGATCGGCGACGATGAACCCCATTCCGCCAAGCTCCATGCCTCCCGACTTGAAGTTTTTGACCGACGCCATCTTTCCGTTGACCGCCTCCGAGATGTCGGCAACCTGCGTATTTTCCCCGTCGCAACCCGCCGCAAAAAGCGCGAGAATCGACGCCGATAGTAGTAGTAGTTTTTTCATTCCCATATATATTGTGGTTATTGTGTGTTGTTGAATGTTATTCGGCGACAATTTCAAAGAAGGGAGAGAATTCCTTCAACTTCGACGTGTCGATTTCTATTTTCAGCAAGCCGTCCGACTCTTCGAGCGGGATTTTTTCGAGGCGTTCGCCCGTGATTTTAAGCGCGTAAAGCGAGAATTTTTTGCCCGCGCCGAAAAGCGAAGCCACGTCGTCAAAGAATCCCAAGCTCGGCTTTTCGAGCGTAGCCGACACTTTGCCGACCTGCATGAGAATAGGCGTCGTGCCTTTCGAGATGAACGTCGTTTCGTCGCGCGAAACTTTGAAGTTCGTAGAGATGTTGTTGGTGTTGAAAATGAACACAATTCTCCCCGACTCCGCAAGCGGGTTGCCGTCAACCGACGACGCCGCAACCGCCGCGGGAACCGAAACCGACTTCACCGTAAGCGCGCCCACCTTCTCGTTTTTCGTGGCGGGCTTGAGCGCGACAGCCTCGGTATTTGCGGTCGCAACTTTCACAAGCTCCTCTTTCACGCGCATCGTGATTTCGCCGGTGTCGCTCTGGAAGACGCCCTTTGCGGGGTCTGTCGCGTTGTCGGCGGGAAGTATGCCTGCCTCGCGCAGGCGTTTTGCGGCTTGGGAAATGTCGAACTTTTTGTCGCCAGCACCCGTTCCCGCGACGTTCGACGCAGCCCACGACGCCGAAGAGCCAATCGGCTCGAACTGCAAGTCGGCGGGTTTTACTTTTATGTTCGCGGCGGCGGGCGTTTTGCGGGCGCTCGGGAACTCGATTCCGAAGCCCGTAAGCAGCGCGAGCTTCGACTGCTCCGTATTCATGGCGTTGCCGACTTCGCGCGAGTTTTCAAGGTATTTGTCGTCGTAGACAATGTCCACGCGGCGGTCGGAAGTTTTGACGTCGCCCCTGAAAAACAGCACGGAGGTCAAAAATTCGTTTGCGCGGAACACGGGGCTGCCCGCCACTTCGAAAGGTCCGAGCGCGCCGCGCGATTTAAGAACCGCAACATCGTGGACTGTGAGGTTGTCGAAGCCCTGCAACGCCGAGTACGACGGGAACAGCACGCCGCCCTCGTGTTTGTAGGGATTCCAGTGGCAGTGCTGCCATTCCGAAAGCATCATGGGCCTTCCCGCCACGCGCTTCGCGGCGGCGGCTCTGAAATATTCGCCGAAGTCGGACACAGACGACTCCGAGCCCACTACCGAGCCCTCCGACATGAACGCGCTGGGGTGTTTGTGGTAGACGTTGAGCGCGGTGTAATCGCCCGCCTCCGCGCTTAGCAGCGCAAACGATGTTGCCCTCACGCAGTTGTGCTGGTGGAGCGGAACGTTGAAGCCCTCCTCGCCGCGCACGACGCCCTCGCAGAAGCGTTGGAGGTCGCGCCCGTTTTCGATTATGAACAGGGCGATGTCGCGCTGTGAAATGCCTTCGTCGGATATTTTCACGTCGTCGAAGCTTTTGAGGTTGCGGCGGGCTTTCCATTCGGGCTCGTTCCAGTTTTCGAAAGTCTTGTACTTGTTTTTGAGGAACTCCACGAACTTTGCGTTTACAAACTTCTTCACGCGCGGCGACGCGTTGCGAAGCCCGACGGGGCCAAGCTCGATTTCGTTGAAATATTCGGTGGAGACAATGGAGGGGTCGTCCTTCCACTTTTTGCCTGTGTATTTGTTGACGAGGTTAAGCTCCCACTTGACGAACTTGCGCCAGTCGGCGCGGGTCTTTTCGTCGCCGAAGAACATGAGAATTTTCACGTCGAACCTGTCGGCCCAATTGAAGTCGGGGTTGCCGAGGTCGTGGCTCGAAAGGTTGAAGTGCGAGTACACGCCCTCGCGCGCCATGGCGTAGAAGAAGTAGTCGTACATGTCCTTGTTGTACTCCCTGAGAGTGTACGGCGCGGAGAATTCCCTGTTGCCGCGCATGGAAATGCGCCAGCGGACGAGGTTGTAGCCCTGCCTGCGCATCATTTTTGCAAGCTCGTCGATGTCGGCGTGCGTCTTGATTGTCGTGCCGAAGCCGTCGCCGGGACGCCAGTTCGTGCCCTGAAACTTCACGGGAACTCCCGCGCGGTTTTCAAATTCGAAACGCCCGTTTTCGGAGACTCTCATTTTGCCGAAGCTGCCCGCGGGCGCGCTTTCAACCTGCTTGGAGAGGTCGAGAGCCGTGCCCTCCTTCACCGCCAAGTCGGAGATGTCCACGGGCTTCCACTGGCTCAAATCGTACTGTTTGGGAACGATTGTATCGAGGCTTTCGCTCGAAACCGTAATCGCGAAAACGTTGAGCTTTTCGCCGTCGATTCTTATGCTTTTGATTGCTCCGGCGTTTTCCTTAAACACGAATTTTGTGAAGTAAAGCACTCCGCCGTTCTTGCCCCCCCCGAAAACGGGAATGCACTTGGAGTTAAATTTCGTAGTGCCGGCGGAGTCGCCGAAATCCCTGTCTTTGCGAATCCAGAAATGCTCCGACCCGCCGTTTTCGAAAGAAACGAGCATGCTTGCGCAGGCGTGGTCGGTATACTTCAAGTCGTTCGAGACCGCGCCCAAAACGTAGACGTATTTGCCGCGAATACCTTTGCCCGACAAATCGGCTTTCAGCGGCGTCGATACAGAAACAGCCGCCGCGCGGTTGACGCCCGACTTCGGGAAATCGTACTTCATTCCGCCAAGCTCTACAACTCCCTCGGGGAGGTTTTTATACGCCGAAATGCCGCCCTTCGAGCCGTCGGACGGAATGTTTGCGCATTCGGAAATGTCGACCGTGTACGTGCCGTCCCACTTGGCGGGGACTTTCGCCTCTACCGACACCGACACCGGCACGCCTTTTTTCACACTGATTTTGGCGGGTATGCCGCGCGCGTATGTAGCCTCATGCCCGCTTTGCCCCGCAAGCTCGGCTTCGGGCTTGCCGTCGAATGCGAGGTTTCTGAACAGAGTGCGGTTTGAGAGCACCGCGCCGTTTTTGTCGCGCGCAAAATTGCTGCGCAGAAGAATGTTGAGCGTTGCGTCGGAATCGGGCACAACGGTGAAGCCCATTTTACTCCATTCGGAGTCCGACACTTTTTTTGTGGCGGTTATCGTTTTCGGGGCGTCGCTGCGCCAGTTTGCGTGGCCCGCGCCCGTGCCTTTTATCTTGGCGACGACCTTTACGTCGGCGTCCGACCACGAGAAGATTTCCGCAACGTGCGATTTTACCGCGTCCGCCGCAAACAATGAAGCCGCCGCGAGTGTTGACAATAGTATTATAGGTGTTTTTCCAAACATAGTAATCCGTGTGTGTGTTAAAGGGTTTGACGTTAACCGATTTCCGCCGCGCATGCAAACATTTTTTCCCGCGCCCCCGCCGATTCTTTCTTTCCGTGAAAATTGTGTTGCGCGATGCGATTTTGATGTTTTCATTGTCTTCCGATTTTTAAAATTTATGAACGGAGTAAAAAGACCTGTAATATTAGTAATCAGGGACGGTTGGGGCGAAAACCACGACTCCTCCCTCGACAAATACAATGCGGTAAAACTGGCGGACGCGCCGTTTTGCAAAATGCTCTCGAAAAAATGGCCGCGCACCGAAATTTCGGCTTGCGGGCTTGAAGTCGGTCTCCCCGAAGGAATCATGGGCAACAGCGAAGTCGGACACCAGAATATCGGCGCGGGCAGAATCGTTGACCAGGAAATCGTAAGAATCGACAAGGGCTTCCAGACTGGCTCGGTGCTCGAAAGCCCCGTACTCAACGAAGTCTTCAAGAAGCTCGACAACGGCGGCGCGCTCCACCTCTTCGGGCTTTGCTCAGACGCCGGCGTGCACTCGATGCTCCGCCACCTCTACGCGCTCCTTAAAATCTGCGCCGACAAAAAGTACGACAAGGTTTTCCTCCACGCTTTCACCGACGGACGCGACACCCCGCCCACGAGCGGACTCGGATTTATCCGCGAAGTCGAAGGCAAGATGAAGGAATACGGCGTCGGACAGGTTGCGTCGGTAATCGGCAGATTCTGGGCGATGGACAGAGACAAACGCTGGGACAGAGTCGAAAAAGCCTACGACTGCCTCGTCGGGACAAAGGCCGAAGCCGCGGTCTCCAACGCCGAAGACGCGTTCAAAAACTACTACGAAAAACCCGCCGCCGACAACATGCAGGGCGACGAATTCATCGTCCCCACTTGGATTGAAAAGGACGGAAAGCCCATCGGCAGAATCGCCGACGGCGACGCCGTCATATTCTTCAACTTCCGCGGCGACCGCCCGCGCGAGCTTACAAGCGCGTTCATCGACAAAGGCTTCGACGGCTTCGCCCGCTCGAAAACACCGCAGGTCTTCTTTGTTACAATGACCGAATACAAGGTCGGCCTCTGCCCCAACGTGCTCTTCCCCAAGCCGCCCAAAATGGTCAACATTCTCGGCGACTACGTTTCCTCGAAGGGTCTGGCACAGCTGCGCTGCGCCGAAACCGAAAAGTTCGCGCATGTAACGTTCTTCTTCAACGACTACCGCGAAGAACCTTTCAAGGGCGAAGACCGCATTCTCATCGACTCGCCCCGCGACGTGCAGACTTACGACCAAAAGCCCGAAATGAGCGCGCCCGCAGTAGCCGACGCGGTCGTCAAGGCGATTCGCGAAAATAAATACGCGCTTATCGTCGTAAACTTCGCAAACGGCGACATGGTCGGGCACACCGGCAACCTCAAAGCCGCCGTCAAAGCGGTCGAAACCGTCGACAAATGCGTGGAAAAAATCGCGCGCGCGGCCGACGAATTCGGAGCGGCTCTCGTCGTCACAGCCGACCACGGCAACAGCGACCAACTCTTCGAACCCGCCATCAACGAAGCGTATACCCGCCACACGATGAACCCCGTGGAAGTTGTAATCTACGGCAAGGGTCTCGAAGGCCTGCTCATGCGCAAAAGCGGCACGCTCGGCGACATCGCCCCGACCGTACTCCAACTCATGGGTCTCAAAAAACCCGAAGAAATGACAGGTCAGTCCCTCATCGCAGGCTAGCAGCCTGCACGGGGCGCGAGCCGCGCCACTCGTCGGAACTTCGTTCCTTACGGTGATTATTCGGCGCGGGTATACCCGCGCCTT